>Ga0209296_1000247_pt1 | contig 46630 bp, 69 predicted proteins | sample S_130206_EF_Meta_FD_187319 | JGI IMG/M metagenome (GOLD analysis project Ga0209296, IMG submission 187319) | Freshwater microbial communities from Lake Simoncouche, Canada to study carbon cycling - S_130206_EF_MetaG (SPAdes) (version 2) | ecosystem: Environmental > Aquatic > Freshwater > Lake ...
TGCGGACACCTGCGCGCAGGTTCTTCATCCACTGGCTAGTTCCCTCATTGAGCGACTCATCGTGCTGGTAGATGGCGTTCATCTCAGCGACTTGGGCGTTGACCAGATTCTCGTTGCCCTTGGCAGTGGTCTCCATCTCAAGCTGGGCGCTGTGTATCTGCTCAATTCGCTCTTGCGCCTCGAAGCCAGCCTTGCGTAACTCAAGCTCCCGCTCAATCTGCATCCGAGCCAAGTCCAGTTCGTGGCGTTTGTCCTGCCGATCTTGGAAAAAATCCAGCAGTTTGGGCAGGCCGCCCATCAGGAACGAGATTAGAGTTGATAGGATGGTAAGCATGGTTTAGTCCTTTTTGCAGGGGGGAGCATCTTCACTATGGGAAAGTTTTACGCCAGCCAGCAGCCCAATAAAGCCGCCAACAATGGTCTGAAATGCGGGTGATATGAGTTTGAAGATTTCGGCATTGTCCACAATGGGGTTGAACAGACCTGCCATTAGCACACCGACCATTCCAATGACGACCACACACAGGGTGAAGCTGACCATCATGGTCACAAAGAACGTAAGTTTTGATTTGATGTCATCCATCAGTGTTTCTCCAAAAGCATAGTAAGCCACCAAAAGACAAGGCCCAAAACCAAAATAGCAATTGCGCCGCCAAGGAGCCAGTTGATTAACTCGTCCATCTCCTTCTTCTTGATCGCTGCGTTCTTCTCGTCCAAGATTTCCTGTGCCTTGCGCTTCTGGATGATGTTGTTGCGCTCAATCAGTAGCTGCTGCCAAGTATCAGCGTGGCCCGACATAACCATCCAGTTGTTCAACTCACGCTCTGCATCATTAAGCATCTTGGCGTGCATAACAGTTTCAAATGCCTGCGCCGTGTCCGACTTAGCAAAGGTGCCCTTGGGCTGGGATGCGGCCTTCTGCACTACATCCTTGGCCTCAAAAAACTTCATCGCTTCGCCAGTGATGGCGTGGATGTCCTTGCCCAGTTTGATAGCTGCCTGAACGCCCTTAACAGCCGCTTGAGCAGTGGCGAAGGCCGTTATGGGATCTATCAAGATTTACCCCTTGTGCATCCAGTGCGTCAGGTACCCCACCACAGTGGAAATTGCCGATACAAGCGCCATGCCAACCCACAGGCCACCACGCCCCTGATTTGCAAGGGCCAGTAGCTCTTCCATGCCAGACTCCAGCTTGTCAACTTTCTTGTCAAGCTCTTGGACTTTCTGCCAAAGTACGCCGTAGCGCACTGGATCAATTTCACCGCTCATGTCAGTCAAAGCCTCGCAGCGTTTGTGCAAGACGCGCCCTCTGGCCTAGCTTGCCGGGAGCCTTTGCAGCTTTATCCAGCTTCTTTGCTGGGATGTTTTTTCCCATCGGAACGTGAAGGGACTCCTTCAGTGCGCCGGGGTGCTTAATTGCTTTCTGTATCCACTTGGTCGCCATTTGGAGTCTCCTTGGGTTGGGCTGCTGCTTGGATGGCTTGCACTAGCTGGAACACCTCTTGATAGGGGCGGGTTCCGAGATAGCCAAGGACTTGGTTGATCAGGTCGATTGGTAGGGGTAACATGGTTTTTCCTTATGCGTAGTATTGAATAATCAAAGATCCGTTGTTCACAATAGCGTAAGTCGTTCCACCAGTCACCGACACATTTGTGAATGTAGTTATGGATGCAGGGCCATAAGATCCACCGGGGAATGTTAGGCCAAAGCCTGTTGTGGCAGCGCCTATTGTTGGGTCAATATAGTAATTTGGTGCCCAAACAAGCCACGATGCACTTTGACCACCGCCCGTGTAATCTGCAATTTTTGTTGCATCAGTAACACTCCCGCTTTGATACCCAGTGTTATAGCAAGCCCCATCTATGGTAAGTGTTGAGTAGCCGCCAGAAAATACGCCCCAATTACCTCCAGCAATATTTGTATTTTGATAAGCTGTTGCTTGATAATAGTTTATTGTTCTAACACTAGTTGTGCCATTAAAAGCAGGTGCGCCTACGTTATAAACGTCTCCATAAGTTGGGCTTGTTGAATATGGTTCAGGGGCAGCACCACCTTGATTTACAACAACATACGCAAAATTTATTGCTGTCCCAGCCCAACCGCCCGCTGTTCCATCTGCTCCTTTTCCATAAGCAATGATTAAATTAGTTACCCCATTTGGAACCGTAAACGAGCTTGATCCAGCAGGAAAAACCTTCGTCTGAAGCGTGGTTGTTCCGTTAAAAAGGGAATTTATTGCGGCAAACATTATGGGGTGTAACCTTGGGTGTACGAACCATACCAATTTGTGCCGTCGGAAATAAACGACAAGATGTCCATCTTTCCAGCGGTAGGAGTAATTGTTGGTGCGCCTGCTGCGCTCCACTTAACTCCAGTGAATGTTGCGGTGCCGTTACCTGTTGATGCAGCTTGCTTTAAAAGCAGAACAAAAGACTTGCCAGCCGTAGATGTTGGCATGGTAAACGTACAGGCCGTAGACGCAGTCAGCGTTGCTGTCTGTACAGTGCCGCTTGTCAGTGATAACGTATTTGAAGTAGTTACAGTGCCAATCGCAACTACGGTCTCAATGTACCCTGTGATCGTTGGATTGGTTAAAGCTGGGGTGGTAAACGACCCAGTTGTTACTGTTGGATTTGTAATCGTAACAGTGGTCAGCGTTTTGTTTGCTACCGTCTGTGTATCGTTCAGGGTAACGATTCCCGCACCAGTAAGAGTGATAGCGCCAGTGCCACCGTTAGCCACAGGCAACGGGGTGCCAGAGTATGAGATGGCAATGGTGCCACTTGTTGTGACTGGGGAGTTTGATACCGACAAAAACGATGGGACTGATACGCCAACACTCGACACAGACGCAGACGCATTTGCAGAGCTTGCAATTAAAGTTATGTTGCCTGTGTTGTAGTTTTTGTAAAACAGTTTTCCATCATAAGTATTGATGGCAAGCTCACCATAGGCGAGATTACCAGTGGACGGAGTAGTTCCAGTTGATGTACTGTAGTACAACTGGATTGGGGTGAATCCTGATGCAGCCATGATCTATCCTTGTAAGGTAACTTGTACCCAAGATGTAGTTGGTTCATCCCAAGCGTAATGATTGCCATCAGCAGGGTAAGGCGCTGGGGCTACCCAACTACACTTATCTTCATCTAATGTCCAACTTGGGAACGGCTGCGGGTAATAAAAAGCATCACGAGATGCATCGTAGGTATATCCAATGCCTGCAAAGTTTTTACGCAATGGTGTCCCGCCCAAAATGTGTATTCCAGCAATTGTGTTGTAACTGGTCTGCACCCAAGACGCAGGGTCGCCAAACGCGCCAGAGTTAATAACGTCTTGTTCGGCAACAATCACTTGGGTGACGATGCCGTTCTCTACTTTTGCAAAATGGCTCATATTGTTTCCTTAGAAAGTGATTGTCCCGCTGGACGTAAATGTGTAGATTTTATATCCGCCAGTATTTGCGTAGGTTGGCGATCCCGTAGTAGCTGAGGCATCTGGGTAAGTATTAGCATAACGAATAACAACAACACCAGATCCGCCTGTTCCAGCGGCAGAAGAGCCGCCATTGCCACTTCCACCACCACCGCCGCCGCGATTTGCAGTGCCACTTGTAGCAGAGGTGGTGTCATATCCACCACTCCCGCCTCCGCCCGCGCCACCAGATACTGCGCTAGTTCCTGAATAAGAGCCACCACCGCCGCCGCCAGCGTAAGTGACGGAAGACCCGGAATAAGATGATGCAGTGCCAGCGCCGCCAGTCCCAGTACCTCTATCTGCACCAACGGCACTTGACCCGCCGCCTCCTGCGGCTAAATACGGAGCGGTATCTGGGCCGGGGTCATTGCCGCCATTGTTGCCTTGTGAGGGGCTTGTAGATGGGGTATTACCAGTTCCGCCTGATTTTGTGAACCCAGAACTGTTTGCCGCTGCGCCGCCACCAGATCCGCCATTACCCGGATTTGCCGTATCCCTACTTCCGCCGCCGCCACCGCCATTTGCTGTAATGGTGGAAAAAACAGAATTACTACCTGTGGTTCCAGCCCCATTTGTAGCAGCAGCCCCGCCAGCACCAACCGTTACAGTTAAAGCCGACCCAGAAGAAACGGCAAAACTTGATGCTGTGCGGAATCCGCCAGCACCACCACCACCGCACCCGCCGCCGCTGGTGTAGCGACCGCCCCCGCCGCCCCCTGCAACAACAATATAGTCAACCGTTGGTGTAGGAGGGGGAGGGGTAGGCCACAGCCCCTGAGCTTTGTAGTAGGCTTGCTGCTCCATTGTCCAGATGCCCGGCGCAGCAGATGCTGTAGGCACGATGGATGTCGTTACTGCTGGGGTGTAACTATTTGGAAATGCTGCTGTTGGTGGGGTGAAGTTAGAGGTATACCGAGCGTAACCCTTGGTGATACGCAAGTCGTCTATGTAACCATATGCATAATTAGAAGCAGTGCTAAAAGCAGTTCTACCAATAACTAAATACTGGTCAGAAAAATTAGTGCTATTTGAAGTTGAGCCACCTGATGTCCCATCAACATATCCAGTGATTGTTGAACCACTTCTTACAAGAGCAACGTGATGCCAAGTGTTTAACGATATAGACCCAAAATCCGTTTCGCTTCCATTTATGTTGAGTTTTAAATTTCCGCTAGCATTTATATAAAAAAGAACAGCTGTTGGAGATGTATAAGAATACAGTTGAGAATAAATTGCCCATCCACCGTTGTACCCAAGTAAATATATCCATGCTTCAACCGTAAAATTTCCCCCTCCTAATGCGTTTACTGGACTAGGAACACCAGTTAAATAATCACCAGACCCATCAAAATACATTGAACCAGTGCCAAATTTAACAACGCTTGTGCTTACCTGTGCATTACCAACAGTCTCCAAAACGCTTATCTCAGCGTTGTCGTAGATGCCGCCGTTGGTGAAGTTAAGCAGGACGGTTCCAGTGCTTACAGGTGCTGTTGGAGGAGTAAACGCTGCTGTGTAAACGGCAGATTGGGTAAATACAATGTTGCTCAGATACCCATAAAAAGGCACAGCTCCAGCAGCGCCATCAGCAACATACAAATCGTAATCAGTAGGATTGGTTGCAATAGTCCCGTACGAACCTTGGTCAACGCCATCAATATAAAGGCGTACATCATTACTATTTCTTACTATAGCAAAATGATGCCAACTATTTGATAAATAAGTGTATTGTGTTTGGGTTGTACTTTTATAAGTGTATATATCCCCATAGGCAACATAGGCTCTGCTACTGTATAACTGTAATGCAATACGGTAACTACCTGTACCAACTGCAAATACATATTCATTGGTATACGTTGTTACGTACATCCAGCCTTGTATTGTCATGTTGCCAGTAAGTGAAAGACCAGAACTATTTAACGTAGAGCTAAGGTAATTTCCAGTTGCTCCACTGGTATACATTGACCCACCAATGACGCTTGTGCTATAAGCGGTGGTAAGGTTAAATGGGCTAAAGCGTTGGACGGACGGAGAGCCGTTAACGGTAATGGCAAAAGCGTTTGCGCTGTTGTCAAGGAAACGGTTGGATTGGCAAGTCAATAAAGCCGTACCAGAAACGGCAGTCAATGGTGTTGTGCTTGGTGTAAATACTGATGTCCCATTGGTAGTGCTGCTCGTTTGATATGCAGTTGGAATAGACCCCAAAACAGTTTGCACGTTGGACATATATCCCGTGTAGGGTCTGCTGCCATCAGAAGCAACGTACTGTGTGCTTACTGCTGCATAACTAATTGTGTTTGTACCATTAGACTGCAATACGCCATTTACAAACAATCTAAAAGTGTTGCCACTTCTAGTAACCGCAATGTGATTCCAAACTCCATTTAATGTTGATTGAGAAATAGTGTACGTAATGACGTTAGCAACATTAAAAATACCAACTGCAAGCAGACCATTAGAAACATCGTAATAAATCTGAAAACCATTAGTTACTGGATTGGAAATAAGTTGTGGATATGAACCAGATTGTGTTACCCAATTAACCCACATTTCAACGCAAAAATCTTGCGTTCCTGTTGGCAAGACAGTATTGCTTGAAGATATGCTTAATGAACTGCCACCATCAAAGTAATTGCTCCACAACGATCCATACGGGCTAAACGTACCCTGCGTAGGATTTCCATTGCGAGTAATAGTGTAGCTGTTGGCGCTGCTATCTATAAACGTATTGTTCTGAGCGCCGTTAGTCCCGTCACCATGCAGCAGTGCAGTGACGTAGTTAAATTGCGGATCGCCAGACGCAGGTGTAGTAAAAGACGTTGTATCCGCCAAGTACCCACCAAGATATTTTTGACTCATTACTTACCTCAGAAGGTGATCGTACCGCTGGCGGTAAATTTGTAGATTGTATTGCCGCCGCTTGTGGTTACGGTAGGAGAGCCTGTAGTGGATGCTGCTGCAACAGGAGAAGAAATAATAACCACGCCAGAGCCGCCTGCGCCAGAATCATTAGGGCCACCGCCCGGATTTCCTCCGCCGCCCCCACCACCACCAGTATTGGCTGTGCCAGCAGTTCCATTGGAAACTCCATATTCAGCGCCAGCACCGCCGCCTCCATTTCCACCTGATCCAATATGATTTCCAGAATACCCGCAACCACCTCCGCCACCAGCATAGTAAACGGATGTTCCAGTAATTGAGGATGCAAGTCCTACTCCACCATTACCAGCATTCCATACAGGATAAACATCCTGCCCAACAGCCCCAGCACCGCCGCCGCCAGCACCGCCGTAAGGAATAAAATTACCTCCAGCATATCCTTGGCCTGATATCCCTGTTCCACCAGTTGCTGCTGCTGCCGTAGATGCTCCACCACCCGACCCACCATTTCCAACAGCAGCGTTCCCTGCGCCTGAACCACCACCGCCTCCGCCACCGCCTGTGGCAGAAATCGTAGTCAGACCTGTTCCGCTAATAGATGAAACTGTGCCGTTGTTTCCAACCGATCCGCTGGACACTAATGCCCCGCCAGCCCCGACAGTTACAGTATATGGAACGCCAAAAGAAAGCAATGATGTGCTGGTTAACAAACCTCCAGCACCGCCCCCGCCACCAACCCCGCTTGCAAAGCTCTCGCGTCCGCCACCACCACCGCCAGCGACTACAAGATAATTAACTATCAGTGGTGGCACAGGCCAAGTCCCAGCAGACTTTGCTTGAGCCTGCTGTTGTGGGTTCCAGATTCCTGCGTACTGTGTCATGGCTTAAAACGTAATTGTTCCGCTGGATGTAAATTTGTAGATTGTGTTGCCGCCGCTTGTTGTAACAGTTGGCGATCCCGTGGTTGAAACTGCTGCACTTCCCGAAGAAATAATGACAACCCCAGAACCGCCTGCGCCCCCAGTTGAAGATGCGGCACCGTCGCCACCAGCACCGCCACCGCCACCGCCTCCAGTATTAGCTGTTCCAGAAGTTCCCGTCCCGTTTGTTGGATTTGCGCCTGCGCCGCCACCGCCGTTTCCGCCAGAAGCGCCGCTATCTGGATAGCCACCACCCCCACCACCCCCAGCATAAGTTATTGAGGAGCCAGTAATAGATGAAGAAAGCCCGTTGCCCCCAGCACCCGAAGGATTAGCAGTTACATTTCCACCTGCTGCGCCAGCACCGCCGCCGCCTCCCGCACCAGCGGCGCTATTTGAAATGCTGCCGCCAGCATATCCTTGCCCTGAAATACCCGTCCCACCAGAAAGATTTGTTGTACCTACATCAATAAGAGAAGCCGCGCCGCCACCTGATCCACCATTTGCGCCTGCTTGAGGACTTGAATATGGATTGCTACCGCCACCGCCTCCGCCTGAAGCCGTTAAACTAGAAAAGGCTGAGTTTCCACCATTGCTACCATTAGCATAAGAAGAAGAAAAAGCAGCAACATATCCTGCCGTACCACCAGCACCAACTGTAACTGTGTACGCAGTTCCATTGACAAGAGTAAGGCTAGAGCCGGATAAAAGACCACCAGCACCGCCACCGCCACCGATATTACCGCCGCCGCCAGCCCCGCCAGCAACTATAAGGTAGTCTACGTATGCAGCTAAAGGGTTAAATGAGGCGGTCTTGAAGGCACCGGGGTAGCGCATCGACATGGCGCTGCTCCTATCAGGTTATTGCTTCAAAGGTCGCCATGTACGTCAGCGCTGAAGACGTACCGCTGGTCACTCCAACCGATTGGTTTTCAGTGACGTAGAAGCTGGTTGTCTTGTCGGTGACGATGAGCGATGCGTTTGCAGGCACGCTGATCTGGTAGGCCATGTAAGCCACCACCGTAGCGCTGCCAAAGGTTGCGTTGTTGCCAATCGCCACAGTGGCGCTTGCTGCCGACGATGTGGTGTTGGAGACCACGATCTCGGTCACACGGTTGACAGTACCAGCCGCTGGGGTCAGGCCCGTTAGCGTTGTGGTGCCGTTGTACGTCCAAGAGGTGGTCGCCGCAGTGGTACTGGGAATCACATACGCAGTGTTCCCGTAGATCGAGGTGACGTTGACTATGTTCGGGTTTGCCATGATTTATCCTCAGAAGCCAAAGATCATCGCCATTGCGATGGATTTACCAGTTGTGATGCCGCTTGGCGCTTGGGATGTCCAAGTTGTGCCGTTTGATGTCAGCACGTTGCCATTTGTGCTTGGTGCCACTGTCTGCAAGGCCGATGTGCCGTTACCCAGTAGGACAGTGTTTGCCGTAAAGGTTGCTGCGCCAGTTCCACCGTTGCCAACCGTCAGGGTTCCTGTCACGCCAGTAGACAAGGGCAGTCCAGTTGCGTTGGTCAATGTGCCACTGCTAGGCGTGCCCAGAGCGCCGCCGTTGACCACGATGGAACCAGCAGATCCGACCGCTACCGCAAGGGCAGTTGCCACGCTCGTGCCCAGACCGCTGACACCCGTAGAGATCGGCAGGCCAGTCGCATTGGTGAGCGTTCCGCTGCTTGGCGTACCCAAGGCACCACCATTGACAACAAACGCCCCTGCGGAGCCTGTATTCACGCCCAGAGCCGTCACAACACCCGTGCCAGTGGTAATGGTGCTTGGAGCAGCTCCAGCCCCTCCACCAACCACGATTGCGCTTGCTGCCAAGGCTGCGCTGGTTGCCCAAGTCGTGCCGCTCGAGAAGTAGGGTATACCGCCGCTGGTACCCGCCACGGTCAGGGCCAAGGTGCCGCTGCTGGTGATCGGAGAGCCAGCCACCGAAACAATGCCGCCAGTGAAGGTTTGGGCCACGCTGGTCACGCCTGTAGCCGAGGCCGCAGCCCAAGTAGGCACACCAGATGCCAGCTTCAGGACGTAGCCGTCAGTGGTTGCAGCCAGCTTGCTCAGGGTATTTGAGGCCGAAGCGTAGAGCAGGTCACCAGTGGTGTAGGTTGTCTGGCCCGTACCGCCGAGAACCGCAGTCACTGGGCTGGTCAGGCTGAATGTAGTCCCCGTCAGCGTCAGGCCAGTGCCCGCAGAGTACACAGGGGCCGATGAAATCTGAACAAAAGTGATGCTTGTCTGACCGAAGAAGATGGAGCCAGCTACGGAGACAACATAAGTCTCGCCTGCACCAGTAGCGCCTGCTTGGACAAAGAACGCATCGCCTTGACCCAAAGAACTGGCGCTGTAGGGTGAATAGGTGTCGGCATCCGTTGCGCGAGTCAGCACCCAGTTGGTCGATACAGTACCGACCGTGGTCACGGTGTACACGCCGTTTTGCGTGCCATCGGTCTGGTTGTAAATCAACACTCGCTTGCCAACGGTCATCAACACGCCGTCAATGGTCAAAGCTGCCTGTGTGCCTGCATTGGTCAACGTAGCGCCAACACCAGCATTGATGACGGAGGCAATTGACAGCCCAGTGCCATTGGTCAGACCCGTAATGGCTGCTCCGCCATAGGTCAGGGAAAGCTGTACTGTGCCTCCAACAATTGCCGAAACCCAGTATTGGGTGCCAGAGGTCAGGCCATTACTTGTTGCGGTAGTGACTTGAGATCCAACTGTCGGAACCCCACTGGCAAAAGTAACATATGTCCCACTGGCAATCGTGGTTATGGTTGTGCTTGTTCCGCCGCTGACATAAGTTGAAGTTAGGTTGCCAGCAGTGTTGGGAGACTCAACATAGACAGCCTCGTGGTAGTGAATTCCCGTAGCCGCTACGGTGTCAACGTACTGCTTGGTTGCCAACTGAAGATTCAGTGTTGGGTCTTGCGTGACCGCCACTGATGTCAGTCCACCCAATGTCAGCGCTGTAGCTCCAAGCGCAACACTGGTCGTGCCAAGCGTGACCGAGCTATTTGTAAGGCCAGCGTTAGGGATGGTCGCGGAGGCCGTCATGGCACCTGTGCCGTTGCCGTAGACGTAGCCCGATAGCGATGTAGCCCCAGTACCGCCGTTTGCCACGTTTAGGGTGCCAGCCAAGGTAACTATGCCTGTGCTGGCAGTGGCTGGGGTAAGGCCAGTCGATCCGCCGCTGAAGGATGCCACGCCAGAGACCGAAGCAGCCACAGCAGCCTGCACGAAGGCGGTGCTGGCAATCTGCGTGGTGTTGGTGCCAGCGCCCGCTGTAGGAGCCAAAGGCGTGCCAGTCAGGGTGGGGCTGGTTGCCAAAACCACGTTGCCAGAGCCTGTCGTGGAGCTTGCGGAGGCCGAGGTGACTCGACCATAGGTGTCAACAGTGACGTTGGCAATGCTGTAGCTTCCAGCGCTTACGCCAGAGGCCACCAAGGCAATCGTTGGGTTTCCGCCCACTCCTGTGCCATTTGCAACGCTGATCTGGCCCGATGTTCCAGTGATCGTGGAGCCAGTGATGGCCCCAGCAGTGGACAGGGTCACCAAGCCGTTGAAGCTGGCATTTGCCAAATTGAGCATCTGACCACTCAAAGCTATGGTCGGGTTACCAGAGATGCCATCCCCATTGGTGATTGCCACGCCACTGCCAGAGACGGCAATTGAGCGGTTGGTCAGGGTGGTGGAGTTGGTCTTAACCTGAAAGCCAGTGCCAGAATTTACCAACGACAGTAGAGCGCCCGTTGAACTGATGTTGAACAGACCTTGCGCTCCGCCATCAGTAATAGCCAGTCCATTGGTGGCTCCAACGTACCGACTGTTGGGCAATTGAGAGGTTTGCGAAACCGTCAGATAGGTATACGTCTGAACAGGTGAACCAGCGAGTGCCGCAGTGGTAGTCTGGACTGTCACCCCATTTTGGACAATTGGGACGATCTCAGTACCAGTAATAGCACCAGCGGCAGGCAGTTGGGTAATGGCGACTTGTGCGGACATTATGTACTCGTATTGTCTGGTGGATTGGGGGCTATGGTATCCAAGTTTCCATTGTTTTGAGGCGTTTGGGTATTGCCCTGCGTGGAAATTTGGTACTGGTTTGAGCCGTCGAGGTTTTGGCTTCCCGTCATCAGGTAGTTGTCTCCAGCATCCAATGGGAGGTCTGGACGAGGAAAGCGGATTGTGATGCGCTCTGTCTTGCGTGCTGGCAGGCGGTAGGGATCAAGCTGATCTGCACAGCCTTCGTTGCACACCCGCAGGCCGGGGAAGTTTGGATCGTTCCTCATTACCGCATGGGGGCGCTTCATCTTGCAGCGGTCGCAAACCGCAATTGCAATGTCTGAGTAGCCGAGGGTGTCCAAAAATACGGGCATGATTACCTCGTATAGACACTGATATTGGGTGCAATGTAGATTGGAGACTTGTCGCGCTCTTCTTCCTCAGCCTGCGCAAGGTACTTATTGGCCTGCGTTTCGAGGTAAGTGACACGAGTCATGTCCACTTGAGGCAACTCCAGCGACATTTGGTGGGCCAGCATACTCACAACCGCCAAATACCAGCGTTGGGGGATCTCCAACTCGCCGTACAAGTCGCCAACGTCCATGATCTGGCGTGAATACCAGACAGTCATCTGATAAAAAGCGTTTTGGGGCGTGGGCCAGAGGTAAATTTGCGAATTTGGGATGGTTCGGTTGAACCAATACTGAAACGGCTGGTTTGCAGTGAAGTTTTTGTTCGGCAGATTGGTGTAATCGTCCCGATTCAGGCGCGACATCGTGATTTCAGTCGAGTTGTTGCCCAAATACAGTTCACGCAGGCTCAAAGTGGTGCCTGCATACGCCCGAACACGGTAATACGCCACGTTTTGACCGTTGTCGATGTCCGTCCACAACCATTCGTTGTTCACCACAGCCACGGCACCGAGGTCAACCAGTGTGTTCCATGTGGAACCATCAATGGAATACTCGTAAATCAGCGACCAAGTGCCCGTAGCGGCAGGCAAGATGCCAATTGAGCCAATATACACAGGATTTGATGTCCCATAATTGACACTTATGTTCCCGTTTGCTGAGGTTTGGGTGCAAATTGTCTGGACATCGCCGTCATACAGGTTGGCTACGGTGCCTCCAGCAGAGGAGGTGTATGCCCCGCTAGGTCGGTTCATCCAGCGGTACAGGGCGTTCAGCACATCATTGCCGCCGTTGGGCAGGTCATAGATGTATCGGTCAGGGGTGAAGCCGTAAACCTTCTTGTCGATGGCCCAATACTGGATGCCAATGTTGATAAGGTTGGACAGCAGGAAGTACAGCGACTCACGGGCGGATAGAACTTGCTCGGAGGTAAGCTCTTCAGCCAGCTTGCCACACCGACGAGCGCCGTGGTCAATCAGAGACTGAACGGTGATGACGGTGTTGCCGTAGGTTCCTGAGTAAGCCATGCCTGTCCTTTACCAGCCGGGGCAGTCCCAGCGCTTTAACGATGCTTTTGCACGAGGCGCATCACCCTTGGAATGCTCCACTACTCCACTCATACGGGCGCAGAACGAGTCCTTGCGTGCTCCGCCTTGTGGCTGTGGTGCCTTCAGGTGTGATCCTGTCTCACGATTGTACTTTGCACGACCCTTTTCCGTAAGCCCTGCGCCCTTGGATACTGGTAGTTTTTCACCACGACCAACAGCAAGGCTTGGCCCGCCCTCTTTTAGTTTGGCGGTTTTTGCTGACTCTCGGAAGGCTTGAGCCGTTGGCGCACCTTTGCTACCCACTCGGCGCATCTTTTCGCCAGAGCCTTCAGCGATTCTTTCACGCTTTGCATTGATGTTGTCATACAGACCGCCTCCTTTGAACTTCTTGCCCTCATCAGCCTTGGCAAACTCTTTGCCTACTTTTTGAGGAACACCACCGAAGCCGCCCTTGGTATGAGCAGCCGCTTGCATCAGACGATGTTGGGCTGGTGATTTGCTTGGCATGATCAGTCAGGGTTTTTGATTAAGTACCCATTTGCGTACATACTGCAAGTCAAAGGCCCGCCAGTGCTTGCCTTCACACAAAACTGAAGGTCAGTTTTTTCGGTGTGCGCTACTGGAATAAAGAATTCTGTTTCTTGTTTTTGCACAAACACAGTTTGCTGAGTCACTGTAATTTGACCCGACACATTGTCCTTGTTGTACTCTTGGCCTGTCATGTACGCACTAGACGTAAATCCAATCGCCGCATCGTATTGAAGAGATGATAGGTAGAACGTATACCCGGCAGGCACAGTGTAAATTGACATTTGCGTTTGACCAATGCCAGCATTAATTTGCGCGTAAGTCGTCGAACTGATCTTTGCAGTGATGGTTCCAACATTGGTGCCGTTGGTTACATACATTGCATTGATACGCAAGAACGAGCCAGTTGTCGTTACGTTGGTGGTGCCATTGAGCGCAATTGTTTCTACGAGAGGGGCATAAGTAGAACTCAAGCCTTCAATTTTTACGCTTAACGCTGTAGTGTCTGACGCAGAGCTACTCACTAATACCAAAGGAGCCGCAGATGATGGCGGGGTGTATAAACCGCCAGATTGGGTTTGACCTTCCCACATTGGGCCTTGTGCGGTAGAGCCAATTGCGGCGCTATATCCAAAAATTTCTACTGCCGAATGACCATCAACTTGCCCACGAGCAACTTGTAAATCAAAAGGTTCATACGCCCCTTGGCGCGTTGCGGAAGAGTAAGTTCCCATATCAATCTCCAATTAAAAGCGGGGGCCGAAGCCCCCACTCTACTAGCACTTGGCGCTGCCGCCTTTTTTCAGTGGCGTTACCGTGACCGACTCTTTCGACTTGGTCACGCTTTTCGGATTCACAAACCCGCGACCAGCACCAGCTTCTTTCTCAGCCCCAAAGAGCTTGTCCATGAAACTGTGTGCCTTCTTCGCAAAGCCCATTCCAACAGGTGGCTCTTCCAATGTGGCATCGTATGCACCCTTTGACAGGTCTACTTTGCCGCCATCCTTGAGCTTCATCTTATTGGCAGGGCCATACTTCAGGTTGCTATCAGCTTTCGCTTCACGCATCGCTGTGGCATTCTCAGAGGCATTTACAGCCTGCAATTGGCGGTTACCGGGGGCGACACTGCCGCCCTTTTTGTAGGTTCCAGCCAATTCATTGATAGCTACAGGAGATGGGATCGGCTTACGCCCTTGGGGCATTGCCACGGCAGATCCGCTGTTATTAACAGCTCCCCCCGTGGCGAAGTGCTTTTTTGCAGCACCGCCTTTTTTGTAGCCGCCGCCATTGGCTTTAGCCACACCGCCAGTAGCATAGCCACCGCCGTTGCCCAACTTCACGCCGCCAGTCTTGGCAGGAGAGTTGTCAGGCTTGGCTGTGTCCATCTTGGTGTTGCGATAGATGCCGCCTTGGTCTTCGGTATTGATGATGCCGCCCTTAGCGTAACCACCTTGACCGTTAACCACGCCGCCAGTAGCCATCTTGCCGCCATTTTTCAGAGCCAGCTTGGTGCCCTTGCCGCCCTTATGCTCTTGCATATCGTGCTGCTTGAACGCCTTTTTGAGCATGGCTTTGTCTTGGGCCGTATCGGCTTTCATGTCTTCCTTGGCCTCACCACCCTTCTTCATGGTACGGCTTGCAGCCAGACCAACGGGAGCAGAGGGGCCAGCGCCCATCATCTTCATTGCGCGACGACGAGCAGACAAGGACGGAGCCATAGGCATAGCAGCAGCGCCAGAGCCACCACGAGCAGGCATACCAGCGGGCATACCAGCAGGAGGCTGCTGAGGGGGAGCGGACATCATGCCGCCATCAGCCTTCTTAACGGAACCACCCTTTTTGAGCTTCAGTTCAACTGAAGGCTCAGTGGTCTCCATCTTCACCATAGGTTTAAATTGGCCCATGATTTACTCCTTATGCTTGGGTTACGCCGAGGGCACCAACGCGAGTAGCGTTCGGGCCAACAGCAATGCCGGGTAGGGAAATAGTCATCACTGTGCGAACAGTGCCGTCTGAAGCTGTTGCAGGAACGTAGGTTCCGCGAACATCACCAGTGGTTGTGGTAGCCGTAGCAGTTGCAGCAGCAACAAAAGTACCAGCGTCTTGGGCCAGTGTGTTGTTGCTCTTGACGCTGACGATGTAAGCAGCATTGAACACGCGAACTGGGATGCCCAGAATGTCGGTGGTTCCAACTGCAATCGTTGCACCCAAGGCACCAGAGATGGTTGCCGAGGAGATCTGGAAGAATGCTTTCTTGCCAGCGACTGTGGTGGACTGAACAGTACCAGTTGCAATCACTTCGCTCATGGCTTGACCGTAGTAGTCGTAGCCAGAGATCGTCACGTTGCGGTTGGTCAATGTGCCAGTGCCAGACACAATGCTCACTGCACGGGGGCAGTCAAGTTGCAGCACGGTGGTTCCATCAGAACGAACTACCGACTTCACCGAGGTGCCAGCGGTCAGAGCGATTGTTGAGGACGTAGTCTGAACTGCGGCAATGTTGCTTGCGACCAAGGCTTGGGGCATGATGTCCCAAACGTACACGCGACCAACAGGGCCGATACCCAAGTCCATCGGGGACGGGTCATCAAAGCTAGTGTTGCCGTGGGCGTACATCGTGGTGCTGGATGCCGACACAGATTGGTTAATCGTGTAGGTGCCAGTGCCGCCTGTACCAGTGCCCATTGCGGTAATGTAGGTTCCGTCAGTTACGCTGGAGCCGTCTACATACATACCCACCACGATGGGTGCGCCTTGCAGGAGAGCGGTGACTGTCAGGGTTGTACCCGACATCGAACCAGTGAACGTAGTGGTGTACGGGCGAAGGCCAAGACCCATGTAGGTCTGTGCCGGGCCTAAAAATAGGTCGTCTGAAAACTGAGGCATGGTCTGCTCCTTGAAAAGTTTGACCGATGTTAAAAATGGAAGAAGGGGATTTGCGGCTCCCCTTCCAAGGCCGTTTTAGCGATTAAACGCCGGGGGTACCGTACATTGCGCGTGGGTCAGTGAAGCCCACTTGGTAACGCTCGGTAGCCTTGTAGCGCATAGAGTCAGTCTCGAAGTCGCCTTCCATTGTCTTCTCCAGCTTACGGCGCATCAAGAGCTTCATGCCCTCGGGTGCATCGGTCTGTACCCACCATGCGGTGGCAGAAGTCAAACGGCTGATGACAGCAGCGCCTTCGTCCAGCAAGCCGATAGACTTGACAGGGTTCAGGTCGTTGTTGGCGGTGCCAGAGCGCAAGACAGACTTGAGCAACACTTCAGCTTGGAAGACGTTACCCGGAGCGACCACCAATTGGCGGGGCACCAGACGAATCTTCTTGCCGTTGTTGTCCACTGCTTGGCGGATCTGGATCAGCATCTGTTCCAAAGAAGTCTGGGACAGGTTAGCTGCGGTAGCCAACTGGTTGCTGAAAGTACCGTTCACGATGGGGTGAGCAGTATTGATCAGCGACACGCCATCACCGCCGGGGTACGAGCTATTGAACGCACGGTTCAGCACGTTAGCCGACAGGGTCTCTTTGGTTTCAATCAGAGATTGAGCCAAGTGACGGGCGTAGACTTGACCGATGCGGATATGGTCGCCGTCTTCAACCAACACTTTGGTCAGCGCGAAGGCAAGGCCATACACGTTGTACACATAGCGTTGCAAGAAGAGAACACCACCCTGCTGGTACGAAACAGGAGTTCCGTCAGGCAGTTGAGGTGCAGCGCCGAATCCGTACAGGACAGGCTCTTCGTGGTAGTTACGGGGAATGCCTTCTTGTTCACGGAAGACACGGCTCCATTCGTCTGTGCGTTGGTCGTATACACCATCAAAGCACTCATTCAGAATGGGTTCAACAATTGACCGAAAGTCGGTACTGCGCATTGGAGCGGCCATTTTTTATGCCTCCTTAAATAGCGTTAATGGTGGCAACAAACTGGCTGCGGCTCACTTGAACCTGAACCACGGTGTATGCATCACCCCAAGCGTTGTCCACGGCTGGAGTGAGGCCGATGATACGCATATCACCAACTGCACTGGATCCTGCCAACGAGGTGGAGATCATGCATTGCGAGAGACCTGTGGTTGTAGAACCAGCAGTTGCGCTCACAAAGTTTGCTTGATCACCGATAGAGGTTTGCGCCAAGCTACCATTTGCCTGAATGTCGTAAACGATATTCGGGTCAGAGTAGTAGTAAGTCACTTGCGAACCAGTTTGGTAAGCAGTGTTTGCAATCCATTGATTACTGACGATACGACGACCAGTTAGATCAGTGTACTCCTGACCAGCAAAGGCACCTTGGTAGGCGCTGCCAGCAGTAGCAATAATGATGTTACCGTTCGTGTCGAGTGCTACAGGCTGGCCTTTGAGGATGCCAGTGTTGTAAGCAGAAGCAATACCGTTGGGCAGAGCGACCGCACGATCCAGACCCGATGGGTGGAACGAAGGGCGCAGACCGAACGGAGCAGATGTCGATGACATAGAGAACTCCTATTAAATAAATTACCCGTAAAATACGGGAGTCTTTACGGACTGATCAAATTCACCGAAGCCTTCGCCTTCGACTTGCCCTAGACTACGTCCACGGCTATCGCGTGCCCCTTGGAGATTCTCAACTTGGAGCCGAACTTTGTCGGACTCTTCCATCGGCATCTCGTGATGGACTTGCAACATATAGTCCTGATAAGTTTCCATAGGAAGTTTATACAGGCGCATTTCGTTGCACGCAACAAAACCAACGTCCTCTCCAGCCTTTACACGGAAATTCTCGAAGTTGGGCAACTCATCCGCTTTCACGGGAATGTAGCCAAGTCGCATCCGTTTATCAATGCTGTCGTATCCATTAGTTGTCGATAACCAGCAAAGATGCCATCCAGTTATTTCAGGCACTTTCGGTAACGCACTTTGTGTCCACTCATCGCTAAACATCTTTCGACGTTCCTGTGATGACATGAACTTCTCTTCGGGGGCTTTGCGCTCCAGATCTTGTGAAGATCGTTGCTCACGTCCGCCAGCGTTGAGAGTTTTCTTTAGACGAGAATCCATAATGTTTAGCTCCTATTGTTTCGTGCAAATTCGGCATACCGCTTGATCATTCGGTTGCGCGACTCAAGGTTGTCCCACATACCAGCTTCCTTCATTGTGCGCACCTGTTGGGGTGATAGCACGAAGGTGTTTCCACCCCCTTGTCGGTCAACTGATTCGCGGCCTGAGCCTGTCACTACACTTCTAGGTCTCCTTCTGGAAGGTTCGTCATGTGATTGATTGTACCTATTGGGTAGACGTTTTTGCAAGCGATTGTCTAATTCGTCCCAATATTCCTCACTTTCAGGGTTGTAACCCTCTTTTATGAGGCGTTCATCGACGATCTTGGCAATTGCGCTGTCTTCGTCCCCCGAGTTGGGGTCATACCAAGAGTTGCGCTCCATCCACTGATTGGCGAGACGTTGTAACTTCGGGTTAACCGCACCAGTCTCGCGGCTGGACGACTCGGCGTTCTGTTCCTTGAAGTTGCGCATGGACTCGACTTTGCGGCGGCTGTCGTACCAAGCCTCTTGGGCTTTGGTGAACGATTCGCCATCGGAGTTGTCGGTTGCTTCGCGCATCTTGGCCTTGAAGTAGTTGAGCCGTAGCTCCTCATCCTCGATAGCCTTCTCAAAGCGGGCCAAGTCAGCGCCGTGGGTCTTGCGTTCAACGGCGGTTAAACGCTCCATCAACTCCTGATTCTGGCGTTGCAGCAGGGTCAAGCGGTGGTCTTTCTCCACGTTTGTGCGCTTGATGTATTCCTTTTTGGCACGGCGGCGGTTGCGTCGAGCCTCTCGGACAGCTTCGGTATCGTCTGGCTGATCTTCATCGCCAGCAGAATCAGAGGCATCTCCGCCTTCTGAAAGCTCTTCTTGCTTGTCGGGTGATGGAATGCTATCAGGTAGCTCTACTGTTACAGAGCCGTCCTGTTCTTCGATCACACCAATTGCTTCATCTTTTTCATTGCTCATATAAATGCCTTCATAGCTAGTGGGTCACCTGTGAGTTTTGCAATTACTTCATGGTCGTTGAGAACCATAAACAGTGCCGGGTCTTCATGGTCGTCGGCACCGGGAACTCGTACTTCCCAGCGGTCGCCGCCCCATTTCGGGACTCGTATGTACTCGCCAATCTCAATCCAAGACCCTTCGGGCCAAGGTTGCATGGTGTCACGGTGTTTGAACGCTAGTGGGCCAATGTCTAAGACCTTTGCCACCATGTTCTGCCACTTTTCGGTTTCCTTGGTTTCTTCAACCAATATGATTCCTGCGCTAGTTGTCTTTTGCTTTGTGCGGCGGAGTTGCACCAAAATGCGTCCGCCAAGAGGTTTTGCGCCGGGGTCAACGCTCGGAAAAGCCCAAGCTAAGTCAGCTTCATTAAAAGCTACCGGGTCAGTCATCTTCATTTGATTCTTTCATCAAGTTGTTAATTATGTCGAGGGCTTCATCAAGCCCCGCAGCATGGCCCACCAGACGTACATAAGACTCCCAGTTCGTCGCATTTCCCGCAACAAGAGACGCAGCTATGTCATGCCGCCGAGCCTTAATCATTCCAATGAGGTCGCCAAGTGTTCTCATTTTTTCTTGGCCTGTGCTAGTCCTCCTTGTTTCTGGCTATCGCCTTTTGCTGGCATGGACTGGCCCGTAACGGGTGCGCCCATTGCCATACGTTTGTGCTGGGGAACCAACACGCTCTTTTGCTCTGTATCACTGGTAGCCATAAGGTACTCCTTGGTTAGATTGAACTTCAGACTTGTCTTGCTCGAGCTTGAGCTTTGCCGCATCCCGTGTTAAGCGGGCTGATTCGATGCGTTCTTTGGTGAGTTGGTCGCCTTGGGCAATAGCCAGACGCAACTTTAGATCTTCCATGTCCAACTGCTGCTGCTGTTCCAGCTTCTTCATGTCCATCTCAATCTTGGTCTGCAACTCCTTGTCCTTGAGTCCCATCTCCGCTTGGTCGCGGGTAGCACGGCGCTGTGTCTCTGCCATGCTGGTATCGAGCAACACCTTGGTCTGCGGATCCATCGGCGGCTGGGGCTGGGCTTGCTGAAGCTGTTGCTGCATCTGTTGGATGACAGGCATGATGCCCTTGAGCGTTTCTTCCGAGTCCATGAGAACGTGCTGCGATGCAAGTGCAAACAACTTGTCCACCTTGGCAGGTGAGTTCATCAACTCGTAGTCGTCCAGCTTGCCGTTCATTGAGCGATCCACATAGCCGTTCATGCGGTTCAGATACCACAATACCAAGTGCTGCTTGATGTGTTCTATTGCTTTTGGCAGGTAGTTCGATGCGATGAACGGGTTGCCGCCCATCATTGGATCTTTTGCAAAGTCCAAGATCACTTGGATGTGGGCAAGGTGATCCTGCTCGATGTAGGCGTAGGCAGATTGGCCCAAGGCCATAGCCACGTTCTCGTTGGCAGCGTCCATCTTGTCTGGGGCTGGCACATCAACCATCAGTTCGTTGATTCCCGGCACCTTGATCTGCTTGAGGAAGCGTTCAATGACTACTTTCCTGTTAAACAAGTCAGGGTTGTCCTTCATCACCGCCATCACGGCCTGAATCTGGGCCATGCGCTGGGTTTCGGAGAAGATATGCGGGTCAGAGACGGGAATTACGTCCGTAACACGGGCAAAGTCCTCCCGCTTGATGTCCAGATCCTCCACAACCTCGCCACGGCGCATCTCATCCAGATACCAACGGTTGATACGGCTCAAAATCTTCAGAACACGGCCCTGAGACTCGTGCAAACGGGCATGGATAGCGGAAAACACCGCTGCGCCCTGCTCAATCAGCGCCTGAGTGGTGCCAACTGGGGTGTTGGAGTTCACATCGGCGATCTTTTCCTCTGCCGTGGTCACTACGCCCTTGGCAGCGTTGGTCAGCCAGCCAAGAAGCTCAAACAGCACGGGGCTGGGCGGGTTAAACGGCATGGGCATGGCAATCTTGCGGATGTCATCCACGCCGGGAGCGCCCTCAATCTCAACAACCTGCGTAACCTCGACCTCTTGGGACTGTCCAGAGATCTTTCCGCCCTTGAGCTTGATCATCGTGGCGGCGTTGTTGATGTGCGCCGAGTCCAACAGGGCACGCAGAGCGCCAGTCAGGGCAGCAGACAGTCCGCCAATCAGTTGCGGCAGGCCAACAGCGTAGGCACCACGCCACGGGATGAACTTGAACTCGACAATCCAGTCCAATTTGGTCTGAGTGTCATCGCCTTCTTCCCAATTGCGGTACAAACCGATGACTTCGCTCTGTGTTTCGTCGATCATCAGGATGTAAGGCGCTGATTCTCCCTTGGTGTAGGGGTCATCTTCCAGTTCCAGCCATGTATAGATGTGGTACACACGGCGCATTCCGTCCTCATTGTCATCCTCCGACTTGCCTTCGATCTTGTTTGTGGCCTTTTGGGAGGAAGTCATCTCAGGATTCATCGGGGCACGGATCCAATCCGTGTCACGGTACATCCCAGCGGCAATACGGCGCTTAAATTCGTAGGTGGAGATGTCGTCCACCTCGGTTACACGTTGCGAAGTGTAGAAATTGCTTGCCGAATAAGGCAAAAGCACGTTGTCAATGGGCAAGAACTGGGCGCATGGGCGCTTTTTCTTCTCGTCGTACCAAAGTTTGATGTACTGGGAGCCGCCCAAAGGCAGTTGGGTCAGCATCTGCTCCTGCTCGTCGCGGAATTCCTCGATCTGCTCGGTCAACTGCCAGTTCATGTAATCACGTTTACGCTCGGCAGTGTCAACTTTGTCTTCATCAACGTCACCCAAGATCTTGGTTCGGGTGGGGCCATCAGGCGGGAACATCTCTTTGATGGCACGGGAGGCAAAGTCAATACAGGCTTCAGCCATCACAGGGTGGACAACCTTGGATGCGCCGTTGAAGTTAGCGCCGCCGGGGGCATCGTTGCCCATACCAGTGCGCTTGATGCCCTCTTCGTATTGTTTGTCGCGCTGCTTGCGGGCCTGCTTGTCCTTCTCGACCAGTTCGATGTACTCCATCGCCAGCTTGTCGATGTCATAGGAACTCAGGGTGTCGGTGTCGGCAAGGTTCTCGTAGAAGTCCTCGTCCTCCATTGGCCCCTTGTTCTCCATGTGGACGACTACCGAGCCATCAGGAAGCTCCTCGAGGTTGCTGTCATCCAGCAGTGGCATCTCTACCTCTGTGCCCTGCTCCTCTTGCGGTTCAGCGCCAGCATCAGGCGGCTCGTTGCCTACGAAGCGTCCATACTCAGGATCAATTGGAAACTGTGTTGCCATGTCGTGCTACTTTCTTTGGTTTCTTTGCTTGGGCCAAGCCGCCCTTCTTCTTTTCGAGCGGCTTCTTCAGCGCTTCCATGTAGTCGCTCAGGTCTTGGAAGAATCGGTCATCCATGATCTGAGATACACCTTCGTTGCTTTTCTCCAGCGAACCGATGGCAGCGTTGCGCAATGATTTCTCAGTGTATGGCTTTTTGTTTGGCCTAGCCAAAAATCCCTGCTCGAGCGGAGCAAGTTGCCTATGCATCACCACATCCAATGGGATCATCTCTGGTAGCTGCCCATAATAACGGGCTGAGAAGTCCGTGCTGTACGGGCTTTCATAAGGGAATCCAGACGATGGTGCAAGCTCCATACCAAAGCGGTCTTTCCTTGGGCCATAGAAACCAGCACTGCCAATGTCATTGGACAAAAGGGTGCCGCCAATGTATCCCTTGTCCACACCACGCAACGATGGTTCAGACGTAGCATTGATAAAGTCTTCGGAATTAAACCCAAGAAGTTCTTGCTGTTTAACCTTATGTAGATTTTCAGCGATTGCTTTACGCAAGTTGCCCGGCGATGTCTGCAATCCCAATCCGCCTTTATAAATTTGCTCTAAGCCTTCAGGTGTTTCAAACCCAGCAAAGTTAGCGTAAGGGAATATTCCTTTGTCGCGCTGGATTTTTTTATCTTGCTGGGTACGGATAAGATTATTTAAGTAGTCAAGGTCTTTGTTGCTAAGTCGTCCTTCTTGCAATCGCCTGTTGATCAACTCAAATGCAAATTCACTTGGAGTATGGGCGTAGTTCTCACCATACTTGCCCATCGTAGTTACAGCGTGTACGACTTCTCCAGTGCCACCTTTTTCCAAATTTTCTTTGATGGCGTACCGATCACGTTCTTTGATTGCATCTGCTACTTCTTTGGCAGATGACCCACCAATCAATTCTTCCAAATGCTTTTCATCCAGCGCATATGGCTGACCACCATGCGTATCCAAGTGAATAGTCAATGGCTCACCAGAGATTGAGCTTACCTCGACGTTACGAGATTGACTGTCCCACGGAATCACGCCAAGGCTTGCGCCCTTCTTCTCACGCTCTAGCTTGGCAAGATCAATTGGTATTGGCTCCTGAATGCCGGGATGTTGCACAGCCTCATAGCGATAGCCAACGTGAGGGTTAGGCGACTTCTCAGTATGCTTGACGTAGCCAATCGGCATAGGCGTTTGCTTGGCAAGCTCTTGTCGTGCTTGCTCTGCCGCTCCTGCTGCTTGACGGCGTGCCCGCTCTTCGCGTCCGATCTCAGATGCCGTGCTTTTCTTCAGCAGGTTAGGGATGACCGCAGGCGCAGGCAAAGCCTTCTCAGCCTCAGCCACAGCCTTCGCAGTCTTAGCAGCCTTACCAATCTTTGCCATACGACCACCGATGCTCATATGCACTTCGCCGCCTTTTGCGTAAACGTCTGGCAACTGAACGGATGGTCGGCGGAACCAAGGCTCCGACTCTGGGATTACCAAACGATTATTTGCATCAAGCTCTTGTCGCAGCGCCTCAATGAAATCTTCTTGCGTTCTGCGCGGCATACCTTCACGCAAATCTCCACGAGGCTGTATTTGAACAAGTGATGCAGGTTGTCCTTGATTAGCCAATGCACGGTTTCTATGACGACCTTCATGCCCAATTACTTTTGCCTCATTAGGCAAACCAATCTCATCTTTGAATAAATTTAAATACGGAACATCAGAGAAGCCGTCTTTCAATTGCTCTAAGTATTTGATGTACTCATCCATTGGCACGGTGTACTTGTCAATGTCACCCTGCCTTGCCAGTTCAGCCATCTTGGGGCCAATGTCATCCTTAGTGCGACCCTTGAGTTCGCTGGCGTACCGCTCAAAGTCAGCAGGGTCAATGGTCATTACGCCTCTGGCGTTGTCTCCAGTAAATACTTCCTTTAGTGCATCCTCTTGGAACATTCGCTCAAGGTTAGGTATCTCATCAGCAGCACGCTCAACGCGCCTTGCGCCGTAGTTACCCTTCATGCCACGCACAGCTTCTCTGACATTGTTTAGCTTGCCGGGAACGATGATGCCGGGAGCTTCTAGTCCAATACGAGCAGTTGGTGCCATGTCGGCGGCTTGCCTAGCTTTAGCTATCTTCTCCGCCATTGACATCTCTTTGACAGCCTTTGGCTCATCTATTGCATCCAGCGCAGCGTTGTAATGTTTCTGGAACTTGCCATAGTTCATTTGACGGGCGTTTTCCATACCGCCTTCAGAGATATGTTCTAAGGCATGACTGACCAACTGACCAGCATGGTCAGGGTGGATTGGCCCAACAGCCCTAACGGCAGACTCCATATTACTCACAGGCATGGTATCCGCTAACTCTTCAATCTTGTAAACAGGAACGTCTTGCACGCCTAACTGGCGCAGCGCTTCCAGCCTATGCTGTCCTTCAATGACGTTGTTGTTCTGGTCAACGATGATGCGGCTGATGTATCCATCGGGGCTGGCAATCTTGTCGGCAAGTTGCTTTACCCGCTTTGCCTCAGTAGGATCATTCAGTCGAACTCCGCCAGACAGTTCATCAATCTTGATCGTCTGGTTACCAATTGACTTAGGGTACTGGAAATTGGCCTGACGCACGTTCAGTATGTTGTCGCTGGGTGGCTTGATCTTCAACCCAAGTTGAACAGTTTTTTCTTCCGCTTTATTAGTAGTATCACCTAGCTTGACAGCACCACGCTGTGCTGCCATCGAGCCAGCCTTTGGGCCAGCTTCCATACGGGAGGCTGCGGTCATAGCTCCCTGCTTGACGGCCTTGCCAGCTTGGCGCTTGGCTGCTTCAGCCAGCGGTGCAAAGCCTAGCGTCTCGGGCAGGATCTGCGGCATCTTGTACTTGGTCTCAAGCTGCTCAAGGAAGTCGCCCACGTTGCCGACGTACTCTGCCGCCTTCTCTGGCTGGAAGCGGGGCTGGTACATCCCCTTGCCGACTGCCTGCTCGTATGCCTCTTTGCCGTCAAGCAGCTTGGGCAACTGCTGTACGCCCTCGAACATTGCAGAGCCGAGCATCCCAGCAGCTTCCAGTCCAGCTACGCCTCGTTGGGTTGGGGTCAGCTTCTGGTCAGCCATGCTGCGCTCGTACTCGGCCTTGTCAGCCATACGGCGGGCGTAGGCACGGCTCAGGTCGGACGGCACCTCTGGATCAAAGCCGGGCGACTCAATGATGGCCTGCGTGGGCATCTTGGGGTACATCGCACGCTTGCGGGGGTCACCACCACCAGCCATGTGGACTGCTCCGCCGTGGGCTTCGTTCAGATCAGGCTTGGTCGTATCAAAGGTGCCCCGGTTGCCTGTGGCGGATTTGATCTGCTCTGGCTCAAATGCCACATAAACATTAGGAGAAGGAGAAGTTGGATCACCACCAGCGCCGTGAGGGTACTTTATGCCGTCGTAACCTTGGCTCTTTAAAAAATTGGTTTTTTCTTTGTCGTTATTGCCGGGAATGTCATACCAATCGTGCATATTTTTTAACTCATACGGTTTTTTAATTGCCGCATGAACTGGCATTACGTTCTGCCCCTCATCAAACTGATTGGCGTAAAAGTTTGCCAGATTGGGAGACTCAGCCAAATGGAAGCCATCACCAAACGCAGTGCGCCTTAGTTTGCTTTTGTCAAACTCTTTGATGTCCCTTCCAGTGCCGTGATACAACTGGCTTTGCACTGCACTACCCTCCAGCATCTTGGCTAGGTTGGCATCACGTTCAGCCGCAGGTAACACCTTCTGCACAGCCTTCAGGGTAGGCTTGGCGGCTTTAACGGCCTTAGCCGCAGCCTTCAGCAGCCCGCCACCAGCCATGCGTTGCTCATTGTGAGCTTGTTGGATCTCTGGTGTCCAAACCCGTAATTTTTGCTGGAACATAGGTCAGCCTTCAATGAACGTGGTGCGGATCATATCGCATACGACCCCTGTGATGGAAGCAAATTTCAGCCATAACTTCCCCAAGGGTGATAAGCCGAGGCTTTCTGCCCTCGCCCAGCGGGCGCATATTGCACCAGCCTAGCGTTCCATGACGGCTGCTATTCATTCGGTGTAAGCCTTGTCTCACCATGTGCCCGCACCTTATCCAGTCCCTAGCAGACAGGCTGGACGCACGCACGGGGTGAATCGTGGTACAGTGTTTCTTGGGTTCAGTCCATACAGACCATCAGCTAACGCGCCCTGACGGTTGAGGTAGAAATAGAAAAGCCGCTTACTACTGCCCCCTGTAGGAACCCCATTAACTGGAGAAGAGGCATGAGTAAACGGCTTCAACTGTCGCTTCCTACGGCAACAAACAAAGTGTACCACAGTTTGATTACTCCGCATAGGGGTTAACCCTACGTTGTCTACCAGTATCCGCAAAGTCTTCCTCGTCCCAATCTTCCTGCGGCGGCGGGTCGATGTCCAGCCATCCAGCATCCCGAAGGTAGCGCAGGGCTTGGGTGCAGGCATCCACCAGATCATCATGGGTTGTCTCAGGGAAGGCGCATATCTGGCTGACGAACACCTCGGCCCAGTCCTTGACGAATCCCTTACGCTTGTCTGACTCAGGGATCCACACCCGTCCACGGGCGATGACGTTTGACACGATGTTTAACCGCTGCACCTTGTCCGCCCTGCCGGGGTTGTACGCCCGTACAGGCAAATGGGCACGCTGCAAGTCTTGTATAAGACTGATGCCAGCGCTCTTGTCCTCGATCAGCAGCAAATCAACCCGCTTCTTGTCCTTGCCCTCGCCGTAGACAATCTCGTACTCGTCCAGCACCTTGGGGCGCAGGTCAGGGTACTGGAGCCTGTCCTGCCAGCAGTCGATCACCATAGCGGACATCGGGCCATCCAAAGGCTTGAAAACCCCGAAGGTGATGCAGGCGGTCGGGTCGTTCTGGGTCTTCTCCGAGGTCGCCACATCGTAGCTCTGAAGGATGTACTCGAACTTAGGGAAGGGTTTACCCGCAGGCCACAGCTTGAAGTGGTCACGCTTAACGATGCCCGACTCCTCTGGGTCGATGATCTCGGCGTAGATCTCCTGCCGCCCTAGCTTGGTGCCCTCGTACTGGAGGATCTGCTTCCTAAAGTTGTCGGACAGGTTGTCCAAGTTGGTGTACGTCGAGGCGGTGGTGACCGCCACATCGTCGCCATCCCTGCCTATCAGGTCAACGATCAAGTCCTTGGGGCGGGGCGTGGTGGTGACAATGATCTTGGTGCTGGTGCCCAGACGCACACCGAACTGGATCTGATCCCACGCCTCTTGTATATAGTCCCATGCAGCAAGCTCATCAAGCCATGCCCCGTGGAACTGTGGCCCCCTGAAGCGCTCTGGCTCGGATGCGGGTATACCCTTAATCAGGGAGCCATTGATCAGGCGTAGCTCGTGGGCGGTCTTGTTGTAGTCCTCAATTAAAGCCTTAGGGATCACCGCCAGTAGGCCAGAGTCGCCCTCAAAGGCGGTGGAACGGACATCGGAGGAGGTTGGGGCCGCTACCAGCCAGCGGGTCTTAGGCTCCGTCCACGCCCACCAACCTATCTGTTCTGCTGCCAAACGGGTCTTACCAGCCCCACGGCCTGCAATGACAGCCCAAATGCTCCACCAGTCCCCTGTGGGCATGATCTGGTGCCTGTGGGCCTGCTGTAGCCATGTCAGCCGCCAAGCGTAAGCCAGCTTCTGCTCAGGGGTGACTTGATCAAACGCTGCCTTGACCTCTGGATCAGCCAGCAGTTCGGCTATGTCACTCATCTGCCTGTCGTTTAAGTTCGGCGTTCTTGATCAGTGCTGCCAACATGGCATTGGCTTCTGCGGATGCCTCTACCTGTAGCGGGTTGTCCTTGTCGCCACCCACCTGCACCTTGTTCCCGTACTTAGCAGGACTCCAACAGGCCAGCAGCTTCATGCGGGTCTCGATGCGCAGCTTGCGATGGCCCAGCATATCCTCGGTCGTTGTAGTGATCTTGTTATCGCTTTGGACGATTGTTTCACCAAAGTGCATTGTGTCGCTAATTTCCAACAGTTCCTCAGCTATAGCATCGTAGCCAGCTTCGCGTGCGTGCGCGACCCGTAGGGAAAGCTCTTCGTCTCGCGCCTTCCACTCATACACCTGCGTCCAATGCGGCATATGGTCGTCCCTGCATATCTGGCGTAGCGGCTCCCCTGCGCTGAGGCGTTCGCACATCTCTGCTGCAAGCTCTGGGGTGTACTTGGATGGACGGCCTGTCTTCTTCTTGGGCATAGTGATAGTTACGCCCTGCTCTGAGGGCTGCTTCTTGGGCTTTTTTGGCCCTTTGGCGGTAGTTTCTGGCATAAGCACCTTATTCCTGTACCGGGTTGCGATGGCGCTAGTTTAACGGAAAACTGGTTGCGGAGGTCGGAGTCGCACCGACTATCTCACGGTTATGAGCCGTGCGGGTTACTGTTTCCCCACTCCGCTTTATAGGTTGTTGGTACTTGCTGCACTATGGGACATCCCCGCAGTTACGCCGACAGCATCCGCTTTCCCAACACGGCTGGGGACTACCGGAGGGATTCGAACCCCCGATTATCCATACCTCGTTTCCGAAGCGGCTGCTGCTACCACTGGCTCCATCAGCAATCCCCATGCGTGTTGCGTCTAACGCTTGTTCAACGGGCGTTGAGCCTGCGTTAAATCCTCGTCTTGTGTTATTGCAAAATACACCGCTTGCAACAACTGGTGCAGATCTTTCACTTGCTTGCCGTAGGTTTTGGCGTGCTTGGTCGGATCTACCCCCTTTAACTCTGAGAGATATTTTACAGCTAAATCCACCTGTGCGGGGGTCATGTTTGCCATTTTATTTCCTCAGGCTGTTCATTCATTCTTATCCTATACGTCCTACGTTGGTACCCGCCCATCATGGAAAACCTATAAGGGCTGTTTATCTTACGAATGGCTGAAGCCTCTATCTGGCGTATCCTTTCTTTTGTCACGTTGAGGGCATGACCGCAGTCGTCCAAGGTCATGTCAGCCCAAAATCTAAATTTAAGCACCTTACTTTCTTTTGGGCCAAGGGTCTCAAATATCTTCGGAAAGATCTTTTGCAGATCAAGCCGAGTGTCAATGTCATCTGGCTCCCTATGCATCCAAGGCGGGAGCTTGTCAAACTCCTGCTTCTCTGGCTCGTCATGGCGGCTGCGCCAGAGATTACCTACATCAGGGTGGTAATCCGCCAGACGGCCTTCAGGGGTTATCCTGCGCATTAGGCTTCTCCATCTTGAGGTGGGTAAGCAGGCGCTCGACAGGCCAGATGGCCCGTGGCTCCTCGTTGTTCTCCTTGATCCACTTCTCGATCTCAGCAATGATGTAGTCGCAGCCGTGGTCAAAGCCTTTTGCGTATTCGGTCATAGATCCTCCGCATTCAAATAAACAGTTACAACATAGCCTAAGCATAGGCCACCCCACAGCAGGGCCAGCTTGTAGATCACGCCTTCTCCACTGGCACCAAAGATGGCGGATGCTGTGCCCAAAGATGCGATTGCCATGTCGGCAAGGATTACATGGCGGCTCATGCTGCCACCTCTTTTGCCAGTATCTCTTGTAGGCCAGCCACCAGTGCCTGCGCCTCTGTGCGGGTCAGAACCGTACTCATGCTGGCTCCACGGCCTGCGAGGTACAGCCATGTGCCGCTCTCGTCCCATTCGCATACGCTGACGCGCACGCCGTGTTCTGTGCTGATTGTTGTTTCGATTTCTTCGGTCATGATGTTCTCCTGTAGGGGCCGTAGCCCCGATTGGTTTTACGCTGCGTGGTAGGCCGAGACTGGGATGTAACCATACTTTTTCCATTCCATCCGAATCAATGGGCTATATGGTGTCTTGCTGTTGTTTGCGCTTGTCATTGCTCCGTGGACTTGTGCGCGAACTGCGTAAATTTGACCTTTTGTCATGATGATCTCCTTACTTGCTGGTGACTTTGACTGAGAACACGGCAGACACTTTGGTGAAAGCTGCGTATGCCTCTGCGCCGTGGACTTTGATGAATGCGTCTTTGTCAAAAGTGCTGCGGTTGGATTCAATGTAGGTAGCTTTGAAGAGTGCGCCTTCGACTACCTTGGCACCGCCTGCGCTGGCGCTGTCTTTGATGCTGTCTTTGATTGCGTCAGCTTGCTTGGTGAGGTCGGCAATCTGTGCCAGCAAAGAGCCAAGGGTATCTACATCGTTGAGTTTGAGGTCGTTGTTCATGGTGCTTTTCCTTGTTACCTGACGACTTTGTCAGTGCCTCTAGTATAACGAGAAATTACACATTTTTCCATCCAGACCAAAAATAATTCACATATATTTCTATCGAACCTGCAAGTCGATAGCTTTTCCCAATAGCTCCTTGGGATACTGGGATCCCAATAAAACACGACTGAACACCGTTTAATCGTGTTTATTTTCCCAGCAGGGATCGGGTGTCTTGCAACAGATCGTCCTCGTCAAATCCCCAGTGCTTGGCGAATCCCTTCGTGCCTAGCCCGTGCAGGCCCGTATTGCCCCTGTGATGCTCTGGGCATAGCGGTATAGCGTCCATGTGGCTCGAGCGCCTGCCAGCCCCTGTTCCAGCCCGTTTGTGGTGGATCTCCGCTGGGGTGCCCTCGTACCCCATGCGTTTACAAACCATACAACCTAGCTCGGCTACGGCGTTCAGGTGCTTCTTCTCGGCAAGGGTAGTCATTTGGTGGCCCATCCAATATTTTCCCTTTGGCTGACCATGTGCCCCTTGATCACGCAATAGTTAAACCTTGCCCCCATGCTATGCGGCTCTGGATTGTCGTGCCCATAGTGGCTTACAAAGTATTGCACATTAAATTTTTGCACGATATCTCGTAGATCAAAATTTGTTTTATGCACCTCGTAATGGTTGTTCCCGTAATCATCTTGCGGCAAGTAGGTAGGCCAAATAACAATCACCCAACGAGTCCTATACAAAATGTAATCAAGATAGTCCATCGCAGCAGACCTAAACAAATGCTCTAAGACATCACCAAAAATTACTACGTCATACCTGTTTGTCGGGTTTTTTTGAACGTATTCCTCCAATGATTGAGAATAAATCTTGTCGTATTGATTAACCAGATTAAATTCGTCAATGTAATATTGTGTTGGCTCGATTGCGTCCAGCTTGCCTCGGTATCCAGCGTTTCTTAAAAGCAATCCATTTTTGCCAGCCCCAGCACCAACGTCCAAAACCGTTTTTGGGTTTAATCCTAAAACTTGGTCTACTAAGATTTGATCAAATGTGTTTGATGAGTAAGGCATATTAAGTATTTCGGTGAGCGCCGTTGGTGTAGTCGTGGTTGATCACTACCTGATCTTTTGGGATGTCCGTCCAATGATGGGTGTGGTTTTTATCCATGCGCATATAGGTCTTTGGCAACCACAAAGGAATTATTTTGGGCTTTAGCTCATTGAATGCCATGTCCAGCACTGGATCGTCTCCCGCCTCCCAATTTCCCTCCTTAGAGAGCTTATCAATCCATAGGTTCAGCAGATCTACCATTGGAATGGTGTAGTTCCACTTCTGGGTGCCGCCACTGCACAACAAAGTTTTGGATCTTGGATCGTGCGGTATTGCACCCTGCAAGTGATGATCTTTGTCCGCAAGCCAGTTGTAGATGGCAAAGTCATTGTTCTCAAACAGCAACTCAGGGAACTGCCAGACCTCACTATCCACATCCAGCCACACCACGGGCTGCTTGTGCTGCATCAGCTTCTTGTAGATGAACTTGGATTTGTGCTTGCAGCCCTCTGCCCAGCTTTGGAATGGCTCCATCTCTTCAATGTCGTAATCCAGATTGAAACGCTCCAGCGATGCTTTGAGTCGTTTTGCAAGCTCAGGATACTTGCCATCCTTGGTGTAAAAAGAAATAAACTTCATTCTTCCCGCCACATTTTTGTGTTTGTTATACGAGCCATTTTAAAAAACAGGCTCTCTTCGTTCAGGGCGTACGCCTCTGGCGCTTCAGATAAAGCCATAAATTCGGTCAGCAACGCTATGTTGCTTTTATGCTTGGAGGTAAGCATCTTGTGGGTATAGCCCTTCACTGGCTTGGACAACAGCTTGGAATCTGGACTCTCGTTCATCCAGCGTTCAACGAGCGTTGCGTCATCTGATATCACCGCAGCCACTGGTGCCTTTTTCCTGAGTGCCTCCCACTGCTCCTCTGTGTGCTTCCTGTCAGTCCCACGCAGGTGGACAAGCGGCAGATCAAACTTCACCAAGGGTATCTGATCCTTGATTTCGTCCTGCAAACGTAAGTGCTTGCAAAGCTCTGCAACGTTCCATTCTCGGTATCCAATGCCGCTATGCACCCAGATATCCTCAAAGTGATTTCCTTCGGCTGGCTTGAACTCCAATTGGTCTTTGATGTCGTACACCCATTCGTTGGCTGGTAGCACGAGCTTGTGCCTCCACCATGCCGGGTAAACGTCCGCCATCTTCTGTTTGGGGATCTTAGATAGCTTTACTACTTGCGGCAGATCCGTGAAATAAAAGTATTTTTGAAACCCTTCATCCCAGATAGTGTCGTTCCAGTCCACATAGATCATGCGGTTAAAGCGCTTTGCAATTAACACGCAGTAAGACAGGCATTGCAGCCTATCCGCGAACCCCTCCCACCCCTTGCTGACTATGATCTTCATGGAGGTGGGCAATCCTCTGGCACTGATACCTTGACGTACACGGGGACGTACTTGCCGCCCTCGGTGTGCGATGTCCAGCGGTCGATGTACACATCGGGCATGGATTTCATGGCCCGCTTGACGGAGTCGGCTGGTATCCCAAGCAGTGCGGCTATGTGGCGTGCGGTCAGACCCTCGTCGTATTGCGTCAGGATGGGCCTGATCCTTTCAGTTACTGCTCTCATATTTTTCTCTCATTTTTCTAATATCTTCGATAAGCTGCAAAATGTAACCACGAGCATCAAGACAATGTCCCAAAGCCATGAGGTGATCTTTTTCAAGCATAGCTTGATGCACCAACTTGAGTGAGTTCTCTGCCTGCATACAAGGCATGGCGTAGTCGTCTATTTTTTCGGTGTTCATGCGTTCAACTCGTCATATTTGTTACGGGCCTCAATCCAAGCGTCGATGATGGGCTTGCGTATCGCTCTCTGCTTTTTTGATGTGTAGTCAGCAATTTGGATAAAGGCGTTTGGCTGTGCTTTCCAGCGATCATTCCAAAGGATTTCGTTTGCCTTTAAGACTTTAGCGCAGTGATCCAACTGAGACCTCGCTTTATCGAGCAACGCTTTTTTTGATTCAGTCATACATTCTCCTCAAAAGTTTTATTAAGCCATGCGTCCAGCCGAGCATGAAGCTCGGCCCTGTTGCGCTCACCGATTGTTTGACCGTTATCGGTCACCAATGGGTTCGTCAGCAAATTACCAAACCCAGTGTCGGAAGAAAACTCAATTCTTTCCGCTGATGTCTTAATGCCAATGTCGCCAATGGGTCTCGATTCAAATCCGTCTATCAGCACTTCTTCTTTCATGTGTTCTTCCTTTGCAGTCTAGCCAAGCACCATGCAACACCTTGATCGAAAGTATCAGGCATATCTTCAATTTCTTTCCAATCCTCCTCCGTCAGCCCCACCCAAGGGCGCTGCTTCTTGCCGTCATAAACACCGTTAAGGTACACGATGTACATATCATCGTACTGCTCATGCAACTTGGCTTGCGCTGCTGCTTTCTTTGATTCGTAGCCTGTCATGTGTTGCTCCTTGCTCTGATTAAATCAGCCGCTTGGTACGGCTCTGCAATTTCCGCAATCTTGGCGCACTCCTCACGCTCATGCGCTGCTACCAAGGCGGCAAAGTCTTCCAAGTCGCTCCAGCTAACACCAAGGCCAAACTCCTCTTCAGTGACCCCAATTTTGTAAGCCATGCGTTTAATTTCATCCATGCTCATTCCTCATTCTCCAAGCTATCGTTAATCAACTGCTGCTTGACCAACTCCAAGCAGCCCAGCACAGTGGGTATATACATCGACTCGTCGTACTTGTGTATCAGCGCAAGCAATTCGTCCGCCAAACCCTGCGCTAGTTTTCCTTGATCTAAGTTCATTTCAGCACCACCGCCCCAACTAGCATCCACACGCCCAGAACGATAGCTGCGAATGCGATGATGCCTTTGATCTGCTGGCCGATAAATTCGTATGGGTCGTGTACCTCTTCCTCCTCAACGTACACCGCCATGTATTTTTTGTCTGCTTCATTCATACGTTGCGCTCCTGAAGCATTGCATCTGCCAGCCAATAGGCTTGTCTGGAAATATTTTCAAAACTTGGATCTGTTCTGCTATCGCTATTCCAATATTCGGACATTAATCCAATTGCAACTTGCCCAGCAAAATGATCGCGCAGTGTCATGTCCTTGGCGTACCCGCCTGTCTTGACCATCCAGTCGGTGTAGTCTTTTGCTATCTCTACGTTGTCTTTCATTGCTTGTACTCCTTGATGCGGTTGTTTAAACGCTCTATACGAGCCATATTTAGCTCGAGAACTGCGGAGCTGTACTCAACAGCCCACTCAGCCTCGAGGCGGTCAAGATGGGCCTGTGCCAGCTCTTTGCTGATTACTTCCAAGGGCGTTGGCTCCTTGAGCTGATTTTTTAAAAAGTCGAAAAATCTCATAGCGTTGCCTTACCTTCTGCGCGATCATTTGCGCTTTTGGTTCTCCAGATCTCTACCCGTGCTTGTGCTGCAATCAGATCCCAACGCAGCTTCTCTTCCAAGAACACTGCATTTTTAAAATCAAGAAGTAGCTGTTGGTACTCGTCGTGGGCATAGGCATCACGCTCTTGGGCAGTCACTGCGCTTTCAGTGCTGCGGGTCATCAAAATTGCTTTGAGACTCTTGCGGTACTCTTCCAAGTACACGCGACCTGCTTTGGCCTCGGCAAATTTGGTTGAGTGTTTAAGGATGTAGTCAACAGCCTTGTCGGGATCAGTATCTCTCATGGTCACTCCTCGTTACCTGCTTATTGCAGTATCGCCAGTGTAACATAAAATTACATCTGCTCGAGATCTTCTATTTTTATTTTTAGCATCCCACCAATCTCTGGTGCCCAATAGATCCGCAGGTCATGGATCTGGGAGTCGTCCTCGTACACCCCAGCGTGGCACAGGGCATCGCAGGTTGCTTTGAGCAGGTTGTCCAGATCACGGCGGCGCTTGTCAGGGCGATAGGCGGCGATGGTTACCCGCAGGGGGCCATCAAAGTGCTTTTGCAGGTGGTTGACCATGATCAGGTTCTGGATGGCCTCGCGGTACTCTCGCCCCCGCAGGCTGATGATCGTGCGCCCGTCAAAGTTTCTCCAGTAGGTGTTGACCGATGGAGGCCACGGCAGGGTTATCTCGAGCGGGTTCATTGGCGCTGCTCTGGGATGCGGTTGCGGATAGCGTCAGCCAGCTTCTCGATGTCCACGCACTCCTCTGCCAGCTTGGCGCAGGCTTCCCGCTCCATGATGATTGCCATACTGGTTGCACGCATGGCGTAGCCCATGATCTCATCTTTGGCCTCAGCCAATGCCTTGTCAAATTCAAGTTGCGTAAACAGGGTCTGGCCCTGCGAAAAAATGTTCTTAGCAAACTGGTTCATATCCATTCTCCTTTGTTACCTCGGTTGCCTTTTTTCCATTGATCTCGGACATCTCTGTCCAAAATGGATTTAGGGTGAAGTTGATTCCATCCTTTGACAGTCTTCCCAGTGATGTCACGGTAGCCGTTAAGGAATCGCATCGCAGCGTCACGATCTTGAAGTCTTTTGTTGATGACCCATCGAACGAGACAGCGATGCCTATGCTCATCTGCTCCTTGACCTTCTTGCGCCTCATTCACGCCTCCTCCTTAAACATTGTTCAGCGCCTGACGGGCCATCTGCACCACTGCAACAGGCCGCTTGATACCGCCCTTGTAGTCGAGCATGATCCGCTTGGCCCAAGCCTTGGGATCTGTATGCTCCTGCTTTTGGGTCAGCAGGGGGGCCAGCTTGGCTAACTCGGCGGCTACCCGCTCAGGGTTTGCTGGAGGAGACGGCAGCATAGGTGTCTCAGGCGCAGGCGCTTGGCGGCACAGATTCTTGAACTGGATGGCGTTTGGCGGGCGCTCTGGCAAGTTGTCCAGTGCCCAGACCACCCGATTCATGGACTCACGGTTTTGCAGGAAAGATCCCAGCTCGTGCGCCCACATGGATTTGATGTCCATGATTGGCGCTGCCCCAAGGGAATGCTGCCACGATGCCCCGTAGGTCAGGGCCAGCCGCTCAAAAAGTCGATCAATTGCTGCCATTTTCAATCTCCAATGCGTTGATTACCGTAGCTGGCTTGCGACCAACCATCTCTTCCCACTGCTGGCGTTTGAACTCTGCATCCATCTCGGCAAAGCTCTTTGCAGGCGTTTTGGAGGCTGTTTTGACCCACTCAGCCTTAAAACCGACCCAACCCCTGCTGCAACAGGTCTCCAAGGCTTCCTGAAGGCTGTATCCAGCTTTGTCGGCTTCCCGCTGAATCCCCTTGATGGCTGTTTCCGTGATGGATGCCTTCTTGGCTTTGCGAAGCTGAACAAAATCTTCCCAGACTTTTTGATCAACGCCGACAGGCGCTGTATTTACTGGTTTATGGTTATTGGTTATTGGTTTATGGTTATTGGTTGGTTGATCGGTCGTTGAACGCCCGTTGACTTTCTCGGCTGCTCTCTTGGCAGCAGAGGCTTTTCCCGCCCGAGATGCGGTGTCCAGCTTCTCCTTGTACGACTCAATTTCGCGCTCACAGCGACCGTGGTGCCAGCCATCCTCGTCCTCGCGGAACATATCGACCAGCACAGCTTCAACGACCGTTACATCCATGCGAATGCGGCGGGCAACCCACTCTGTGTCGGAAGGGATCTTGCCCTCAATGTCGTAGTACATATCCAACAGGCGGCGGTAAGCCAAGTCCTCGTCGTTGGACAAATGGGCGGTAGCGGCCCGATAGTCACCAATGTGGTGCTGGTAGTAGTGCATATTTACCTCACGTTTTCGGTTGTCGTTACAAAAAGAAGCAGCGGCAGGACGGTAACGAATCGTCTCTTCGGGAGCTACCCTAGCCGTGCCAGTACAGGTTATACCATCAAACTTTCTGTTTGATCAACACTTTTTTGCGTTGTTTTAGGATTTTTTTCAAAAATATCGGGGCGCAGTTCGTTTCGTTTAACCGCAAGTCGGGTGTACTTCTCAATGGCAATTGCCAACTGGGGGCTGGCCTGCTTGCGCCCAGATACCACCAAAGACACCCATGTCTTAGTGATCTTCAGTTCCTTTGCCATCAGCACCTTTGCCCCTCGAGGTAGGGAGGAAAAGTATTCAGTCAGGGTCATAGCACTCCTTTTTTTAACACCCCATCATACCACAAAAAATATTTTGCAAATAGTTGTGCAACCTCGTGTTAAACGTGCTATAGTCAAGTCCTGTTTAACTTTTTGGGGTCTGTAATGAGTGAGAACGAAGAGCTTGCCGCAGAGCGTGAACAGATGCTGGAGGGTGCCCTGCAAAGGGCACAGCAAGGCGTAGCAACACCAGAAGACTGGAAATTGATCCGCATTGAGTGCGGGATGTACCACTAATCCTTTAGGAGTTTAAAAATGAGTAGTTTGATAGCAAGCGATAACGGCGGCGGTGGCGGTAGCTACAAGCCAGTCCCACCCGGTATGCACCTTGGACGGTGCTATCGTGTAATCGACACTGGCACCCACAAGTCAGAGTACAAGGAAACGGTAAAGTTTCAGCGAAAAATTGTCGTCCAATTTGAGGTGCATGGGGAGGACGAGAACGGCAACCCCTTGGTAACAGAAAAGGGTGAACCCCTGTCAATCAGCAAAAATTACACCCTGAGCTTGGGCGAAAAAGCAACACTTCGCATCGACTTGGTGTCTTGGCGTGGTCGTGCGTTCACCCCTGAAGAGCTTCGCGGCTTTGAACTGAAGAACATCTTGGGCGTATGGGCCATGCTCACCGTATCCAAATCCATTGGCAACAACGGGAAAGAGTACACCAACATCGTCAACGTGAACCCTGTACCGCCTCAGATCAAGAAGATGGGATTGCCTACTGGGCACAACAAAACATCCTTGTTCTCGATTGAAGATCCCGACATGGTTTTGTTTGAGAGCTTCAGCAACAACCTAAAGCAGAAGATTGAATCTTCCCCTGAATGGAAGGCCAAGACAAACTCTGCCCCAGAACGTCAGGCTCCCATCAATCAAGCCCCGTCCGCACATGACAGCGGGTTTGATGACATGGAATCGGACATTCCTTTTTGAGGTGATGTATGCAAAACCTTGATTTGTTTGATACGGCTTTTGGAACAATACCCAAAAAACTTGTTAGGCGACAAGATCCAGATACAAGTCACGCTGCGGCAAATGCTGTTAATACAACAAAGTTAGAGCAAATGGTTTATGAAGCCATTTGCAAATTTCCTAACGGATGTATTAGCGACCAATTGTTATCCATTTTTGATGGCTATCCATATTCGTCAATTACCGCAAGGTATCGGTCTTTGCTTGACAAAGGTTTTATTGAAGATACGGGAGAAAGAAAGTCAGGAAGATCAGGAAGACAACAACGTGTAATGAAAAAATCTGCAATAAAAAATCGACCACTTAATTAACCATTTCGGGGAAAGCGGATGCTGTATGTTTTAGAGGCCAACTCTTCCGTCAGACGCAGCGAGTACCCACCACTTTTAAATAGTAAGGAGAGCAATATGAGAGTTTTATCTGTTAGCTGGAACCCAGACAAAGATGTAACAAAACTTAAATTCAACGATGAATTTTTGTCTTCTCACTGGATTGTAAGGGCCGATGTTTTAAAAGACATCCTTGAAGAAATTTCTGAAATGTACGAGCAAATGCTCACAAAATCGGAGGACTAATCATGTTTGGAATTTTTAAACGCTTGGACAAAATTGAGATCAATATCTTTACCCACTGGAAAAGCATTGAGTCTCTTGAAACAAAAATCAACGATTTGCAGAAGAAAATTACCCAAATTTCAGTTGCAAACTATGTAAAGACTGAAACGGAAAAACTAGCAAAAAAGAAGATTGCTCTTGCAACAAGACAAGAGAAACGACGAATCTACGCCCGTAAATACTACGCCCGCAAAAAACTGGAGAAGGCCAATGCAAGCATCGTCACCAAGAGCGTCTGAGTCCACGCACTGGTACACTCGTGATGGTGTGCCTCGGTACACTATCATTGGCAAGAACGGGAAGGAGCGCAATACAACCTTGCGTGACGCTCGTACTGAGAGCTTGGTGCCTTCGGTCACCACAGTTCTTAACGTGGCTGCAAAGCCCGCCTTACTGGCTTGGATGCAGCAACAGGTGCTGTATGCAGCCCTAACACTACCCAAGCGTCCAGATGAGCCTGAGAAGGACTATATCGACCGCATCATCCAAGACTCGAAAGAGCAGGGTCGTGCTGCGGCGGATGCTGGAACAGACATCCACGCATCCATACAAGGGTACTATGAAGGCTATTCAACAGGCAAGCACACACAGAGCGTTACTGCCTGCGTCAAAGCCATCAATGAACACTTTGGTGATCACCAATGGATCAGCGAACGAGCCTTCGCCCATGAGGCGGGTTTTGGCGGTAAGTGCGATCTATATGTACCAGCCGCTGGAGACAGTGACGGGTATGTTGTGGACATCAAAACCAAGGAGTTCAGCGACCCATCAAAGGTCGATGCATACGATGAGCATCTGATGCAGCTTGCCGCTTATCGTGTTGGCCTTGGCTCACCCAAAGCTCGATGCGCTAACGTGTTTGTAAGTCGTAGCGTCCCCGATCTTGTCGTGGTCAAGGAATGGAGCCTCGAGGACTTGGATCGTGGGTTTGATATGTTCATGCACCTTCTCTCATACTGGCAACTAAAGAATCAGCACCAATGAAATACCTTACCGAAGAAACCATCAAGCAGATCTTTTTTTACTGCGATGTCCACGAGCCAAATGCTCTGATTGCCGATGAGGTAGACATCTGCCAATTTGCTGACAAGCTGCTGGCCTATGCCCATCCACACCTAGCCAAAGCAGAGCATGAGCGCTGCGTTGCAATTGTGGCTGAGTTGAATCCAGAAGTCGCCAAGGCTTTGGAAAGGCAGCGCCCATAAAAAAAGCCCCCAGTTACGGGGGCAATGGAGGAGCAACTGCAACTCTATTGTAGGGGAGGATTTACATTTCCTCGCCCTGCATTTCCTGTGGGCCTTGCCGCCATAACGCCACCCAATTGGCCCAAGCCAGACTGAACCTGCGGGGCCAATTTTTTCATCCAATCTGGACGAGAAGTAGCCAAGGCTGTCATACCTTTCATTGCAGGCATTGAGTAGCCTAACGCAGTAGTAATTAACGGAGCGCCGTATGTAAGTAAGTTAGCACCGCCTTCCAATACGCCTTTGGTTGTAAATAAGCGCTCGGATGTGCCGCTGCTAGGCATTTGCTTGCCCATGACATCAACGCCTGCCTGTGCTTCAGGAATAGATAATCCCTGTCCAGTTGCTGTTCCAGCTTTTCCTGCTTCAACTTCAGCTTGGCCTTTGAACTGTTGCGGGCTGAACAATCCTTTGTCTGCGCCACGCATGGCAGCAGCTTTTTCAATTGGAATAAATCGTCTAAATGCAGCGTGAGTGGTAGCTAATACGTTTGCAATCGCTGGATTTTGAATTTCCAATTCTTTGCGAAGCATTTCTTGTACTTTTGTGTATGCATTTCCAAGATCAGCGGCACCATTTTCATAAAAAGAATTTGCCCTTTGACCAAGGTATTTTTCCATGTTCCTAAATTGCGCACCAGTCATCACCTTAGTGTTGTCAATGTGATTGATGATGTTGTCAGTAATGTCTTTGCCAGCAATTTCGGCTTGTTTTGGCACCAATGGCGCAATCTTATCCAACACTCCGTTCCACATACGTTCAACGGTCGTTGTTTTTGTGTATGGATCAAAGTGATCAATGAAGTGAGCATTTTGTACTACATCATCATAAGAATCATTAAGCGCTTTTTTTACATACTCGATCATCTGGTTGCCAGCAGGGATGTCTTTTGGAACCTTGTCTCCCAAAGGCTTCAGTACGTTGTTTGCTAAAGCACGATTGAAGTCACGGTAAACGTTCTCTGTGGCGTTGGTGATCACCGAGCCAGCCAAGGGCAGGCTTGTAAGCGCTTGCTCTGCCTTGCGAATCCCCTGCCCAATTATTGGGATATCGCTCATCAGTTGACCGGGCGTGAAAGCCTTCATTCCCATGTCCTTGAGCTTTTTCATGCTCTCAGAAACTTGGGGGTTCATAATCATTTGACCAGCCTTGCTCAATCCAGCCCCAACGCCAAGCCCCTCCAGATCTTGAACAAACTTGTCCTTGAGGAAATCTGAGTAGTTGCCTGATTGCGTGTCCGTTGGTACGAAAGAAGCGCCTTTTAAGCCCTCTAAAGCGCCTTTGATCAGGGGAGATTTGTCCACGAACTGCCCAGCGGCTTGTCCAGCAGCCTGCAAGGCACTGGGAACCTTCGGGGCATAGCTCATGGCCTTACCAACATTCTTGAAGATGGCACCCGGCACAGGACTCAGAACCTGACCAGCAATGTCAAACAGCGGGCCAGTCCCTGATGTATTGGCAAAATCTTCTGCGGCTTTGTTCAAAAATTTGGCTGGCTCTTGGATGTTGGCGTACTGCAAGGCACCAGCAACTGGCTTCAATGCACCAATGCCAAAGCTCATCATGTTTTTGCCAACATCAGAACCAAAACCGTAATCCATCGGTGCGCCGCTCACTGGGTCATACACAGTCTCTGGATTGGCATAGGGATTTTGCGGCTTCTCTGGTGCAGCCGCCATAGGCGCAGGAGCAGCAGGAGCTGGAGCGGGCGCAGCAGCAGGAGGCGGCGGAACAGCAACTGGCGCAGCAGTATTCTGCTTTTTCAAAGAAGCAAAATGTTGTTCTGCTACTGGCTGTAGATCAGCTTCTGACGCACCTTCTGGCCCTTTAATTTTTAAAATTGATCCATCTGGCGCTAGAACTTTGTAAATTACGTCTGCCATTATTGTGTCCTTGCTGGTTCGGTTCCAATAACTCTAAATCTTGGCGCTCCCCTAGCAGGAGCGGAAGGAGCGGCAGGCGCAGGAGGCGCAGCAGGAGGAGGCGGTGCATTGCCAGTAATAACCCACTGTGGAACCTTTTTATTTGATTCCCAATGCATCTCTACTTCTGAAGCACGTTTTTCCAACTTCTCAAAACCTTCTTTGACCAGTTTTAAAAGCTCAGTTCTTTGCTTGTTGGTTTTCAATGGATCAGCCAAGTCACCAATAGATTTTTCCAAATTTTGCGCATCAAAGTTTGATTGCGCTCCCGGCAAACGTGGTATCTGAGTCATTAACTGCTTGGATAATGATTGCAATGACTGCAATGCAGTGCTGTCGTCAGTGCCAAACAACTTACCAACAGAGCTTGCATAAGCACCAGAAATTGCACCGCTTGGAGCAGTTTCAATCACACGTTCAAGTGCTTTTACTGTGCCTAAGGCAGTGCTTGCCTTAACACCCTCGTTCAGAATTGGAACAACAACGGTCTTAAATTCCATCTTCTGTTGGTCTGTCAACTTTCCTTCTTGATCTTTTAATTTGCGCTCAAGATCTTGCATTTTTACATATTGATTAAAGTCCATGTTTTGACGAGCAAGATCATTTCTTTCTTTTTGCGCAGCAAGGGTTAATGTTGCCATTGTTTGTTGGAAATCCTGACTTGTTTTCCTGTCCATGTGTGCAGTCATCATACTTAGCATATCTTTTGCCAAGCTGTCAGCCTTGTCATCAGGTATTAATCCAAGTCTGTATCGAGCAGCAGAATCCTGTGCTTGCTTCTTAATTATTGGATCTGTCGCCATTGCAGCGATTGCATCAAAAGGCGTTCCTTCCGCACCATTAGAACCAATAATTCCAGCCTGACGCATCTTTGGAATGTTGCTAATGATATCCATAGCTTCTTTTCCAGCGCCCAATCTAAATAATTTTTGAAGTGCTGGAGGATTAATTTCAAATGTTGTTTTCGGAGGTTTGCCCTCTGCAGCAGGAGCTGTTGTTGATTTAAATGCATTGGCTGTTGCATTTTGTACAGCCAATGCTTTCTTTGCAGCGGCAGCTTCTCCAAGATACTTTGGGTCTCCAGTAAGCATTGCATATCGTTGAGCAGCTACAGGGTCAAGATCAAACGACTCATTTCCCTCTTCATCCGTAGTAGACTTATAAAGACTACCAGCAGCTTGCGCAACTTGGTTCTTACGAGCTTGCTCTCGTTGAGCTTGTGCAGCCTGAAGCTGGAACTGTGCGTCCTCAAAGTTTTCTTTGTTTTGCTGTTCAATGCTTTGCTGAACATACTTTGCAGTATTGCCCAGCCCCTCACCAAACGAGCCAGTGGCTGATGGTGCAAGCATCCCTTGCGCAATAGCCATCAGTTGTGGGTTGTACCCTTTGTTCTGACGAGCAGACAACGAGTCCATGATCTTTTGCATGGCCTCGTCATACTTTTGATCCTCTGGCAAGCGATCTAACCCAGAAGGACTGGGCTTAGGAGCGTTGAATAAACCTGAAGGTGTAGCCATGATTTATTCCTTACACAATAATTGCGTTGCCATCACCATCAACAAGTTCACCTCGTGAATTGGTAAATGTTCCATCGCCATTGTTAAGCAATCCATTCCCACCACCACGACCGCTGCCATTATTAGAATTGGCTGCTGTCCAAGAATCCAACCATCCTTGAATCCAATTTGGAGTTCTTGTTCCGCTTTGAGATGTGCTGTATCCCAAACCGCTTCCAAGCATTGCTCCAGCGCCAGTAATTTGAGATGCAACAGATGGGCCATACACACCAGCCAATGGGCCTCTGTAGGTCTCTGTGGTTGATGTGGGAACCTGATATCCACGCATCAGTGCGCTTGCGTTGGTAGCAGTCTTCAATGGAGCGTCGATCTTGGCCTGCTCAAATGCTTGTTGCTCTCCACCTGCTTTGGTCAAAGCTCCAGCACCAGTAAGTCCAAGGGTCTGCTCTTGTCCAGCAAGGTTGCCTTGAGTCGTGGCGGCTTGGTTTTGGATCTCAGCGTTCTTCAATGCTGCTTGCAATGCACTGTTGTACCCAGCGTTCAGCGCACCATACTGTTGACCAGTAAGGTTGGATTGAACGTCAGTCATTGATTGGCCCAAGGCATTTGCATACCGCTGGCTACCAAGGCCACCAGTGCCAACAAACCCAGCTTTCATGCTAGGCATCAAGTTGTTCTGCACGTTCTGCTGGCTCAATCGACTCATCTCGTCCACCACGTTGTGCGTGTATGGATTCATAAAGTTCTGGATTGATCCTTGCGTTGCACCCTGCGCAGCAAGGCCAGCAGTATTTTGGGCTGCGGCTAGTTGTGGCTGATAAGAGGTAGCTGCCGCAGGTACAGCGGCGTACCCCTGCTGCTGCATTGCCGTTAGCGGCGCAACTTGCTGATCAGCAGGCTTGTTTAATGCAGTTTGCCCAGCCTGCGATAGCTGGGTAAGGTAGTCCGTTAAATATGACGGGGCTGTGGTAGCAGCAGTCTTCGTCGTATTTACGTCTGGTGCAACGGTGCCTTCAAAAACTGACATATTATTTCCTTGTCCGCTTGCGCAATGAGTTTAACGGTGACTGACCTTTAACTTTCAGGAAATCAAGAGGGGACTTGATTTCAGGAGGAAGATCATGCGGTTTAGCCGAACGAGCATGGGCGCGGATCCCGTGCATCATGTCGTATAGTTTATCCGAACCAGCCTTAGTTGAGCCATTTCCAAGGGCGGAAACCACATCGGCTGGGAAAACAAACTCCCCGTCAGCCAGCATGGCAGGAATATCGTCCGATTGACCATCGCCGGGGCCAGTCACAGCGTCCCCGTGACGGAAGTCCACCCGCAGTTTTCCGCCTTGGGCCATCAAAGGCGTACTTAAACCACCGCCTGCGTAGCGCCCATATCGGGTTCCCACGGAACCACCGCTCTTAAAGCCGTAGGGCGAAAGGGGGTAGGCGCTTCCACTGCTGCCTTGGCTTCCAGACGACATATTGAGGATGTCATCAATGGACTGGCTCTTGCCATAACTAAATTCGGGGTTCATATCTCGACCTTCTGGTATTGGTTTAGCCGCAAATGGTGACAGATCTGGTTGAGTGTACGGAGTTTGCTGTAATTTATGGAACGCTTCAAGGGGGTCTTGGAACTTCGCTGGGCCTTCTTTGCTGGTAAGGAAAGATGGCTCGAGCTTAGTTGGGGCGTTTCCACCAGTTGGGCCTTGCGGGGTATATCCAGAGTTCCAGTTGGTATTGACGGTGACATCAGCAGTTGGTTTGATAGTTACAGTGCCTGTACCAGTGCCTGTTCCAGTTCCCGTTCCCGTTCCTGTTCCCGTTCCCGTACCAGTGCCAGTGCCTGTTCCAGTACCAGTGCCCGTCCCTGTTCCAGTCCCCGTACCTGTACCCGTTCCTGTGCCTGTACCCGTTCCTGTACCAGTTCCCGTTCCCGTGCCTGTACCAGTTCCAGTGCCCGTCCCAGTGCCCGTCCCTGTTCCTGTACCTGTACCAGTCCCAGTACCTGTTCCCGTACCAGTCCCTGTCCCAGTCCCTGTCCCTGTACCTGTACCTGTTCCCGTACCCGTACCTGTTCCCGTACCTGTACCTGTGCCCGTTCCAGTCCCAGTTCCCGTCCCTGTTCCTGTACCAGTTCCCGTTCCTGTACCAGTTCCAGTACCCGTTCCAGTGCCGGTACCAGTCCCAGTGCCTGTTCCTGTTCCCGTACCAGTCCCAGTACCTGTTCCCGTGCCTGTTCCCGTGCCTGTTCCCGTACCTGTGCCAGTTCCTGTTCCAGTTCCAGTTCCCGTGCCAGTCCCAGTGCCTGTACCTGTCCCTGTCCCAGTCCCAGTCCCCGTACCCGTTCCTGTTCCAGTACCAGTACCTGTTCCTGTTCCTGTACCAGTACCCGTTCCTGTACCCGTTCCAGTTCCTGTGCCAGTACCAGTACCAGTACCCGTT
>Ga0209296_1000249_pt1 | contig 46498 bp, 38 predicted proteins | sample S_130206_EF_Meta_FD_187319 | JGI IMG/M metagenome (GOLD analysis project Ga0209296, IMG submission 187319) | Freshwater microbial communities from Lake Simoncouche, Canada to study carbon cycling - S_130206_EF_MetaG (SPAdes) (version 2) | ecosystem: Environmental > Aquatic > Freshwater > Lake ...
GGTGATCCGCACTCCATCGGTTCGTTCGTGGTACCGGCTGACCGCGAGGATCTTTCCGTCCGCCAGAAGGACTGGTTCGATAACGCCGTCCCGGCCGGCAACTCCTCGCTCCTCCACGGCTTCGGCCAGATCCAAATGCTCTCGACAGACACCCGCTGGGCTCGCGAGTTCTCCGACCTGACCACGGCCTATGGAGGCCTCTGCAAGAACGTCCCCAACGGCGTCGCCCATGCCCTAGACGGCATCGCACGCTTCGCCATCGGCCATGCGACCGTGAAGTCTTCCGGCCGATGGGACGAACTGCGGCTCGCGCTCAACGGCGATACGAAGACCGCTCCGCACGCTCGCCCCTACCGACCCCTATTCCTCCTTGCCGAGCCTGCTGCGACCGACTTCGCCATCTGCGTAGGCCAGACCTGCCTCGCGCCCGTCCAGACCGCCCAAGAGGCTGCGGCGAGCCTCTGACGGGCAATCCGCTCTTGCCCGCCCCGAGGGGAGCGGGAACATCATGGCAGGCATGTCAGCCGACCCACACTACGTCTACGGCCAAGGGCAGAGTTCACGCTCGAGCTACCCTATCCTGCTGGGGATGGTCACCGTCGAGGTCATCGGCTACAAGGAGCGCAAGTATCGTCCGAACTGGAAGCGCATCGCCCTGCTCTCCCCCGTCTTCCTGCTGATCGTCTGGGTGGCCCTGTCGGAGGTGAACTACTTTAAGGAGCGCTACATGAACGGCATCCCGACCACGCGACGGGCCGACATGTACCTCTACCTGCCCGACACCGTGGCCAATTCCGCCACCAACCTCTTCCTCGGCAAAGAACAGATTCGCCTCCGGGAGCGCGATAGGCTCCTCACGGTCAAAGATTCCTACGGCCGCTCCGCGCATCTCTATCGCAAGGGCGAATACTTCGTAAGCGTCGCCAAGGCCGCCCTCGCCCGCCAGGACTACGCCGAGTTCGCTCGCTATATCGGCACCGGCGCGCAGCTCACCCCCGCCAATCTTGATGCCCAGCGGCTCTGCGCTGACCTGTTCTTTCAGTTCCAACGCCCCCTCGACGCCTATCAGCTACTCGAGGAATCGCTCGTGTTCGCCAAGAAGGACCGCGAGTACTTCAGCCAGTACATCGACCGCTGCTTCCTCTTCGACCAAGACGCCCGGCTGATTGCGACCGCAACCAAGTACCTGGGAGACAAGGAGGTTTCGCCAGGAATCCAGACCGACCTCCAGTTGGCGGCAGCCCAGGCCCACTTCCTGCGCGGCAACTTCACCGAGGCCACCAAGTTCATCAAGGACTACCACCTTGATCAGACCGCCGACGGCTTCTTGCTCAACTGCCAGATCCTCTGGGAGAGCGGCGACCGTGACGGCGCCTTGGCCGAGCTCGACGCCGCCCTCACCTCCTACCCAGCTGGCTTACGACTGCTGGCGACAAAGGCCTTCTGGCTGAAGGAGCAAGGCCAACTCTCGCGAGCGAAAGATTGCCTCGACCTGATGGACGTCAGCTCACCAGGCAAACCTGAGACCCTCATCCAATCGCTCAACGTCCTCCCTGGTGAAGCGAACCGGGCCGCCCGTGCCGCGATTGTCGAGAAGGCCATCCTGAAGTTCGGCAACCAGGAGAAACCGATGCTCGACCTCGCACGCTTCGGCAACGAGATCGCCGACGTCGACCTCACCGTCCGCCTAGCGAAGCTCGCCAAGGATCGCCGCTTCACGAACCGCGTCCGCTTCGACCTCGTCCGCGTCGAGTGCCTGCTGAACGCCGGCCGCGCACGGGAGACGATCCTGCTGGTGGACGATCTTTACAAGCAGGCCGAGCGCGACCAATGGGTCCCCGAGACGCGCATGGCCTTCGAGGCACTCCGCACCATCGCCTATTTCGCCGATGGCCAGACGGAGATCGGCTCGATCAACCTGCAGAAGCTGATGCAGAACCGCAAGGTGCCGCCTCAAGTGCTGATCTCGGCAAGCCGTAAGCTCATCGTTGCCAAGCGGTACGACGAAGCTAACGACGTGCTGATCCAGGCTCATCTTCAGAACGAGAGCAATCAGGTCGTCTTGCAGCAGATCGTGCAACTGAAACTCGACCATCCACGCATCGCGGCCGACCTCGAGACCTACCTGCGACGACTGATGCTGAATCGGCGCCCGTCGAAGGAAGTCCTCCAGGCAGCGCTGCGTCGTCTCGGCTCAGACGTCTACCTATTTTCCGGCAACCGCGAAACCTTACTGCGGGATATCGAAGCGAAGCTCAGGTAGCAGACTCTTCCGAGGAAGTCGTCGTAGCTTCGGGCGCCGCGCGATCGGTCACTTCGAAATACGTCACCGAACCAAGTTTGGTGCCGTCCGGTAGCCAGAGCCCGCGGCTGCAGCCGCGATTGACGAATTCTTCGGCCTCGGAGGCATTGAGCACGGCTCCGGCCATCGCCAGGCCTTCGGCTTCGAGGGCGGAGGTCGCGATCGAACGCACCGGGCCGGGCAAGGAAATCACCTGGCCTGTGCGCGGGTCGACGAGATTACCGTGCGTGGTGTCGGCGGTCTTACTGGCCATGGCGAAGCGACAGAGCTTGATCTCGGAATTGGCCCCGACGCCGATGCGCCAGCCCGTGGATTCACCGGGAGGATCAAGGGCGAGGGTCACGCTGCCGGAAGCCATCAGGAGGGCGCGATGGATACCCCAGCTGCTTTCGAGCATCTCGGCCATGCGGTCTAGCGCGTAGCCGCGGACGATCGCCCCGAAGTCGACGGCGGTACCGAACTTGACGCAGTGGAGTTCGCAACCGTCGAGCCGGAATTCGCCTTCACGGTAGGCAGACATGATTTGCGTCCAGGCGTGGTCATCAGGATTGAAAGCCATCTCGCCACGATTCTTCCAATACGCGAACAGGGCACCCGCGGTGACGTCGAACGCCTTGCTGGTATCGGCGCTGATGTCCTTCGAGAAATTCCACAGTGCCTGCACGTGCTCGGAGACGGCGACCATGGCCCCCTCGGGCATCTGGTTGACCGCCGTGACCGGCCCGCTGTCATGGCGACGGTCGGTCTGGAAATCGAGGTCGTCGAGATGCTGGAATAAGGCCTCGGCGGCGTTGCGCGCGTAGACGCCGTCCTCGGCGGCGATGCGGACCCAGAAACGGGAGCCGAAGGCCTCGTGCGAGAAGTTGTGGATGATGGGGGTGTCTTCCATGGCTTATTTCTGGGGAGGAAAACCGGTTTCATAGCCTTTGGCAACCAGCACCCAATAACGGTCGCCGCCGTCGGCACGAAGCCGCAGAGGCCAGACCACATAGCCTGGCACGGCCGGCTCGCTGGCGTCGGTCGCAGGGAGTAGGCGAAGGGGCGCCCTGACGGCCTGCGGGAATTCCCCGTAACCGACCCGGTACGACCGGAGATAATACGGTAGCGGCCAGTAATGCCCCCCTTCCACTGCGATATAAAACTTATCGCCGTAAGCCTTGGCGATATTCGCGACGCTGAACCGGAATAAGTCGACCTCGAGGTCGTTAGTCCGCGAGTGCAAGGATAGGGGCCGCCGGGCGGCCAAGGCGATCGCCACCAGGCCGAAAGCCAGTGCGGCCATGCGCCCGGCACTTCCGACGAGCAGATAGGGCAACGCGAGCGTCAACGGCAGAGAGAACACCAACAGCAGGAGCCACGGAGTCTTATAGGGCAGCGCGAGGTGGAGAAGGAAGACGAGGAGCGCGACCAAGCAAGGCAGGTCCGCCTCATGACGGTTCCGCCAGGCAACAAGGGAAAGACCCGAGCGGGCCAGTACGAAGACCACGAGCCACAGCGCGGCCCAGCCCCACGGCGCGAGGCTGACAGCGTACAAAGTGTCTTCGGACTGTCCGCTCGCGACGCCGAGGGAGCGGGCCAGCTGAACCCACCAGGTCTTAAGGCCATCGAGATCCGTGAAGCCGACGGACTGGAACAGCGCCCAGGAGGCGAGCAAGCCGAAGCCGAAACGAAGCCAACGACGGTCAATCACGAGCCGGCGAAGCAGCCATAAGGCCACGATAAACAGAAACAGGTATGCCGCTGCGGTGACCTTGCAGGCGAGGGCGAAACCGAAAGCCGCGCCAGAGAGAAGCCACCAGCGGGAAGAAGGTGGCGACCCTTCGGCGCGCATCCACAGCGCGATACCCCAGACGAAGCCGGCCACGAGCAGCATCTCCTGCACGTAGTAATAGCCGAACGGCGTGCACCCGCCGGTGAGCACGATGAATACAGCCGTAACATAACGCGGCCCCTTGCCGACGCCCGGCAGGATCAAGACCGCCGCCGCCATGAGGCCGAGGAAGAGCGAGATGATGCTGCGGAGGTGATGCTCGTTCATGTCCATCGGCGCCGTGCCCGTCAGCTTGGCGGAAATGAGCAAGGCGGTGGCCAAGGTCGGCCCGTGGAACTTATCCTGATGAGTGCTGTAAGGCGTACCCTCGGAAAGCTCCTTGGCCAAGGACCACTGGACGGCTTCATCCGCGTGCAGGAGCCCGGGCGGCACGAAGGCGATCGCCGACCAGAACAAGGCGACGAGGACCACGAGGGCCAGGCCGAACCGGGAGACCGCACCTTCGCCGCTCGTCGCTGTCTCCCTCACGCGCCGAAATGATTCTGCAAGGCCGTCTTGATCTCGAGCGGAACGAGGGCGGCGGACATGGGGCCTTGGGCTTCGCGCCAGGCGTAGACGGTGGTCAGGGCGCCCTTGGCAACGGCGCGTTCGCCGACCTTGGCTTCGAAGCCCCAGACGAGTTTCTTGTCGCCAATCTCGATCGGCGTCAGCGCGACGGTGACGATGTCTTCGCGGTAAATCGGGAAAAGGAAATCACACTCGACCCGGACGCGCGGGAAGCCGGTGAGTTTGGCGCCTTCGGTACGAAGGAAAGGCAGCTTGAGCTGGCGGAAGAGCGCTTCTTCGGTCGCTTCGACCCAGAAGAAGATTGTCGAGAAGTGCACGATGCCTGCGGCGTCGGTGTCGGAGAAATTGGCGCGGTAATCTACCGTGAAGGAGGCCATGCGGCTATCCAAGCCGTCCCGCTCAAGGGTGCAACCGTCAAGGCGCCTTCCGGCCGCCCTTGCGCAGCCAGGACACGGACGTAGCCGCCCCACCGGAGGCTGCCACGCAGGCCTGCAGGAAGGCCTGGGGTGGCTGCTGGACGGTGAAGAGGTAGAGCCGCGGCCCCGCGCCTTGCGGAGCCTTACCGAAGGCCTCCAGCCACTCACGCTGCCAACGGGCATGCCCTTTCTGCGCACCGCCGACCTTGTGATAGGAGCTATCCGAATAGACGAGTTTGGGGTCGCCCTTCTTCGCCTCGTAGAGGCGGACGCCGTCCTGGAAATCCGAGAAGACCACGAGGGCGTCATAAGGCTCGGCCAACAGGCGATCCATCCAAGCGCCCAGCGACCCCTTCTCACAAGCCGTCCGGACCTTCACCTGCACGGAACGACCCGCGGGCGTGAGCGTCTCCACCGCGGTCTGCGTCGGCCCCTCGCGCAGTCGCGGAGCGACGCCATGGAAGCGACGGCCATAGACGACCATGTCGCCCATACCCACGACGCGGGCGCCATCGAAACGAAAGACATCCGCGTCGGGGAACTGCTTCCGAATCTCGGCCTCGACGCGCGGCAGATAAGAACGCATCGAGCCGGAGCAGTCCAGGTAGACCGCGACGCGCTTCGCCCGGATGAACGCGCCCATCACCGGACGCCCCACGAAGCCCGCGCGATTGCCCAAGCCGGCGCCGAGGCCGTTGCCCCCGAAGGAACCGAGGCCGCGGCCGAAGCCACCCTTCCCTTGTCCGCCGGACAATCCGGCCAACCCCATCTCGGGCGTCATCGCCTTCATCGGGGGCAACGCCAAGGTCGCACTGGCCGATTTCGAAGTCAGTCGTTTCTGGGGCGTCGGCACCTTTGGCTTACGCTGGATCGGATGCGATACCGCCGGACCGCCGGACCGGCCACCGGCGACCGCATGGGACGTGAATTCCTGCTTCGGCGGCGCAGGCGGCGAACGGAACACGATCCAACATGCCGCGACGACGAGAAGCCCGTGCAGGCCAAGAGAGAGCGCGAGGCTGCGCCAGGAACGAGCCGGTGAGCGATGTCGGCGGACAACGGACGACTCAATTTGATCCATACCACCAAGGCTACGAACCCACGTCCCGCATCAACCGTGCGGACGAACAGGTTCACCCTGCATCCCGACCGCAGGATGACCCCAGCGTTAGGCCTCAGTTCGCGGGCTTGGGCGGGCCGTCCGGACGAAGCCAATCGATGAGCTTAAACTTTCCGCCGGAAACGTCGGCCGACTTCTGCAAGATGCGGCTCGCCGGATTACGCGTGGAGAAAAGATAGAGCACCGGCGCCTTACCGGCATTGGCCAGGTCGAAGGAGCCGACCCAAGCGTCTTCCCAGGCCTTCTCCGCGACGGTGCGGTCATCCTTGATCTCCGCCTCAGGCAAGAGACGCTGTCCAGCGTCGTCGACGTAGGTCTGCACGGTCGGCTTGCCCGGGCGACCCTGTAGCACCTGATCGTTGAAGTCGGAGAAGATCACCAGCGCGTCGTAGCGCTTCTCCGTGCGCAGGATATCGATCCAAGCGCCGATGGAGCCAGTTTCGAAATTTCCGGCGTAGCGGGCCAGGATCGCCTTGCCCGTCGGGCTGAGGCGGCTCGTGTCCAAGCTGACCTTAGGCCCGGAGGCGGGAGGCCTGTGCGGCAGCACGGACGTCGCGCCGCCGCGGACGAGGGCTCCGTCGACCCACACCTTGATAGCGGGCACCTTGAAGACGTCGGCGTCAGGAAACTGCTTCCGGACCTCGGCCTCGACGGCGTCGAGATAGGGCACCATGGAATTGGAGCAATCCAGGTAGACCGCGATGCGCGGGCCGGCTTCACCGCCGCCCACGGGCGGACCGCCGGACTTGACCGCATGGGCGAAGGCAGCCAGCAGGATGAGGACGACGATCGTGAAAATCTTGAGGGGTTTCATCGGCGGGGGTGACATCAATGATGCCGGCGGTCGCGGGGCCTTGGAATCATATTATGTTTTTACGGCGTGGGGACTTCTCCCCATGTACAAAAAAGGCGAGACCGGGTGGCCTCGCCTTTCAGTTACGACGCTGAATCGAATCAGCGAGTCGGAGCGGCGCCGCGCGAATTGCCCGTGCTTGAAGCGGCTGGCCGGAAACGCAGGACGGCATTGGCCGCGGCGGCGCTGGCGGGCGCGGACATCTCGACGTTAAAGAAACCGGCGGCTCCCTTGACGGGGGTCACCGAGATCACCTTCGTCGCGACCGGGAAGCGAGCGTCCACGACGATCATGCCGGGCTTGAGGTCGATCGAGCCGGACACGTCGTCGATGGTCTTGGAGTCTTTGGCGAGCGTGCCGACGGCTTGGATGAGCGGGGTGAAGGCGAAGACCGCGTTGGTGGCATCTTCGGTCACCGGAACGGAGATCGTCAGCTGCTTGTCGACGACACGCTTCTTGCGCAGTTTTGCGGGATCCTCCGGATCGATGATCTCCTTGAAGGTCGGCATCGCCACGAGCGTGGCGCCATCGGGGATGCCGCGTCCGCTGACGGGCATACCGACGTAAAGATCGTCGTAGTTGTGCAGGTCGTTCACCGTGCTGGTGCCCTTCTTGGCATTACCGAACTTGACCATGATGGCGCTGCCTTCGGAAGCGGAGACGCAACGCTGAAGGATTGTGCCGGGCTTGTTGCCGTAGGCGCGCGAAGTGCTGATTAGGTAGAGACGCGGGCCCTTGTTTTCGCGGGCGCCGGCGAAGGCCTTCTCCCACTCGTCTTCCCACTTCTTCTCTTCGGGGAAACGCTTGTCGCCGCCATTATTGCAGACCACGCGGCCGGAAGCGGCGGCGGTAAGGGGTTTGCTGAGGGTAAAGCTGACGTTATCCTTGATCTCGGTGATGGTCGTGCCCTGCGGGATGCCGGAGCCGAGGGCGACCATGCCGACGATGAGGCCGGTGGTCTCCTTGCACTGCACGACCGGCTGGCCGGAGGCACCGCCGCTGGCGATGAGGGTGACCGAACGGGCGAAGCCGCCACCTTGATTGGTGCGGTCAGAGAAGACCACGGGCGGGTCGGCGCGCATGCCCTTGTCGGGCTTGTAGGCCGCCACGCCACCGATGGCCTTGGTGCGGATCTGGCGGACGCCGTCCTGGAAGTCAGAGAAGATGATCAGCGCATCGTAGGTACGGTCATCCTTGAGGATATCAATCCATCCGCCGACGGAGCCTGTCTTGAAGTTGCTGGCGTACTTCTTATAAATCGCACGACCTTGACTGGTCAGCTTAGCAGGATTGGTCTCAGTCGCGACTATTTCACCCTTGGCGTTCTTCTTGGAGCCGCCGCCAGTCGGACGATTAATGAAGGGGGTACCCTTGAACTTGTCGCCGCCAACGATTTCGTTGTCGTGCACGTCGACGAAGACACCGTTGCTGAGATAAACGTCGGCGTCCGGGAATTTATCGCGGATTTCCGCTTCGACTCGCTCGAGATAAGGGAGCATCGAGGCCGAGGCGTCGAAGTAGACCGCCAGGCGCTGGGAGAAGATGTTCGCGCCCATGACTGGACGCGCGACGAAGTTCTTGCCGCCGCCGGAGCCCATACCCTTACCGCTACCGATGCCGCCACCCGCGCCGCCACCGAAACCCTTAGAGGCACCTCCGGCCATCGCACCCGAGATCATCGAGGAGGCCGACGCGGAGTTCGGCATGTCCGGGAGCGCGATCGAGGCCGAGGCGCTCTTGGAAGTGATACGGGTCGTCGTCTTAGCCAGGGACTTGACGTTCTTTGGCTTCACCTTGCGCTCGGTGCTCTTCACGCGCTCACCGCCGGAACCGCCGCCAGCGCCCGTGGCGAAGGTATTCGGATCCTTCTTGGCGTTATCGGTGACAGTCGAGACGACAAAAGCTGCGGCGACGAAGACGAGCAGGACGTGGATTGCCAGGGAGACGGAAAGACCGCTGGCGCCGATGCGCTGCCAGAACGTGCGCTTCATGCGCTTCGATCCGAGGGAGTCTGATTCGACTTTAGTCCGTTCAGCCGGAGGGACGTCACCAGGGGGGGGCGTAGGAGTTTCTTCAGTCATCGAGAGAAGGGGGTGGGCAATCTTCCCCCCTGCTCCGCCTGCTTCAACCCTTTTTGGCCTTAAGTCAGGGGAGGAACTCGCATAAGAAATGGCTTGCGACTCGGCCCTGGCCGCTTTCTCCTTCACCTCCCACTTATTGCAGGGTGGAGCAGCCCGGTTAGCTCGTCAGGCTCATAACCTGAAGGTCGTAGGTTCAAATCCTACCCCTGCACCCAATTTTAAGCCCTTGAAGGGCAATCACTTGAAAGAGTGCCAGAAAGATTAGGAAAAGACTTGAACCAGTCGTAATTAATTGCACGGTATCAGGTATTAAATTTGTCCTACGGGACAATGGGGTAAGTAAGATAAAGCAGTAAAAAACAGGCGGCTTGCATAGGGGTATGCAAGCCGCCTCCTTTTTTGGGGGATCGCCCCCCTGCCCTAGACACGAAAAAGCCCGGCTCCTTGCGGACCGGGCTTCGTCGTATCTGCGCGGACCGGCTTACTTGCCGCCGGTCATCGTGGTGATGAGCGCGATAAGCGGCAGGAACATTGCGAGCACGATCGTACCGACGACCACGGCGAGGAACACGATGAGCACCGGCTCGATAATCGAGGTCAGCGCGGTCACGGCGTTGTCGACTTCTTCGTCGTAGATGTCGGCGACGCGATTGAGCATCTCCGGCAACTGGCCAGTCTCCTCGCCGACTTGGATCATCGAGGTGACCATCTGCGGGAAGACGCCCGACTGCTCGAGCGGCACGGAAAGCGGCTCACCGTCGCGAACGCGGTCATGCACACGTTCGAGGGACTTCGCGATGACGACGTTGTCGAGCGTGTCACGGGTGATCGTGATGGACTGCAGGATTGGTACGCCGGACGCCATGAGCGTGCCGAATGTACGGGCGAAGCGCGAGACCGAGACAATCTGCACGAAGGTTCCAACCTTCGGGAGGCGGAAGATGATGCGGTCGAACAGCTCCTTGCCCTTCTCGGTGGCGAGCCAGGACTTGAGGCCGAAGTAGATGCCGAAGATGATGACTGGCGTGGCCCACCAGTAGACCGTCAGCAGTTTCGAGATGCCCACGACGAACTGCGTGAGGGGCGGCATGGTGGTCTTCTGGCCGTCGAGCAGCTTCTGGAAGGAAGGCACGACCTTCACCATCAGGATGTAGACGATGATGATGGCGACGGACATGACGACGCCTGGGTAGACCATCGCGGACTTCACCTTCTTCTGGATGCGCTCGGCCTTTTCGCGGAACTTCGCAAGACGGTCGAGGACCTTATCGAGCACGCCGCCCGCTTCGCCTGCGCGGATCATGTTCACGAAGAGCTTATCGAAAACCTTCGGGTGGGCCTGGAGGGCTTCCGAGAGGTTGTTGCCCTGGGAGACGCTTTCGGCGATGTTACCCAGGATGCCCTTGAAGGTCGGATTGCGCTCCTGCTTGGTGATGAGTTCCAGGGCGCGGAGCAGTGGCAGGCCGGCGATGATGAGCGTCGCCAGCTGGCGCGTCATGATCGTCACGTCGCCCTGCGTCACCTTGGCGCCGAAGGAGAAGCCGCGTTTGGCTTGCGCCGCGGGGGCGGCGGCGGGCTTGGCCGAGCCGGCGTCGTTGGCCAGCGTGGTGACCATCAAGCCCTTCGCCATGAGCTTCTGGCGGGCCTGTTCGTCGTTGGCGGCTTCAATCTTACCGGAAGCCTGCGCTCCGTTGCGGTCGATCGCGGTGTACTTGTAGTCGGGCATGGGAGTAGTGGGTATTGAGAAAATTAGGTGTACTTAAGGACCTCCTCAATGGAGGTGTGGCCGTCGAAGATGCAGCGCAGGCCGTCTTCGCGCAGCGGGCGCATGCCTGATTCGATGGCCTTCTGCTTGAGGACGAGCGTCGGCGCCTTCTGGGTGATGAGCGAGCGGAGCTGATCGTTGATTGTCATCAGTTCGAAGAGGCCCTGACGGCCTTTATAGCCCGAACGGTTGCAGTCCGGGCAACCCTTGCCGTAGTAGAACTTCTTATTGGCGATCTCGAGCGCATCGACGTCGAGCATGTTGATGACGTCCTTATCCGGCTCGTAAGCGGTACGGCAGGTCTTGCACACCCGACGCAGCAGTCGCTGGGCGAGCACGCCTTCGAGGGAGGCCGAGATGAGGAACGGCTCCAGGCCCATGTCGATGAGTCGGGTGACGGCGCCGGGGGCGTCGTTCGTGTGGAGCGTGGAAAGCACGACGTGGCCGGTGAGCGACGCCTGCACGGCGATCTGCGCGGTCTCGAGATCTCGGATTTCACCGACCATGATGGTATCCGGATCCTGTCGGAGGAACGAGCGGAGCGCGGCGGCGAAGGTCAGCCCGACCTGATGGTTGATGGGCACCTGCATGATGCCTTCGACTTCGTATTCGACGGGGTCCTCGGCGGTCAGGATCTTGACGTCCTCGGTGTTCACCTCGCGGAGAGCCGAGTAAAGCGTGGTCGTCTTACCAGAACCGGTTGGGCCAGTGACGATGAAGATACCGTTCGGACGGCCGACCATCGCGCGGATGCCTTCTTTGATATCGTCATGCATCGAGAGCGCCTCGAGGCTCAAATTAACGACGGTCTTATCTAGAATTCGGAGCACCACGGACTCGCCGAACTGCGTCGGGAGGGTCGACACACGCAGGTCGATCTGGCGGCCGCTGATGGTGGTCTTAATGCGTCCGTCCTGCGGCACGCGACGCTCGGCGATGTTGAGCGAAGAGAGGACCTTGACGCGGGCGATGACGGCCGAGGCGAGATTCTTGGGTGGCGGCGCCATTTCGTACAACGAGCCGTCGATACGGAGGCGGATTCGGAACTCGTGCTCGAAAGGCTCGAAGTGAATGTCGGAGGCCTTAGCCTTGACGCCTTCCTGGAGGACAAGGTCGACGAAGCGGATAATCGGCGCTTGGCTGGCTTGCTTGGTGACGTCCTCATCGGTGACGGCGGCGGTATCAACTTCGCCGAATTCGCCGAGCAGGTCTTCCATCGAGGAAGAGGTGGCTTCACCGTAGATACGGATGACAGCGGCTTCGACTTGGGCGGGGTCGGCCACGGCCAGCTCGATGTCCTTCTGCAGAATGAAGCTCAGTTCGTTGATGACGGACGAGTTGAAGGGGTCCTTCGAGAGTAAGGTCAGCTTGCCGGCTTCATCAGCGACCGGCAGCACGACGTACTTATGGGCCTGCGGGGCCTTGAGGAGTTTCGTCAGGGCTTCGCCGGGGTCAGCCGGAACGGCGGAATAGAACTGCACCTGAAGATGGTCGGCGATGGCCTGCAGGATAGTCGGGCGATCGGCCAAGCCAGCGTCGACGAGGCTGTCGCTGAACGACTTTCCCGTGGTCGCGTGGGACTCCCAAATCTCCTCGGCTTGGGCAGGCGTCACGAGGCCAGCCTCGAGGGCGATATCGCGGATCACGTCACTATGGTCGTCGAACATGGGAATAGAGGGGGTAAAGGAGTGGGGAAGGGTTAGCGATTCGGGCTCTCGCCACGCATCCGCACGCGGACGGCAGCCGGGCTCTGGCAATAATTCATTACCTCCTGCTCGGTGACGAGGCCCTGGAAGAAGAGCGTCAGCAGGTCACCGTCAAGGGAGCGCATGCCGATTGCGCCGCCGGTCTCGATGTCGGTCTGCAGCTGGAAGGTCTTACCCTCGCGAATCTTCGCGGCGACGGCGTCATTGTTTATCATGATCTCGTAGGCGGCGACGCGCTTAGCGTCGGTGGTCTGCAGGAGCGACTGCGAGATCACGGCCGAAAGAGAGGTGGAAAGCTGGTCCCGAATGAGCGAGCGACTCTGGTCGGGGAAGGCGTCCACGATTCGGTCGATGGTCCGCGCCGCGCCAGAAGTATGGAGGGTACCCAGGACAAGGTGGCCGGTCTCGGCCGCCGTGATCGCGGCCTCCATCGTTTCGAGGTCGCGGAGCTCGCCGATGAGGATGACGTCGGGATCCTGACGGAGCGCGGAACGGAGGCCTTCGGCGAAAGAGGAAAGGTCGGTGCCGACCTCACGCTGCGTCACGAGGCAGTTCTTGTGGGCATGGGCGTACTCAATCGGGTCTTCAATCGTAATGATATGCCCCTGCTCGTTCTCGTTGATCCAGTTAATCATCGAGGCCAGGGTCGTTGATTTTCCTGAACCCGTTGGGCCAGTCACGAGAATCAATCCGCGCGAGCGACGCAGCATATCTTTGATAGCAGGCGGCAGGCGGAGCTGCTCAAGCGTGAACATCTTGGAAGGCAGGAGGCGGAGCACCATGCCGAAGCCGGATTGTCCGCGATAAGCATTGACGCGCAAGCGGACGCCCTGACGGAAAGAAATGGCGAAGTCGCAGCTGCCCTCGGACTCGAAGCGAGGCAAGTGCACCGCTGGAATAAGGGCTGAGACCATGGCCTTTGTCTCAACGGAGGTCAGGGCGGGGCCCTCGATGGAGACGACCTCGCCAAGAAGGCGCAGGCTCGGAGCACGACCCACGCTGATGTGCAGGTCCGAAGCGCCATTCTCTACCATGGCCTCCAGCAGCTGGTTCATCTCGTAGGCCATACGATCAGATTACGTCGTCTGCGACGGTGGCACCGAGCACTTCCTCGATGGTGGTCATGCCGGAAGCGACCTTGCGCTGGCCGTCCTCGCGCATGGTGCGCATGCCGGCCTCGCGCGCCTTGCGACGGAGGTCGACGAGATTGGAGCCGCCGTAAATCATCTCCTGAATCTCCTCGGTGATGACGAAGAGTTCGAAGACGCCGCGACGACCCTTGTAGCCGCGCTCGCCGCACTTGGGGCAGCCAGGTCCCTTCATGGGTGTGGCGCTCGCAAGATCCTGCTCGGTCATGCCGATGGAATAAAGTTCCTTGGCGGTCGGCTTGTACGGGGCCGCGCAGGCCTGACAATTACGACGCACCAGTCGCTGCGCGAGCGCGCCGCGCAAGGCGGCGGAGACGAGGAAGGGCTTGACGCCGATATCGACGAGTCGGGTGACGGAGCTGACGGAATCGTTGGTATGGAGGGTCGAGAACACCATGTGGCCGGTGAGGGCCGCGTTGATCGCGATTTCCGCCGTCTCGAGATCTCGAATTTCACCAATCATGACGATATTCGGCGCCTGACGAAGCATCGCGCGAAGAGCGGCGGCGAAGGTCATGCCGACATCGCGCTTCACCTGAACCTGATTGATGCCAGCCATCTGGTATTCGACGGGGTCCTCGACAGTGATGATCTTTCGGTCGGGCTTGTTGATATAGTTCAGCGCTGAATAAAGCGTGGTGGACTTACCCGAACCGGTCGGACCGGTGACGAGGAAGACGCCGTCCGAGCCCGAAATCAGGCCCTGGAACTTGGCCTGGTCGTCAGCGAAGAAGCCCAACTCAGGGAGACCCAGCTTGAGGCCTTCCTTGTCGAGGATTCGCATGACGATCGACTCGCCGTAGACGGTCGGGAGGACTGAGACACGCAAGTCGATGTCGCGGCCACCGGTGCGGGCTTGGATGCGTCCGTCCTGGGGGATGCGCTTCTCGGCGAGCGAGACTTCAGCCATGAGCTTGAGGCGGGAGATGATCGAAGGCTGCAGGCGCTTGGGCGGACCCTTCATCTCCTGCAGCACGCCGTCGACGCGGAAACGGACACGGAAACGCTTCTCGAGCGGCTCCAGGTGGATGTCGGACGCCTTACGACGGATGGCGTCGACGATGAGCGAATTGACGTAACGGATGATCGGCGCGTCGTCTTCCTTGACGTCGCCGCCCTGGGGGAGCTCGACGGCCAGGCCATCATCGCCGCCCTTGCCCAGGATGTCAGAATAGGAATTCGAGCCGCCAATCTGCCCACCGTTGTAACAGCGCGAAATGGCGTCCTTGAGCGCATCCGGAGTGGCCAGCTTAGGATTGATGGCGAGCTTGAGCACGCGCGAAACGGAGTCGATGGTCTCGGTGTCGAGCGGATCGGAGATGGCGACGAGCAGTTCAGTGCCATCCATCTGTAGCGGCAGGATATTATGCTTCTCGGCCTGCTCGCGACTGATGAGCTTAAGAATGTCGTCGGAGGGCGTGACCTGCTCGACGTCCACGAGTTCCATATCAAACTCCTGGCTGAGGGCGGCAGTGATCTTAGTCCAAGCGACCTTACCGGACTCGACCAGCTTGGCGATGGCGAGCGTATCGGCATTCTGGCCATCCGGGATGGGTTCGATGGCGGCACGGGCCTCGGTCACGTCGGCAGGAGACACCAGTCCCTTGTCCTGAATGAATTGAATGACGTAGTCGTCGGCGGTCGTCACAGTGGGGAAATCCGGAGCGGAAGATAGGGGTGGGAGATTGTTCCTCAGAGAGGTGAACAACGGGGGAAAAGTAACCTAAATCCGAGCACCTTGCCCGCAACCGCAAATTAACCAAAGATACTCCGATTCACGGGGCCGGAACACGGCTGACGAGCGCCGCGACCTGCTCGCGAAGAAACGCCAGGTCTCCATCGTTCCACAGGACGACATCAGACCGCTTAACCTTCTCCGAGAGAGGCATTTGTGACGCGATACGGCGTGAAATCTCCTCGTCGGTCAGGCCCTTTTTAAGTAAACGTGACCGTCGCGCCTCTTCGGAACACGCGACACACACAATCGATGCAAAACCATCGGTCAGGTTCTTTTCGAAAAGGAGCGGGATTTCGACCACGTGATGTCGTTTTGCATCTAAGACGGCCAGCTGACGGAGGCGGGCTACCTCCGGGTGCGTCAACCCTTCGAGAAAAGCCAGTTCCACCGGGTCGGCGAATACTTTTGCCGCGATCCATCGGCGATCTGGCCGACCCGCCGGCCCCAGGCAGACATCTCCCCAACGTACCCTCAGTTGGCTGACACAAACGGCGGACTCCAAGACCTGGCGGGCCAGCTGATCGGCATCGACGACGTTGAAGCCTAGCTCCGCAAAGCAGGCAGCCGCCGCGGACTTGCCGCAGCCGATACCGCCCGTGAGTCCGATGACCATACCCTACCCTACCTTCCCGGTCGGCGGAGGGCAAACCTCAAGCGGGACTGGGCGAGGACTGCAAACCAGGCCCGGCATCGGCTTCAGGGTCGGCCGCAGGCTGGGCGACTTCCGGAGTCGGAGTAGGCGCCACGACAGATCCGGCTATCGGCGTCTGGATGGAGCCGGTCTTGAGGATTTCCATGACATGGACGCCGTCGAGGGTCTCGTACTGCAGGAGCGCCTCGGCGATCTTGCGATGGGCTTCGGCGTTATCGGCGATGAGTTTCTCGGCGCGGACATACTGCTCCTGCACGATGGCGGAGATGGCCTCGTCGATACGGCGAGCGGTGGCGTCGCTATGGTTCTGCGTACGCGAGATCTCGCGGCCCAGGAAGACGGTGTCGGAATTCTCGCCGAAGGCGATCGGACCGAGGTCGCTCATACCCCAGTCGCAGACCATCTGGCGGGCGAAACGCGTGGCCTGTTTGATGTCGCTTGAGGCGCCGTTGGAAATCTCGCCCGAGATGACTTTCTCGCCGATGCGGCCGGCCATCGCCATGCAGATATAATCGAGCAGACGCTTGCGAGAATAACCGAGGATTTCCTTGGTCGGCATGAGCATGGCCATGCCGAGGGCGCGTCCGCGTGGGATGATGGTGACTTTGTGGAGCGGCAGCGCACCGTCGTCGATGAGCGCCTGGACCACGGCGTGGCCGGCCTCGTGGTAGGCGGTATTCTTGAGATCGGCTTCGTCCATGACCTTCTTGCGCTCGCGGCCGTAGGCGATCTTATCGCGAGCTTCCTCGATATCGGACATCTCGACCTTCTCGCGATTGCGACGGCCCGCATGGAGTGCGCCTTCGTTGAGGAGATTGGCGAGATCAGCGCCGGACATGCCGGTCGTGATACGTGCGACGCGCTGAAGGTCGACCGAGGGGGCGAGCTGGAAACGCTTAGCATGCACGGCGAGCACGGCCTCGCGGCCACGTAGGTCGGGCAGATCGACGAAGACCTGACGGTCAAAGCGACCCGGTCGAAGCAGGGCGGCATCAAGCACGTCGGAGCGATTGGTGGCGCCGATGACAATCACGCCAGCCTGGCCGTCGAAGCCATCCATCTCGACCAGCAAGGAGTTGAGGGTCTGCTCGCGCTCGTCGTTGCCACCGCCGACGCCGGCACCGCGCTGGCGACCAACCGCGTCGATTTCATCGATGAAAATGATACAGGGGGCGAGCTTGCGGGCCTGTTCGAAAGTGTCGCGTACACGGGCGGCACCGACGCCGACGAACATCTCGACGAAATCGGACCCGCTGATACTAAGGAAAGGCACGCCGGCCTCGCCGGCGACCGCACGGGCGAGTAGCGTCTTACCCGTACCAGGAGGCCCGACCATGAGCACACCCTTAGGGATGCTCGCGCCGATCTTGGTGAAGCGCTTCGGATCTTTCAGGAAGTCGACGATCTCCTTCACCTCTTCCTTGGCCTCGTCGCAACCCGCGACGTCCTTGAAGGTGGTGGATTCCTTATCGGTGGAATTGAGGCGGGCGCGGGACTTGGCGAACTGCATCGCGCCGCGGTTAGCGTTCTTAAGAAAACGGTACATCATGAACAGCACCACGCCCGAGACGAGGAGCGTGGGCAGCACGTTGTAGAGGAACATTGTCCAGCCAGTCTGGGCAGGAACTTCCTTGAAGGCATCGCGAGAGACCGAGGCGCGCAGGGCCTCGAATTCCTTCTCGGTCAGATGGCCATCGGCGAAGAAGCGGGCCTTCTCGTCTTCCTTGGCGCCCGCGACTTCAAGCTCGCCCGTGACGTGCACCCAGCGCTCGGAACCAGCGGTCGGATTGGGCTGGAGCGTGAGGTTCTTGATCTTCTTCTCCTGGGCGTACGCGAGGACCTGCGTGACCTCCAGCTTTTGGACAGCATTACGGGAGTCGGCGCCCGGCATATTGAAAAGGGCGATGATAGCGGCCATCAGCAGCAGCCAGACCAGCACGGGTTTGGCGTTCAAGCGGGGGCCGTTCTTATTATCATCCGGCTGGTCGTTTTGACTCATGGGCAGAAAATTTAACTTAAGCAGGGGGCAAGCCAAGTCAACCGGAGAGCCCCCTTCGTCGGCCCGGCTAGACGGGCTGATTCGGCCGGAGGCAGGCCTGGGACCCAGAGGATGCTCCCCGCCGAAAGGACGACGGGCAACGCTTCCCGCTGCTCCGTAGGGATTTTCCGATTGATGAGCAGATCGGAGAGCTTCGCTGAGCCAGGCGAACCCAAGGGCCGGTAACGATCTGCCTCCACCCTTCCCCGCCACGTCAGCGACGTCGAAGGAGCGACGACATAGACTTCGCGAGCGGGCGAAATGTCACCGCGAGACAGATTTGCCCACAGAGACTCGTCGACGTCCACCCTCTCGGCGAATAGGCCGCATTCGTCATCAGGACAACCAACCAGCAGCCGACGTTCGTCGGGACCGAAGATCGGAGCCTCCGTCGGGACTAAAAGCTCTCCACCCTTCACGCGCACGATGACGCCGCGCACAGTGGACTGAACTTCGTACCCGGCGACGATCGCCGCCGTCAGCGGCAGGAGCGACTTTGTGCTCGGATCGTTGAGACCATGGTGGTGGAGGAATTTGCGGACGCACTCTTGGGCCAAAGCCTCCGGGCGACCACGCAACGAAGAGACGGGCATGGTGCCGGCGGTGGTGATGACGCATCCCAGTTCCCGCGCCCAACAGGCCAACGCCGCCTGGGCTTCGCCGATGATGCGGGCGGAACGGGTGAAGCCTTCGGCGTAGCCAACCCCTAAGGCCACTTCGCCACCTTCGGCGAGCCAAGCACGGATGCGATTGCGGGCCGCGATGGGCAGGAGATTGGTCGCGTCTTCGCGCCAAGGAAGGCCGTTGGCACGAAGCGCGGAGAGCAAGTCCGACTTTGTGATCCCAGCGGCAATCAGTGGTCGCCAGCGAAGGTGGCCATCGCGGAAATCTTGCAGCACCCGCGGAGCAGCGAGGCCGGCGAGCCCGGCGCCGCGAGCCAGACGAAGCAGTACGTTCTCGACGACGTCGTCGAGGTGATGCGCGGTGCAAAGGAGTTTAAACCCGAGAACCTGACGCTGTTCGGCGAAGAACGCATCGCGGGCTGCACGCAGGTCAGCCTCGGAAGCAGTCCCCTGCCCTTCGCGTGCGCCCAGCGTGCAAGGCACGCCGAGGATGGTACAGAGAGCCGATACGAAGCGCGCATCGTCCGCGGAAGCTTCGCCGCGCACGCGATGATCGAAATGCAAGACGCGCAATCTCGGCCGCACGGCTTCGTCCGCCCAGAGCGTGCAGAGGAGGTAGACCGAATCCGCGCCACCCGAGACGGCGACAGCGATCGGCCCGCTGGCTTCAGGCGGCGATGGCAAACGTGGCAACAGCGAAGCGGCTGTGCGCAAGGCAACGGAAGTAGGCAGACTCATCGGCACGCGTTCATACTACGCGACGGCGAAGCCCTGCCAATCCAAAGCGGACCTCAGAACGACAGCGTTTCCTTGCCGTACCAGCGACGCAGCGCCTCGGGTACGCGCACGGTGCCGTCGGCCTGGAGATTGTTCTCCAGGATGGCGGCGAGGACGCGCGGCAGGCCGAGGCCGGAACCATTGAGGGTGTGGACGAACTCTGGCTTTCCATCCTTCGGGCGGAATCGTATCCCCGCGCGACGGGCCTGGAAGTCGGTGAAATTGGAGCAGCTCGAGACCTCGAGCCAGCGCTTCTGGCCGCCAGCCCAGACTTCGAGGTCGTACTGCTTGCTGTGCGAGAAGCCGATGTCGCCGGCACAGATCATCAGCACTCGGTAAGGCAGGTTCAGTTTCTGGAGCAGACGCTCGGCGTCGCCGCGCAGGAGCTCAAGTTCTTCGAAAGACTTGTCGGGGTGCGTCCACTTCACGAGCTCGACCTTATCAAACTGGTGCAGGCGATTCAGCCCGCGCACGTGCGCACCCCAGCTGCCGGCTTCACGACGGAAACAAGGCGTGTAGCCGACGCGCTTCACCGGCAACGAAGCTTCCTCGAGGATTTCATCGCGGAAGAAATTTGTGACGGGTACCTCCGCGGTCGGGATCAGGTAGAAATCATCCGTCTGCGCGTGGTACATCTGGCCTTCCTTGTCGGGCAGCTGGCCGGTGGCGGTGGCCGAGGCGGCGTTGACGAGCAACGGCGCGTGGACCTCGGTGTAGCCGTTGGCGCCAGCCTCCTCGAGGAAGTATTGGATCAGGGCGCGCACGAGGCGGGCCATGTCGCCGATGTAGAAAGGGAAACCCGCGCCAGCGACCTTAACCCCACGCTCGAAGTCGATGGCCTTGTTGAACCAGGAGATGTCCCAATGGGCCTTCGCCGCCGGGGAGATGAGCTCCGCATGGTCGCCCCATTCAAGGATGACCTTATTGTCGGCCTCGGTGCGGCCTTCGGGCACGGAGTCATGCGGGATGTTGGGGACGGAAAGCGCGGCGGCCTTCATCTGCTCATCGGCTTCAGAGACCTTCTTCTCGAGCTCCTTCACCTTAGCGGAGGCGGCCTTCATCTCGGCGACCTTGGCCTGGAATTCCGGCGAACCCTTCGGCATCGCGGCCATCTCCTTATTCGCGGCGTTCTGCGCGGAACGGGCGACCTCAAACTCGGCCACCGCATGGCGGCGGGCTTCGTCGGCGACGAGGACAGCGTCGAGATCGACCTGGAACTTCTTCCGGGCGACGCCCTTGCGGACGAGATCGATGTTTTCGCGGAGGAACTTGGGATCCAGCATGGGCCGACTTTGCCCAATTCCCCCGCCCGAGGGCAACGGGGAATTATCGCCCTCGCTGGATTCGTCCGGCCAGGAATCGACTGACCCGGAGCATCGTCTCGCGCTCAGCACCGACCCCGAGGAGCAAGGGCTCTCCCCCGGAGACCGCGACCTCGACCTGATAAGTGGTCGTGTAGGAGTTGCGACCGCGGCGGGAGGCTTCCCTCAGACGACAGGAAAGGACGTCATCCCAGGCGGCCGACTTGGTCCGGTAGATCCCCAAGGCGCCCGTACGGATTGAAAGTTTGCCTGCCGCCAGCTCCACGACCGTGCGGCCAGCCACAGCCATGACGGTGATTGCGATAAGGAAGACCGAACCGGCCAGGAACGGCAGTCCAAACAGCGACATCCACAGATTGAACTCCCCTTTGGCGATCTGCGTGCCGTAGAGGCCGCCGAGCGATCCTCCGGCCCAGAAAAGGGTGAACGGCACCAGAAAGAAGGCCACGCAGCTGCGCATCGATAACGTTAGCCTGAATCCATCCATGGTCTCTTCGACCTTCACGCCCTTCGGCAAGGTAAGCTCGGGGGTGATATTGCGTCGCTCAAACGGAATCGCCTCCTGGCAAGCAGCGAGCGGATGAGACTTCTCACAGAAGCGGCAGACCGCGAGCCCCTGCGCCGGCGCGAGGTCGGCCGTCTCGATGGGTAATCCGCAATCTGGGCAGTGGAATTCCACGCCGCTCTCTTAGCACGCCATCGCGTGGCGTGGGAAGCAAACCTTCCAATTATGATTGAGGGGTGCGCCTTTTGTTCATCCACTGCCAGCCTATGTCCGAAACCAAGAAAGATGCCCCTGCGGCCACCCCTGCTCCCGACGCCTGGACCAAGTGGGTCGCCCTCTCCACCACCCTCCTCGCGGTGTGCGCCGCCTTCGCGACGCTCAAGGGCGGCAGCTTCTCGACGAAGACCCAGCTGGCCACGGTCAGTGCTTCGAACAAGTGGGCTTATTACCAAGCCAAGAGCCTAAAAGAGACCGCCCGCGACACCGAGAGCACCATCATCAAGGTGATCGAAGCCTCCGCCTCCACCCCCGAAGCCAAGGCGATCGCCCGCAAGGCCATCGACAAGGCCGACGAAGAGATCAAGCGCTACAAGGGCGAGAAAGCCGAAATCATGAAAGACGCCGTCTACCTCGACGCCGAAGCCGCCTACAGCCAGGCCCGCGGCGGTAATTTCGGCCTCGCGATCATGTTCCTCCAGATCGCCATCATGCTCTCCGCCATCGCCGCCTTGATGAAGAAGCAATCTTTCTGGATCGTCGGCCTTTGCGCCGGCGCGATCGGCGTCGGCTTCCTCACCTACGCTTGGCCGCTCTACGAAAAGCTCAACCCTCCGCCCGTCGCGCCAGTCCACGCGGACGCCGCCAAGGCCGCGAAGTAAGCCCTCGCGACAGTCGTAAAAAGATAGGCCCCGCAGCGCGAACTGCGGGGCCTATTTTTGCTATGCTTTCGCTTAGACTCGGCTCGCCTCGGGGGCGAAAACTTCGTCAGGACGGAAGAAACGGCGGACCTCGTCCTCCGCGGCGGCGGGGCTATCGGAGGCGTGGCAGACATTGCGCATCATCTCGGTGCCGAAATCGCCACGGATGGTGCCCTTGGGGGCCACTTTAGAATTGGTCGGTCCGAGGAGTTCGCGAACGCGGGAAATGACGTTGTCGCCGACGAGGACGGCGACGATCACCGGACGGGAGGACATGAAGGCCTCGATCTCCGGGTAGAAGGGCTTGTCAGCGACGTGTGCGTAATGCTCGCGGAGCTGAGCCGACGTGAGGCGGGTCATCTTGCTGGCTAGGATTTCGAAACCAGCGGCTTCGAAGCGAGCGAGGACGGTACCGCAGAGGCGGCGCTCCATGCAGTCGGGCTTGAGGATGATAAGAGTCTTTTCCATAGGGTGCCCCTTGTACTCAAGGGTCGTTCAGTATTCGATTTTAAGGCCTAAAACACAAGCCCGAACCTTAAGAAGGCCCTAAAAGCCGCCTAAACGGCCTTAAAAACGAGGCAAATTGCCTGAACGGCCAGGGCTTTACCCTGCCCGATTGAGTCCATTCCTTCGTTGGTCGTGGCCTTGATACCCACCTGGGACGGGGAAATTCCGATAATTCCAGCCACCTTGGCCTTCATCGCCTCAACGTGCGGCATGACCTTCGGGCGTTCGCCGATGATCACGACATCGACGTTGCCGACGAACCATCCACCGGCCGACTTCGCTTCGGCAACAGCCTTCTGCACGATCACGGCGGAATCCAATCCTTTGATGGACGCGTCGGTGTTCGGAAAATAATGCCCGATATCACGCAAGCCAGCGGCGCCAAGGATCGCATCGGCGACAGCATGCAGCACCACGTCGGCATCGGAGTGCCCTTCCGGCCCGACGTCCGAAGGGATATTTACACCACCCAAGATACAAGGACGACCGGCGACAAGCGGGTGGATATCATACCCGAGACCGACTCGAAAGGCTGGCTGGGGCTGGTTCATGCCCCGTTCTTAGGCGATATTACGGCCAAAGGGAAGCCCTCGCACAAAACCCTTGAAACGCCCTCCCCGAGGAGACATTTTGTGGGCCTGTCAGTCTTCAGGCGCGGTAGCCAAGTGGTAAGGCCGGGCTCTGCAAAAGCCCCATGCGTCGGTTCAATTCCGACCCGCGCCTCCAGTTTAAAACAAGAAGGGCGTCCCGAACCGGGACGCCCTTCTTCTTTCCTGAGGCTGACCTTAGCGGACCGTCTTGCTGAGGTTGGCGACGCCGTTGACCTTCGAGTTCACGCGCAGGCGCAGGCCGTTGAGGCGGATAAAGCCCGTGGCGTCGTCCTGATTGTAAGCCTTGGTCGGGTCAGCTTCCATCGTGGCGATGTGCGGGTTGTAGAGCGAACGCGGGCTCTTGCGGCCGGCGACATAGACACTGCCCTTGTAGAGCTTCACGCGGACGGTGCCGGTGACGTTGCGCTGCGACTCGGTGATCAGGGCCTGAAGGGCGAGGCGCTCCGGGGCATACCAAAAGCCGTTGTAGACAAGCGTGGCGTAGCGCGGGACGAGCGAGTCGCGCAGGTTCATCACCTCGCGGTCCATGGTCAGGGACTCGATCTGACGGTGGGCGAAGTGCAGAATCGTGCCGCCCGGGGTCTCATAGACGCCGCGGCTCTTCATACCGACGAACCGGTTCTCAACCATATCGACGCGGCCGACGCCATGGCGGCCGCCGATCTTATTCAGGGTGCGCATGACACCGAGGGGATCGAGCTTCTTACCGTTGACGGCGATGCAATCGCCCTGACGGAACTCGAGTTCAGCGTACTCGGGCTTGTTCGGCGCATCTTCCGGGGAGACGGAGAGCTTGAACATAGCCTTGTTCGAAGGATGGAAGGCATCCATCCACGGATCCTCGAGGATGCCGGCCTCGAACGAGATGTGGAGGAGGTTGCGGTCGGAGGAGTAAGGCTTCTTGGCGCTGGCTTCGACCGGGATCTTGTTGTCGGCGCAATAGGCGATCATCTCGGCGCGGCCGGGGAAATCCTTACGGAAGGCTTCGTTGCGCCAAGGGGCGATGATCTCGAGGTCAGGAGCGAGGGCGGCGCAGGTGAGCTCGAAGCGGACCTGATCGTTACCCTTGCCGGTGGCACCGTGAGCGATGGCGGTGGCGCCTTCCTTGCGGGCAATCTCGACCATGCGCTTGGCGATGAGCGGGCGGGCGATGGAGGTACCGAGGTAGTACTGGCCTTCGTAGATGGCGCCGGCCTGCATCATCGGGAAGATGAAGTCGCGGGCGAACTCGGCCTGGAGGTCGTCGACGTAGAGCTTGGAAGCACCGGTCTTCATAGCCTTCTGCTTGAGTCCCTTGAGTTCGTCTTCCTGGCCGATGTCGGCGCAGAACGCGATCATCTCGGCGTTGTGCTTGTCCTTGATCCAGGAAAGGAGGACGGAGGTGTCGAGGCCACCGGAGTAGGCCAGGACGATTTTCTTCTTCTTGCTCATGTTAGTGGGATGGAAAAATCAGCCGCGGTGGGCGGCGAGGTGGGCGAGGATGGCCTTCTGTACGTGCAGGCGGTTCTCGGCTTGGTCGAAGATGATGCTCTGCTTGCTCTCGAGCACCTCGGCGGAGACCTCTTCACCAGGATGGGCCGGGAGGCAGTGCATGAAATAGGCTCCGGGCTTGGCCAAGGACATCAACTTCGCGTTAACCTGATAAGGCTGCATGGTGCGCAGACGTTCAGCCTTCTCGGCTTCCATACCCATGCTGACCCAGACGTCGGTGTAGACCATGTCGGCGTCCTTCACTGCAGTGGCGGGATCGGTCGAGAACGTGAAGGTCTCGGGCAGGCCGTCTTTCTTCAACTGGGCGCGGATCTCAGCGCCAGGCTCATAGCCAGCGGGACCAGACAGCGCAATCTCGACCCCGAGGGCGGCGCCGCCGAGCACGAACGAGTTGGCCATGTTGCAGGCGGTGTCGCCAAGGAAGGCGACCTTCTTGCCCTTCAGGGAAGCGGCGTACTGTTCCGGACGGCCGGGCGCATAGCGCTCAGCCAGCGTGAACATGTCCGTCATGAACTGGCACGGGTGCAGGAAGTCGGACAGCGCGTTAACCACCGGCATCGTGCCGCAGCGGGCAAACTCCTCGAGCAGGGCGTGCTCATGGCAACGGATGACCATGCCGTGGAGGTAACGGGAAAGGACGCGCGCGGTGTCAGCGACAGTTTCGCCGCGGGAGATCTGCAGGTCATCGGCATTGAGCATCACCGGCTGGCCGCCGAGCTCATGGACGCCGACTTGGAAGGACACACGGGTGCGGGTGCTCTTCTTGAAAAACATCAGGCCCCAAGACTGGTGCGCGAGGGCGACCCCAGCGGACTTGCCCCGGCTGGCCTTGAGCGCCGCAGCCGCAGCGAAGACCTGGGCCGTTTCGGCCGGACTCAGGTCGGTCTCCTTTAGGAAATGACGCATCTCGGAAAGCGTTTGAACATAGGCTTCCGCTCCTGTTTGGACAGCGGAAAATAAGGGCTGAAAACCGCTTAGGCAGCCTTCCAAGCGCCAAGAACCTGACGCAGGATCGCCACGACCTCGGCCAACTCCTCGGGCGAGGCGTTGAGCGGAGGGAGCAGACGAACGGCCACCCCGCCCGCCGGAGCGGTTAGGATGCCGGCCTCGCGCAGGGCGGCGACGACCGGAATCGGGTCGATGTTCAGGATGACGCCGACCATGTAGCCGGCGCCACGGACTTCCTTCACGAGGTCAGGGCGGAGTTCGACCAGCTTACGGAGTTCGGCATGCCAGCCGACGGAGCGTTCGGCCACCTTAGCGACGAGCTGTTCGGCTTCGATGATCTCGAGCACGGCGAGGCCAGCGGTGGCCGCTAAGGGGCCGCCCCCGAAAGTGGTCCCATGCGAACCGGCCTGGAAAAGGTCGTCGTGCGGAGGCGCCATCCAGATCGCGCCGATGGGGAAACCGCCGCCAAGGCCCTTGGCCATGGCGATTGCGTCGGGCTTCACGCCCGCATGCTCATAGGCGAAGAATTTACCTGTCCGGCCGATGCCGCACTGGATCTCGTCGATCATGAACAGCACATTGCGTGCACGGCAGAGCTGTTCGACGCCGCGCAGGAAATCGGCATTAGCCGGATTCACGCCGCCTTCGCCTTGGATCGATTCGATCAGGACGGCGGCAGTGGTCTTGGCGTCAATGACCTTATCCCAGGCGGCGAGATCATTGAGGGGAGCGGCCGTAAAACCGGACAGCAACGGGCGGAAGCCCTTCTGGATCTTCTCCTGGGGCGTGGCGGACATGCCGCCGAAGGTGCGGCCATGGAAAGCCTTCTCGGCGACGATGACGCCGATGCAGGCGCCTTCCGTGCCGGACTTGCGCTGACCATGCAGACGGGCGAGTTTCAGCAGGCCTTCATTGGCCTCCGCGCCGCTGTTGCAAAAAATGACGCGTCCCGGGCCACACCGTAGCGCGAGCGCATGGGCGAGCTGGCCCTGCGGTTCATTACGGTAGAGATTGCTGACGTGGACGAGCTTGCCGGCCTGCTCGCTGACGCGCTTCACCCAGTGCGGGTGGGCGTGGCCGACGGCGTTCACAGCGATACCGGAGGCAAAATCCAGGTAACGCTTGCCGGCGTCATCCCAGACGTGCGTCCCCTGCCCCTTCACGAGCGTGATGGGCGGAGCGCCGTAGTTGTAGGCGACGTTGGCCGCGTAGTTCGCGGCGGCGGAATCTGGGGACGGACCGTTCATCAACCGTGGACGATTTCGGTGCCGATACCCTTGTCGGTGAAGACCTCGAGCAGGAGCGCATGCGGGACGCGGCCGTCGATGAAGTGCACGCGGCGGACGCCTTCCTTGAGGGCCTTCACGGCGCTATCAACCTTCGGGATCATCCCGCCAGCGATGACGCCCTTGCGTTTGAGTTCGTCGACTTCGCTGACCTTAAGCGTGGTGATGAGAGAGGACGGATCCTTCTCGTCGGCGAGGAGGCCCGGGACATCGCTCATGAAGATGAGGCGGCGGGCGCGCAGGGAATTGGCCACGGCGGCGGCGGCGACGTCGGCGTTGGTGTTATAGGCCTGATCGTCAGCGTCGAGCGCGATGGGCGAAACGACCGGCAGATGACCGTCGGCGAGCGCTTTCTTGATCAGCTTCGTCTTCACGAACTTGATATCCCCGACGAAACCGATGTCGACGGGCTGCCCTTTATCGTCGGAGCCGAAGAGCTTCTCGCAAAGGTTGACGTGGTTACCCGGCATGCCGAGCGGATTGGCGCCACGGGCCTTGAGGGATTCGCAGATTTGTCCGTTGATCTCGTTGTTGAGGGTCTCTTCGACGATCTTGACCGTCGCGGCGTCGGTGACGCGCATGCCGCCCCGGAACTCGGATTTGATGCCGGCCTTATCCATGGCCCGAGTGATGGCCTTACCGCCACCGTGGACGACGACGACCTGGATGCCGACGGCGGCCAGGAAGGCGATATCCGTGGCGACGCGGTCGCGGCCTTCGGGATTCGGGTCGTCCATGAAGCTGCCACCGTACTTCACCACGAAGGTGGAGCCACGGAACTTGTGGATATACGGAAGCGCCTCGAGAAGGACCTCGGCTTTTTGCGTGGCGGGAATGCTCATCTTGCGAAGGGAGTGTCAGGACTGCGGACGGGAGAGTAAACGGAAAAACCTTACTCGCTCTTGTTGTAATTCACGTAGCCGTCGGTGAGGTCGGCGGCCAGGAGCCGGAACTTCGCGTCGCCGAGGTTAAGCTTCAGCCGGACGGCGAAACGGGCGGCCTTCACGACTTGCTTCCACTGGGGCTTGTTCTCCGGCAGCGGCTTGCCACCGAGAACGGCGGGGATATCGTCGTAGAAGATGTCGAGCTTGGCTTCATCGAGGCCGGTACGGGCGTAGCCAGCGGCATCGGCAAGGCGGCCCCAGTTCGGGTCTTCGCCATACCAAGAAGACTTCACCAGGAGGGAGTTGCCAATCGCGCGGGCAATCTTCTCGGCGTCGGCGCGGGTGCGGGCGCCTTCGACCTCCACCGAGACTACCTTGGTGATTTTCTCGCCGTCGCCGACGATCTTCTCCGCCAGAGCGAAGCAGACCTTGTCGAGGGCTTCCTGAAAGAGGGCCCGGAGGCCGGCCGGGGCGGAAGCTCCCACCGAGACGCCGGAGACGCCGGAAGCAAGGAGCAGGACGGTGTCGTTGGTGGACATGTCGCCATCGACGCTGACGCAATTGAACGACTGGTCCGAAGAGGATTTCAGGGCCGTCTTGAGTTCTGCGGGCGAGGCAGCCGCGTCGGTGCAGACGAAGGCGAGCATCGTGGCCATATTGGGCTCGATCATGCCGGCGCCCTTGGCGATGCCGGCGATGGTGACCGTCTTGCCCTCCCAGACGAAGCGCGCCGTGACAGACTTCGGACGGGTGTCGGAGGTGAGGATGGCGTTGGCGGAGCGCACGCCTTCGGCGGCGTCGCGCGTGAGGCGAGAAGCGGAGACCTTGATGCCCTCGGCGACCTTGGCCATCGGGAGGAGTTCGCCGATTCGGCCGGTGGAGCAGACAAGGAAGGCGTCGGTGGGAGCGCCCACGGCGGCGGCGGCAAGCTTCGCCATCGCGACGGCGTCAGCATCGCCCTGGGCGGCCGTGCAGGCGTTCGCATTGCCGCTGTTGCCGACGATGCCCCGGATCTTGTCTGCGGAGACGGTGAGCACCTGCTGGCAGAAGCGCACCGGAGCGGCCTTCACGTCGTTGGTCGTGAAGACGCCGGCAGCGGCGCACGGCTGGTCGGCGACGACGAGCGTCAGGTCGAGACGGTCGAGGCCCTTGTTACGGATGTCGCAGCCGGCGGCGCCGACGCGGAAGCCGGGCACGTCGGAGACGCCCGGCGAATCATTGGTAAACTCGATGGACATGGAAAATCAGCGAAGGCCTTCGGACTCGTCCCAACCCATCATCAGGTTGAGGTTCTGGACCGCCTGACCGCCGGCGCCCTTCAGGAGATTATCGATCACCGAAGTGATGATGAGGTTTCCTGTACGCGTGTCGGCGACGACGGAGCAGGCGACCCGGTTGGTATTCGCGACATGCGCGGTGTCGGGGAACTCGCCCGACTTAAGCAAGGTCACGAACGCCCGGCCGGCATAGGCTTTCTGCCACACCGCCTCGACCTGGGCGACGGTGACGCCGGGGGCGGGCACGACGATGGTGGTAGCGATACCCCGATGCATGGGTGCGAGGTGCGGATTGAACTGGACCACGACCGGCTGGCCAGCGGCCACGCCGAACTGCTCCTCGATCTCGGCGATGTGCCGGTGGCCGGGGATGCCGTAGGCCTTGATCGAGCTGTCGCGCTCAGAGAAGAGGAAAGCCACGTCGGCCTTCTTGCCGGCGCCGGAGACGCCGCTGTACGAATTGATGATCAGCCGACCCGGCTCAGGCTTGAGCAGGCCCGCGCGGAGGAGCGGCACGAGCGGCACCTGGATGCTGGTCGGGTAGCAACCTGGGCAGGCGATGAGCTTGGCGGATTTCCACGCGTCGTCGGTCTGGAGTTCCGGGATGACGTAACGGGCCTGCGCGGCGAGCGCCGGGGCCGGATGGTCATGTCCGTAATACTTTTTGTACAACCCGAGATCGCGCAGACGGAAGTCAGCGGAGAGGTCGAGCACCCGCTTGCCGGCCGCGACGAGCGGCTGGGCGTATTCAGCGGCGACGCCGTGCGGCAGCGCCAGGAACCAGACGTCCACGTCAGACTTTGCGCATTCTTCAGGCGAAGAGGCGGAAAACAGCAGGGCCGGGTCCACGATGCCACGGAGGCGCGGGATCTCGTCGGCCACGGACTTGCCGGCCAAGGTCCGGGAACAGACCGCGGCGAGCCGGACCCGCGGGTGGCGGGCCAGGACGCGGACGAGCTCCTCCCCGGTGTAACCGGAGGCGCCGACGATGCCGACCTTGGTCAGGTTTTGGGTCATGGCTTGAGAGGATAGGTTGGTTGGATGACGAAGTGATGGCGGGACACGGGGAACTGGGCAACAAAAAGGCCCCGGGGTGCCGGGGCCTTCGAGGGTTCCTGTCTCTTTGCGGATTAACGCTTCGAGAACTGGAAGCGCTTGCGGGCACCAGGGCGGCCGGGCTTCTTACGTTCGCGCATACGACCGTCGCGGGTAAGGAGACCTTCCTTCTTGAGAGGAGCGCGGAGGGTGGCGTCCATCTTCTGGATCGCGCGAGCGAGACCATGGGAGATGGCACCAGCCTGGCCGTTAGGACCGCCGCCGATAACGCGGACGATGACGTCGAGCTGGCCGTCGAGGCCGGCGGTCGTGATCGGGAGAGTAGCGGACTTCACGAGGGCCTCGGTGTAGAGGTACTCTTCAACGGGCTTACCGTTGACGACGATGACGCCGGTACCGCGGGAAAGGCGGATGCGGGCCGAGGCAGTCTTACGACGGCCGACAGCGAGGATAGCGGAGGACTTGGCGCTCATTTAAGAAAGATAAGGGCGATTAGACCTTCTTAGCCTCGGGGAAAGGCTGAGGGTTATTGGCGGCCTGGTCATGCTTGTCGCCGGCGTAGACGCGCAGCTTAAGGAGCATGGCGTTGGCGAGGCGGTTCTTCGGGAGCATGCCCTTGACGGCATGGGTCACGATGAACTCAGGGCGACGCTCGCGCATGGCGGCGGCGGTGCGACGGTAGGCGGTACCGACCCAGCCGGTGTAGAACATGTACGTCTTGTCCTCTTCCTTGGAACCCGTGAGGCGGACCTTATCGGCGTTGATCACGATGACGTAATCGCCGGTGTCGACGTGGGGGGTGTAGGTGGGCTTGTGGCGGCCGCGGAGAATATTGGCGATTTTGACAGCGAGACGGCCCAGGATCTGGTCCTTGGCGTCAACGACGTACCAGGTCTTGTCCTTGAGCTGCACGTTCTTGGCTAGCGTGGTCTTCATAGAGAGGGAAAGGGGGAAAATGAGAAAGCACCCCCCTCCGTCAACACTCGAATGCACCCCGGCGGGGGTGTGCCTGAAATAGGCCAAAAATAAGGGAGGCGCGGCCTTAAGCCACGCCTCCCTGCCCTGCCCTATTTTAAAGAGGGCGGCTTAGAAGCGGAAGTTGGCGTAGACGCGGGCCCAGAGGGAGCCGCCGGCGGTCTTTATCTGGCTGTCGGTGTTGTAGGCCCAGTTGGCGCCCACACCGAGCTCAGCACCACGGCCGACCTGACGGGTCAGGTCAAGGGAGGCACCCAAGTAGCCGTAAGCGTTCTTGGCGGCATAGACGGAGGTCGAGGCATCGCTGAGGCCGCCATAAACCTTGGTCACGACATCGACACCAGAGAGCCCGATACTCGAACCAGCGAAAGTCTTAGAGCCGGCGACTTCCACAGTGAACTGCTGGAGGTCGAGGCTGTAGTAAGCGTAGAGCGAAGGCTTGAGCGAGACGTTGGCGAAGGACAGGCCAGCGTAGACCTCGGAGTTAGAGGCGATCTGCGTGAAGCCATGCGCGCCGATGGTATGAGCAGTCGGAGCAGTCATGCGCTGGAAGCCGAGGTCGACTTCACCGAAGCCGTAATCCTTACGGGCGCCGAAGGTGTAGGTGCGCTCCATCGCATCAGCGTTGAAGAAGTTGGCGTAGACCGAAGTGCCGGAGAGACCGGGGATGCTGTAATCGAGCGTGACAGCGGCCTGGAAGAGACCGTCGGCGGAGGAACGCTCGATGCCGCGGAAGACGTTCTTGCCGCTCCACGAAGCGCTGCCACGAAGGGAGAGATCGGTGGTGGAGGCGGCGACGGGAGCCGGCGCGGGGCTCTGGGCGTTGACGCCTGCGACGAAGATAGACAGGGCGAGGGCGGTAAGGGCGTGCTTCATAGAGTGGTGTTTAGACCTTTATTTCCGCCCAAAAACAAACCGTTGGCAAGCCCCAAGGGGCCGCCAACGGCGTGGTGCGGATTATGTGACGATCCGGAATGATTACATCGACGCGATGATCGCGTCGCCGAACTCCGAGCACTTGATTTCGGTAGCGCCCTGCATCTGGCGGGCGAAGTCGTAGGTCACGCGACCGCCGCCGATCGCACCGTTAAGACCCTTGAGCACGAGGTCGGCCGCTTCGGTCCAGCCCATGTAACGGAGCATCATCTCACCAGAGAGCACGACGGAGCCCGGGTTGACGACGTCCTTGTTGGCGTACTTGGGAGCGGTACCGTGCGTAGCTTCGAAGATAGCGTGGCCGGTGAGGTAGTTGATATTGCCGCCGGGGGCGATGCCGATGCCGCCGACCTGCGCCGCGAGGGCGTCGGAGAGGTAGTCGCCGTTCAGGTTGAGGGTCGCGATGACGTCGAAGTCCGTCGGACGAGTGAGGATCTGCTGGAGGGTGATGTCGGCGATGGCGTCCTTGATGATCAGACCGGCGCCCGGCTTGCCTTCCGGAATCTTGCACCAGGGACCGCCGTCGATTTCCTCGGCACCGAACTCGCTCTTGGCGAGGTCGTAGCCCCACTTCATGAAGGCGCCTTCGGTGTACTTCATGATATTACCCTTATGGACGAGGGTCAGCGACTTGCGCTTGTTGGCGATGGCGTACTGGATGGCCGAGCGGATCAGGCGCTCGGAACCCGGGCGCGAGACCGGCTTGATGCCGAGGCCCACGGTTTCGGGCTGTTCGGCACCGAAGCGGATCTTCTTAAATTCCTTCGGGAAGTTCGTCTTGATGAAGTCGAGGGTCTTGAGGGCGACCTCGGAACCGGCTTCGAAGTCGATGCCAGCGTAGATGTCCTCGGTGTTCTCGCGGAAGATCACCATGTCGACCTTGCCGGGATTCTTCACCGGAGAAGGCACCCCCGTGAACCACTGCACGGGGCGGAGACAGACGTAGAGGTCGAGCTGCTGACGCAGGGCGACATTAAGGGAACGGATGCCGCCGCCGGTCGGAGTGGTGAGCGGGCCCTTGATGCCGACGAGGTAGTCACGGAAAGCGGTGAGCGTGGCCTCAGGCAGCCAATCGCCGGTCGCTTTGAAGGACTTCTCGCCCGCGAGGACTTCGAGCCACTCGATCTTGCGCTTGCCGGCGTAGGCCTTGGCGACTGCGGCGTCGAGGACGCGGACGGAAGCGCGCCAGATGTCCGGGCCAGTGCCGTCGCCTTCGATGAAGGGGACGACCGGATGGTCAGGGACGGTCAGTTTGCCGTTGGCGATCGTGATACGGCCGGATGCAGGGGAGCTCATAGTAAGAAGGCAGATAACAAACCGTGTTCAGGGGGCCTCTTTCAAGCCAATACGCTGGTCGGCATGGTGGGGAAAAGAAAAGGACCCCCTTGCGAGGGTCCTTGTTATAACCGGGAGTGCCGGCGCCATCCGCCCCGAGGGACGGAAAAGACTAGGAAGAATTACTTCTTCTTAGCTTTGGTGGCCTTCTTGGCGCTCTTCTTAGCAGCAGCCTTCTTTTTAGCCATAGGTGTGTCCTTTTTTTGGATCGTTGTTGGGTTTGAGGGCAGCGCCTGAAGCGCCACCCTGACGATTCGCCCCACGCTCACCCGGGCGTTGCGCGCCTGGCGGGTGATACGAGTACGGAGCTCCGACGGTACGCGGAAAGAAACCTGGCGGGACCGGGTGGTCTCCAGGGAAGGACGAGAGTCATCGTAACGGTCGAGCGCGTGACGGATCACTTCGCTCAAGGTGCTCAAACCAGACCGATGCTGAAAGGCGACCACCTCAGAGTGGAGCTTCGGGGGAAGCGACACGGTGATGAGACTTTCGCTCGGGGTTTCGGTTCGGTTCGTCACGTTGCGGTTAACTCTTGATAAGATACATAGGTATAACCCGCGCTTGCGCAAGAGGAAACTTTCATGTCACCGGAACGTCTCCGACGACGCGTAAAAAATCTGTTCGCACGACATCGCGTAAACATGAATTCGATACGACCGGAGACCGGGCGAGCGATTGACCGATGCGCTGCGCGACGATAGGATGACGTCATGAGCGACCACGCACACAATCCGGAACACGAAGCGCCCGGCGAATGGCGAAAGCTCGCTTTCCTCGCGGCCGTGAGCGGCGGATTAGGCCTGCTATCATTGGTCGCGGAGCGTTTCGGCGAAACCGGACACCTTTGGGCTCTCGCCCTCGTCGCCGGCTCCTGTCTCGCCGGCGGATGGGACGCCGCCATCGACGGCTGGGCCTCGCTGCGGGAGAGGCGCATCGACGTCCACCTCCTGATGATCATCGTGGCGGTCGGTGCCTGGATCGTCGGCGCCCAATGGGAAGGAGCCCTCCTTCTTTTTCTCTTTTCGACCGCCGGCGCCATCGAACATTACGCGATGGACCGCACGCGCGGCGCCATCGACGCCCTCCTCGACAAGTCTCCCAAACACGCCCGCCGACTGGGTTCGGATGACTCCGAAACCGAGGTGCCGGTGTCCGCCCTCCTCCCTGGCGACCGCATCGCCATCCTGCCCGGCGAGCTGGTGCCCGCGGACGGCAAAGTCCTCTCCGGCGAGAGCGCCGTGGACGAGTCGAACCTCACTGGCGAAGCAAAACCCGCCCCGAAACAGGCCGGATCCGATGTCGCCGGGGGCACGCTCAACTCCTGGGGCCGCCTGATTGTCGAAGTCACCCGTGCGGAACGCGACAGCGCCCTGCAGCGTATCGTCCGATTGATCCGCGAAGCTCAGGACAGCAAGGCTCCAGCCCAACGCGCCATCGACAAGTGGGGCGACACCTACGCGATCTTCACCCTGTCCGCCTCGGCGCTCTTCTTCGTCTACCTGCAGTTCACCGCCCCCGATGGCGTCCGCGAGGCCTCCCCACTCTACCGGGCGATGACGCTGCTGGTGGTACTCAGCCCCTGCGCCTTGGTTCTCTCTGTACCCTCCGCCGTACTCGCGGCCATCGCGGCCGGTGCCCGCCAAGGCATCCTCTTCCGCGGCGGCGCGGCCGTGGAGCGCCTGGCCGACGTCGATTGCATCTGCTTCGATAAGACGGGCACGCTGACCGCCGGCGTCCCCGAGGTGGCCGCCTTAGAGATATACCCAGAAGACACGGACCGCCGCCGAGCCCTGAGCGCCTTGCTCACGCTGGAATCCTCCACCACCCACCCGTTTGCGGCCGGAGTCGTCCGGGCCTGCCTTAAGGAAGGCGCCAGCCTGCTCCCGGTCCAAGGGCTCTCCAATTCCCCCGGACAAGGCGTCTCCGGCACCGTCGCCGGCACCCGCTGGAGCGTCGGTACCCGCGAGTTCGTCGGCGGAGGCTCCCTTCCCCCTGCGACGGTGGCCGAAGGCGCCATCGTCAGCGAAGTTTGGGCCTCGGACGGCACGGTCACCATCCGCGCCACGCTGGTCGACCGCATCCGCGACGAAAGCCGCTCGACCTTGATCGCCCTCCATGCCCGAAAGATCCGCACGGTGATGCTCACCGGCGATCGCGAAGAAGCGGCGGCCGTCGCCGCCCGCCAGGTCGGCATCCAATCCTATGCGGCAGCGCTCACGCCTGATGCCAAGATGGCTGCCATCCGCCGCTACTCCGCCGAAGGCCACGTGGTCGCGATGGTCGGCGACGGGGTCAACGACGCTCCCAGCCTGGCCGCCGCGGACGTCGCCGTCGGAATGGGCGGCAGGGGTAGCGACGCGGCCTTGGAATCCAGTGACCTCGTGCTGACCGACGACCGGATCGGCCGCCTCGTCGACGCGATCGAGCTCAGCCGCAGCGCCCGCATGGCGATCCGCTTCAATGTGCTCATCTCGGTCGGAGCTGCCCTTGGTATGGCCGCTTACGTGATCTTCCGCGGCGCCCCCCTGCCCCTGGCCGTCAGCGTCCACGAAGGCAGCACGATTGTGGTCTGCCTCAACGGACTGCGCCTGCTCGCCCACCGCCCTCGTAAGTAAATAAAAAGGCCCCCGGGCGAACCCGGAGGCCTCGATGGCATAAGCCTCGTTCGGCTTAGCGCAGTTCCTTCCCGGAGCCGTCGAAGAGCTTGAACGCTTCGATGCTATAGGTCGGGTCAGGCTTGGTACCTAGGCGAACCTTGCATGACTTCATTAGGTCGCGGAAAAACTCGCGGTCTTCCGTGATGATGCGCTCGAGGTTCACCGGGTGCAGTAGGATGTTGATCTCGATCTCCTTCTCGGGACCGACGGACTCACGCAGGCGGCGGATGACGCTCAGGAGCTTGCGCTGGATTTCGACGGAGACGGTGCGGGGATTCTTGACGATGCCGCGACCCTGACAATGCGGGCAGGCCGTATACATCGAGGTCGTGTTGGACTCCGTATGACGCTGACGCGTCATCTGGAGCACGCCGAGCTGTGAGATGGGCAGGATCTGGTGCTTGGCACGATCGTCCTCCATCGCGTCGCGCAGGGTATCGAAGACCTTCTTCCGGTCCTTCGGGTTCTTCATGTCGATCGTGTCGATCATGATGAGTCCACCGAGGTTGCGGAGCTTGATCTGGCGGGCGGCTTCGGTGACCGCCTCGAGATTGGCCTGGGTGATGAAGTTGCCGTCCTTGGCGCCGTCCTTGCCGCGGTGGCCGCCGGTGTTGACGTCGATGGCCGTGAGGGCCTCGGTCTCGTCGATGACGATTTCGCCGCCGCTCGGGAGCGGGACGCGACGCTGGAAGAGCTGCTCGATCTGGCGCTCGATGTTGTAACGCTCGAAGACCGGAATCGGATCGGCGTACATCTCCACCCGCGAACGGGAGCGGGGCGACACTTCGCCGACGAGATCCTGGACCAATTTGAAGTCCTCAGGGTTGTCCACGAGGATGCGGTCGACTTCCTCGGTCAGGAAGTCGCGAACGGTACGTTCGATGAGGCCGGGCTCCTGGTAAAGCAGGACGGGGCGACGGTCAGGGGCGTTGATCTTCTCGACGATGGCCTGCCAGCGCTTGAGCAGCATGTGCAGGTCGCGGACGAACCAGCGGGCCTGCTTGCCCTCGCCGGCGGTGCGGATGATGACTCCCATCCCTTCCGGGATGGTCAGCGAGCGGAGGATGTCCTTCAGGCGTTCGCGCTCGGAAGGGTCCTCGATCTTACGGGAGACACCGCACGCGCCGCTGAACGGCATCAGCACGAGGTAGCGACCGGGCAGAGCGATGTTGGTCGTCGAGCGGGGGCCCTTGGTGCCAATCTGATCCTTGACGACCTGGATGACGATATCGGAACCGGCGGGAAAGAGCTGCGGGATGTCCTTCGCCTGGTAGCGAGCCTTGCGCTGTTTCTGTTCGGCGGACTCATTGTCGCGAATGAACTCGACCTGCGAGTCGTTGGCCGCGGGGAGCATATCCCAATAGTGCAAGAACGCGTTCTTTGGCTGGCCGATATCCACGAAGGCGGCCTTGAGGCCCCCTTCGAGATTCTGGACGCGACCCTTGAAGATCGCGCCGACCATGCGGTTCTCCCCCTTGTGCTCGATCTCGAACTTGTCGAGGACGCCGTTGGTGAGGAGCGCGACGCGCTTCTCCAGCGTCTCGGCGTTGATGACGAGCTCTCGGTAGACCGCGCGGTCCTTGGAGAAGTGTTTGACGATGCGCTGGAGCAGCGGGAGCTCCTTGCGCCGCTTCGCCGCCTCGTCGGCCAGCTGTCGCTGGTCGATAAGGGAGGTCTGTTCGCCGCCCTCGGGCAGCTCGTCGTTGATATCTTCGGGTTCGTTATTATCGGGCATCTCGGTCAGGCGGTTAAGCCGGTTGCCGGAGAGCCTCCGCCTTCGCCGCCACCGGCCGAATGCCGGTGAACGCTCTGGACTAGTCCAAGGAGCAGGAAACAGCTGAGAACGAAAGACCCTCCGTAGCTAAGAAAAGGAAGGGGGACCCCGGTGACGGGCATCAGGTTGATATTCATGCCGATATTGACCACGACGTGCGTGCCGAGCACGACCGCCGCGCCAATCGCCAGCAAGGAACCAAAACGATCCGCTGCCCGGGCCGCCGTTCGCACGACGCGCCAGAACAACAGGACAAATGCGCCAATCACCAAGAGTCCACCGGTGAAGCCGATCTCCTCGGCCATACCGGAAAAAAGAAAGTCATTATGGGCCGCGGCCTCGGGCAGGTAGCCGAAGCGGGCCTGCGTACCGTTGCCGATGCCTTGGCCACGAAAACCGCCGCGACCGACGGCGATGACGGCCTGGTTCACATTCCAGGTCACGCCGAGACCCTTGGGGTCGATCACCTCAGGAGCGACGAAGGACATGATACGCTCGCGTTGGTAGTCCTTGAGCAAGAAGAACCAAGCCTCGGCCTCATGCTCGCCGCGGACGGCACGCACGGGGTCCTTGGCGGTAGGATTGGCCTTCGCGTATTGGTCGATTTTGGCCGCGTATTCGCGCATATCCAGAGCCACTACTCCCACCAGCAAAAAGGCGGCCGCTCCGGCCACCAAGAAGAACCTGTAGGTCAAACCGGCGACGAAAAGCAGGATGAATGAGAGCGGCAGGTAGATGAGGGCAGAACCTAAGTCAGGCTGCACAAAAATCAAGACAAACGGGACTGCGGCGGCCCCGAGACACCAGAAGACGGTACGCCAAGTCGCACGGAAGGAGCCGATCGGCGAACGCGCCAGCATGGCCGCGAGAAACACGAGCACGCCGATCTTGGCGAACTCCGACGGCTGGATCGAAAACGGTCCGAAATCCATCCAGCGACGCGCGCCGTTGATACTGCGGATGAAGGACCCGAGATCGCGATGCAGGAGCGCGCAGAGCGAGACCGGCAAAAGGATGGCCAGACAGCCCAGATAGATGCGACGCGCGTAACGCTGGATGTCGCGGTAATCGAGGGCCGCGACCGCCCAATAGGCCAGCCAACCGATGCCGACGAACACGATTTGGGACCGGTAGAACGTAGACTCGCGGGCGCTCCCGGCCGACTGGATCGCCACGACCCCGAGTCCGCTTAGGAAGAGAATAATGACCACTTGCGTCCAATCCGTCCGCCAAGCGAAATTGGCGAAATTATCCCACCAGACCGCGGCCGGAGACCGCTCATCGTCAAGGTGTTGGGACATGCCGGAGGCAACCTCGATTAGAGCCCGGAAGCAAGGCGAACCTCCCGAAAGGGCTTGCCGAAGGGGCTCCGTCCGCAAGGGTATCCCCCCGGACCTCCGGTTTTCGCGACGAACATGCCTGTGGCAGCCGACCAAAGCATCCTCGCCGCCGTGGCGTTCTCCTCTGGAGCCATCGTGGCCTATGCGGTCGCGAAGTGGCGCGAAAACACCCTCGGCGCGATCCGCGACGCCCGCCTCCGCTCCGAGATCGAGCTCGCCCGCCGCGAAGCCACCGTCGACGCCGCCGAGCTGCACGCGAAAGCCGAAGTCGAGAAGAGCGATGCCGCCAGGCTGAAAGCCGCCGCCGAAGTCGAAGCCCACGAAGCCGCCGAACTTTCCCGCGAGAGTGCGCGCCAGCGCGACCACCTGGTCCGCGAACTTCAACGCCTCGCCAAGGTCACGCCGGAACAGGCGCGCGAACTGCTCATCGACCACCTCCGCGAAGAATATGGCGAGGAAGCCCAGCACCTCCGCCGCGGGCTACTCGACCAGGTCGAACAGGACATCGACGACGAAGCGCGCCGCAAACTGCTCTCGGCGATGCAACGGCTCACAACGTCGACGACCCAGGATGCGACGGCGATCACGGTCTCGCTCCCCAACGAAGACATGAAGGGTCGCCTGATCGGCCGCGAAGGCCGTAACATCCGCACCTTCGAACAGGCCACGGGCGCGACGCTCCTCATCGACGAAACCCCTGGTTTAGCGATGGTTTCCTGCTTCGACCCAGTCCGCCGCGAAATCGCGCGCATTGCGCTCGAACGCATCGTCAAGGACGGTCGCATCTCGCCGGGACTGATCGAGGACAGCGTCCGCACCGCCGCCGACGAAGTAGTGAAGCACGCCCGTCGCCTCGGACGCGACGCGGTCCGCGACCTCGGCCTGCCGCCGATGGACGCCTCGGTCGAAGAACTCCTCGGTCGCCTCCACTTCCGCCTCTCCGCCAACCAGAACACGCTCTCGCACTCGATCGAAGTCGCGCAGCTCTGCGCGATGCTCGCGGCGGAGATCGGCATCGACCCAATTCCGGCGAAACGCGCGGGCCTCCTGCATGACCTCGGCAAGGCTATTGAAGCTGAAGCCGGCAGTAGCCACGCCCTCGCCGGCGCCGCCCTACTCCGCCGCCTCGGCGAAGATCTCCGCGTCGTTAACGCCGTCGCCGCCCATCACCGCGAGGTCGAAGCCGAAAGCCTCTACGCTCCGCTGGTGATGATCGCCGACGCCGCCTCCGGCTCCCGCCCGGGCGCCCGCTCCTCTACCCTCGAGTCCTACGCCCAACGTGTCCGCCGCCTGGAAGAGGTCGCCCTCTCCTTCGAGGGGGTCCGGGAGGCCTACGCCTTCCAGTCTGGCCGCGAACTCCGGGTAATCGTCGACCCGGTCAAAATCGACGACTTTGGCGCCACTGAACTGGCCCGACGCCTCCGCCTTAAGGTTGAAGAAACGCTTTCCTATCAAGGAACGGTCAAAATCGTGCTCATCCGTGAACAAAGGTTCACTGAAGAGGCCCGCTGAGGGACTTTCTTGTTGTTAAGCCAGGGGGGATAATTATTCACATTCTTTCCGGGAGTCTCTCCCGGGTCATTTCGGCACCCCAAGGAGGTTCGTCCTCCGTCACCAAGGGTCCGACAAACCGCGTCGCCGCTCCACAACGGAACGGCCGCATCATCCGGTCGGCCACAACGAAGGCCGCCCCAACATAAGCAACATGAGCCAAGAAGAAACCCAGGGCCAGGAGCCAGTCTCCCCCCACCAGCCCGCCGCGGACGCAGGCGCCAATGAAGTCCGCACCCCCGCACCCCGCCTCAACGAAGCCAAGCTGGAGTCCGCCCACGCGGAACTCCCTCCGCTCTCCGTGATCGGGGCCTCGTCCGAACCCGCCGCCAAGCCAGGTACCATCACGACGCCGAAGCAGTTCGGTCGCCGTGGTACGCCCCGTGGCGCCGCGCCCTCGGCCGCCAATGGTCAGGCCACCCGCCCGACCTGTGGCGTCGTCGAAGACCCGTCTCAGCTGACCGAGAACCTCTCGGGCGATCGCGCCCAGTCGTCCGCCCCGGAACAGCGCGAGCAGCGTGAACCGCGTGAACGTCGTGAACCGCGCGCCGAAGGCGAGCCTGGTCCCCGCCGCGAACCGCGTGAACGCCGCCCCGAAGGCTTCACCGAAGAAGGCCGTCAGCCCGGCATCCCGCAGGGCGACCGCCCGCGTCGTGAACCGCGCGCCGAAGGCGACCGTGGTCCTCGTCGTGAGCCGCGCGCCGAAGGCGATCGTGGCCCTCGCCCTGAAGGCGACCGTAGTCCCCGCCCCGAAGGCGATCGTGGTCCTCGTCGTGAAGATCGCCCGCGTCGCGAAGACCGTCCGCGCATCCAGATCGAACCCGTCGTCATCCCGGTCCAGGCCCCCATCGGCTTCTGGGCCTCGCTGAAGCGCAAGTTCGCCACGCTCTTCGGCATCCCAACCAAGGCCGTCTTCGTCCCTTCCGCCCGCACCCAGCAGCCTCGCGGCGAACACCGCGGCGAACGCTCCGATCGCGGTCAGCGCGGCGGCCGTGGTCGCGGTGAATTCCGCGGCGGTTCCCGTGATGGTTCCCGCGGTGGCCGTGAAGGTTCCCGCGATGGCTCTCGTGGAGGTCGCGGTGAATTCCGCGGCGATCGCGGTCCTCGCAGCGGTCCTCGCGAAGGCTGAACATAACGGGGGCGCCAATCGGCGCCCCCGCTTCTTTTACCCGACATGCTCCAGGTCGCGCGCATCCGAGGTGGTCACGTGCTGAAAGGCACGGTCCGTGCCGCCGGTTCGAAGAACGCCTCGTTGCCCCTGCTCGCCGCTTCGCTCCTCACGGGCGAGACGGTGACGCTGCGCAATGTGCCTGACCTGAGCGATGTCCGCTACATGGCCGAGATCCTCGGCCACCAAGGCGCGATCGTCGCCAACCCCGAGCCCGGCGTCTGGACCATCCGCGCCGAACAGGTCTCGCACCGCACGCCCTACGACCTCGTCCGTAAGATGCGCGCGTCGGTCTGCCTGCTGGGCTCGCTCGTCGGCCGCCTCCGCCAAGCGGAAATGGCCATCCCCGGCGGCTGCGTCATCGGCCCCCGCCCCATCGACCTCCACCTGAAAGGCCTCGAAGCCCTCGGCTGCATCGTCACGGTCGAAGCTGGCTTAGTCCAGGTCGACGCCTCCCGCGCCCGCGGCGATATGGTCTTCATGGGCGGCCCGATGGGCAGCACGGTCCTCGGCACCGCCAACATCGTGATGGCCGCCACGCTCACGCCCGGCGTCACGCGCATCGAATGCGCCGCCCGCGAACCGGAGGTCGTCGACCTCTGCACGATGCTCATCCAGATGGGCGCGAAGATCAGGGGCCAGGGCACGGGCATCATCGAGATCGAAGGTGTCACCCAACTGCATGGCTGCGATCACACGGTCATCGCGGACCGCATTGAAGCCGGTACGTATCTCGTCGCCGGCGCAATCACCGGCGGCGACGTCACGGTGACACACTGCGATCCTTCGCATCTGACGGCGTTCCTCGACAAACTCCGCGAAGCGGGCGTGCAGGTCGAGACCGGCCCTGACTTTATCCGTGCGCACGGCAAGCCGACGCACGCGGTCGAGATCATCACCGAACCCTATCCGGGCTTCCCGACCGACCTGCAGGCGCAGTTCATGGCCCTCCAGCTCCTCGTCGACGGACGTAGCACGGTGACCGAGAAGATCTACCCAGCCCGCTTCATGCACGCCGCCGAACTCCAGCGCATGGGCGCCGAGATCGCCATCGATGGCGCCACGGCCGCGATCTACGGCGACCGCCCTCTTTCCGGCGCACCGGTGATGGCCTCCGACCTCCGTGCCTCCGCCGCCCTCATCCTGGCCGCGCTGGTCGCCAAGGGTGAGACCTGGGTCCAACGCCTCTATCACCTCGACCGCGGCTACGAACGCTTCGAGGAACGCCTGCGCGCCCTGGGCGCCGACGTCGAACGCCTCCCCGCCTCCGACCTGCCGAAAGGCTTCGCGGAGGACTGAGGGTTGCCAATTCGTCCCGACCCCGCACCTTGCGCTCATGGCCCGCAAGGATTCGCCCGATGACCCCCAGCCGCTCGCCGGCAAGGAAACCGTGTCGCGCGCAAACCGCTCGCTCGACGCCGCCCTGCGCCCGCCGAAGCTCGACGACTTCGTCGGCCAGCAGCGCACGGTGGAACGCCTGCGCGTGATGATTGGCGCCGCGCGCCGTGAAGGCCGCACGCTCGATCACATCCTCCTCCACGGCCCGCCCGGCCTCGGCAAGACGACCCTCGCGATGATCCTCGCCGAAGAGATGGGCCGCCCGATCCGCGTGACCTCCGGACCCGTCGTCGAGAAAGCCTCCGACCTCGCCGGTCTACTCACGAGCCTCCAGGAAGGCGACCTGCTCTTCATCGACGAAATTCACCGCATCCCGAAGACGGTCGAGGAATTCCTCTACTCGGCGATGGAGGACTTCCGCATCGACATCATGATCGACCAAGGTCCGAACGCGCGCAGCGTGCGCCTCGACCTGCCGAAGTTCACGCTCGTCGGCGCGACGACCCGCACGGGCCTGCTCACCGCGCCGCTCCGCAGCCGCTTCACGCTACAGACGCGCCTCGACTACTACACGCGCGACCAGCTGCTCAGCATCGTGCGCCGCAACGCCGACCTCCTCAGCCTCGACATCGATCAAGGCGGCGCCGACGAAATCGCCCGCCGCGCCCGCGGTACGCCGCGTATCGTCAACAACCTCCTGCGCTTCACGCGCGACTACGCCCTCGAACGCGCCGGCGGCAAGGCGAACGCCGCCGTGACGGCCGCCGCCCTCGAGCTCCTCGAAATCGATCAGCACGGTCTCGACGACATGGATCACCGCTTCCTGCGCGCGATGGCCGAGAAGCATAACGGCGGTCCGGTCGGACTGAGCAGCATCGGCGCCGCCATCGGTGAAGACGCCCACACGCTCGAAGAAGTCCATGAGCCGTTTCTCGTGCAGGAAGGCTACGTCGTACGCACCCCGCAGGGACGCGTCCTGGCCCCGAAAGGCTGGCTCGCCGTCGGCCTGCAACCGCCTTCGTTCTGAGGTCGGCGTTCTGACGCTGGACAACGGCGTTTTCCCTCGGCTATGGTCAACCCCTCAAAGCCATGGCAAAACGATGGGTCATCAAGCTCGGTTCCGGCCTCCTTACCCGCAAGGACGGCAAGATCGACCGCGTCCAGATCGGTCGCATCGTCGATCAAGTCGCCGGCCTGCATAAGCGTGGCATCCAAGTCGTCCTGGTGACCTCCGGCGCCGTCGCCGCGGGCATGACCGCCATGAGCCTCGAGAAGCGCCCGAAGGAAGCCCGCGAACTTCAGGCCTGCGCCACCGTCGGCCAGCCCGAACTGATGTCGGAATACGGCAAGCACCTCCGCCGCCACAAGTTGCTCGGTGCGCAGATGCTGCTCACCTACTGGGACCTCGACAGCCGTGCCTGCACCCGCAACGCCCGCGCGACCCTCGACCTCCTCCTCGCCCGCAAGCGCTTCATTCCGATCATCAACGAGAATGACGCCATCGCCGACGAAGAAATCAAGGTAGGCGACAACGACCGCCTCTCGGCCCATGTCGCCGCCCTCGTCGGCGCCGACTTGCTCATCATCCTTTCCGGCATCCAAGGCCTGATGACGAAGTCCGACGGCACCGGCGACCTCATCCCTTCCGTCCGCAAGATCGACGACTCCGTGCGTGCGCTTGCTGGCGGTGCTGGCTCCGAACGTAATGTCGGCGGCATGGTCACGAAGTTGCTCGCCGCCGAAATCGCGGCCGATGGCGGCGTCGACACGATCATCGCCAGCGGTCGTCGCGAAGGCGTCCTGCTCGAACTCGCCGCCGGTAAGAAGCTCGGCACCCGCTTCTCGCTGAAGAAGAAATGAGCGACCTCCTCCAGCGCGTGACGGAGATCGCCCGCACGGCCAAGAAGGCCTCGCGCGCCCTCGCCCTCGCCCCGACCGCCGTCCGTGACGCCGCCTTGCGCGCCGCCGCCCTGGCCCTCCGCGCCGACGAAGCCGCCATCCTCGAAGCCAACGCCAAGGACCTTACCGCCGCCAAAGCCAAGGGCCTCACGGACGCGATGACCGACCGCCTGCGCCTCGACCACGCCCGCCTCGAAGATATCGCCGTGGCCTGCGAAGCGGTCGCGAAGCTCCCCGACCCCGTCGGCGAAATCACCGAGGACTGGACCCGCCCCAACGGCCTGCGCATCGTCCGCCGCCGCGTCCCGATCGGCCTCGTCGCCATCATCTTCGAGTCTCGCCCGAACGTCACCGTCGATGCGGCCGCCCTCTGCCTGAAGTCCGGCAACGGTTGCGTGCTCCGCGGCGGCAGCGAAGCGATCCACACGAACATCGCGCTCTCGAAGTCGTTCGCGACCGGCCTGCGCGCCGCCGGCCTGCCCGCCGAGGCCGTCACGCTCCTGCCGTTCACCGACCGCGAGGCGGTACCCGCGCTCGGTTCGCTCCGCGGTATCGTCGACATCATCATCCCCCGCGGCGGCCCCGGCCTCATCGAGGCGGTGGTCAATTCCGCTAAGGTCCCCGTCATCAAGCATGACGCCGGCATCTGCCACGTCTACGTCCACGCCCAGGCCGACCTCGCGATGGCCGAACAGATCGTGCTCAACGCAAAGTGCCAGCGCCCCAGCGCGTGCAACGCCCTCGAGACCTTGCTCGTCGACGCCGCCATCGCCGCGACCTTCCTCCCGAAGATGGCCGCCGCGCTCGCCGCAAAGCAGACCGAGGTCCGCGCCTGCGCGCAGTCGCAGCCGCTGATGCCCGGCGCCAAGGCCGCGACGGAACAGGATTACCGCACCGAACACCTCGGCCTCATCCTCAACGTGAAGATCGTCGCCGGCCTCGCCGAGGCGGTTGCCCACGTCGAGGACTACGGCTCGCACCACTCCGACGCCATCATCACGGCCGACGAGTCCGCCGCCCGCTCCTTCCTCGCGCAGGTCGACAGCGCCTGCGTCTACTGGAACGCCAGCACCCGGTTCACGGACGGGGGCGAATTCGGCTTCGGGGCCGAAGTCGGCATCTCCACGGACCGCCTGCACGCCCGCGGACCCATGGGGATTCGTG
>Ga0209296_1000251_pt1 | contig 46464 bp, 35 predicted proteins | sample S_130206_EF_Meta_FD_187319 | JGI IMG/M metagenome (GOLD analysis project Ga0209296, IMG submission 187319) | Freshwater microbial communities from Lake Simoncouche, Canada to study carbon cycling - S_130206_EF_MetaG (SPAdes) (version 2) | ecosystem: Environmental > Aquatic > Freshwater > Lake ...
GGGCAGTTCATCGGCTTCAGCAGGAATCCCTGCACGGTGCCGTCTGCCAAGCGGTTGGTCAGTTCGCCGCAACCACAGCCTTCCTTGGCGAGCATCTCCATCGCCTCGCGCTCGACGAGCGGAGGAAACTGGGCGTCCTTGTAATAAGGGAAGTGGCCCGAGGTGCGGTAGAGGTCGAGGTTACCGATGTGCGGCGTAAAGACCTGTTTGTAGCCGGTCTGGAAGAGACGCTCGGAAATGAAGTTCTGGAGTTCCTGGCGGACGACGGCGCCGTTGGGCGTCCAGAGGATGAGACCCTGCCCCACCTTCTCGTCGATATGGAAGAGCTTCAGTTCCTTGCCGAGCTTACGGTGGTCGCGCTTCTTGGCTTCCTCGGCGCGGACGATGGCCTGCTCGAGTTCGTCCTTGGTCGCGTAGGCGGTGCCGTAGATGCGCTGGAGCTGCTTATTCTTCTCGTCTCCGCGGTGATAGGCGCCGGCGATATGCAGGAGTTTGAACGCCTTGACCTGAGAAGAGTAGCGGACGTGGGTGCCGGCGCAGAGGTCGACGAACTCGCCGTTCTTGTAAAAGGAGATAGCTTCACCGGCGGGGATGTCACCGAGACGACCGATCTTGTAGGCGTTCTGGCCGCGCTCGAGGATCAGCTTCTCGGCTTCCTCGCGGGTGCACTCAAAGCGCTCGAACTTCTGGTTCTCCTTGGAGATACGGCGCATCTCTTCCTCGATCTTCACCAGATCTTCGGCCGTGAAGGTATGGTCGAGATCGAAGTCGTAGTAGAAGCCGTTGTCGGTGGGCGGCCCGATATCCAGCTGGGCCTGGGGGAACAGGCGGAGCACGGCGGCGCCCAGCATGTGGGCGGCGGAGTGGCGAATCTCCTCGAGGGGAGTCATCTGCGGGCGGGAAGACATGGCGGAATACCCCACTCGCTAGGGGCTCCCGAGGCGGAGGGCAAGGACGGAGCAAACGCCCTGCCCGCCTTACGACTTCTTCAGGTCGAAGCCGTCCTTCCGGTCCAGCATCGTCCAGCCGAGCACGGCGAGGTCCTTGCGGAGTTGGTCGGCGGCGGCAAAGTCCTTGGACTGCTTGGCGGCCCAGCGACGGGCACCGAGGTCGGCGACGTCCTTAGGGATGGCGACCTCCGCCTTGACGACGAACAGATGGAGCCCGAGCGCAAAGAGGATTTTGGCGAGGCCGGAGACATCCTGACGGGCCTGCTCGGCGGAAGGCTCATCCTTCTCGGCGAGCACGGTGAAGACCTGACCGAGGCATCCGGGGATGTTGAGGTCATCCTGCAGGACTTCCCAAGCCTTGGCGAAGCGACCCCAAGAGGTCTGGACTTCCTGAGCGACCGGCGCGGCGAACTCGGCGCGGGTGAAACCGGCAGCGGCGAGCAGGCGATCGGCGCCACGCTCGAGCTTGGCTAGGGCGGAGCGTGAATCGTCGACGCCCTTCATCGTGAAGTTCAGCGAGCTACGGTAGTGGCCGGAAATCAAAGTATACCGGACCTCCATCGGCGAGAAGCCCTTGGCGACGAGTTCGTCGAGCGCGTAGAGGTTCCCCTTACTTTTGGACATCTTCTCGCCCTCGACCATCAGGTGGGCGCTGTGGAACCAGTGGGCGGCGAAGCCCTTCACGCCAGTGGCGCACTCGGACTGGGCGATCTCGTTCTCGTGGTGCGGAAAGCACAGGTCGATGCCGCCGCCGTGCAGGTCGAAGGTCGCCCCAAGGTGCGCGAGCGACATCGCCGAGCACTCGATATGCCAACCCGGACGGCCTTCACCCCAAGGCGATGGCCAGAAGTTGGCACCATCCTCAGGCTTGCGGGACTTCCAAAGGGCGAAGTCTGAAGCCGACTCACGTTCGTATTCGTCGGCGTCATTGGCCTCGCCGGCGGAGTTCTCGGACTGGGTCTCGAGTTTGGAGAAATCGATATGGTTCAGCTTACCGTAGTCAGGGCAGGAGCAGACCTTGAAATAGACCGAGCCATCCTTGGCGACGTAGGCATGGCCGCGATCGACGAGGGCCTTGATCATCGCGACCTGCTGCGGGATATGCACAACCGCGCTGGGCTCGACGTGCGGAGCCAGGAGACCGAGGGCCGTGCAGTCGGCATGGAACTTGTCGGTCCATTTCTTGGTGAAGTCGCCGAGCGTCTGGCCCGCCGCTTGGGCGCCGCGGATCGTCTTATCGTCCACGTCGGTGATATTACGGACGTGCTTCACCTTCAGGCCACCGACCTCCAAGGTGCGGCGCAGGACGTCCTGCACGGTGAACGTGCGGAAATTGCCGATATGGGCCGGACCGTAGACCGTGGGACCGCAGCAATACATGCCGTAGACGTCACGGCCGGGCTTCGGGAGCAACGGCCGCTTCTCGCGGGACATGGTGTCATGCAGGAACACGGGCATAGGGCGGATACTTAGCGAACCTAGGCCCTTCTGGGCGAGACGGAACTATGTAGCCCGCCTCCGCAGGCGTTTCCGCGACGACACCCCTACCCGCTGGGTCATAAAACCGCTTACGACTTGTTTCCTCGGGCTTAAACCATGATAACCACCACCCCACCATCACCCCCATGAAAGAATCTAAAAAGCCAGGCCTCGGCACGCAAACCCTGCACGCCGGCCAGAAGCCCGATCCGACCACCGGTTCGCGTGCCGTCCCGATTTACCAGACCACGAGCTACCAGTTCCGCGACACGGAGCACGCTGCGAATCTCTTCGGCCTCAAGGAGCTCGGTAACATCTATACCCGCATCATGAACCCGACGACGGACGTCCTCGAGCAGCGCCTCGCGGCCCTCGAAGGCGGTTCCGGCGCGCTCGCCCACTCCTCCGGCCAGGCCGCCATCACCGCGTCCATCCTGAATATCGCCGGCGCTGGCGACCACATCGTCTCCGTGGCCCAGCTTTACGGCGGCACCTACAATCTCTTCCACTACACCCTGCCGAAGCTCGGCATCCAGGTGTCGTTCGTCGACGGCGACGATCCCGAGAACTTCCGCAAGGCCGTGAAGTCCAACACCAAGGCCTTCTACGGTGAAGGCCTCGGCAACCCGCGCCTCAACATCCTGCCCTTCGCCGAAGTCGCCAAGATCGCCCAAGAAGTCGGCGTGCCGCTCATCGTCGATAACACCGCCCTCTCGCCCTACCTGAACCGTCCGTTCGAGCACGGCGCCAATATCGTCGTCCACTCCGCCACCAAGCACATCGGCGGCCACGGCACCTCCATCGGCGGCATCGTCGTCGACGGCGGCAACTTCAACTGGGGCAACGGCAAGTTCCCCGGCTTCACGGAGCCCGACATGTCCTACCACGGCCTGCCGCATTGGGAAGCCTTCAAGGCCTTCGCCCCGGCTGGCGGCGCCAACATCGCCTTCATCATGAAGATGCGCCTGCAGTTCCTCCGCGATGTCGGCAGCTGCATCTCGCCCTTCAACTCGTTCCTGCTCCTGCAGGGCCTCGAGACCCTGCACCTCCGCATGGAGCGCCACTGCGCCAACGCGATGAAGGTCGCCCAGTTCCTGGAAGCACACCCGAAGGTGAAGTGGACCAACTACCCTGGCCTGAAGTCGTCGAAGTACCACGACCTCGCCAAGAAGTACCTCACCAACGGCTACGGTGCGCTGGTCGGCTTCGGCCTTAAGTCGGGCTTCGAAGGCGGTAGCAAGTTCATCAACGCCCTGCAGTTGCATAGCCACGTCGCGAATATCGGTGACGCCCGCTCGCTGGCGATCCACCCGGCCTCCACGACACACTCGCAGCTCAGCGCCGCGGAGCGCGATAGCGCAGGTGTGACCGACGACTACGTGCGCCTCTCCGTGGGCATCGAGGATATCGAGGACATCATCGCCGACCTCGAGCAGGCCCTGGCCAAGGCCTAAGACCACGCCATCGACCGATCAGGGCGGGCCGCAAGGCCCGCCCTTTTTCATGCCCGGGCCTTCGCGCCGTCGAAGTCGTGATACTCGAGGAACTGGCGCGCCCCTTCGTCGCCCATGTAGGCGGCGAGGAGCTTGTGATCCGTCTGGGTGAGATCCACGACGATTAGACCGTCCAGACAGCCACCGAAACCTTCGTCGACATTGAACGCGATGAGACGACCGTTGAGCTTGAGATAGTGCTTCAGGAGCACCGGCACCGCCTTGGCGTCCGGCTCGAGGTCGCTGACGAGGCTCGACACATGCTCAAGGTCGAAGGCGCAACGCTGCAGGACGTCGAGATCGGCGTCGTGCAAGCTCATCGAGCGGGGCGGATTCTTGGCCCGCACCAGCGGGAGAAGGTCATCGGCGGAGCGGTTGTTCTTGAGATAGGAAAGGATGAGCTCCTTCGAGGCCTGACCGTACTCGGGATTGATGCTCACCGGGCCGAATAGGAGGTGATACTTAGGGAAACGGACAACATACCGTCCGATTCCGCGCCAAAGCAGCGGCAGGCTCGTGGGCTTGCGTTGGTATTCCTGGCGAATGAACGAACGTCCCATCTCGAGCGCGGGATCCATCCGGCGGAAAAAGTCTCCTTTGAATTCGAAGAGGGTCGACGTGTAGAGCCCATGCTTGCCTTGAAGCGGCAGAATGCGGTCGGTCGGCCCGAGGCGATAGCCACCGACGATTGCCGAGGCCTTGTCGTCCCAGAGCACGATCTGATCATACCAAGCGTCGAAGGCGTCGAGGTCGCAATCCAGGCCCGTGCCTTCGGAGACGGAACGGAAGGTCGTCTCGCGCAGGCGTCCGATCTCGCGCAGGGTATGCGGCAGGTCCTTGCCCAAGAAGCGGTACACCTTGAAGTCGCCGCTGGTGAGGAGCAGGTCTTCCTCGGGAAGGCTCTGCAATTCTGCCCGCAGGAGCAAAGGATTCACCGGCGCGATGATCGGGGCCTGAGGCGCCGACGGTTTAGTGGCCGCGACTTTCTCGCGCTCACTGCGACTGGAAAGCAGTTCGCAGCGGAGGCGCAGGAAACTCGTCGCTTCCTCGTCGTCGGGATGATCCGCCAACTGGGCAGGCGTCACGGGATTGGCTGTACGCAAGCGGATGACCTTACCGTGATGACGCTGGAACTCGCGCAGGAGGAGCATCGTCCGGACCTTGGGGTGGACGAGGCCCAGCGATTGAAAAAGGCCCGAGTTTCGGCCCTCGATCCGCATGGGAAGAATCGAGGCGCCGACCTTGCGGGCCATGCGCACGACCTGCGGCGACCATAACGGGTCGTCGACGCGACGGGACTTCAGGCGGAGACTGGAGACCTCGCCGGAGGGGAATGTCAGGATACAGCCGCCAGCGCGTAGGTGCGCCAAGATGCGCCGCGTGCCGGCGACGTTGCCGGAATCGGCGGAGTTGGGATTGAACGGATTGACCTCGATTAGCCAGGGACGGATGCCAGGGATTTGGCTCAGCCAGCGGTTGCCGACGACCAGCGCGTCAGGACGGGCTCGCAGCAGGAAATCCATCGCCACCAAACCGTCGGCGAGTCCGTGCGGATGATTGGCAACGACGACGAGAGCTCCGGACCGAGGGATACGCGCCAAGCATTGATCACTCCAGGTATTGCACAAGCCGGCCTGTTCCATCGCGGAAGTGAAGAAATCGGGGCGACCTGCCGCGTGGATACGTGCGAGGAAAGCATCGAAGGAGCGCACCTTGAAGAAACGGTCCAAGACGGGCTCGGCCCAGGCCAGCGGACCGAGGTTGGCCTTCAGTTCGTCGGTGTTACTGGGAGCGCTCTGCGGTGACATCTGTGGCGATGATGCCACGGATGTGCGAACAGACGGGGGCGAAACCGTGACAATGTGGTGTCAGCCTGCGGCGAAACCGAAAAACTCCCGAGCATTGCGCGTGGCGACCTCGGCGACTTCGTCGGCGGGCAGTCCCAGCAGCTCCGCGGCCTTGGCGCAGATTTCCGGAAGATAAGCGGGCGTATTTTCCTTACCGCGGACGGATTGCGGGGCGAGGTACGGCGCATCGGTCTCGAGCATCAGCCGGGCCAGCCCCTGTGCCTTGAGCGCCTGACGGATCTCCTCCGACTTGGCGTAGGTGATGATGCCGGTGAACGAGGCGCGACCACCCCGCTGGTTGACCTGACGGACCTGGTCAGGTCCTTCGACGAAGCAGTGGAAGACGACCTTACGCCAATCCACGCCACTGGCGTCGATCAGTCGCAAGCAATCATCGAAAGCATGGCGCGAATGGATGACCACCGGGCAGCCGAACTGATAGGCCAGCATCAGCTGGCGACGGAAGGCTTCCTGCTGCCAGCCCTTGACGCGCTCGGCTTCCGCGACGTCGGGAGGGAGCCGGAAATAATCTAAGCCGATCTCCCCGAGGGCCGCAGGGTGCGTGTGGTCGGCAAAATAAGGCGAGATCGCCGCGACGGTCTCCTCCCAGCCCTCTTCAACATGGCAAGGATGCAGGCCGACGGTGTGACGGAAGAAATCAGGCTGCTGGGCCGCGAGGTCACGGTAGTCGGACCAATCCTTGAGGTCGGTCCCGATGGCGACAGCGCCTTCGACGCCGGCCGCACGACACTCGGCCACCCAAGCGGCGAGACGGCCAGCCTTGAGGGCGTATTCCGGGTGACAATGGGAGTCCAGCAGGCGCACGCGGTGATTAGGCTCCCCGGCGATGAAAGCGCAAGACCACAGCCCTGCCTTGAAAAAGCCGCCCTGCCCTGCACGTTGGCCGTATGCACCATTGGCTGATGAAGTCCGAACCCGACGAGTTCTCCTTCCAGGAACTCGAACGCAAGGGCAAGGAGCCGTGGACCGGCGTGCGGAATTACCAAGCACGCAACTTCATGCGCTCCGCCAAGGTCGGCGACCTCGTCTTATTCTACCACTCCAACTGTGACGATCCCGGCATCGTCGGCGTAGCCAAGGTCTCCAAGGAAGCCTTCGACGACCCTACGCAATTCGAACCCAAGTCGGACTACTACGATGCGAAGTCGACCAAGGAAAACCCGCGCTGGAGCTGCATCGAGGTTTCCTTCCACCAAGGCTTCAAGCGACTCGTCAGCCTGCCCGACCTCCGCGACTCCGCGGCGCTCAAGGACATGCTCATCCTGCGCCCGGGCAACCGTCTCTCCGTGACGCCCGTGACCGCCGCCGAATTCAAGGCCATCGCCGGACTGGGCGGACTCAGGAAGTAGCCTCTTCGGTCGGGAGCCACATCGCCAGGATCGCGGCGGGCAGGAACAGGAACGAAGCAAAGAGCAGCACCGAGCTGAAATCGGAAGGCTTGGCGAAGATGCCGAAGAAGACCGTGCCCGCCGCGGCGAAGACGCGGCCGATATTATAACTGAAACCGGCGCCGGTCGTGCGGAGTAGGGTCGGGAACAGCGGGGGCAGTGCCATCGTGAAGAGACCGAAGACCCCCTGGCAGAAGCCGACACCTGCATAGAGGGCATAGGTCGCGTTGAGGCTCCAAGGAAACGCAAAGGTCAGCGCCATCAGGACGAAGTAGACGCCGAAGAAAGCCGCCAAGGCGCGACGGTAACCAAAACGCTGCGCGGCCCAACCGGAGGCGAAGTTGCCGACGACCGAAGCCGAGATGACCCAGAAGAGCGCGGTGGCGACGACCTCCGCCTTATCAAGCGAACGGGCGACGACCTCGGGATGCGAGCGGATGAAAGCCTGCTGCCAGAACATGAAGCACCAGTGGCCGGTCAGCGAAATCGCGCAGAGCGTGGAGGCGATGAAGGTCGTCCGACGGATATTACTTCCGAAAAGCCCCATCATTGAAGGGGCCTCGCGCTTACCCTTCTCGGCCGACCACTCCGCGGTCTCAGGGACTTCCTTACGAATCCAGAGCGTCACGAAGGCCGGTAGGACGCCAATCAGAAAAACCCAGCGCGGCTCATAACCAGGAACCTTCTGGAGCAAGAAGACGCCGGCGATCGCGGCGAGGATGCCGAAGTTGACCGCGCACTGCAGCACGGCGGCGATCCAAGGGCGCCACTTCTTGGGCCAGGTCTCGGAAAGTAGCGAGGCACCGACGGCCCATTCGCCGCCGATGCCGAGCGCGGCGAGGAAGCGGAAGAGCATCAGCTGCCACCAGGTATGAGCGAAGAAAGACAGCCCGGTGAACAGCGCGTACGTCAGGATCGTCAGGACGAGCGTCCGGCTGCGACCGAGCCGATCGCCGATGATGCCGAAGAACGCTCCACCCAAGGCCCACCCGAGGAGGAAGGCGGCTTGGATGTAAGAACCATAACGGCCGACATCAGGGTCGGTCTCCTTGACCATCAGGAGCTCGGCCACGAAGACCGTGGCGACGAGCGTGTAGAGGTGTAGGTCGAGGCCGTCGAAGAACCAACCCAGCCAGGCGGCGAAGCCGGACTTCTTCTGGTGCGAAGAAAGCTCGCTCAGCTTGGTGGCTTCGGCGGGGGTGTCGCGCATGGGGAGACAGTTGAAACCGTCTAGAAATTAGCAAGGCGGGCTTTGCGGCCCGCCCTGCGTGAGGACTTACTTCTTGGCTTCGACCTTCTTGGCCGGCGCCTTGGCCTTGGGGGCCGGCGTCGCCGTGTAAGGCTGATTGGTCATGGCGCCCGGGGCGACCTTAAGGAGGTTCGGAGACATGTCCGGAGCCTTGGCGTCGCCGTTGGCCCACTTGAGGCCGCCGATCAGGATCTGCTGGAAGGTCGGATTGGTCCAGACGTCTTCGCGGTGACCCATGGCGGTGTAGAAGACGCGTCCCTTGCCTTCGTTCTTGGCCCAGCAGTTCGGGTAAGCGGGGCGCTTGTAGTCGTCGCCTTCGAGCGCGGGATCATTGAAGACGGTGAGGACGTGGATTTCCGGGCGGAAGTCCTTGAGCGTGTACCATTCTTCCTGGAAGGAGAACGAGTCGCCGACCTTTTCAAAACCCGGGAAGGTCTTGTCGATGACCTTGTTCGTGCCAGCCTGCTGCTTGCCGTGGCGGATGAATTCAGCGCCGAGGAAGCAGACGTAGGCATCAGCCTTGTCGCCGTGGTTAGTGAAACGCTCAGGTCCCTTCACAGCCTCGTTGTCGGTATGGAAGGTATCGGCGGCGGAATGCGTGCCGACGAAGCCCTTGCCGGACTTCACGAAGTCGAAGAGGGCCTGCTTGCCGGCCATGGACATCGGAGGATTCTTATCGGTGCCTTCGGAGCAGAGGTCGCCGGTGGTGTAGAACATCACGGTGTCGAACTGCGCGAGGTAGGCGGGCGAGAACTTCGAGCCATCCTTGGAAAAGATGAACTCGATGTTATTGGCGGCGCCGATCTCGGTGAGCTGCTTCTCGGCGAAGCTGGGCTGTCCCTTCTTGTAGGAAATCACCTCGTGCTCGTAGCCCGAGGACTTGGTAAAGAAGAGGACCTTACGCTTAGGAGCGTCGGCGGCGAACGCGCTGAGCGACAGCAGGCAGAGGAGGAGCGAGCGAATCATCATGGGGATAGGTGTCCCGTGACCAAACCCGCCCTACCCTCCGCAGGCAAGCCGATTGGGGCTTAGCGACCCGCGGAACGGCGGACCGGGGGCAATTCGCGGCTGATTTCCGCGAGACGGTAGCCGAAGCCGGGGCCGCGCAGGCTGGAACCGTCGACCTGGCCTTCATGACGCGAATAAAGGAGCGGGTGAACCTTGGCTTCGGATGCGGAAGCCGCGGGATAGAATTGCATGCCATTGGTCTCCACGCCGGCGATGGTCGGGGCATGAGCGGCGAGCAGGACGTGCGTCATCTGCGCCATCATAGGATTGGTGAGATCCTGCACCATGAGCTGCATGCCATGGGCGCGAGCCCAGCAGAGACTGAGGATCGCGCCGGTCTGCGTCTTGCAGGTCTTGAGGGCCACGCCAGTCCAGCCGAGTTCGCGGCCGAGACGGACGATACGCCAGTCGTGGGCGCTTTCGTCGAGGAAGAGCGGCATACGCTGGCTCACGGAATGGACGTCGATGCGATGCTCCTCGAGCTCATACGGGAAAGGCTGTTCGACGTAACTAAGGCGCTTCCAAAGTTCGGGTAGCTCGGCCTTCACGCGATCGAGGACGTCATTCACGTAGGCCGGATCCATCACCGTGCAATTGAAGTCGGCGGTGAAGAGTTCGACGCCGAGCGGCAGGCCGATTTCGGCGATACGCTTCAGACGCTCGAAATCCCAGACGGCGTCGTTGCCGCGCAACTTGACCTTCAAGGCCTTCAGGCCGTCGGTCTTGATCCATTCGTCGAGCGAGGACGGATAGCCGTCGGCGACCTTATTCGCGCCGGCTTCGGCAAGCGTAAGGTAATCGAGGCCGCCGACGAGGTGCCAAGCCAGCAGCTTAGTCGTGACTGGTGAGCGGAAGTATTCGACGGGGTAACGGCCGGCAAAAGACACGTCCTTAGCGTCGGTCGCCGGCGTGACGAACGACGACAGGTCGCGGTTCATCCACGGGGCGCAGTAGGTCGAATAGGTCGGGACGCCATGGGCCACACCATAAGCGTCGTGCAGGGCGAGATCGAAAGGCGAACAGCAGACCAACGCGGCGAGCGTCGGGATAGCGACGCCTTCCGGCAGGCTGGCGTTGAATTTCTTGAGGATACCCGGCATCGCTTCCTCGAGGAAATCATGACCAATCTCCATCGGATGGCCGCGCGCACCGAAGGCCGCATAAGCCTCGGTCAGCGTATCGCAGAAATCATGCAGTGCCTTCGAGCGGACATCATAGGGGACCGGTGAAGGCCAGACCCACTGCACGCTGAGCGGAGTCTCGCCCCACCCTTCGGTCTGCGTGCCATCGGCCTTCTCGACCGTGACGCAGACGCGGGCACAGACGACGCTCGTGACGGTCTCATGGCCAAACTTGAGAGGGAGTCGTAGGGTGACCGGCAAAGCATGCCAGCGCACCGCGCGGATCTGGACGTCGCGGGGATTCATTCGAAATTAGTCCTGCAGGACCTGGCCGGAGGTTTCCTTACCGAGGAAGGCGACAAACAGTCCAATACCGTAGACGAGCGTGATTGCCGCCGCCGCCTGCTGATAACCTCCAAGGGTCGTCACCAACTTGCCGCCGAGCAGCACGAACGGCACGGCCACGAGGCGTCCAGTGTTATAGCAAATACCCTGCCCGGTCGCGCGAACACGGGTCGGGAAGAGTTCCGGCAGGTAGAGTGGAAAGAAGCCGAAGAAGGCCGTCGCCGCCATGCCGAGGGTGAAGACCTTGACCGCCATCACCCAAGGGAAGATATCGAAGAGCTTCGGGCCACTCCAATCGGCAGGAGTGCGGTAGATCCAGACGGTCGCAGCCAAGGCGAAGAGGCAGAGCAGCTGATAGCCGCGGCGTCGCGGAAGCTTCGCCAGCAGCAAAGGCGCGATGAACGTGCTCGTGCAGGCGCCGACGGAGACGATGACCATCGCAAGGGCCTTGGCCCGGGGATTGTCAGGGCCGGCGAGATCACCGATCCAGAGCGGGATCCACTGGACTGCGCCCCAGGTGCCGACAAAGACGACGGACACCATCAGGATGCCGGCGATGGTCGTGCCAGCCAGCTCGCCGCTGAACACCTCACCAATCTTGGAACGAGACGGTTCGGCCGAAGCGGCCTCCTTGGCGGCGGAGCGCTCCCACTTCTCGGATTCCGGGACGAAGAGACGAATCAGCAAAGTCAGGATCGCCGGCGAGGCGCCGATCAGGAAGTGAATCCGCCAAGAATTGCCGTCCGCCGGATAAGCCAGCGCCATACAGCCCACGAGCACCATGCCGAGATTGGCGGCCATACCGATGGCGCCAGCCATCTTCGAACGATGACGTTCCGGCCAAGCTTCCATCACAAGCGCCACGCCGAGGGCCCATTCGCCGCCCATACCGAGCGCCGCCATGAAGCGGGCAGCGGCGAGGTGCGTCGGGTCGGTCGCGAAATAGCAGACGCCGCTGAAGATCGAGTAGAAGAGGATACTGAACGACATCGCCTTCACCCGACCGATGCGGTCGCCGAGCCAACCGAAGGCCGCTCCACCGAGGGCGGCGCCGACCAAGAAAGCGGAGGTGATGATACCCATCCATTCGCCGACCCAACCGTTGATCGACTTGGCGCCCAAGGCGGCGATATCGGCTGGCACCATGCTCTTGAGCGCGGGACCAGCAAGCGTCGGGAAGAGCGCCTGCTCGTAGCCATCCATCATCCAGCCGAGGAAGCCGGCGAGCAGGGTCATCTGCATACCCTTGGTGATGGCATCGCGGGTGTCTTTGGCGTCGTGCATGGGGATGGCCCCATCAGAAGGACTTAACCCCAGCCTTCAAGGGGCGATTTGTGCTTGGCCACAGGCGGTGCAACAAATGTTTTCAAGCGTCCAATTACCTGCTAGGGCTTTCGCCCCATGAAGCCGCTGATCGATCGCCCCGAGGACCTGACGCCGTCGACCCCTTGGTCCGCGACGAAATGGGCTTGGACGGCCGAGGAAGCGCTCGTCGACCACCACACGAAGGCCCGCCTGTGCTCCGCCGTGCTCCTGCCCTTCCAGAACGGCCAGCCAGACTGGAAGAGCTTCGTCTCCGAGATCAGCTGGCAAAAGGCCGCCGCCGATCATTACGGCGTCGAACTCGTGCCGGTGCTCAACGCCGATACAGGTTATATCTTCGACCTCGACGATACGATGTACGCCGAGGTGCTACGCCAGTTCCGCCTAGCCTTCCCCGACATGCGCTTCATCGCCGGCATCACCGCCCGCGGCGCGCAGGACGACACCACCTTCAAGGCCGAGCGCTACCGGGCGCTCCTAGATCTCGTCCAGGCGCACGATAACTGCGAGGTGATGATCATGACATCGAAGGGACTGAACACGCTCGAGCCCGAGCGTCGCCGCGACGGCTACTACCAGATTGCCGAGTGGCTCATCCACCCCGGCATCGTCCATGCCCTCGAGCCCGCCTTCGTCTCCTGGGCTACGCCGTATGAGCCCTGGCTCCTGCACCAGCTCGCGATCCATCCGAAGTTCGTCGGCGGCAAGGTGAGCACGCTCGACGAACCGCACTTCCTCTACTGGGCGGCCATGTGCAAGGACCTGAAGCTCGATTTCGCCCCGCACAGCGGCGACGACTTCGGCATCGCCACCGCAATCAAGACCGGCCTGCCCCTCCTCATCGGAGCGGCCAGCAGCGCGGCCCCGCAGATCTGCGCCGCGAAGGACATGTGGCTCGACGACGGCGCCCCAGGCAAGAAATTCCTCACGGGTACGGGTCGCTTTGACACCCGTGTCTACAAGCTCTTCGAAGCTTTCCAGTCGCTCGAAGACCAAGTCTTCCGCCTGGACGCTAAGGGTAGTGCCGCCGCCTACAAGCACAGCACCGCGCACCTGCTCCATCAGCTCGGCGTCATCGCCTCCCCTGAACCGCACCCGGCCTGCAAGGACGTACGCGGCGCCGACGAGGCCGCCCGGATGACCGAAGCGATGGTGCGTACCCGCCGCATCTCCGATCGCCTCGGCATCCCTCGCTGAAACGCCCGATGACCACCCCTTTCAAGCTAACCCGCGTCGCGACGCTCAAGACCGTCGCCGATTTCCGCGCCCATTGCGCCAGCGTCGGCGCCGACCTCCCGCTCGAGGAAACGATCGAAGCCGGTGCCGGCAACCCCCTCTCACAGCCCATCACGCGCACGAAGGTCAACGGCAAGACGATCGGCAACCGTATCGCCATCCACCCGATGGAAGGCTGGGACGGCACCACGACCGGCGGCATCTCCGAAGAGATGAAACGCCGCTGGCAGCGCTTCGGCGCGAGCGGCGCCAAGCTGATCTGCGGTGCCGAAGCGATGGCCGTGCGTGCTGACGGCCGGGCGAACATGAACCAGCTGATCATCAATCAGGAGAACCAGTCCGGCATCAGCGAACTCGTAAGCATCCTCAAGGCCGAACACCTTGCCCGCTGGGGCTCGGTCGAAGACCTCGTCATCGGCTTCCAGCTCACCCACTCCGGCCGCTTCTGCCGTCCGCATGACAAGAAGCGCTGGGAATCCCGCGTGGCCTACCGCCACCCGATCCTCGACAAGAAGTTCAACGTGACCTCGGACGACCAGGTGCTGACCGATGCCGACGTCGAGGAACTGATCCGATGCTATGTGAAAGCCGCCCGCGTGGCCCGCGATTGCGGTGCCGACTTCGTGGACATCAAGCACTGCCACGGCTACCTGTTGCATGAATTCCTCGGCGCCTTCACGCGTCCGGGCAAGTTCGGCGGCTCCTTCGAGAACCGTACCCGCATCCTGCGCGACATCATCGCCGGAATCCGCGCCGACGGTAACGCCATCGATATCGGCGTACGCCTGAGCCTGTTCGACATGGTGCCCTTCCGTCCGGACCCGGCCCTGAGCGTGCCCGGCAAGCTTGGTCCCGGCATCCCCGAGGATTTCTCCGCCTGCCTCCCCTATCGCTACGCCTTCGGGGTCAATCACGCGAAGCCCACCGAGATCGACCTCACCGAGACGTTCGCCTTCGTGCAACTGCTCGGTGAACTGGGCGTGAAGATCCTCAACACCACCGCCGGCTCGCCTTACTACAACCCTCACCTCCAGCGTCCGGCGGCCTACCCGCCCAGCGACGGCTACCAGCCTGCGCACGACCCGCTCATCGACGTCGCCCGTCAAGTCCGCGTCGTCCGTGAGGTCCGCGCGCAGGCCCCTGCCGACATGATCGTCGTGAGTTCCGGCCTCAGCTACGTGCAGGAATACCTGCCGCAACTCGCACAACACATCCTGCGCACGGGCGGTAGCGACGCCATCGGCTTAGGCCGAGCGGTGCTCAGTTATCCCGCCATGCTCGCCGACGCGGCGAAGAACGGCGCAATGGAGACCAAGTTCATCTGCCGAACGTTTAGCGACTGCACGACCGCGCCGCGCAATGGACTCATCTCCGGCTGCTACCCGCTCGACAAGTATTACACCGCGAAACCGGAGTTCCAGCAGCTCAAGGATATCAAGAAGAGTGTCGGGGCCTGAGCCCGCTCAGGGCTTCTCGAAAATCAGCAGGTGCTGCCACGGCAGGTCCGGCTTGTTCATCACGAACCGGAAGCCAGCGGCTTCGAATTCCTTGCGGGCCTGCGCCTCGGTCATCTTGTGGTGCGGCTTGATCGGCACGTTGTCATCCTCCGCGCGATACTCCAGGAGGTAGATGCGGCCTTTCGATTTAAGAGCCGAACGCAGTGAAGCTAGCATCTCCACCGGATGGTCGAACTCGTGATAGGCGTCGACCATCAGGGCGGCATCGATCGAGGCCGGCGGCAGTTTCACGTCATCGATCGCACCCAGATGGGGCTGCACGTTACTGATACCGAGCTTAGCGGATTCGGTCTTCAGGAAATCGAGCATCTCCGGCTGGATATCCACTGCGACGACCTTGCCGCGGGGTAGTTTGCGGGCGATACGGAAGGAATAATAGCCTGAGCCGGCGCCGATGTCGGCCAGGACGGCGTCGGGAGCCAATTCCAGTAAGGCGATGGCCTTGGAAGGGGCCTCCTCCTTCTCGCGGTCGTTACGCTCGAGCCAGCCAATACCAGGATGGCCCATCACGTGCGAGATCTCGCGGCCCATCCAGACCTTGCCGATGCCGTCGCGCGAAGGGGTGCAGGTCTCGTAATTGGCCGGCGTAGCGGCCGGCGCGGCGGAGACCGGACGCGTGAAGAAGAACAAGGCGATGGCGCCACCGACGAGCAGCACGGAGGAAAGGAAGGGGTAGCGCTTCAGCATGGGCGCAGACTGCTGCAGGACTGGACGGTTCGCAAGCGCGACCGCGCGGGCCGTCACTTCTTCGCCGGCTCGTTGCAATGATCGCAAACCTTACCGACCTTGGCCGCCTTGACGCAGCAAGGGTGGAGGCACTTCTCGCCCTTCTTCGCCGCCTTATCGCAACAGCTACCTTCCTGATATTTCGGCGCGGCCGGCGCGGGAGCCGCGGCCGGTTTGTCGGCGGCGTAAAGCAGAACGGCAGAAGCAAGCAAGAGAGCTAGGTGTCGCATGCCACCCATTCCTACAAACCTACGGGCGAGGACAAGCGGAAACAAAAAGGGCCGGACAAACGTCCGGCCCTTTAGGCGATCGGAATAAACCGATTACTTCTTGAAGGGGCCCTTCGGGGCTTCCTTCTTCTCAGGAGCCCTCGGGGCTTCCTTCTTCTCGGGGGCTTCCTTCTTCTCGGGAGCCTTCGGGGCGGCCGGAACAGTGGTCGTAGTGGGCTTCGTGCAAGGCGGCTTAACGGCAGGCACAACGGGCGTCGTAGTCGTGCCAGGGGTCACACCGACCGTTCCCACAGCGAAAAGGGAAACCGAAGCGAAAAGAAGAGCCGAAGCGATGAACGGAGTTTTCATGGTTAAATTCACATTGCATCTTCTTTGATCAAAGAAAACACCTATTTCTTACCCCTTATCACGGGTAAGGATATCAAGCTAGCGACCTGCCAAAACTAACACCCACAAGCAGTTAGGCATTTAAGGCCTGAGAGACCCCCCACCTAGGGGCTTGCCTAGGGATTTCTTGTGGGTATTAATATTCATGCTACTCTCGGGTAGTCTGGCATGAAACACAGCAAGCACAGCCCAGGTTTCAGCCTCATCCTGTCCCTGGCGGTGATGGCGAGCATCGTCATGCTATTGGTGACGGTTTCCGCCTTCATGACGGTCGAGTCTCGTGCGATCATGAACCAGCAGCTCGCCGTACGCGCCAAACTGAACGGCATCGTCTCGCTGCGCCTCGCCATGGCCCACCTGCAACAGGAAGCCGGCGCTGATCGCCGCGCCACCGCGCGAGCCGACATCACGCAGTCGAACGTGACGGCGGACAAGACCCTCAACCCCATGTGGACGGGAGTCTGGCGATCCGACAAACCTGATGCCCCGCCCGCCTGGCTTGTCAGCGGTCGCGATGACCTCACCGCGGGGGCTCAGTCCGTGTCGCTCAGCGGCCTGAACGACTATCCGAACGAGACATGGACGCCATGGCAGAGCGACTTTAATCCCGCCAGCTGGAGTGCTTCGGACAAAGCCTTGCGCCTCGTCACGCTTGTCGGAACGGGCAGTTCTGGCCCCGCTGAAATCGCCGAAAGCCTCCTGAAGCCTTGGACAGCACGCCCCAGCGGCCTGGTCGCCCTCCCGAAGATCACCCTGCCAGATGACACGGTGTCCGGTAGCTATGCCTACTGGATTGGCGATGAAGGCATCAAAGCCCGCATCAATCTGACGGACGCCACCCGCAAGGCCGCCACCGCCAATACGGCCGAGAACCAGCTCATGCTGCGCAGTCCCGGGACCTCAGGTTACGACCTCCTCCCCGGTATGGCCAACGTGACGGAATCCCAGCTAACCCGACTCGAGTCGCCCCGCAGCATTCGCCTGCTGACCAATTTCGACTTGGGCTCCAAGGTCACCGCCAACGACCGTCGCCTGTTCCACGACGTCACCATGACGTCGGCTGGCGTACTTTCGGATAGCGCCAATGGCGGCCTCAAGCGCGACCTCTCGACAGCCTTCGAACTGAGCGACGCCGAATTCGCCGTCACCGAATTCGCCAACAGCACCAAGGGCGCGGCCACGATGACGGAGAACGGCCTGCAGGCCTCCGCGATGCGCATCCAGTATGAGGACACGACCGTGCTCACCCCACCAATCTTCACCCGGGCTAATTCGAACCCCAACGGAGGCAAGGTCCTCGGCCCGACTTGGTGGGCATTACGCGACTATCACCGGCTTTACAAACAGCTCGGCTGGAATGCCGGCAAGCCCACCTTGGTCGCCCGCACGACTTATCCGAACGCGCGGAAAATGTATTCTCAAAATAATTCGTCCTCGGTGCAATCGCTGCTCAACAAAATCCAAGCGGACGAGCTACAAGTCCGCGCGACCATCCCCGTCTACTCCGATGCGTTCGCGGGTGACCAGCCGACCACGCTGAATCCGAATGCCACTGATGACTACGGCTACGCGCCTGCCGCACTCACCATCCCGATTCCCGGACCGACGAGCCCGCCCATCCTGACCCGGGCGATTCCCCGCCCGATCGCCGTCGCCGCCACGCCTTATATCCAGCGCGTCAGCATGGTCTTCAGCGTGAACATCGAGTACTACATGGCCGGCGGCGCTGACCTCTGGTTCAACCTCACGCCCATCGTCGTCGTCCATAACCCCTACAACGTCGCGATGACCTACAAGGACGCGAACAGCGCAAGCAGCTCCGTCGCCCGCTACGCGGCACTTTCCTTCACCGACTGGCAGCAGTGGACGTTCCGCTTCACGCGTTACACCGCCTATGGCACAGGTCCGAAGTATCAGTTCAACGTCCCCTTAAGCAGCTTCTTCTCGAAACAGAGCGGCCTAGCCAATGATAAGGACATGTTCCGCGTCTTCTTCCCGCCTGACCTGACGCTGCAACCCGGGGAATTCCGCGTCCTCTCCTGTCCTTCCGTCGATTCGGCCGGAAAGAAGGTCGGCATGGTCCCCTGGAAACAGGCGACCACCCTCGTCAATGGCTTCAACCAAACCGGTGGCTTCAAGGACGAGAATCCCGACTGGTCCACCAACAGCAAAGACGTGCTCTGGCACTTCGACGACACCTTGGGCTTCCAGATCATCCCCGGCGGCAACTTCCGCGCCCGCTACGGGCTCGCGTGCTGGCCGGGCGACAAGCTGATCGACAACGAAGGCAACGCCCAACGGACTAGCGAATTCTACGTAGATAGCAGCGAGCACTCCGAAATCTTCTACCGCTCGATGGACGCCAACCGTATCGGTGCGCCGCTGGAGAAGAAATTCTACGACTACAACAGCGTCGCCTACCGGACCTCTGGTGCCTATTCGGGAGTCGGCACCCCGCTTCCACCCAACATCATCGGCGTCTTCGATTTCGTCGCCAAGACCGCCGACTCGACCAAGAACGGCTTCCCCACGTTCACGCACTCCAACCCGATGGCCTCGGTGCTGCGCGCCGACGCGGGCGGCCGCGATCCGGCCTCCGGCTACGGACTCACCGGCCCCGCCCCTAGCTACGCGATGAAAGCCTGGCTACCCTCCGGCACCCCGACGACGCAGTGGCCTCAAGTGATTCAGACCGTGGGCGGACTTTCCTTCGGGGGCTACTCGACCAACTCCTCCGGGTCGACCAGCGCCGTCCTCACCGAGATCCCCTTGGCCCAGCCGATGTCGCTGGCCCAGTACGCGCACGCAAACCTAACGATCCGCGATCAGCAGCCCCTCCTCAGCGTCGGCAATAGCTTCGCCTCCCCCTTGGTGAAATCCAATACCGTCGTCCAGGATCAGACCGACATGGCCAACTGGTCCGACTACGATCACACCTACCTGATCAACGAAGCCCTTTGGGATAGCTTCTATCTTTCAAGCATCGCGCCGCGCATGGACCGCGTGAACACGACTAACCCGTGGAGCCCCGAACCTGGCGATCTGCTAGCGGCGAGTGCCAGCGCCTCCCCGATCAGCGCGATCGCCGGCGGCCAGGCTAGCCCTCCGGTGCTCATCGCCCAGGCCACCGTCATCGATAACTTCGTCAGCGGCACGGCGACGCTCGACAATCCCCGCTTCACGCTGTCGCCGGGCAAAGCCAGCGACGGCAACGCCAAGACCTCCCTCGCGAACTACAAGAAGTCGGCGAGCGTCCTACTCAATCAAGGGGCTTTCAACGTGAACTCGACTTCGGTCGAAGCCTGGACGGCTTTCCTTGGCGCAGCCAAGAAGCTCGCCATCGGCAGCACCGGAGCGACCAGCCCCACAGCCAGCGACAGCGCCCGCTTCCCACGGTCCCTGCAGGGGCAGACCATGACGGCGACCGACAAGACCAAGAACTTCGCCAATGGGACCAGCTGGACGGGCTTCGCCAACCTGAGCGACACCCAGATCGCGAACCTCGCGGGAGCCATCGTGACGGAAAACAAGGCCCGTTTCGGACTGTCGATTCGGACGCCTAAGACCCAGACTCCGGCCAGCCGACTTTTCCGCGGAATGACCGCGGGCGGACCCCAGCCCGCGACCCCCTACCTGACGCTCAGCGAATTCGTCAATCGCTTCATCAGCGATGACACCTGGGCTTCGCGTTGCGGCGCCCTGCAGGCGGCCATCTTCCGCGCCGATAAGATGACCTACGGAAGCGTCTATGCCACCGGCTTCAGCGACCGCCTCACGAGCACGATGAAGCTCACTCGCTCCACCTTCGACCCTGGAACGCTGCTGGACCCGAGCTACGCCGCAAACCCAGAGAATATCGAACTCATCGCCCAAGGCGACTCGACCCCTCGGGCGCATACCGCCTTGGCCGCACCTGGCAACCTGCTGCAATCCGACCTGCTCCAAAGCCTCGGTTCCGCCATCGCCACCCGCTCGGATACTTTCGTGATCCGCTGCTTCGGCTCGGCCAGTCAGAGCAACGGTGAAACCGGATCCATCTGGATCGAAGCCGTCGTCCAGCGCGTGCCTGATTACCTCGACGAAAGCAACCCCCCCGAAGCCACGACCGGCCTAAGCAAGATCAACAGCGTGCTCGGCCGTCGCTTCCGCATCATCTCCACCCGCTGGCTCAAAGCCGATGAAATCTAAACTCCTCCTTCTCCTCCTCCTCTGCGGCCTGACTATCGCCGAAGGTGCCGACGCCCCCGCGCGCGTCTCCGCCCGCCTCAAGTTCATGGCCTGGGATGATGCCATCCTTGGTTATGGGATTCGTCGCGAAAGCAAAGTGACGCCGGTCGCACTCATGCCCGATATGCTCTCCGACGAGGTCGCCTACGAAGGCCCCGCGCACCTAGAGCTCGCGAAAGCCGCGCCGGGAGATCTGCCGAACGATGGCACGGAGGCACCCAAGACCAAAACCAAGGCCAAGGCCGACAGCCCGGGCAGCAAGACGACCGGCTCCGCCAAGGAACCCCCGTTCGCCTGGATCAACCTGCCCTCCAACCTCGGCACCCTGCACCTCATCCTGGCCGTCTCCCCGGGCAAATGGGACGGCGGCATCATGGCCATCCCAGATCCGCCCGGCAGCTTCCCTCCCGGCTCGCTCCGTTTCATCAACCTTTGTCCTTACAAGCTCGAGGTGCGCATCGGCAAGAACGCCATTCAAATCGCCCCCAAGGAAAGCCGCTCCATCCGTAGCGCCGTCCCGAACCATACCTACTACGACGCGTCCATCATGACCTATGAGAACGGCGAGGAAAAGCTCGGCTACGCGCTCCACATCTTCCAGGACAACGCCCAACGAGCCATGTTCTTCGTGTCCCCCGGCCCCGAGGGCTCGGGTACCGTGATCCTCAAGGGCGTCGGCGACTTGGAACGCGACAAGATGCCCGCACCGTCCAAGCGTCCCGGACAGAAATAAGACGGTTCGGTAAAAAGGTTATAACTCTTATCAAAGGGTGCCTGGGACTTGAACCGCTCCGGGGAGAGGTCACACTGTTCACGTGTCCCAGCCCCGCGTGATGCCACCTCTCGACCGTCGATCAGGATTCAGCCTCGTACTGTCCCTTGTGGTGATGTCGGTCGTGCTGCTCACGGTCATCACCGTCGCCTCATTCGTCACCGTAGAATCGCGCCTCGCGGCGCATCACCAGAACTACCTGAGGGCGAAACTGAATGCGGCAGTCTCGCTTCGCCTCGCCCTCGCACACCTCCAGCAGGAAGCCGGACCGGACCGACGCATGACCGCACGGGCCGACATCCTAGCAAACACCACGCAGCCGGGCTGGACCTGGAAAACAATCCGTAACCCGCTCTGGACCGGAGTATGGCGCAGCGACCAGCAGCTGCAACCGCCCTCCTGGCTCATCAGCGGCCGACACGACAGAACCCCAGGATGCCAGTCCGCAAACTTGTCCGGAAAGGCGGACTTCTTCGATGACCAGTGGGTGCCATGGCAGAATGACTTCACGATACCCAGCGATATTCTCGTACCGCTTATCGGCGACACCTGCGCCAACGCCTCGGAGCTCGCTACGATAAGCAGCCCGGGGCGTCCCGACGGACGTATCAGCCTACCGAGAATAAGCCTTCCGGACAGCCAATCCAACGGTGGCTACTGCTATTGGGTTGGGGACGAAGGAGTAAAGGCGCGCATTAACCTGACCGACCCTCGGCTGACGCCGCCCTCTGGCTCCACCAGCCCCCAACTCCAGCAAGAAGCCCTACGCGGTACCACTCGCTCTGGGACCGGCATTCTTCCAGGGCTCTCGACGGTGCCCCTCAGCGGCATCGATCCACGTGTCACCCAGATGCGCGAGCTGCCATTCCTGACGAATGCCGGCCTCGGCCTGGTGGAGACCACCCCTCCGACCTATGCGAAGCGCCTTTTCACCGAGGCGACCCTTTGGTCGCGCGGAGTGAACTGCGATTCGCTCTGGGGCGGCCTCAAAGTGGACCTCTCCCTGGCCTTCGAGAAAACGGACGACGAATGGAATTCCAGCGAGTTCGGAGGAGGAACACCACCGAAAGATTCCGCCGGAGTGCAGCAGCTATCGGGAGTCACCTACACCTTCCCGACATACCCATCCTCCGTAACGGCGCCGGCTTTTTCTGACATCAAATCGGTCTCGAAGCGGACGAACGGAACCAATAAGAACGTGGCGAGGATATATTCCCAAGGAACGATCATCGGCCCAAATTGGGAGGCGCTCAGAAGCTATTACCGTCTGTACAAAGAAATCAATTGGCAAGACGCCCAAGTACCGGAGCTGAACGCGAGAGCGCACTTTCCTAACGCGAGCGTGTTAGCCACTGACGCCACCTACGGTGCCATCAACCACTACGGGCGCCTATACAATCGGGCGGACTCAAGCGGCGACTTCATGGGCTCGTCGACCATGCTGGGGCGAACGATGCCTCGGCCGATCCAAGTCGCGGCCAGCCCATACGTATGCAGGCAGCTCCTCGTATGGGGACTTCAAGACGCCTCGGGCGTGCTATGCCTCACGGCGACACCCGTCATCGTGCTCCATAATCCCTACAACGTGGCCATGCGCCTGAGCTCGAAAGCAAACGTGGCCACGACGGGGAAAGCAGCCATGCGTGTCTCGCTCCGCAACTGGGAAAGCCTCGTGCTGCGCCTCCAGACGACCAGCGCGCCATCTTGGGATAAGAAAATCGCCGACCTCACCAAGCAAGCCGACCCGACCACGAATTCCGTGGAAAGCTTTCGGTTCTATGTCGGAAACGATACCTTGCTGAAGCCAGGCGAGTTCCGCGTCCTTTCCTACGCGCCCGTAGGACCGGCCCCAGGATTCCCAGGCACGCGACCTTTCGTCTGGAACCCTCAGACGGAAACCGTCCCGCCGGTGCCGCTTCTAGCTTCAGATGGCATGAACACGCGCGGCGGATTCAGGATACCGTGCACCGATACCTCGAATAACCCCGTCCTGCTCAACTACTCCGGCAACGTCCAGGACAACATAACGGTGACGCTCCGAAACGTCGGGACATTCGAAGCACGCGTCTTGCTGGCATCTTGGCCAGGTGACATCGCAGCCGACTCCGATAACGCCACGGAAATCCAGGCTTTCGGGAAGTGCAGCGAACTGACCACCATGTTTGCTGCCGACCTGACCCGCAGCGGAGGCGACATCAGCCTATCAGTCGGCGGCACTGGTCTAACCCTTCCCGACATCAATTCGGAGCCCAAGATACTGGCCATCCACGACTACGGTATCAGGTGGCCGAAGGACGCGCTCCCCTTCCCCATCTTCAGCCATTCGAACCCTATGGCCGCAGTCACACGCGCCGATTCCAACGGAATCTCAACCGCATCCACCCCTAGCGGATATGCGCATACCTCGCCCAGCTACAAGATGGCGATCCGGCAGGAAAACTCGTGGTCGGCGGTCCTTGCCACCTCTGGAGTGCAAGGATTCGGGGGGATGAGCGCCAAGCCTGAACTCGGAGGAGCCACCTCGGCCGTCTACACCGAAGTCCCGCTATCCGCACCGACCACGCTGGCTCAATTCACCCACGCGAACTTCGGAATCCGGGATCAGGACCCTCTCTTCCAGGTCGGCAACAGCTACGCGCCCCTATTCGGAATTATCAATACACAGTCGGCAACCTTGTCGAATACCACGACCATACATGATAGCTCATGGATGATAAATGCGGCCATTTTCGACCGATTCTTCCTTTCGGGGGCCTCTCCAGAGATAGCACGCGGCACAATTATCACGGAAGCCAAAAATCTCGGGGCAGTGCTGGAGGATTTCGCGGCAGGTGCGGGACGCCTCGCCAACCCGCGCACCAAGCTCTTCGCCACCCGCGACCCAGCCACCGTTCGCGCCATGCTTTCAAGCCATCGGCGCATAGCAGGTACCGTGCTCACCGACGGCACCTTCAACGTCAACAGCACCTCCGTTGACGCATGGGCAGCGCTGCTGGCCAGCGCCAAACGAAATAAGATGGGGTCGGCGACCGAACTCTTGCCTGGCGCCGACAAGAACGCGCGTTTCCCGCGCGCCGTCCGAAGCGACGAAGCTGACTACAACTATAAGACAGCCTTCAACGACAAGAAGGCGTGGACGGGACTGTCCACGCTGGATGATACGCAGATCAAACTGCTCGCACGTGCCATCGTCGACGAGACACGTAGCCGCATCAGGCAAAACCACCGTTACGAGTACGGCATCAAAGTCGGGCTCGACGTGCACTATGCCATCATGAACAGAGGCGTGGAAGTCCCGCTCCCTTATATCGGGCTCTCGCAATTCGTGAACCGATTCAATTGCGGGGCATTCCCGCAGCAAGTCACCTATCAAGGGTGCCTTGAAAACGCCATCGTTCGCGCCGACCTTGCCGGGGCGGAGCTATCGAACAGAGCGACGACTCCTGCCACCATCATCACTAGCTCAATCCTCTCCCCCCAAGGAGGAGACCCTGCGACTAACCCAGCGATTGCAGGCCTGGTACCATATGTCTACGCACCAGGAAACGTGATCTCGACCAATCCCGTCTCACCCTACCAGACCCGAAGCCATATCCTGCGCGCCGCACCGACCTCGTTGATGCAATCTGACATCTTGGCAGCCGTCGGCTCGGCGCTCAGCACGCGATCAGACACGTTCGTGATCCGATGCTACGGTGACGCGACCGATCCGCTAGACCCATCCCGCACTCTTTCCGCATGCTGGATCGAGGCGGTCGTCCAACGCATTCCGGAATTCTGCGACCCGAGCCAACCGCCGGAGACCGAAGTCTGCAAGCCAACAGACGGACGACTGCATAACCCCTTGTTGAATTCAATCAATCGAACCCTCGGAAGACGCTTCGTGATCCTCTCCACTCGCACGCTGACGCAGAAGGACCTATGAAAGCACGTCACGCCCTCCTGCTGCCGCTCTTCGCGGCATGCCTCATCGCCCAGACCGCCGAGAAGACCGATATAAGCATACGGTTCCGTGCGCTCGCCTTTGACGACCCCATTCCTAGCGCAAGCTATCTGGAGGGAGCGAAACTGCATCGGATCGACATACCGAACAACGCCTTTACTCAACAGTTCACCTATAAGGGGCCGAAAACCCTACGCTTCGTCACGATTGATGAAGAGACGCGTAACCCCCAGCCGCTTTCGCCCGACATGACGGCGGCCATCCTGCGGCTCCGTCGTACCCAGGCCGTCACTTTGCAGGCTTCCAACGAGTTCACCCAGACATCCCAGCTGCTCAATACCCTCAACGCCCAGGCCACAGAGCGTGCCAGCAAGCCGACCAGCGGAGACCAGGCCCAGATCGATGCCCTCAACGAAAGACTCAAGGAACTTTCAGCCATCCTCACCGCCGCAACCAAGGAGAGCGAGGATGCCAGTCTTCTCATCCTGAGGCTGGAATCCACGCCTAAAGAGCCGCCGAAGGGTGCCAAGGATAAAGGCGGTAAGGCGACCAAGCAGACCTCTACTCCTACCGCAGAATGCACCTTTCAAAAGGACGGAAGCTACCTGCTCCTCTTCTCTTCAGGGGGCAACGGGCACCAGATCCTACCTTTAGACGACGCCGAAGGAATCTTCCCTTATGGGTCTTTCCAATTCATCAACCTTACCGGCAAGGATATCGAGTTACGCTACCCGGAACGCAAAGTCCTACTGAAGTCGAACGCGCGTACCGTCGTGAAGAACCCCACGATCGACCATCAATACGCTTCGGCGGAGCTCCACACCAAGTCCGATGAGGCCTACGAGCTCGGACATGTCTACCGCTCGCTGCAGCAACCGAACCTGCGCTCGCTCGTCTTCTTGCTACCGATCCCCGACGAACCACACGCGATCCGGAGCAAGACCATCGAGGATCGCCGCCCGGCGGCAGCGACGAAATAATCAGGAGGCGTAGCGCCAGTCGAGGATTTCGGCCTGCGGGATGCGTCGTCCCTGCCAGCGGTTCCACTGCAGCTTGACGGCCATCTCGATCGCCTTGCCGGCTTCCGGCATGCGGTCGGCCATGCGCCAGGCGACGAAGTTCAGGCGACGGCCGCCGCTCAGCGGAAGCTGGTGCCGGAAATTTCCTTCGCCGAAAGGCGTGGGCGGACGGTCGAAGACGAATCCTTTGAAGCCAAAGACCGGCTCGCTATTCCCTTCGCCAAACGGCTGCAGGAGATCGAGGTCGTCCAGCAGCTGATCGGTGACTTCGGACGGCTTGATCCAATGGGCGATATCGATGTCCCGACCGTCGGCCAGGACGACGCCGGCAAGTTTCTGGGCCTCGACGGCGGCGGCGAAACGTGCCCGGAATCCCTCGACATTACTGACGTCGAGCGAGACCCCGACGGCCATCGGATGGCCACCATAGGTCTTGAGCAGGTCGGCGCAGGCTCCGAGGGCGTCGACGAGATTGGTGCCAGGAACGCTGCGGCCAGAGCCCTTGGCGTTCTCCCCTTCCTTGCCGAGGACGATGACGGGACGGTCGAGCGCGCGGCAGATCTTGCCGGCGGCGATGCCGACGACCCCGGGGTGCCAGTCGCCATGCAGGACATAACCGGCGAGGTCGCCCATCGCCTTGGCCTGAGCCATGGCCTCTTCGGTGACCTTCTTGTCGATCTCCTGGCGTTCGCGATTGATGGAGTCGAGCTGGGCGGCGTCGCGCAGGCAGTCATCCGGGTCATCGGAAAGCAGCAGACGCAACGGCAGCGAGGCGTCGGCGAGACGGCCGCTGGCGTTGATGCGTGGACCGATGCGATAAGACACGTCGACCGAGGTGAGCACCCCGCCGGGCTCCATGCCGCTGACAGCGATGAGGGCACGCACCCCTTGGCGACGGGCTTCACCGAGGGCCTTGAGTCCATGGGCGGCGAGGATGCGGTTCTCCGTGCGGAGCGGTACCAGGTCGGCAATCGTGCCGAGGGCGGCGAGATCGAGGTAATCCTTCACCGCGATGCTCGTCCCGCGTTCGTCGCCGGCCAGGCGAAGAACCTTGAGCACGCCATGGACGAGTTTGAAGACCAGGCCCGCCGTACAAAGCGTCTGCCACGGGGCGTCTTCGGCGTCGTTGACGCGTGGATTGACCAACATGCAGGTCACGCGAGATTCCTTGGCCACGTGGTGGTCGACGACGATAACATCCACGCCTTCCGCCCGGAGACGGTCGACTTCAGGCTTAGAGTTCGTGCCGCAATCGAGGGCTACGAAGAGCTGAGGCTTGGCTTCGGCCAGCACGCGCTCGAGGGCGGCCATCGAAAGGCCGTAACCTTCCTCGAGGCGGCGCGGGACGAAGTACTCCGGGTGCGCGCCGAGACGGCGCAGGAAGTGAACGAGCATCGCCGTGCTCGAGACGCCGTCGACGTCGTAGTCCCCCAGGATAGCGATGCGTTCGCCCTTGGCGGCGGCGAGCACGAGGCGTTCAGCGGCCTCGCGCAAACCGCCGACCGCGAAGGGGTCAGAGACGTGGGCGAGCTGCGGGCGGAGATGACGCTCCGCATCGGCCTCGTCCGCAAAGGAGCGGGCGAGGACATGGGCCAAGGGTTCGGAAACCCCCAGCGCAGCCGCGATCCGACGGGCAAGCCCGGCGTCCGCGGCCCGGTGAGACCAGGCGGCCATGTGCGGGGCGACCCTTAGGCGTCCTTGTCGGAGCCAGCCTCCCAGGAGTAGGTGCGCGGGAGTTCCGCAGCGTCTACGCCCTTACGATCGCCCTTGTGCCACCAGTAGAAGATGGGGCTCGCGATGAAGATCGAAGAGAAGGTTCCAGTGAGCACGCCGTAGATGAAGACCTCGCCGTAGAGGCGGACATCGCCGGCGCCGAAGGCCCAGAGGGCGACGGCACAGAGGAAGACCGTCGCGGAAGTCAGGATCGTACGGGAAAGCGTGCGGTTGATGGCGAAGTGAATCACGTCGCGGAGGTCGCGGCCGGGATTGTTCTGCAACTCCTCGCGGATTCGGTCGAAGACGACGATCGTGTCGTTCACCGAGTAACCGATGATGAGCAAGATCGCGGCGATGAGCGCCGCGTTGAACTGGCCGCCGAAGAAGACGAACAGCGCCACGGTCATCAGGACGTCGTGCAGGGTAGCCACCATCGCGGCCACACCGAAGCCCGTCTCGAAGCGCAGCGACACATAGATGCCGATGCCGATCAGGGCGAGGATGACGGACCAGATGGCGTTGGAGCGAAGCTCGCCGCTGACGGAACCGCCGATGGCCTCGCGGGAAAGCATCAGCTTATCGACGGAAGCCGCGCGGTCCTTGAGGATCTCGGGGTTCTTGGCTTTGATGGCGCCAACGATGGCCGCGACGTTCGCGAAATCTCCCTTGGCCTTGTCCTTGGTGAGTTCGGTCTCGATACGGAGGGTTGGTTCGCCGCCGCCAACGGGGGTCTGCACGCTGACAGTGGTGTCAGGCAGACCGATGGAGGCCGCCAGTGCGGCGATCTTACCGGTGTCGACGTTCGCTCCAGGAGCGATGGCCACCAGGGTGGATTCGCCGCCGCGGAAGTCCTTGCCGAAGGCTTCTTTGCCCTTGTAGGCGAGCTCGGAGATGCCGAGGGCGACAATGGCCCACGAGATGATGAACGCCACGCGGGCGAACTTCAGGAACGGGATGTCGAGCGTCGGCTTGAAGACCGGGAGGCCGAAGATGCGGGACATGATGCCGCGCGCCAGGGCAAGTTCCTGGAGGCCGCGGCAGGTCACGAGGGTCGTGAAGAGCGTAGTGAAGATACCAATGATCAGCGTGATGCCGAAACCGCGGACGGGACCCGTACCCATGAAGGCGAGGATCAAGGCCACGAGCAAGTGCGTCAGGTTGGCATCGACGATCGTCCAGGTCGCGCGGTTGTAGCCTTCGCGGAGGGAGACGGCGCGATCCTTGCCAGCGCGGGCTTCTTCGCGCACGCGTTCGAGAATCAGGATGTTCGCGTCGACCGCCATGCCGAGCGTGAGCACGAGCGCGGCAACGCCGGGAAGCGTGATGGTCGCGCCGAAGTAGGCCATGGCACCGAGCATCATCGTGAGATTGAGCACCATGCCGGCAACGGCGATGAAGCCGCCCCAGACGTAGAACCCGACCATGAAGAAGACGACGAGTCCAACGGCGACGAGCGAGGCCGTGACGGACTTGCCTTGAGCATCCTTAGCGAGGGTCGGACCGACGGAAGTCACGTCCTGCGTGATCAACGGGAACTCCAGAGGATTGTTCAGCACGTTGGCGAGGTTGATGACCTCTTCGCGGTTGAAATTACCGGTAATGGTGGCGCCGGTGCTGCGGATGGCTTCGCGTACGGTCGGAGCGGACTGCAGCTTACCGTCAAGGACGATGGCGAGCTGGCCGACGGAGCGGGAGTTGCCTTCCGCGATCTTGGCGGTGAGGTCACCAAACTTCTTGGAGCCTTCGTCCGTGAACTTCATGTCCACGTAGAAGGAGATGCCGTCATCGGAGCGGCCAGAGGCGGCCTTGATGATCTTGCCGGTGGCATCCGCGGTCTTCTTCACGAAGTAGCGGTTCATGCGGACTTCGCCGGTGCGGCTGTCGACGTCGCGGAGCGTGAGCACCTCGTAGGTCGAGATCGCGGAGGAGGCGCCCAGCGTCGGATCGACCGGGAGCGAGCGGAGCGCATGCTCGCGGTCGGTCTCGGATGGACGTTCGGTGCGGTGCACCTGGCGGAACTCGAGCTTCGCGGGCTTCTTCAGCGCGTCGATGACGTCGGGATTATTGGCGGCATCTTCGCCGGGGAGCTGCACCTCAAGGGAGAGGTCGCCAACGGGGCGGATCACCGGCTCGGCGACGCCGAACTGGTTGACGCGCTGCTCCATGACCTGGATGGCCTGATTGACCATGTCGGCATGGGAGACATTGGATTTGTCGCCGGCGCTTTTCTCGCCGGATTCGGCACCGGTCGGGTCGACCTTCAGTGTGAAGGACACCCCGCCCTGCAGGTCGAGGCCGAGCTTGAGGCGACCTTGAGAGGCGACCATCAACTGCTTGAGTACGATCCCGTTGCGCTTGGCCTGATCGGGCTCACGCACGATCTGGGCTTCGGTGAAGAAGAACGGACGGAAGTCGACCGGGGCCGCGCGACCGCGGCCTTCGCCGATATCACGGAGCGCCTGGTAGTAGGAGACCGACTTCTTGTCGGCAGCGACGGCAGCGTCCTTGTAATGCTTCACACGCTCGAGGGCTTCGGCGTGGAGCTTGTCGAATTCGGTCTTCTGCGCGATGACCTGCGCGGGCACGAACTGGTCGAGAGGGATCGGAGCGATCGGGTGGAACTCGAACCAGGCAACAGCCAGGGCGACGAGCGAAACCGCAATCTTCCAGAACCAGGTCCTGGATGTCATTGTATCAGGGTCGGTAAGGGGTGAACGACCTTAGGCCTGAACGATGGCGTCGACGTCCTTGCCCATGATGGCGGACTTGTGGACGACCATACGGCCGGAATCGAGTTCGATAGTCACGCGGTCATCCTTGAGGGAGACGACGCGACCGTAGATGCCGCCAGCAGCCAGGACCTTATCGCCTACGGCGAGGTCAGACTGGAGCTTTTCGAGCTCCTTCTGGCGCTTCCGCTGGGGAGCGAAGAGCAGGAAGTACATGCCCACGAAAAGGAGGGCATACATGGCCAGGATGGTCCAGCCACCGCTTTGCTGGTCGGCACCCGCAGGAGCAGCGCTCTGAGCCTGTGCAAGACCCTGATTGATAACAGTTTGGATGATATTCATTGTTCGTATTGTTTGGAAAGTGGGGAAAGGGAAGGTCTGGAGATGCGATTTGAGGGCAAAAAAGCAAGCCCCGGCACGTCCCGATTGGCTTTGATTACCCCTCAGGAGCTGTCAGTGTGAATAACTCTCCATGAGCAAGCCTGCCCAAGAGCCGACCGAAGGCTCTTCCCCCGTCCAGCCGCTCACCATGGCGGCCACCATCGCCGCGCTCGGGGTGGTCTTCGGAGATATCGGGACCAGCCCGCTCTACGCCTTCCGCGAATGCCTGCGCAACGGCCTGCGCCACGGCGGCACCTTGGACCAGATCGTCGTCCCGGCCGTCTCGATGATCATCTGGTCCTTGATCTGCGTGGTGACCGTGAAATACGTGCTCTTCATCATGGAGGCCAACGAGGACGGCGAAGGGGGCATCATGACCCTGGTCTCCCTGGCCAGCAAGAAGCAGAAGGCCGACGAAAAGACCGAGGAAGACCGGACCCACGTCCATTCCAAGCGCAAGCACCGCAGTGTGCTCGTCCTCCTCGGCGTCTTCGGTACCGCCCTGCTCTTCGGCGACGGCGTCATCACCCCGGCCATCTCGGTCCTATCGGCGCTCGAAGGTATCAAGGAAGCCAACGAAAGCCTCAAAGGTCCGATCTCCGACCATTTTCTGACGATTCTCATTCCGACCGCTGCGGTCATCATCCTCGTGGGAATCTTCGCCCTACAGAAACGCGGTTCCGGCAAAGTCGGTATGTATTTCGGACCAGTCACCCTCGTCTGGTTCGCCTGCATCGCGGCCACCGGCATCGGCGCCCTGGTCCAGCACTCGGCTCAGGCCTCGATGATTGCCCACGCCTTCAACCCCCTCGAGTCGATCGGCTTCTTCATCGAACAGCCGGGCCTCGCGATGATCATCCTCAGCGCGGTCTTCCTGGCGGTCACCGGGGCCGAGGCATTGTATGCAGACATGGGCCACTTCGGCCAGAAACCGATTCGGGCCGGCTGGTACTGCATCGTATTCCCTGCCCTCATCCTGAACTACCTGGGCCAAGGCGCCTGGGCCCTCGCCCAGCCAGCTTCAGAGTTTGAGCACGGCTTCAACCCCTTCTTTAACATGGCGCCCGGCTGGGCCCAGATTCCCCTCGTCGTCATTGCGACACTCGCGGCCATCATCGCTTCGCAGGCCCTGATTTCTGGCGCGTTCTCGACCACCATGCAGGCGATCCAGCTCAACTTCCTGCCCCGCATGCGCGTCGAGCGTACGTCCGACCAAGAATCCGGTCAGATCTACATCCCGATCATCAACTGGCTGCTCATGATCGGCTCCATCACGCTCGTTCTGCAGTATAAGTCTTCCGAACACCTCGCCAGTGCCTACGGAATTGCGGTCAGCCTCACCATGCTGGTGACGACAATCCTCTTTGGGCAATACCTACGGCAGCGCTTCAAGATTCCCTCCGTCACGGCCTACGCCTTTGTTGCGCCGGTCATCCTGCTCGAGGTCGTCTTCGTCTCCTCGAACATCCCCAAGATCCTCGAAAGCGGCTGGCTGCCGCTCGCCGCTGGCTTCCTCGTCTACTACATCATGGCCGTCTGGAACAAGGGCCGCCTGGTGATGAAGGAAAAGATGAGCGAAGGCGAAGGCATCGACGATTTCGAAAACTTCCTGGACAGCGTCGAAGACCGTTTCATCGCGGGTAAGCTGAGCCGAGTGAAGGGTACCGCCGTCTACATGACCGGCTCGACCAAGTCGGTGCCGATGGCCCTCGCCCATAACCTCAAGCACAACAAGGCCCTTCACGACCACATCATCGTGGTGACCCTCAAGGTCGACGAAGACCGCGCCATCGTGCCCGCTTCCGAACGGATCAGCTTCAACACACGCGGCCCGAAGTTCTGCAAGGTCGAGAGCCACGAAGAATTTCCTTCGGTGCTCAGCGTGACGGGCAAGTTCGGCTTCCGCGAGAAGCAGGACGTCTTCCCCGTCCTGGAAGCAGCCTACAAGGAGATGGGCATCACGCCGAATTCCATGGAGACGACCTACTTCCTCAGCCGCGAGACCATCGTCCGCGCGACGACGGGCTTCTCGCTCAACGCCGTCCAGGAAAAGCTCTTTGAAGTACTCAATCGTAACGCCCTCTCGGCGACGGCCTACTTCAACCTGCCACCCGGCCGCGTGGTCGAGCTCGGTATGCAGGTCGAGCTCTGAGCCTGCCGTTCAGCGGGGCGACTCGACCTTGAAGACGAACGCCTGCTTACAGGGGTGATTCTCTTCGTCAGCCATCTCGCGCGGCGTCGTGATGACGCAGACGGCGCCGAGCTGCTCCCACGGAAGGAGATCCGACCAGCCGAGGAGCATGATCTTCGAGCCAGGCGCCGGGCGCAGGACGCGTGAGCGCACCTGCGGGCCAGGCCAGCCGTACGAGATGAGATAGGTCGAGCGGCCGTCGGCAGAGCGCGTGAAACGGAAAGAGCCTTCGACCGGCGTCGCGCCGGGGCGAACGCCGACGACGGATTCGCCGTTCACGTCGAGCCACTCTTCAACGTATACGAACTGCTTGATGGTGTCTTCGTCGACGGGATCGACGTTCTGATACTGCTCCGAAGAGGAACGGCCGGAGACGGCCTCTTCGATGAGACGAGCCAACGCCTCCTCCGGAGAACGCCGCGAAGACGAGGTGCAAGCGGCGAGACCGAGGGCGAAGCAAAGGGCTGCGAGGAGTCGGGCAGCCATGACGTTGGGCTTATTTGGCGGCCTTGCTCTTGGCAATCAGGTCGTAGAACCGATCGAAGAGCACGTCCGCGTCGTTCGGGCCAGGGCCGGCTTCCGGGTGATACTGGACGGAGAAGACCGGCTTATCTTTGAGACGCAGGCCGGAGACGGTGTCGTCGTTCATGTTCACCTCGGTGACGATCGCGCCGCAGCGCTCGAGGTCCTCGCGCTTCGAAGCAAAGCCATGATTCTGGGCGGTGATGGCCACGCGGTCTTCTTCGGTGTTCTTGACGGGCTGGTTGCCGCCGCGGTGGCCGAACTTCAGCTTGTAGGTCGTGGCACCGATGGCGTGCGTGATAATCTGGTGACCAAGGCAGATGCCGAAGACCGGGTAGGTCTGGATGAGGTCGGCCACGGCTTCGTGGGCATACTTCAGGGCGGCGGGATCGCCGGGGCCGTTCGAAAGGAACACGCCATCAGGATTGAAAGCGCGGATTTCGGCAGCGGGCGTGCGGGCCGGGAAGACATGCACATCGAAGCCGGAAGCGACCAGGCGACGGAAGATCGAGGTCTTGGCGCCGAAATCATAGGCCGCGATGCGGTACTTCTTTGCGCGGGCCTTGGGCTTGTTGAGGTGCGTACCCGGGACGGTGAAGGCCTCGCAGTCGCCGGCGGTGGCGTTGTAGTGGTAAGGAGCCTTGCAGGTGACGTCCTTGACGAAGTCAGCGCCGACGGTGCCGGTCCAGGCGCGGGCGCGCTTGAGGGCTTCTTCGTCGGTGATGCCTTCGGTGGAGAGGCAGGCCTTCATCACGCCGGCGGAGCGCAGCTTCTTGGTGAGCGAGCGGGTGTCGACGCCCTCGATACCAGGGATGCCGTACTTCGCGAGCCAGGTGCTCAGGTCGGTGGTGGCGCGCCAATTGGAGACGATCGGCGAAAGGTCGCGCACGACGAAACCGGCGACGTGCGGGCGGGCGGATTCGAAGTCATCTTCGTTGACGCCGTAGTTGCCGATCTGCGGGGTCGTCATGGTGACGATTTGGCCGAAGTAGGAAGGGTCCGTGAGGATCTCCTGGTAGCCGGTCATGCTCGTGTTAAACACGACTTCTCCGCAGAGGGTGGCCGAAGCTCCGAACGCCCTGCCCCGAAGAATGGTTCCATCTTCAAGAGCGAGCACGGCAGGTCGGTTCATGAGGTCGTTTTGAATGAGGGTTCTGCCCCCGTGTGAAGCAAAAAAAGTTCCCATTCGAAGATAGTGCCGAACCCGAGGTCCAACATGAGTCCGGCAGAGGGAGCCGACCTGCTCAGAAACCCTTGGCGAGGTCGCCACCCAACGGCGCCGGCGGGCGCGCCCGAGCGTCCAGACTGTCGGCCGAATAGGGCTTATGGACCTGCCAACCGGCTCGATACGGGGCTCCCCCCTCTTTCACCTGCTCGGTAATGGTCCGCAAGACGGCCGGATCGGCCCGACGCGACCATTCTGGGTGGAGCCAGACGTTAGGGCTAAGCCACTTGCCGCCGACGGCCTCGGTCCAGCGGGTAATGCTATCCGGCGCCTCGACGATGAGTTTCACTTCGTCGGCACGGGCCAAGGAGTCAGCCAAGGGCGGCTTAGCCCACTTGGGGCTGACGGTCACCCAGGCGAAGCCTGAGGCGATTGGGTATGCCCCGCAGGTCTCGAGGTGGACCTTGAGGCCGACCGAGGCCATGGCGGCCAGCAAAGCGTTCAAATCATGGATGCAGGGCTCCCCCCCGGTCAGGACAACGAACTCCGGGCGGGCGGCGGCGGCCTCATCAGCCAGTTCCCCAGCCGAAGCCTTGCGGACCTGCTTGGGGACGAACTGCGGATGCCAGGTGGACGCGGAGTCGCACCAGGCGCACTTCACGGGGCATCCCTGCAGACGGATAAAGAAGGCCTTACGGCCGAGATGGACGCCCTCCCCCTGCCAACTGAGGAACGTCTCATTGACAGGATAGGTCTCGGCCATGGTCAGGCCTTCGGCTGGTAGCTCGCCTTGTTCTTGGTGTCCTCGTGCAGGACGATCTGCCGGACCCAAGCGCGACCGCCGGTCTCCTTGCGGACCATCGGATCAAAGGTCTCGAAGAGGAACTTCGCGATGCCTTCGGTGGAGACGGAGTCGATGACGAGCGGACGGAAAAGCTTGGGGTAATCCTGGAGGAGTTTCTCGCGGATCGGGTCTTCCTTGGCGAAGAGACAGGCGTGATCGAGATGATCGGCGATCCAGGTCTTCAGGAAAGCGAGGCCGCCGAAGTCCACGACGAAGCCGCGCTCATCGAGCTGCTCACAACCGAACTCGATTTCGATGCCCCAGTTATGACCGTGCAGGAACGAGCAATGCCCGTCGTGCCGATGCTGCCGGTGGGCGAACGGGATGTCGCGATAGGTCTTGCTGCAGGTGAACATGGGACAGCCAGCAGATAGACGGGCGGAAGCCCCAGTCGCAAGGAAGATGAAGCCCCTCCCCTGCGTAAAAGGCCCAAAACAGGCCTGCCGCAACCACATACGGCAGGCCTCGGAAGGCGATGAAGCGGGATCGCTTAGAACGAGTGCGAGAGTCCCAACGACCAGATCGCGGTGGCGTGCACCGGATTGACGAGGGACGTGGCGCTCTTGGCCACGTAGTTGCGGGTCTCGATCGGCTGGCTGTAGAACAGATACGCGCTGGTGGCGCCGCTGATCTTATACGACAGGCCGGCCGCGAGGCTGGTCGTCAATCCGCCCGACTCGAGATCCTCGTCGTAGACCGACTTGGACGGAGCAGCCGCCTGACGCTGGGTAGTCGGGTCGAGACGCATGGTGTTCTTGTCGCGGAACTGACGGAGCAACGAACCCTGCAGCGAGGCCGCAAGGCTATCGGTCAGTTTGTAACGCACGCCGGCACTTAGCGAGATCGTCGTGCCGGGTCGGAAGTTGACATCGGAGGCGACGGAACCCTCCGCCTGCAGCTGCACGAACTCGGACAGGGCCGCGTCGGAGGCGCCGAAGTCCTTGCGGATGCCGGCGAGCACGTCGGTCGAACCGGTGCCAGGCTGGAGGTAGCGACGCGACAGGCCGCCATCGGGGTCGGCGAAGACGATGTCGTCCTTGCCGGTCGGCAGCTTGACGCCGGCGTTGACAGTGAAGCCGCGCCAGTCGAAACGCGTACCGACGGTGATGTCACCGAGGCCGACGACCGTCTGATCGTAGTTAGTCGCACCGACGGCGGTCTTATCGGTATGCAGGTGGCGTTCGACCCGCGGGATCGACAGGAACCACGTCTGGCCGCCGATCTGCGTCTCGACCGTGGCGGTCGTGATGAAGTGCGAGCCATACCAATGCGCATGGGCGGCGTCATTGCGCTCATTCTGGTCGATGGCGTCGAAACGCACGTCCAGCAGGAAGGGACTGGCCGCGGACACGGCGGGACGATCGGCGAGGTTATCGACGCAGACCTTCACGCAGCCACAGGGACAGGCCTGTGCTTCGGTATAAGCGCCGAGCGCGAGGAGTAAAAAGAAGGGTTGGCAAAGTCGACGGAACACGCGGTCAAATTGCCGACCGGGATGGCCGGCTCAACCCCAATGACCAGCCAGCCCCAAGGTGTTACCTCTGCTAATCTTAAGAATAAGTCTACCCGACGTAGGGAGTCGGATCCTGCACACCGGCACGCAGGAAAGCCTCCTTACGTTCCACGCAGGTTCCGCACTTGCCGCAGTGCTTGTCGCCGCCGACGTAACAGGACCAGGTCAGCGCAAACGGGACGCCGAGCTCGACGCCGCGCTGCACAATCGCGGTCTTATCCATGCCCACGAACGGACGCTCGAGCGAAACTTCATGCCAGTCGGCGAGGCGGATGGCTTTATCCAAGGCATCGGCGAAGGCCGGACGGCAGTCAGGATAGATGGCATGGTCGCCGCCGTGGGCGCCGTAGGCGACCGAGGTGGCCTTGAGCGACATCGCCCAGGCCGCGGCGGTTGCGATGAGCAGCATGTTCCGGTTCGGCACGACGGTGGCCTTCATGCTGACCTCCTCGTAGTGACCTTCAGGGACGTCGATATGGGAATCCGTGAGTGCGTTGGCACCGAAGAGGGGCGTCAGACCTCGCAAATCAGCGATGCGATGCGGCACCTTGTAATGGGCGCAGATCTCGGCGGCGGCCACGAGCTCGCGACGGTGGCGCTGACCATAGTCGACCGACAGCGCATGCACTTCCCTACCCTCAGCCAGGAGGTGGGCCAGGAGCACGGTGGAGTCCATGCCGCCGGAGTGAATGATGACGGTACGCTTCATCTGCGGGGAAGTTGGACGCGGACAGCCCCGAGGGCGAGTCCGTTAATCGCGGACGCGCAGCTTGGCTCCGAGCTTGTCGAGGTGCGAGACCGCCACGGCCTCGCCAACGCGCATGGCGGCGGACTCCTTACGATTACCGTCGCGCAGGCCGGAAAGGTGCAGCCAGCCGTGCGCTACGTAGAGACGCAACTCGGTGGCCAGCGTGACGCCGTGTTCCTTGGCAGCGCGGCGAGCCTGGTCGATGTTCACGCAGATCTCGCCAGCGAACGGCTCGCCGGGGTGCTCTTCGCCGACGAAAGTAATCACGTCCGTCACGCTCGGATCACCTAGGAATTCATCGTGCAGCTTGGCCGTCTCCTTGTCGCCGAGGAAGGCGATGGAGAGCGAACCTGCCGGGCAGCGGTAGCCCTTGAGCTTGTCGAGCGCATGGACGACGCGCTGGACGGTGACCGCGGAGACCTTGGTCTTCGCGTGGCGAACAGAAATATCGACGACGCGGCTCATACGGCGGCGAAGACGGGCTTGAGGCGGGTCCAGAGCTCGGACAGGGCCTGCGGCAAGACGCGCGTGTCGCCAATGACCGGCATGAAGTTGTGGTCACCGTCCCAGCGCGGCACGATGTGGAAGTGGAGATGCGTCGGGATACCGGCGCCGGCAGCCTTGCCGAGGTTGAGGCCCATGTTGAAACCGGCTGGGCTCATCACCTTCTGCAGGACGGCCTGGCAGCGCACGAGCAGGTCCATCATCTCGGCGCGTTCGCCTGCGGTGAGGTCCGCCAGTTCACCGACCTCGCGATTGGGCAGCACCATCAGGTGGCCGGGATTATAAGGTGAATTATTAAGGATGACGAAGCAGTGCGCGCCGCGATGCAGGATCAGGTTCGCCTCGTCATCATCGGCCGCAAGCAGCGCCGCGAACGGACTGCCGGCGCCGGGCTCCTTACGGGTGCGAATGTACTGGATGCGCCAGTGCGGGTGAAGCTGTTCGGACATCGGATCAGGAGGCGTAGCCCTTGGGTCGGGCGAGGTGCCAATTGCATGCCGTCAGCACGATGCTGTCGAGCGTGTCGTAGAGCGGGACCCAGCCCAGTTCGCGACGAACCTTGGAGGCGTCGGCGTAAAGGGCAGGCGGGTCACCCTCGCGACGCGGGGCGAAAGTATGCGGGACCGGGCGGCCGAGGATGCGGCCGACGCTGGCGATGACGTCTTTGACCGAATACGGCGTGCCGGTGCCCAGATTATAGAACAAGGCCTGCCCGGGCTGGTTTAGCTTCGGGAGCACCTCAAGGTGGGCCCTAGAAAGGTCGTCGACATGGACGTAGTCGCGCAGACAGGTGCCATCCGGCGTCGGGTAATCCGTACCGAAGACCTGGAGCGGCGGGCGGCGGCCCAGCGCCGCGGCAATCGCCAGCGGGATCAGGTGCGTCTCCGGAGAATGGTCTTCACCGATGGCGGCATCCGCCGAAGCCCCAGCAGCGTTGAAATAACGGAAGGCGGCGAAGCTTAGGCCGTGCGAGGTGGCGAGTTCGCGCAGACGCTTTTCGACGGCGAGCTTCGTGGCGCCGTAGGGATTGATCGGGTTCTGCGGCAGGTCCTCCGTCATCGGCATCTTCTCCGGGATGCCATAGGTCGCGCAGGTACTCGAGAAGACCAACTTCTTCACGCCCTCGGCGAGCATCGCCTGCAGCAGGCCTTCGGTGCGGACCACGTTGTTCTCGTGATAGCGGGCAGGCTGCTGGACGGATTCGCCGACGTTCGTGAAGGCCGCGAAATCGATGACCACTTCGGCGGCGGACTCGCGTAAGGCGACGCGGACGGCGGACTGATCGCCCATGTCGGCGCGGAAGAGCTTCACCCCGGAAGGCACTGACTCCGCGTGCCCATAGGACAGGTCGTCCAGCACGGCCACCTTGTGCCCGGCGGCCAGCGCCTGCCGGACGCAATGGCTGCCGATGTAGCCGGCACCGCCCACCACGAGCACGTTCATGGCTGGCAGATAACCCCCGCCGGACGGCCTAGGCAAGCGGGATAGGGTCGGCGGACGCTCCAAAACCTTGCCAGCGCCATCCCGAACCTCCTATCTGCACACATTCATGGACACTTCGGAAACAAAACCCGGCAGCTACGATTTCACCGCCTTGGAGCAGAAATGGCAGGCCGCCTGGAAAGCCAACGCCACCTTCCGCACCGAGCCGATCTCCTGCGGCAAGCCGAAGTACTACGTCCTGGACATGTTCCCCTACCCCTCCGGCTCCGGCCTGCACATCGGCCACCCCGAGGGCTACACCGCATCAGACATCCTCGCCCGCTATAAGAAAGCCAACGGCTTCAACGTCCTACACCCGATGGGTTGGGACGCTTTCGGCCTGCCCGCCGAGCAGCACGCGATCGCCACCGGCGAGCACCCCGCTGTCCAGACCAAGCGCAACATCGATAACTTTCGCCGTCAGCTGCAGATGCTCGGCTTCGCCATCGACTGGGACCGCGAACTCTCGACTACCGACGAGAATTACTTCCGCTGGACGCAGTGGATTTTCCTCAAGCTCTTCCGCCACGGCCTCGCCTACGTCTCTGAGAAGCCCGTCTGGTTCTGCCCCGCCCTCGGCACCGTCCTCGCCAACGAAGAAGTCCTCAACACCCCTGAAGGCCCCCGCTCCGACCGCGGCAGCCACCCCGTCGAACGCCGCCCAATCCGCCAGTGGGTCCTCCGCATCACCGCTTACGCCGATAAGCTCATCGAAGGCCTCGACCACGTCGACTGGCCCGATTCCACCAAGCGCCTCCAGAAAAACTGGATCGGTAAGTCCGAAGGCGCCGAGGTCACCTTCAAGCTGGACGGCCATACCGATACGCTGACCGTCTTCACGACCCGCCCGGACACCCTTTACGGCGCGACCTACATGGTCATCGCTCCCGAGCACCCGCTCATCGGCAAGCTCACCACTGCGGCCCAGAAGAGCGCCGTCGAAAGCTACGTCGCCGCGGTCCGCAACAAGACCGACCTCGAGCGCACTGACCTTGCGGCTAAGAAAAAGACCGGCGTGTTCACCGGTGCTTACGCCATCAATCCCGTCAACGGCGCGAAGATCCCCGTCTGGACCGCCGACTACGTGCTCATCACCTACGGCACCGGCGCGATCATGGCCGTGCCGGCACACGACGAACGCGACTGGGAATTCGCCAAAGAATTCAAGCTGCCCATCATCCAGGTCGTCGGCTCCAAGGAAGCGGTCGACGTCAACGAGCAGCCCTGGACCGAAGACGGCCCGATGGTGAACTCCGGTCCGTTCGACGGCCTCTCCGCCACCGAGACCAAGAAGAAGATCACCGCCGACCTCGAGTCCAAGGGTCAGGGCAAGCTCGCCGTAAACTTCAAGCTGCGCGACTGGCTCTTCTCCCGACAGCGCTACTGGGGCGAGCCCTTCCCGCTCCTCTGGGTCTCCCGCGAAGACTACGCCAAGATCCCGGCCGACTCCGAAGTGCGCGAATTCCTGCCGAAGGAACCCGTCACCTGCCAGCTCAACGGCGGCGAAGTCTGCGCCGTGCCGCTGACCTCCAAGCAGCTCCCCCTCACCCTGCCTCAGGTCAAATCCTATCAGCCTTCTCCGACTGGCGATTCGCCGCTCTCAAAGGAACCCGAGTGGACGGAAGTCTGGTACGACGTCGCTTCTGGGGAGACCGTCTCGCAGGCCAAGCCGCAGCCAGGTCCGCTCTGGATCAAGGCCTCGCGCGAGACCAACACGATGCCCCAGTGGGCCGGCTCCTGCTGGTATTACCTCCGGTACATCGACCCCAAGAACGCCGAGGCCCTCGCCTCTAAGGCCGACCTGGAATACTGGGGCTGCCCCGACTTCTACATCGGCGGCGCCGAGCACGCCGTGCTCCACCTGCTGTACGCGCGCTTCTGGCACCGCTTCCTTTACGAGATCGGTGTCCTCCCGACCGCCGAACCGTTCAAGAAACTCTTCCACCAAGGCCTCATCATGGGCGAAGACGGCGAGAAGATGTCCAAGAGCCGCGGCAACGTCGTGAACCCCGACTCCATCGTCAAGGACCACGGCGCCGACGCGCTCCGCATGTACTTGATGTTCCTCGGACCGCTCGAGGCCTCCAAGCCTTGGAACTCCGACGGCATCATCGGCATCACCCGCTTCCTCCGTCGCCTCTGGCGCCTGGCAGTCGACGAGAACACCGGCAAAGTCTCGACAAAGATCAGCGCCGACGGCACCGAATCCGAAGAGCTCGTCCGCGAGCTCCAACGCACCATCCAGAAGGTCGAGAAGGACATCGAGACCCTGCAGTTTAACACCGCCATCTCGCAGATGATGATCCTCATGAACGTCGCCGAGAAGTCCCCCGCCCTGCGTCGTTCGACCGTGGAGGACTTTGTGCGCCTCGCCGCGCCGTTCGCCCCGCACGTCTGCGAGGAAATCTGGGCCCGCCTTGGTCACCAGGAGAACGTCACCGCCGCCGGCTGGCCCAAGCTCGACGCCTCCAAGCTCATCGAGACCACCGTCGAGGTCATCTTCCAGGTCAACGGCAAGGTGCGCGCCACCGCCAAGGTCGCCAAGGATATCTCCAAGGACGACCTACTCGCGCTGGCCAAGGCCAACGCCGACGTGCTCAAGTTCACCGACGGCAAGCCCGTCGTGAAGGAGATCGTCGTCCCGGGCAAGCTGGTGAACATCGTCGTCGCCGGCTAAGCTCCGCGAACCACGCCAATAAAAAGGGCCCCATCACGGGGCCCTTTTCTTTCGTCGATGAGGCGAGCCTCAGAGGACGGCCTTCTCGAGCTTCGGCACCAGCGCGTGGTGGATCGCAAAGGCGATCACGTAAGCGAAGGCGCAGAAGCTGAAGAGGATCGCGTAACCGCCCGTCGGGTTAGCGTCGAGCACCGCGCCGGCGACAATCGGGAAAATCATGCCACCGATGGAACCAGCGAAGCCACCCATGCCAGACACGGAGGCGACGGCGTTCTTAGAGAACGTATCAGAAACCGTGGCATAGAGGCTGGCGGACCAGGCCTGGTGCGCGGAGGCACCGAAAGCGATCAGGAAGACCGCCTCCCACATGCCGAGCCCGCGGACAAAGAAGATCGGCAGCGAGCAGACCGCAAAGATGAGCATCGAGACCTTGCGGACCTTCACGATGTCGAAGCCCGATTCGGCGAACTTCTTGACGAGCCAGCCGGCGAAGATGCTCAGGACGGTCACGATGGAGTAGAGTACGACCAGCGGCTGGCTGAACATCCAGCCGATGAATTCGAAAGGATGCAGGAGGCTGGGCACGACACCAAGGTGCTTGAGATCGAGGTGCTGCTCCTTCTTGAAGTAGTCAGGCAGCCAGATCAGGTAGAACCACCAGACCGGGTCCGTCATGAACTTCGCGACCATGTAGGCCCAAGCCTGACGGGTGCCGAAGAGCTGACCCCAGGAGACCTTCTCGGTCGGCTCGCCGGCATCGTCATCCTGCGCAGGAGGATTACGGAAAAGAGGAATCCAGAAGAAGACCCAGAGAATGCCGATCGCGCCGGCGATCACGAAGGTCGAGCGCCAACCCCAAGCGGCGGCGATAGGCAGGACGACCAACGGGGCGACGACGGAACCGATGTTCGAACCCGAATTAAAAAGCGCGTTCGCGAACGCACGCTCGCCGCGCGGGAACCATTGGGCGACGGTCTTGATAGCCGCGGGGAAGTTGCCTCCTTCGCCGAGACCGAGGAAGACGCGGGCGACCGTGAAACCGAACACCGTGCTGACCAAGGCATGTCCGGCGGCGGCGACGGACCAGAAGACGATCGAGAAAGCGTAGCCGATCTTGGTACCGAAACGGTCGATGAACCAACCGAAGCCCAGCAGGCCGAACGCGTAGGCAAACTGGAAGGCCGAGTTGACGTACCCGTATTGGATATTCGTCCAACCGAGCTCCTTATCGAGATACTCCGGCTTGATCAGCGACAGGATCGAACGATCGATATAGTTGATCGTGGTGGCGAAGAACAGCAGGGCCAGAATGACCCAGCGGTGCTTGTTTGCGGCCGGCGCGGAGCCAGGGGCGGATTCGTTCATATAAGTGGGGCTGACGGTTACGAAACGCCGATTTTCGGGTAAGTCCACCCCAGAAGTCCTGTTGACGGAACGCTACCCTAAAGCCACTAATTACAACGAATATACCCATGACGAAGCCTCGCATCCTCCTCACGACCACTTCCTTCCAAGACACCCCGGGCGAGCACCATAAGTTGCTGGCCGAAACGGGCTGGGAAATCGTCACGGCACGCGGTCCGCTTAACGAAGCGGATACGCTCGCGCTGATGGGTGAGTTCGACGGCTACATCTGCGGCGACGACCTGATCACCGCCGCGGTCATCGAGAAGGCCCTCCCTCGCCTGAAGGTCGTCTCGAAGTACGGCATCGGCGTCGACAAGATCGACGTGAAGACCCTCACGGCCAAGGGCATCCCCCTGCTCTTCACCCCCGGCGTCAACCACACCACGGTCGCCGAGCACACCTTCCTCCTCCTGCTGGCCATGGAGAAGAACTTCTACTTCCACACCGACTCCACCCGCTCCGGCGGCTGGAAGCGCAAGACGGGCCGCGAGCTGCTCGACAAGACGATCGGCATCATCGGCATGGGTCGCATCGGCAAGGAAGTCGCCATCCGCGCCCGCGCCTTCGGCATGAAGGTCGTCGGCTTCGACCTCTATTGGGACGACAAGTTCGCCGACCAGTACGACGTAAAGCGCGCCGCCACGATGGACGAAGTCTTCGCCGCCGCCGACTACCTCTCGCTGCACACCAACCTGACCCCCGAGACCCGGGACCTGATCCGCGCCGAGAACATCGCCAAGATGAAGAAGGGCGTGCTCATCCTCAACTGCGCCCGCGGCGAGATCGTCCACACCGACGACATCGCGGCCGCCCTGAAGTCCGGCCAGGTTGGCGGCTACGGCACCGACGTACTCGACGAAGAACCGCCGCGCGCCGATCACCCGCTCACGAAGCTTCCGAACTGCGTCGTCACGCCGCACATCGGCTCCCGAACCGCCGAGAGCGTCCAGCGCCAGGCCGTCGCCGCCGTCACGAACCTCATCCGCGCGATGCACGGCGAAAAGCCGCTCGCGCAGATCAACCCGGAAGTCCCGGTGAAGAAGGTCGTCTAATCTCCCACCCGAAAACTTACCCATGAGCGAAGTCTTCTACGTCATCCCACGCGCCGCCCACGAGGCGCTCGTCACCGCCGCCTACATCAAGCGCGGCTTCGGCGCCAAGGAATCGGCCCAGGCCGCCCAGATGGCCAGCATGGCCACGCACCACGGCATCCGCACGCACAACGCCCTCAAGGCGCTGCACCTCGATGAACTCTTCGGCTCCGGCGCCAAGGTCCCGGGTTGCACGCCCAACGCCACCGTCACGAAGAAGGCCACGCGCTTCGAAGCCGCCGAAGTCTGGGACGCGCATCAGAAGCTCGGCCAGGCCGTCGCTGTCGACGCCATCAACCGCTGCATCGAGCTCGCCGACAAATACGGCGTGGGCACGGTCTCGGTCGACAACGCCTTCCACTATCTCTGGGGCGGTGGCTACGTGATGGAAGCCGCCAAGCGAGGTTATATCGCTTATACGAATTGCACCGCAACGCTCGCGGAAGTCGTCCCCTTCCAGGGCAAGCACCCGACCCTCGGTACCAACCCGCACTCGTGGGGATTCCCCACCACCGATGCCGTCGGCTTCCCGATCGTGATTGACTGGGCGACCTCCGTCATCGCCATGGGCCGCGTCCAGGTGCTGAAGCGCGAAGGCAAGATGCTCCCGCCTGACGCCGCCGTGGACAAGGATGGCAAGGTCACCCTCGACCCGAATCAGGCCGTCTCGCTCATCCCCTTCGGCGCCCACAAGGGCTACGGACTCTCGCTCATCAACGAAATCGTCGCCGGCTTCATCGGCGGCTCCCTGCCGACCATCCGCAGCCGCACGCACGTCCCCGGCGAGAAGCAGGCCTGCGCCTTCTTCTTCCAGGTGATCCATCCGGACGCCATCAGCTCCGGCGTCTTCGCCAAGGGCCGTAGCCAGTCCGAGAACGTGAAGGCCGTCCTCGCCGACGTCCTCGGCCACGGCAACGAGAAGTGCATGCTCCCCGGCCAGCTGGAAGCCGCCGCCGCCGCTCGCAGCGAAAAGGCCGGCGGACTGCTGTTCTCCAAAGCTGAGATCGAAGAGTTCAATAAAGTCGCGGAACACATCGGCCACCAGCCGTTCGACCTCGCGACCTTGCCCACGGCCTAAGCACCCATCCCTTAAACAACCCAACCCTCCTCACAACCATGGCTCTTCAGATCAAGTCGGCGAAGGAATGCGCCTTCGACCAAGTCTCCCTCGGTGAAATCATGCTCCGCCTCGACCCGGGCGAAGGCCGCGTGC
>Ga0209296_1000252_pt1 | contig 46316 bp, 38 predicted proteins | sample S_130206_EF_Meta_FD_187319 | JGI IMG/M metagenome (GOLD analysis project Ga0209296, IMG submission 187319) | Freshwater microbial communities from Lake Simoncouche, Canada to study carbon cycling - S_130206_EF_MetaG (SPAdes) (version 2) | ecosystem: Environmental > Aquatic > Freshwater > Lake ...
AAGCTGAAATCTCCATCAGCCCCAATAATCTCTTTCCAATACTCAGCATTTTCTTTCTTGTATTGTTCAATAGATACTTTCTCTTCTGCAGCGTCTTTTCCTGCCAAGAATCCGTGTGGTGTTACGATGATTTTTCCATCCTCATATCCCAAACCATTGATGTGGTTTTTCATAACAGAAACTTTTGTACGGATTGCAAACTTAACAGTTCGTTTGTCTTTGGTTGCTGAAATTTTGTTTGTTCCAGCACCTTTTTGATTACCGAATAAGAATACCAAAGATGAGTTTAACCAAATTGCTTCACCACCTTTTGCTTTAATCTTTGGTTGTCCAAATGGATTGTCAGGAAGTTCAACCCAAGGCTGATTAACAATAACCAATGTGTTTTCATATTTTGAATCAGATTTACGAGAACCTGAAATACGTTGGTTGATACCCATTCCAATCTTGTCGGCAAGAACCGCAGCGTTGTGTTGTTTACCACCTTTACCTTCGTAAGTCATCTTACAAGGAACCGAACCTACTGAATCCCAAAGGAACAATAAATCATATTCCAATTCACCTTTTTCTTGAGCGTCCAACAAACTATTAATATAATCTGTAATTTGTTCAATGTAAGAGAAGTTGTTATTGAAGATGAAGAATCCATCCCAATCTAACTCTCCTGTTTCGGGGTCAACTACTTCGTCACAATCAAAACCCATAAGTCTTGCGTGTTCAAAACTCCATTTCTGTTCGGTGATGATGAACACGGGAAGGATATTTTGTTTCTGAGCTGATACGGCCGCTTTTACAAGAGCCGTTGTCTTACCTGTATCAGAGTGACCCAAAAACATGTTCAAGTGTCCTATGGCGGGTCCTGGTAGTCCTACAGCGTCCAAGAAATCTTTACCCAAGTCAAAGTATCTTTGTGGTTTATACTTCGCCGAAGTTGAGAATTTCTTCTTTACTGAATTAAAATCGTTTTTCTTGATTGCCATGTGTGTTATAAATTAATCATGTATGGTACCATACAAGATACCATACATGATGTTTTGTTTTATTAGAACGGTAAGTCCTCGTCAGGTTCAGCGTTAATCTGTGGGTCTGAATGGAATGGACTTGGTACTGTTGATTTAGCACCACCCATAGTCATAACACCTTCATCACCATAAAGGTATTTACCTGTTTCAGAATCCCAACGTGGTTCTTCTCCACGAGAAAGAGCTTCTAAATACTCAACAGGTTTTTTAGAGTAAACGTCAGCCCAAGTCAAAGCGTCTTTCAACCACTCTTCTTTACTTGCCGCGTTTTCATGAAGTGATGATGGGTCATCGTGCATGATTGTCTGAATTGATGTGTAATCTTTTCCACCAGGTGTTTTAGATTTAACCAACTGTACGATAAGGTCTCTACCTTTATCGGGGTCAGTAATATCACCCTTTTGTCTCCAAATTGGAATGATTTTGTCTAAAATACCATCGTTTTTGTAATTGTGTTTGAAACGCCAGAATTTTACTCCTTCTTCTTCAGCATCACGGTCAATAACCTTCACGATGTAAAATTTACGTGATTTGTATTGTTTAGCCAATTCTTTGTCAGATTCTTTACCTGTTGACATAAGTTCTTCATGAACTTCATTCAAAGGTGAACGTTCGTTATCGTTCTTACCTGGGTCATAGAATTTTTGCCATTTACCACCCACTTGTAATTCATGGTACCAAACCTCTTTGAAAGGTGAAGAACCATCGGGTGTAGGAAGGATACGTACTCTACGTTGTCCTTGAGCTTGACCTTGTGGAAGGATACAAGCGAAATACTTTTTCATTCTTTCCTCTTGAGACATTTTGTTTGCGTCTCCGAAAGATTGTGTGTTTTTTTCGTACTGTGAAAGTACTGCGTCAAGTGAACTCATCATAATTTTGTTTTTTAGTTGTTTAAGTATAGGTTAATTTTTAGTGTTCGTCAAATTATTCGCCAAATAAAAAAGGGTCACAATGTGACCCCTAAAGTATAGTAAAATTTCTTTTAAAATCAACCCATCTTAAATGATGATTGGGTTGGTTCGTCACCGTAATTGTCAAATGTTCTTTTAATTTCAGAAGGTACAATTTGTTCTACTTCATCAGATGTTAAAACATATTCGTTTTTACCTGATTTTTCCATATCTTCTTGTTTGTCATTAAAGAAAGTTGAAAGTTTTTGATTAAATGGTCCACTATCAAGACTTCTTAATTCTAATTTTTCTTGAGACGTTTTTGGTCTGTATTTTTCAATTTTTTCTTCCATAGAATTTAATTTTTCAAATACTTGGTCCATATCATTCAACTTTGTTTGCATGTTTTCAATTTGTTTGAACATCATGTCAAAATATTCTTGTTGTTTGTTTTCAATACTTTTTTGACTATTAACTAAATCCGTAATATCCAATTCTTCACTATCAGAACTAGTATCATCACTTTCTTCTGATTTTCCCGCCGAATCAATTTTTTCAACTTCAGTATCTGTCGCAGTATCAATCACTTCTGGTTCCATTGGTGCCGTTGCTCCTAATGTTGGGTCAGCAGGTGCTGCAGCATCAGGTGCTGGTGGTGGAACATCTCCCGCAGTATCATCGGGTGCTGGTGGAATATCTCCAAGACCCGCAGCGTCTTGTTCCATAATATAAGAATTAATCTTATTATGTCTTTTTATTTCTTCAATTATTTTTCTATCTATAGCCATTTTAATTATCCATTTAATAATTGTTTAACACCGTGTGGAGTTTCAACTTGAACTCTTCTGTTTGTCTTAAGTGTATTGTCTACTCTTTCAATAAGACCATCTCTATCTCTTACAGTGTAGCAACTTCCTGTATCTAAGTCACAAACTTCGGTATAACCACCACCAGTATTTTTTTCGGTATATCTTGTGTTTTTACCAAGATAGTTGTCTAAATGTTGTTTAATATCCATAATATTTTTCTTAATAAATATATCTTAAAGGGTAAATAGTTTATAAACTTCACATTGATGTAATGCTTCGTCCGCGGCTTTTTTCAAATCATCAAAAGTATTTTCATTTGATTTAATCCATTTATCAATTTCTTCAGGTGTTTGGAATCTTTGTGTTGGCCACCATAAAATCCAAGTTGCAATCATATTGTTAATAATTGTTTCTCTTGGTTGGTTAACCCATTTTTTACCTTTATCATAAATCAAACTATTATTTGGTGTTTGTGAATTATAATAAGTTGATGAAATAAATTTTATTGAATTCTCAAAACTTGAGAATACTGCATATGGTGTAGATAAACCAGATTGGTTGGATTTACATGCGTATTGATTTGTAAGGTAAGTATTTCTACCACCATAAGATATTTGTGGGAATGGTAAACCACCCAATGGTGTTCCACCTAAATCGTGATTATAAGAATAAATTGTTTTATCGTCATGTCCATTTAAGTATGCGGTAAAGAATGTCATTAATTTTGTCGCACTATTTGAAACATTTGAGTTAATTGCTCTCGCAAAATCAGCAAACGTAATATTAGTAACAACATTATTAATACCATTAAATTTCCTATAACTTGGGTCAGCAGCAGCAATATCTTTATTACAATAAACCGATGGTGATGCTGTGTATTTAGCATTTGACTGAATACCATTTCCAATCGTAATAATATTAACGGTTGTTTGTGCCGTTGTACTCGCAGTTTCTTTTAATCTATAAATTGATTCTACTAACTCACCCAATAAATTTTGGTTAATTGACATGATTTGTTGACTAATAAGTGGTAACGAATAAACAGGCATTCTTGTTCCCGTAAAATATGTTTTGAAGTTTCCTGAATCAATTACGTGTTCAACTGATTGAATCATGTAGGGACCTCTAAACATTGGTACGTGTCTAAGATTAAAATACATTGTTGGTTGAATCATTACATTACCCAACGCCTCAACTCTACATTCATAACTTCTATTTTTATATAAGTTATATAAACTAACACTTTGTGTACTAACTTTTCTTCCTGAAGCACCCATAGCCATATCAGTAATAACTTTATTACCTTCGGTTGTAGCGGCTGCGGGGTTTTGGTCAAGTTGGATACTATAAAATATACCCTGATTTCTAGTTCCAAAATCAACGTTAAACGCAACTACTTTATTTGAAATATTCCAATCAGTCTTACCTTGTAAATTTGAAACAATTGGATTGTCTGAACTTCTTGTTAAATCAAAAGCATCTGTTCTCCATCTGTAGTCGGCATTATCTCTCATATCTAAGTGTTCACTTGGTTTACCAGCGTAATAACAAACTAATTTTGGTTGGGAGTTTCTATAATCGACATCTAAGAAAGTACCAAATAAAGAATTCGCCAATGATTCAGAAGATTCTGCGTTTGGTGCGGCACCTTGTTTTACATCACCGACACCCCAAAAATTAATATAAGCGGGTAATGGCATCATTTGGAATTGGTTATCGGCAATAATTCTACTTACAAAATCAATAACTCTTGTATCCATAGATGTGGTACCTGAGAAGAAACTAATAAGTTTGAAAACGTCAACTAATACTTTATCTCCAATATCTCTATTAGCTCTGTCTAAAAATAAAACATCAGAATATAATGTTTTATCAGTATATTCAGTTCCCGCAATCCACTTATCATTAAATGATTTGAAGGCTTCATAATATTCTAACTTTGGTTGATTTCCGTCAACTGCCGATAAAATTGGTTTTTCAACTACTTCGGTAACATTTGGTAATGTTTTTTGAAGTGAGAAAAATAACTGACCTAACACTTGATTGATTGAATCATTTTTTTCAACAAAATAATTATTTAATCCATCTGTAAAATCAGCCTTACTATATGTGTCATTTGGAAACTGTTCTTTTAGAATAAGTTTTTGTGTTCCAAATATTTTAATCATTGGGGCAAAATTAACAACGTTTGTTTGATTAAACTCAACATTCATTGTTGGAAAGAAATCGGTAAAATAACTTCCGTTATTACTATAAGTCATACCTGATTGTGTTGCGAATCCTACGTATGTGTACATCGCTTTCCACGCAGCCGTATTGTTTGCATATGATTGTGCGTAAGTTGTGGTTCCCCCTTGTGTTGGTAATGAATTTGGTACATAAGAATTGTATGTAAATTTATCCAATACATTACTTGGTGGAACTTGTAATGTTGTAAACGTACCAAATAACTTACGGTTAAAGTTACTTGGGTTCCCGTATCTAAATGTTTTATAATAATTTAAGAAGGCGTTTAATGTGTTTCCAGCATTTTTCATCTGAGATACAGAACATTGATTAACATAATCATTTGAATTGATTTGATTACTTACTTCAGGAATAAATAATAAACTTGTTATCAACGATTGGAAATTTGTATTTGTAGTTCTTCCTTCTCCAATATCAGTAAGTGTTAAATTGAAATATGATTTTGAGAAATTTAAGAATTCGGTTTCAAATGAATCCATAATTTCTTTTTTGAATGTTCCAAACACTTCCTCAATTTTTGTATACGTTTGTCCTAATTTGAAAGCATCTTGTCCTGTTTTACCAGTATATATTTCTTTCAAATATTCATCATACTTTGGTTTTGTAATACTTGGTAATTCAAAATATCCATAATTTGGTGCTGTCCAAAATGTTCTAACTGAACCATCTTGCACCGCTTTGTTATTCACAACTTCCTGTGTTAATGTCATACCAGTTGCGGTAACATTAAAACATTCACTTTTAACTTGATTTGTTAATGAACCAAAGGATGGAATAATCATTGTAGTATTATTCTTAAACCTATCTTTGATTTCAACTGAACCTGTACCAAAGTTAAATGTTGAATACCACGTATTATAGTTTAACACTCTATTAGGGTTATTTCTATCAAATCCTAATGGTGCTGAAATTTGTGATTTTTGGATTGTGTCCAAATTCAAACCTTTATTAATACCTAATTGTATTTGACTGTCCGTATAACCAGTAAACAAATCAACACCCGTTGCCATGAAATAAACATCGTTTATTACCTTTGGGTAAAAACCAACATTCATTGTTGTTGTTGTAATTGGAGTTCCTCCTGGGCTATTCTTAACCACAGAATTTTGTCCTACAACAGTAAAGTTAACTTGTTTTTGGTTCTTAAATTTGTACTCAGTATTTAAGTCAGATGTTGTTGGGTCATATAGATTTGCCGTGTTAACATTTGTCCATGTTGAGTCGATGATATCAACACCTTCTTCAATATACTTTTTATATCTATGCCAAATGGAACCATATTTAAGAATCCAAGCGTATGGTAATCTGTGAACACCCCCAAATTTAGTTAAAGTTGCGAAGATATAATCTAAGTCCTTATCTAATGTTTGGTCAGTTGCTGATGGAATGTTTTTATATTTTTCTCTTAACGTTCCCAATGGTAATGAATTTAACAACATGTAAGCGGCTTTAACATATGGATACTGTGTTCCGCTAAGTCTACTTAAGTTGATTGATTCTAATAAGGCGTTTGTGAACATCGGTGTGTTTAACAACGATGTTGTTTGATTAGCAATGAGATTACCAGTTTTGTTTTGATAAGTAATTGGTCCTTCAGTGATTAGGTAATCACTTGATATAGTTCTTGCTAAATAGAATGGGTCTAATAATGATGTACCCACTGGTTGTGTTAAATTTGAGAATTTACCATTAATAAATGGTACGTTTTCTTTTGTACTAAAAGGTTTGTAGTTACTAATAAATTTCTTATCGGGATTTAACACCAAACTAAGTGTTGTGTCATACCTATTGTTTTTTTGTGTAAAATTAGCCAAGTTCTTAGCCGACCACTGTTCACTTGTAAATGGATATAAGTCAGTAAAATCAGTTGTTGTTGATAACGAACTTTTCACATATTGGTCAATGTTTGTTAATGACTCAACATTCTTTGATGTACTACTAGTAGTGGGGGTTAAGTATTCAAATGGTAATATACTATAATCATCTTTTGTAATTGTTCTTAGATATTCAGATGTGAATTCACCTCGAATAAATTGTTGCCAACTTGGACCCGTACCATCGTTTGAAATGTTTCTTAAAACTACCAAAATATCTGTTGGTGTTAATGGAAGGTTCTTTAATATTCTTACAAGACTTGGACTTGTACTATTAAGAGCAGTTGTAATGTTGCTAACCTCTAAATCAGAAATGGTTTTATAAACCGAAAGTTGTGCTGAGTTTGGTCTTGATAATCTATCATAATAAACAGATAATAAAACTCTTTCATACACTTCATATAAAAACTTAACAATTTCGTAGTTTGTATATGGTATATTTGTCATTGGGAAATCAACAGCGTTTACTGAAATTCTATTGATTGAACTTCCTTCATTTTGGTCTCCTCCTGGTGCCGCAGTGGCTTGAGATGATTGACTTTTAATGATACCTTTCAAATATTCTTCAACAAATTGAACTTCGGGCCAAACTTCAAAGTTATTACCACGAGTTCTTGATATTTCTTTTGAGTCACCAGGGTATCTTAACTCAAATTGTTCTCCGTCAGGTGAGTTTGTTTCAACATAATATAACGGCCAAGGATAAACAGGAATACTTGCCAATGTATTACCATTGGTAGTTTGAGTTAGATTTTTACTATCAGGTGTAACACTTGTTTTAGCTCCGTCAAATACGGCTCTTTTTCTGATTGGGTTTAATCTTTGTGACCACGCTTCTCTATGGACATCATCCATCATAAGATAAAACGCTTCAACTGAAGCAAATATCATACCCATAATGTTTCTCATGGTTGGTTTGAAACCCAAACCATTTGGACCTTCAATCTTTTTAGCCAAGAATTCACTTAAAGCTAAAACCAATTTTTCTTTTTGTTTTGATACCTCACCAAATGTTTTATCTATTAAAGAATTAAATGATGGATTACCATAATAATTTCCATCAAAAACAAAATTGTATGTTGGAATTAAAACATCTTGGTCGGTTTGTTGGAACGTTGGTCTAAAAAATAACGATTCTTTTGCCGCTAAAGCCGCAACTTCAGCATCAGTCCCCGTTCTTTTTTCTCTAATCTGAAATGTTTGAACCCAATCAATATCTTGTGGACTTAAAGATTTTCTAAATGTATCAGGAATTGAAACTTCTTTTACACTTGGAGCAACAAACAAATCGTTTAGTGTAGATATTTTAGATTGGTAATTAACGCCATCCACGGTAAAATTACCATTTAATCCTAATGTTGGATTTTTATCTAATTCAACTTTATATTGCGTAACTAATTTTCTTAATTCATTGTAAGCATCAGTTTGTTTTTGATTACTCACATCATCTCTAATGTTTTGATTAAAAATCCAAGTAAAAATTGTTTCACCACTTGTTTTATTTGTATCCAACACAAATTGTTTAGTTTGGTCAATGTATCTTACAAACCACGAATTTGGTTCGTTAGATGTTACATCATCACGTAATTTTGTAAGTGTTGTTGAGTAAGTATTGATATTACTTAATGGTGTAAAATCGGCTTGTCCAAAACCTTTTTGCAAATTTCCTTCTAACGCAAATAATCTAATTCTTAATTCAGGAACAGATAACTCAGGGAGGTCTTGTGGGATTAACCCTTCGGCTTTGTATTTCTTATATACATTCTTAATTTTCTCCATCCCTTTGGTACTTCTCACGTTTGTCGTCAAACTTGTAGTATTACCATTGGATGCCAATGCGGCATTTACAGCACCCGTCTGAGCCGCAGTCGCACTGATTCTATAATCTGTCGAATACATGAATGGAGTCGCAAACAAAGCCCCCACCTGTGTTTCAGCTAAAACCGTATATTTGTACGAATAAAACTTTAAGTTAATTCTGTAGTTACCCGTATTACCTTCAAACGACGCTGAAAAGTTTGTAAGAATTAATTGGTATCTGATTGCCTTACCATAATAACCTTTAAGTGTTAAATAAAATGTTGGATAAGGTAAATTAAAGAAACACGCATATTCTGAGTTTTCACCCTTTTCAAACAACGCTCTTCCTTGGGTATCAATCAAAACCATCTCAACTGTAGGTGTCATACTACGAGTGTTTCTAACTCTAATAGATTCAATACCTAATAATCCAGTATCTTCTCTATTCAAAGTGTTTTGTTTAATATAAAAATCGTTTGTTTTGTTTTCTTGTTGGATATTGTCTTTAGATGGTTGGTTTGTTCCTTTACCACTAATAGAATTTAACCCCGTAATTTCATCCAAATATGAATTAGTTAGATTTGTTTTTCCACCAGGTCTTAAAAAATTAATTGAGGCAACTGGTGTAGTTTGAACCGAATCCAATAAATTTGCCCCAACGGCAAGTTTTGTTCTTGGGAGCATCTTTGCTTCCAAGTTGGCATACATAACCAAATTTTCATGGTGAATTTGTCTTTCTTGTACCGTTCCGTCAAGGTTTACCGTTTTGTTCGGGTCAACCAATACAACGTTTTGATAGTCAAAGTCAACTAATATATTGTCATTTGTCTGAAAGTTATCTGCCATAATAATAGAAATAGTTGTCTAAACCATTTTTGTAGTCTTGTAATGAAGATATAAGTGGATATGGTATAGTCAATACAGAATTATTAGGGATGTTCCATTCTAGTCCTCCATATTGGGGGTTGGCTTGTAAGATTAACCATCCAAAAAATGGTGTTCCGTAATACTCTTGTGAAATTTTATCTAACCTACTAAAACCAGTTCTGTAAATATATCTTTGGTCAGATGTCTTTGAGGGTAGTGGCACGAATGGAACTACAGTTTGTTCACCGTTAAGTAAGAATTGTTGATATCGGTTATAATATGCGTCCATTATAAGAATTTACGTTTGAAGTTGAATGGGTTAGTTTCAGCGTTATCGTTTTTATTTGTGTAAATATTTTGAAGAGTTACTTTTATTAAATCACTTGGTGATTGGTCGGTGTCAAATGTTAATAATCTTTCTTGTGTTAATGGGAAAGGAGTATATTTTTCATATTTTTTAGCTGTTTGACTTGTTTTCCATTCACTCACTAATTGAAGACCAAATTTATTTAACAAACCCCATTGACCTTCTGTTTTAGTATAGTAATTAGTTACAGCATCTATCGCTGGTTTATCCAATCCTGTTGTAAGAGATTTGATAAAGTTTTCTTTATTACCAACCAAAGCTTTACTCATTAATGTATATTCTCGTTGACTTTCTTTAGTTGGGAAAGCACTATCAGGGAAATTACTTGGGCTTGTAAAACAACCAGGGTTTTTTGTATCATACGCAGTATCAACATATAATTCCGCCTGTGGTAAGTCATCTACGATAAAACTAAAACAATCCAATCCAATAGTATTATAATCACTCTTTAATTTGTCATACGTATCATATACGGTTCCACCAACTGTTTCTGAAGTACCCGAAATGTTATAGATAATTGCAATATTTTTTTGGTTAAGTTTTCCATCTCTTGAACCTCTTGTAACAAAGTTCAATCTATCTACTTGATAAACATAGTCAACTTGTAAATCTACTAAAGTATTAACATCAGCCGTTAAATCATTTATAAACGATGTTTTATATGTATTAACATAATCGTTGTAATTTTTCTTAAATAATCTCTTTTGTGCGTCAGTAATAAGTGGGTTAATAAAATATGTACTTGAGTATATTGGTAACCTATCAAAATTATTGTCATCAACTAAACTTACAAATGCGGTATTAACTAGACTTTGACTTTGTAATGGTTTACCGTAAATGTAAATGTCTTGAGTTGGTTCTTCAAATAAACCTTTGTTATATCCAATGTTTTTATTACTACTTGTATTAATCAAACTCAACATACCATAATTGTATTTTGTAAGTACATTTGAGAACATATTTACCGTTCCATTAAAATAATTTTGAGTTTGGTCAACAAATTGATTCATAATTGTTTTATAAGTCATCGTCCCACTTTCACCCGAAACCGTTGTTCCGGTAATTGTTTGAGCCCCAATAGTATTACCCCCATCATTATTTATTTCAGTTGGAACTGATGAAACACCAACAACTTTTTGAGACTCTATAAGACTTTGTACAACCTGTCTATCCAATTTACTTGTATCTTCAGTCGCCTCAGCTCTTTCATCATACATTTCTGTATTGGCGTAGTAGTTAAACGATAAAGCGTTTTGTAGTGTATCAATCGGGTTTTTCAATCCCATACCACCAACCAAGTTGAAACTTAAATTTACCTCAACAATCATTGGTTGGAAACCAATACCTTCAGGGTTCATATCCCATGTTTTATCATAACTAAAGTTAATACCCGTTGGTATAATCTTAGTATTAAAGAAGTCACCCACTCTTAATACCAATACTGGTGGTGCCCCAAATGATGTATTTAACGCATCATTATAAAGTTTCTCACCATTAGGTCCAATTGTAGGAATTGTTTCACCAGGTCTTGCACATTGTTGTAAGAACGTCAATCTTGAGTTCAAACCTTCAGGTGTCATCGAGTGGAACGCTGGTTGGAAATATTTTAACTTTTCTTTAATCGAATCGTAAATAAATGGGTTGTCAGCCTTAAGAACTTCAAAGTAATCACACTCATTCAAAAGGTATCGTAACAATTTCTTAGACGCTCCCTTGTAAAGTGATTTTACTGGGTCAACGTTAGCCAAATTGTTTTGGAAAGGTTTTCTTGGTTGTAATGGTTTACCATCTTCCAACGTTTTTTGTTGTGCAGCGTTATTATTTGGTTCAGGATTTGGTTGGTTTGGAATTATCGTAATGTCCGTTACAATAACCGCTCGACAAGACATAGCATCTGTTGAATATATTTTATTATCACCAGTAAAGTCTTTATGACAATCTACAGTACCATACGCTTTTTTATCACTTTGGATTGGTGTAACAAGTACTATTTCTTCACCCGCAGCTGTTTGTGATAAAAGAATTTTAGTTCCAACTAATTCACCCAAACTATTTGTCCCGTCAAATTTATATGTTTTTAAGAATTGTAAAACCGAATCAATTCTTCTTGACGATAATTTTTTATTGTAATCAACTGTCTGTGGTGATGAAGAACTACCCTGTAAAGCCAATACAATTTGTGCCGCTTGTTTTTGTGTAATAATATTATACATCTCACCAACAAGTTTTTGTAATGATGTATAGTTGTCCTCGACCACACTTGAAAAGAATTTAGCCGTTGTTGCGTTTTTCTTCTCATAAGTTTGTTTATTACTAATTGATGTGTAGGCTGCGTAAGCTGATTGGAAATCAGTTGATGTTGTAAGTTGTGGGTTAGTACCAGGAATGTCATTATCAAAATAAAAACCTAAATTCTTAAATTCGTCTAATGTTTTTTGTGGTGTAGCATCAGTTTGATTTGGTGCGTTTGTAGGAGTGTTATTGGTGTTAGTTTGAACATTATCAACAGCACTTTGGAATTGTTCCTGAGTCACATTTGGGTTATTAATAACTTCTTGCCAAGCCTGTAATTCAGTCAAAGGTACCGTATTGTAAATTTGTGCTAAATCATACAAATCATATTTTTTACATCCCGCAAAAAATGAATCAATTATTGAATCAGCCTTGGCTCTATCACCTTCGTTAGCCAAAACTTTATTTACAATCAAATCCATAATTGACGGGTGGTCAACAATCATTTTCCACTTTAATGTTCCACTTCTTGATGTGTTTCTATAAGTGTAAATTGGTTCAGGTCTACCTAAGAATACGTTTTCATTGAACTGTGGTCTTGTATCCTCGGTAATTGCTATATCATATGGGGGAAACCACATAACTCTACCACCATTTGGTCCTTGTTCACAAGCCGGTAAATCACTTACACGGTAACCAGCCCTATGTCCTGTTCTCCATGCTAAATTTTCAATTGAAAACAAATATTTTTTAACTTGTCCTTGTGTGATACCATTTTTAGTACCAGTCGTAATTAGACTATCACCACCTTTTTCAGGTGCTATATTCAAATTGTATGTCGAATCTAAGATTGAATAACTAAATTTACGAATGTTCCCTTCTTTTTTCTGTAAATCATTGAATGAGTAATATGGTGTATCTTTAGTAAACACACGACAATATTCAATACCTACATTGGCTTGTCCATCACTATATTTAATAACTTGTGAACCTTTGGTAATCTCTTTATAACCATCAAAAAATACTTTAGATGTTTGGTCAATAGCGTTTCCAACGTGTCCAAAACGAGCACCTGAATTAGGTTGAGAATCAATTAATCTTTGAGTATTATCTAAGATTGAACCTGGTTTGAATTCATAATTAACAGATTCTGTTGATACTACTTGGTCGGATATTGATGGCCAATCAGGACTTTCAGTTCCATAATCACCACCTGGTTTTTGTCTTCTACCAGCATTTGGAGCCCATTTACCACTAACCCATGTAAAACCACCTGTAATATTACCATCATCATCAAACGCTCTACCTTGTAAACCAAATTTGAAGTTTTTATCAACACCTTCATATTCTTTACCTAAAATATCAGGACCATAAACGGGAGCGTTTACTTGAGCGCCATATTGGTCAATTGGAACTTGTCCTGCTGGTGATGTTAAATATTCGGGTTCTCTTGATGGACTACCTACATAGTAGTTACCTTCACTCATGTCCTGTGAGAAGGCGCCTGTAATAGCATTTCCTATTGTAGATATAATACCAGCACCTCCAGTATTGTATTTAGGTCTATATCTATTACTATCTAAATTGTTTGTCAGTTGTTCTCTTTGCCCTGAACCCGTATAGTCTAAGAATAATTGTGAAGGGGATGTTGGTCTTGAACCAAACAAACCAAACAATCCACCACGTTTTCCATCACCCGCAGCTCTTGTTAAAGATTGTGATGAATTGAAATCACGGTATTGATAGTAACTTCCAGGTATTGGTGAAAATGGTAACGTAAATCCAGCAATTCTTTCAACAATATCTTGTCCTTGTGATAATATGTTTCCCCCACCTGAAGTAATTTTATAATCACGAGCAATTAATGGACGTTTACCCGCAATAATCATTGCAAGTTGTACTGGGTCCTGTAAACCGTTAAGAATATTTACTCTACCAAGAGTTTGTGCACGAACACTTTGATTAACTCTTTGTTGGAAAGAGTATTTTCCACGTTCAACACCTATTTGAGCTAGTTTTGAGTCATCAGACGCTGGTCCATTGTCACCAGTTGGGTCGGCCTGTAATAAAACCGAATATGGTGAGTAAGATGATGGTCTGAAACTTGGTGGGTCCCAATATGAAGCGTTTTTCTGAACATTAATAACATCACCGATATCATAATATCTGAATACTTTATCATTTGGACTATAAGCATTTTTTACATAAACTTTCTTTTGAAAACTTACCGAATAGTCTTGTAAGGCGTTAGTATATGGTGGAAACGAACCATAAGGTCCTTGGTTAGATATAGCTTGTTGTGTATTAATTAAACCATTAATATTTTTATTATATCCACCATTTGGACCAAAAATGTTATTGGTATATAATAAATCCGCAAATGGGTCGTTATCTATTAAACCATCAGGTGAATCTATTACAGAATAATCATTTTGTACCAAATCACCAGGTGCTGGTGATGAAGTTGATGTATACACGCCAGGTTTTGTGTAAGGTTTTAGGTTCCTTACCAAAAGTTTGTTTCTTAAAAGTTGTGTAGCACTAAAACTTAATTGACTTGGCATGTTTTATTGTTTCCTCTATAAATAGAAGTTTATTTATTTTTTTTATCTACCACCAGATTTACTTGGCATATTTGGATAAGTTCCTTTTGATTGCATATCAGCAAACATTCTTTGGAAAGTTTTTTGGAATTCAGCGCTATTAAGTAATTGATTAATTTGGTCTTGAGTTAATTTTGTTGTTGAACCATCCGTATTTTTCAAGTTGAAATTAATATCACCTTGTACTTTTAGTGGATTAAAATCAATTGTGGTTGAACTATTAACATTTGTTTGTTTTTCAACTGCTGTTTTTTTCTCAATACCTTTATCACTAAACAATGCAACGGCTTTGTTTCCAAGTTTTGTTAAACCATCATAAGCTGCCGAAGCTCCTTCAGCAATTTTATTTCCTGAAGAAATATATGGTTTTGCAGCACCTTCATAATTAAAATTAGAAAATGTTTCAGTCATTTTTTTAAGACCAGATTCAATATCATTACCACCTTTCTTTAATACTTGAGCCATTTTATCAATTCCACCCTCACTTGACATCAAATCAATTAAACTTTGTCCTGTTTCTTTATAGAACTCATTAGCTTTACCAATTCCACCCCTAACATTTCCACCAGTCTCACGAGCAGATTTGGAGGCTGAAACAATTGTTCCTCTTATTACTTCTCTTAAATCTTGTGGTGCTCTTGCCCCTGCAGCTGTGGCTTGTAATGTGGCCTTAATTTCACCCAGAGCAGCTACCGCCAATTTAGATTCACTAAGTTGTTCTCTCGCCAAATCTTCAACACTAACAGGTGCTTGGGCTTCTTTTAATTCTTTTAAGTCACCAGTACTTAACGATGAAACCAATTTTTGTTCACCTTTAACTTTAACTGTAAATCCACCTTGTTCTTTACTATATGTAGCAACATTGGCAATGAATTGTTTTGACTCCTCGTCAAGACCCCCAATTTTGAAGTCTTTGGCTAACATATTCATTTTTTGTCCTGCCGTAGACATCTTAACCAATTCTTCATAACCAATACCAGTTTGGTTAGAAATTTCCCTTAAATCACGTTTAGCATTTGGGAAAACCTTAAATTCTTTACTCTTTTCATCAAAGTAAGTGAATTTTTCGGTCATCTTAACAACTTGTTTCTGTAGTTCTTCAGTGTCTTCAGAAGCCAAGTACATTAATCTGAATGGGTCCGCTAAATCACCCGCAGCAACCCCCATCCTTTGAAACGCTGAAACCATTTCGACAGCACCTTCAGGATTAAACACCCTTTCAGCAAAACCAAAGATTTCTTGCATGTTAATACGTAATCCAGCGGCTTGTGCCGACATTCTTGCCAAACCTTCAACACCACCTTGAAAACCGTATTTGTTAATTGTTGATAAGTTATCCTGAACATTTTTGAAAACCGCACTTGTATTAACACCCACATTACGTGCAATGTCCACAGTTTTCTGCATGTTATCTTTTATATAATCAGTTTGAATACCTGCGTTTTGGAATCCTTCTACAACTCTACCCACTTCACTACTTGAAAGTCCAACCGCTTTGGCGCCAGCATATAAACCACTAACAGTTTCACCTAATGTAACAACATTCGTATTAAGTTGTTGAGCAATACCTTCTTGAATTGTTTGAACATCAGAAAATGAACCACCTAATCCAACAATGGTTGGGTAAGCAATTGCCGCTTCTTGTCTTAACCCCGCAATAGCTTTTTGGGTTTGACCCAAAGTTCCAGCCATACTTGCGTTAAGTTCCGCAAGTTGTGATTCTAAATCTATTGTTCCTTGAACTAAACCATCGTAAACACTATTGACTGAATTTTTTAAGTCATTCAACATTTTACCAAGTTTATCAATACCACTTGGTTCTACTGGTGTATTTGGATTTGTGTTTTGTTGCATAATAACTTATTCTAATAAATAGAATACATTATGTTTTTGAAAAACTTTCAATAATTTTGTCAACCAAATACCTACGAGCAAATGTGGGTATTAAATGGTATTCAGTCCAAGAAATATTCAAATTCTTGTTGAGGACGTAAAACTCGTCCAATTGATATTTTTTGTAATCAGAAGAAAACGCGAAAAAACTCCACCCCGAAGGCGATTTCGACATCTACCTTTTCTCCTGACGGGGTCATAACTACTTTTCTTAAATCTAATTGGGGTTCATTTTCTGTAATAAAATTTCTAATATATTTGGAATCCATAATTGGTAAACCCTCAACAAATTTGTTAATTGTACCTTGGTCACTATCTCCAGCAACAGATACAATTTGTTTTTGAAGTCTCCAACTAACTTTTGGTGCCACTCTACCAACAGGATAACCTTCACCCAGTTTGTTAATTTCTTGTACTTCTTTCCAAGTTAATGGTTTAATTCTAACATTAACACCAGATTTTGGTAATGTAACGTCAAATGTTCCGTCATCATTTGGTGTTACAGATGTTTTTTTGAAATCCAAAGAGTCCAACATGATTTCAGTTTGGAATCTCTTATTAGTTTGGGGGTCAATTACTGAAATTTTATATTCAGGACCAAAAGATGTATTTCTTAAGAATATTAACAATGCTTCAATGTCACCATTTAACATGTCTTCAGGTCTTAAATCTGGTTCATAAACTTTACTACGGAGTAAACTCATCACTAAGTCATCACCATTTGAAGCCATGATTGTATTTTCATCAGCCGCAGTTAAGTAACCTACTTTAACCGACTTCTTTTTTGATTTGTAGAATTTACCTTCCGATGGAAGTTTAACCACGTCATGTGGTAAGTTAAATTCTTGTTGACCATATTTCATTAAATTTTCTTCCATAAAAAAAACACAGGGAATTAGTCCCTGTGTTAAATATACCTTAGATTAATTATTAATCAATAATAAAAGTAAATACCAAATTAGTAAACCAAGATACAACGGTCCATTTGTAATGTAACGTCTAATCCCGCTAATTTGTCATCACTGTAAGCTACGTTATCCCAAGCAGCCTTTGTAATCATACATCCGTCCAAAATCCATTTTTCTACGACAACACCAGTTGGGTCTAACATTTCAAGGTCAACATTTTTCTTGTAACCTGCAGCATAACCCATACGACCTGTAACAGATTCTGCATGTAAACGAACCCACTCCATAAGAGCCTGAGTTGCTGATGGACCAATTGGGTCACGGAATTTAACAGAAATTGGGTTCCATTTGAAACGACCTGCTACGAATGTAGAAGTGTTCAAAAATTGTATTTCTGTAGAGTTGATGTCAATAGATGGTCTTCCTGATGATTCTACGAACCATTCATTAATACCTAAAGTTGTGTCGAATCTCAATATAAATCGGTTCGCTCTTTTTGGTTCGTAAGGAACCGGCATTTTCATTAATAAATCAGCCATGGTATATTTGTTTTTTTTACGTTTGTTTTAGTTTATTTCTTTATAAATACATACTACTAGAAAATTTTTGCCTTTACTTTGTTTTTTTCAAAATTATACTCACATTAGTATTTAGTTTTAGCTCCTTTACCAGTATAGTAGTTTTTTAACATTGGTTCATCTTCAAAACTCTTCTTCATTACTTCTACATTCTTAATATCATCATCTGAAAAACCAATACTAGGAACAAAGTTATTCTTTATATCATTTTTAAGATATAATTTTTTCCCTAATTGTTTTGCTTGAGATTTTACATAAGAAATAAATTCTCTCATTGCGTCCACTTTTAATTGTTCGGGATTTCCGGCACCTGTTGGGTCAAGAAAACTAACGGGGTAGTATTTGTTCATCTCGAGATAGTCTTTAATTAATTCCATATCTGATTTGTCTTCCATTCCTGAAATGTCCCTGTATTTTCTAAGATTCTTTAATAATAACTCTTTATTTATACCCTGATGGTCAGACACAATTAAATTGTAAATTGCATCTTTAATTGTCTCAGGGTTATGACCACGAGCAGTAATAATTGAAAAAATAGACCCGTTATTAATCGCTTCCACAAAATCAGACCAAGCAGGACCAATTTTTGCTTTCATCGCATCAACCTTAAATTGTTTGTCACCACCTTCTCTAAAATTTCTATAAGGTTGGTCGGCATACCCAACAATTTTGTGTCCATTATAATCAAAATCTTCTTTACCTATTTGATGTCTGTGTTCGGCAAAATCTTCGGTAGACATTGGGACTTCATCACCTTTATCATCTCTTAAAATAATTTTTGTAGGCATGTACATTAAATTATCATCCCAATCAAATGCGTAATATTTTAAGTCCGGTGTACCAGCGTCATCAAATCCCTCTTTTAATACTTTTTTTAATTTCATCTAAAATGTAATGGCTAAAAAGTGGGAGTTTGACCTCCCACTTTGTTTTATTAAATGTTTTCGAATGATGCTCCTGTTGGAGTAATCAAGAAATCAATTTCAATGAATTCCAACGCTTTTGTTGGTTTCAAGTAAATTTTACCTGTCATTGTGTTTCTGTCTAAGTCTTCTGGTGAGTTACTTACTGTAACACGGAAGTCATACAAACCTCTGTCTCTTCTAATAGCGTCCAAGATAGGGTTAACAGAATCCAAGAAGTCTTGTCTTACTTTAGCGTCGTTTTGTTCAAACAACAATCTTACAGAAACTGCTGAAATTAACTTACGAGCTTGTAACAATAATCTTCTTACGTTGATTCTGTTTAATGCCGAGTCAGCAATTTGAAGTGTTTTGTTACCCCAAATTACAGTTCCAACATCAGAGAAAGTTGCGATAGGGTTAATTCTACCTTGATACAATGTATCTCTGTCTTGTTGTGTAAGTTTCTTACGAGCTTTGATTGAGTTAACCAAACCTCTTGTGTAACCCGCAGTTGCGAACCATGGGAATGAAATGTTGTCAGTCAACGCTAAGTTTCTACAAACTTCATTTGTTGGTGGTAAGTAAATTTGTGTGTTATTAACAGTGTCTCTAACTAAAATCCATGGGTAGTAAGTTGCTGTGTAGTTAGAATCAATTCCGGTATTTACCAAGTTGTCAACCGCTTCTGTTGGGTAAATAAAGTTACCTGTTTGTACAGGAATATTTAAGTTACAGTCAGGTGTTGTACAAATGTAGATTGAATCTGCTCTGTCATATGTAATCATTGATATAGCATCTTCAACTAAGTTTGAGTTGTTAATATAATCAATACCCGGTGTTGCAAATACGTTAATTGTTGTTGCTTCAGGGTTTGCGAATGTATTAATACCTAATAAGTAAGCGTAGTAGTCAGTGTTTGCGTAGTCTGTGAAGTTATCAATTGCAATTGGTTTGAAAGCTCCCCAACCTGTTGCGTTTGGATATCTTGTAGTTGAACAAGCTCCTTTTTGATATCCAGCACCACCCAATTGGAATCTATCACCATTTGTTCTCTTTTCAGTGTAGATATCCCAACCGTCAAAACCTTTTTGTACTAAGAAAGTGAATTTTCTTGCTTGGATTTGGTAGTAAGGGTTCGCAGGAGTATCAGGGTCAGTTTGGAATGATGCATCACCACAATCAAACGCTGGTGTTCCTGATGTTGGACCAATAGCAATTGTTACTACAGTAGCTCCTGAGTCCATGTGGAAACCTTTTGTTTGATAGTTCCATGGTTCTGCTGGGTCTTCAATACATAAATCATTTGGTTTTTGAACACCTTTAAACATAAAGAAGTCAGGGTCATAACCAATTTGTGATGAAATACCTAAGTAAGATGTTCTTACTCTATCACCCGCACTTTGAACTGTGTTGTCTTGTCCAGCGGTATTACCAAATGGTGGGTTGTAGATGATTTCACTTGGGTAGTTATATGATGTCTTATAAACTGGGAATGGAGGTGTAGCACTTGCGTACTCTCTAATTTCGTATCCTTCAAAACCACAAGGTAATGAATCAGGGTTAGCATCTTCATTCATTTCCAACATGATGTATTTTGAATTTAATGCGTATTCACCGTCAGCAGTACCAATTTTAACAGCAATGTAACTATTTGACGCTGGGTCTAATGTACAATTTGTGAATTTCTCAATAACAACTGGATTTGAGTCAGTGTCGTAAAATGAACGAACCGCTAAATCAAATGAACCATTAGTGTATGAAATATTTTGAATTGAAATTTTAATTTGTAAGTTTGCAGAATCACCGTCACAAACTGTGATTATCTTGAACAATCTTTGAACTGTATTACCACGAAGTTGAGATACAACCCAAGGTGATTCAGCAGATTTGTAAGGAACCAAATAATCAGCGATAGTATCTGTTGATGGAGAATATCTTACACCAGGTAAAGCGATTAATTCAGAGTTAATACCTCTAATGTAACCTTTATTGTATGAGTAATTCAATAAGTTTGAGAATTTTTCTTCTACAAACAATGGAACCTCAGTTCTTATTTTACCAAAGTTTGTTTGACCAAACACTTTAGTAATGTAGTTTGTGTCTGAAGTATTCAATGATGTCATGAAACTAAAATCAGTACCATCAGCAGTTTGACCTGAAATTGCAAATTCCGCAAATGGGTTTTGTGTGATAGCCGAATAAGTTCCTGAGTCATTAATTATAACATCAGTTAATCCTGATACTGTATAATCAGGACCTGTATTTGTATTTGTGTATGTTGCAATACCTCTTGAACGGAAAGTAGCTGCAACCATGTTATTGTATTCAGTATATGCAGTACCTGAGTAGTAATAAACAGAACCTGAAACAGTTCCTGAGAAATTTCCTGAACCTAAGTTAGTCAATGATGTTACAACTGAGAACCAAGAATAACCTGTGTAATTGTCTCCTGATGAAATATTAAAGTTAGCGTAGTACCAAGAGTCATTAGTTGAAGCTGAATAATCGTTATTAGCCGTTGTTACACCCGAAACTTCATATACGTTAGTTGATGCTGTATATGCAGATACACTTGGAGTAATCGCTGAAGATACGGTACCATAATAGTATATTGTAGTTGCAGATGTTGCTGAACTCGCAATAATACCGCTTAATTGAGCATCAATCTCAGTTAATAAAGTACTTGTACTTCCGTCAAATTGTGTATAAGGTGTGTTCAAGTTATTTTGAATAACTGATGGGAATGAAGTTAATAAGTTTACTGTTCCGCCAGTATTACCCGAGAAATTTACAGTATAGGCTTGTGGTGAACCACTGAAACCTATTGTACCTGGGTCAACATTTGCAATTGTTGTAATTGACCAAGATGGACCTGCATCGTAACCCGATAGACCCAAAACTCTGGTAACAAACAATTGGTTAGATTGTTGTAGATAAGATTTAGCAATGTACGCCAATTCGTACTTTGGAATTTGTGTATTCACAAATTTTTCTGGAATAGTACCTCCGAAATATGATTCAAAGTCATTGTAGTTTGTGATGAAAATAGGTTCAAAAGCTGGACCTGTTAATGTCTCACCCACAACCCCCAAAGTGGTTACACCTACACTTTGAGCTACGTAACTTAAGTCATACTCAGATGTATAAACACCTGGAGAAACGAAAATTTTATTTGATACTGCCATTTTGTTTGATATTGTTCATGTTTTATTTATAACATAAATATTCGGTTTTTTTAGAAAAACTTTACTTTCCAATATCTATTTATAAAATGGGCAGATTATTTTCTGCCTTTATTCTGCCTATGGAAAAGAAAATCAAAAACCTTAAGATATCAGTGGATTCACACACAATTTTGAAAAATTACTGTGATAAACGAGGTATTAAAATGTACAAGTTCTTAGAGAACTTGATTAAGGAAAAGTGTTCTGAAAAAAGAGATATCTACGGGGAAGATTAAACGTATGGAATCGCTGGTGGTTCCAAAACAATTTGATATTGTAGTGATGCCACTTGCCCCGCATTTGTTTTTGTGATTACAAAACGAAGTGTGTCGTTTGTATTAACTTGGATTAATGGAACATCAGTTCCATAAAAGTCAAAGTTGGTTGCCCCTTGGGGTTTAATATAAACTTCATACCCATTTTCATTATTAATATTATCACTACCAAGTAATGAAAAATTTCCCGTATAATCGGCGATTATATCTTTTGTTGTTTCTGATGCTCCAAAACTTAATGTATAGTTAAATGATGATGGATTTTCAGGATGTCTTCTTCTCTTTGGTGGTGGAACATTTCCAACAACCTCAAAACTATTGAATACTCTTGATACCGCAGGTGCCACTTCAAATTCATCAGGGTCCAATAGGAAACCTAACATTGTAAATTCGTAGTTTTGAATATAAAATCTTCTTCTTTGTATTTCAACAACTGACTCATCAGAAATGTTATTCATTATGATTGGAATGTAATGTCCTTCAATCTTAGTATATGCTTGACGAGATGCGAAAGTTTGAATTACATTTTTGTTGAACTCATTTAACTCTCTCATTCTATTACAAAGAATTTTAACATTGTAAGTAATATCAACAGGTACAGGTTGTGGAATCTTGTAGATATCCATACCCTTAATGTTTCCGTTCCAAGTTGGAACAGCCGCATAATAAAATTCTTTTCTGTTTGGAATGTTCCAAAGAAGTGCTGGATTACTACCATACTTTACTTCAGGTTGACGGACTACGGTGATGAATGGTAATGTTGGATTTCCGTTCAAGTCTTGGAAATCCCAAGTTTCTGTAAACTGAGCCCAGTTCTGAGTTGTGATTATCAGGTCAACCATTGGAATAATTTTACCCGACACAACTGTTTTTAAGTCTTCTTTAACAAAATCTAAAAACCCCCTATCTAATTCTGGGTGTAATAATTGTTTTGGCAAATAAGTTCCGTCCTCAGTTATATAACTAAGTAATTCTTCTCTTCTTTGAAGAAGTATTTTCTCGGGTTTAAGATTGATTGTCGGTATAACTTTTTTAGGATATCCCATTACTCTTTAACTACAAATAGTTTATTTTGTGAATTTATCATGTCAACTTCTTTTGCACGATAAACAGGCTCTTCACTGTTTTTGTAAACAAACGAATCGTGTTTATATGGGTTATACGTTACAATTTTGTCTGACGGAGGGTTTGGAATATCATTACAAGGGTACTCACAATATTCCAAAAGTGTTCCAATTACAAATGCGTGAACATTTTTTGACTTTTCTGAACGAACTCTTTCTTTACCACCTTTTCTAACTCTAAACTCAACATCACCCAATTTAACATAATCTGCGTGCATGATAACTTTACTATCATACGTCACAGAAAAGGTATGTTTGTGTAAATTGTAATATACCATTACTTTTTTACCCAAAAATATGTTATCGAATTGTGATTCGGTTATAAGAAGTTTCATTATATTCCTCTAAATTCGTTTTCGCTAACAGGTGTTGCAGTATAAGACCAATAAAAACCTTTATACCCACCATATGTGTGTTTATTATCGTAGTCAGGAATACCAGCATCAATAACAGAATAGTATCTTGCCTCAGTTTCAGTAATCCAATAACCAATGTAATCACCCAATTCAATATTAACTTGTAAATCTGCAAGTTCTTTTTTATAAACAGAAAATTTCAATATACCTGGCTCGTTCTGAATAATTTTACTATTACCCAAGAATTGTTCAGATGCTTCTTCAATTCTAACGTAAGCATTAATAGAAACTGGCGGTAAAAATTGAATTCCATCTTGCAACACTTCACCATAAACAGAATCTTGAACTGTTTTGGTCCTATCAACTTTATATAATATAATTGTAAAGTTCATATCACCACCAAGCCATTCACGACCCATAGAAATATCTAAATCGAAATCTTCCCCACCAAAGAATTTACCTAATCTTGTAATTGGAACTAATTTTTCAGCCATATTGATAAATACTTTGTTTTTTGTTATCTTTTACAAGATTGGAAAATGTTGAGAACATAAGTAATGTGTCAGTCTTGGAAAGGAAGGCTCTCGACCTGTTGGAAACCTATTCAGGTGCCAACAACTACATCATGCGTTTAAGACAAAAACAAATTGATAACAAAAAGTTTTATCCAACACGAGCTCAATCCGAATATATTGTAAATTATATTAACACGGTTCCAAAAGTCGCCAAGAAATGGGTTGATTTGGATGAATATTTTTCTAAAAAAATTTCTGATGAAAAATTGTTTACCAAAATTGCAACACAAGTTTATGTTGAAAAACTTTTGATTGAGAAAGACACATCTTATCATATTTGGGGGAAATTCTTTGATAGTCAAGAACTCCATGACTTTTGGTTACCCAAAGTTGCGTTGATTAAAAATAACAAAGTTGAAAATGTTGTGATTGATTATGAAAAGTATTCACACCGTCCACCACTTGAACACCAAAAAGAAGCTGTCCAAAAATTGGCTGAGAATAAAAAATTCATTTTGGCTGATGACATGGGTTTAGGTAAGACAACTTCAACAATCATTGCCGCTTTGGAAACGGGAGCTAAGAAAGTATTAATCATTTGTCCCGCTTCTTTGAAGATTAACTGGCAAAGAGAAATTGAAAACTATTCAGATAGAACGACAAGTATCATTGAAGGTAAAAAATGGTACGACGCTGACTTTGTTATCATCAATTACGACATTATTAAAAATTTCCATGATGATAAAAAGAAAGCTGAATCAACAATTGTTAATTCAAAGTTTGACTTGGTGATTGTGGATGAAGCTCACTACGTTCAGAACTCCCAAGCCCAAAGAACAAAGTTAATTAATGATATTGGAAGGAAAGTTGAACGTGTTTGGTTGTTAACTGGTACACCAATTACATCAAGACCAATTAATTACTTTAACTTATTGAGTTTAATTGACTCACCTGTTGCTCAGAATTGGATGGCATATGTAAAAAGGTATTGTAATGGTTTTCAATTCCAAGCAGGTAGACGTAAAATATGGAATGTTAGTGGAGCTTCAAACTTGGAAGAGTTAAGAGACAGAACATCACCGCTTGTTTTACGTAGATTAAAGGAAAATGTCTTGGACTTACCTGAAAAAATTATTACACCCGTTTATTTGAGATTGAAATCAAAAGAATACGAAGAACTTATGGGTGAGTACTACGATTGGTACGACAAAAGTGGTGAATCAGATTCATTAACACTCCAATTTACAAAACTTACAAAGGTTCGTCAGGTAATTGCTGAAGAAAAAACCAAAGCAACCATCGAACTTTGTGAAAATATTATTGAACAGGGTAAAAAAGTTATTGTCTTTACTAACTTTACAAAAAGTTTAGAGATGATATTACAACATTTCGGTAAAAGTGCCGTTAGATTAGATGGACAAATGTCCCAAAAAGAAAGACAATTGTCTGTTGACCGTTTTCAGAATGAAGAAGATGTTACAATATTTGTTGGGAACATAAAAGCCGCTGGTGTTGGTATAACATTGACTGCCGCTGAAGCTGTTGTGATGAATGACTTATCATTTTTACCATCAGACCACTCTCAAGCAGAGGACCGTAGTTACCGTTACGGACAAAAAAATAACGTGTTGGTTTATTATCCAATTTTCGACAACACCGTTGAAGGAATTATCTATGACATACTCAAAAAGAAGAAAAGTATCTTTGAGACAATCATGGGTGATAACGCAAACTCAATGGACTCAGTTGAAGAAATTATGAATTTAATCAACGAAATGAGAAGATAATGAAACTTCGGCTTATTTATAGTTAATAAAAACAAAAGCCGAACTTATGAAAAATCTCAAGAACAGAATAGACGTTTTGGAAGAACAATTAGAGAAAAAAGAACAAAAAAGACAACAAGAAGTAAAACATAGAAAAGTTGTCGAAGAAGCCAAAAAAATTAGTGTAGAAAAATTACCTTATTCGTATTCATCACTTAAACAGTTCATTGACCCCGAGACAATGAACGTCCACTACAACAAACATTACAAAGGTTACGTTGATAAGTTAAATGCCGCTTTAGGAGATAAAGACTACGGTGACTTATCTTTGGAAGAAATTGTTAAAACCATCGAACGTTTCAACAAATTTATCAGAAACCAAGCGGGTGGTGCATTTAACCATCAATTGTTTTGGAAAATGTTATCACCAAAACCAATGACACCAAAAGGTTTAATCTTAAAGATGATTAACAAAAACTTTGGTTCGTTTACTGGGTTCAAAAAGAAATTTGATGCACAAGCAAAAGACAGATTTGGTTCAGGATGGTGTTGGTTGGTCTTAACCAAACGTGGTACCCTTAAAATTATGTCAACACCAAACCAAGACAATCCATTAATGGATGTTGTGGAACAAGGTGGTTATCCGTTATTAGGATTGGACTTATGGGAACACGCTTATTACCTAAGATACAGAAACAGAAAAGAAGAATATATCAAAAACTTTTGGAAAGTTGTGAATTGGGATTATGTTGAAGACGCTTTGAAACAACAACTTGACAAGTCACTTAAAGAAAGTGAAAGTGCAAAAGAATTTTTAACTGAAGCGACAAAAAGTGAACCATGTTCATCAGCCGATAGGATGGCTTCAAAACAATTCTTTAATCAAAACCGTGAAGCGTTAAACGTTTACAAAAACGCAATCATGCAAATCCTTAAAGAGGTTTTCCCTGAAAGATATTATGGAAAAGATGAATACCAACCAGGAACCATGTCAGGTATTTACAACTTGGAAGGTGATGGTAGGTCAATCATCAACTACATGAACACAAATTATTCGGCATTTTGTGTGTTGAAAAAAGATTTGAACAAATACCTTGAAAAAATCAACAAACCTTTGATTGATTTCACAAATAAGGAACCAAAAGAACAAGTTGCTGAAATGGTTAGAATGTTAAAAGTTCTTAACCACGTTAAATTCAGAGTTTTTAATCCTGAGTCAGAAACACTTAAGACAATGATGAGTGTGATGGGTGCATCATCTAAAAAGGGTAATCAAACTGAAGACGCTGTTGTTGAAAAACTAAAAAAACAATTTGGTGATGATAATGTTTCACGAATTGGTGAACTTGGTTCAAAAGAAGACATGTTAAATGGTGTTGATGTTAAAATTATTATTGATGGTAAAGAACACACCGCACAAGTTAAACCATTTAGTCATATCACAAAAACATCTAATGACATGTACAAAGTTGATGGTACTGCAAATGTTAAAAGATATCAAACAGATTGGATGATATTCATGAAAAATCTTGGTGACATGGTGATTTTTGACAACAAAAATTCAAGAATATTTGATGGTGTTTATTTTTTCCCAATTGATGCCAAATTGTATCAATTGTAATTAATAGATATTTATTAAGAAAAGACTATGGCAGTTATTGCAGAACCAGAAAGAACCAGACTCTATAATCGTATCCTAAATCAATTAGGTGCTCCTTTAAGAGCCGTTGAATTGGAAATGGAACAGATGGATTCCTTAATGGAATTATCTATTGGTGATTACACACAATACATCTATGATTGGTTGATTGAAACCCAATGGACCAGTTTATATGGTATGGATTTGGCAACACAATCCGTGGCAAACGCTTTAGTTAGAAGAACATTAGATTGGGAAACTCAATACACTTACGCATATTCTAAAATTGTTGGTTTACAAAACTCAGGTCCTTGGGTTTTGAAGAAAGACTTTTTTAAGTTAGAGGCGAATGTTCAAATATATGAAATTCCTGCAGGTCGTGAAATTAATGAATTACTTTTTTATTCACCCGCAGAACAAAACAGTCTTCTGTTTGACCCATTTTCATTTGGGGGATTTGGTGGACCTGGTATTGGAGGGGCTGGTGGATTTGCTCAACCTGGATGGGGTGGTGGTGGATACTTTATGTTTTCATCATATGACGCGATTGCACGTATGCAAGACGTTAACATTAAAAGAAGAATAATCCAACCCGATGTTAGTTATCGTGTAACAGCATTACCAAATGGTAAAAGAGCTATCATGTTATACAATACACCGGGTGGTAAATTTGACTTTGGTAATAACGAATTAATGAGAGGTCAAGTTTGGTATTGGTATTATGATACCACTGACGGTGACCGTGACCAATGTCTAAAAGATAATCCTGATATCGTGAAATTACCTTCCGATATCCCATTAGACGCTTTAAACTGGCAGGACTTAAATGACCCCGCTCAGCAATGGGTAAGAAGATGGTTTACAGCCTATTGTAAAGAAACTTTAGCAAGAGTTAGAGGTAAGTTCAGTGGTAACTTAAAAACACCTGATAGTGAACTTACTATGGACTATCAGTCCCTATCTACTGAGTCTAAAGATGAAAAAGTTACTTTGGTAACTGAACTTAAAGAAAGGTTAGAACGTCTTCGTCCCGAAAAACAAATGGAAAAAGAAGCGTCAATTGCTGAAAATTTGAACAAACAGTTGAAATTTAGAGCAATGCCTATACCAATTACAGTAGTTTAATATGTCAATTATAAAATCAATTCCAAAAGAAAAAATAATTAACGGGACAAGGGTCCGTACTTCTGAATATAGTGTGGTATCAGAATCAGAATATAAAACTAATGGTGAATACGCCATTATCATTACAGGAGTTTCTAATTGTAAGTTAAAATTAGATTCAACAACAACTGATAGGGTAAAAATAAAAGCCATGACTAACGTTTTAATTTTACCCGATATCAATTCCATCGATGAAGAATGGGACGAAATAACCTTAGAAAAAGGTGCTTGTGTTGAATTTGTTTTTATTAATAAGAGTTGGTATATCTTATCTTCAGACGGTCTGAAGATTTGGTAATCCCGTAATTTGATTTTCCCAACCTTCTTCAGCATTTTCATAAATGTAGAATGGTTCCAAACCACGTTTACCCCAATATAACATTTCTTGTTCTGAAATTGTTAATACATCACCCAAGTCATCTTGGTCACCTTCACCTAATGGATGTCCATTAATTAATTCACATTGTGACGTAGTAAAGATTCCACGATTTTCAGGGTTATCTACAATTAATGCTTCCCTAACTTCGTCTTTGAATACAACCAACAATGGGTCAATACGTTTGTTAAAAGTAGCCATTGCTCTTGGAACATTATATTCACCAGTCATTTCAGGATTTTCTTCCAAATCAGAAGGGTTTAACAAATAACAATTGATTCGAATCATAGAATCCATTATATCTGTTGGAATCTTACCGTATTTTTCTTGATAATATTGTATATCATCTTCTCTCCAACCACTCTTCAACTTATTAACTTTTTGAACATCACCATGAGATGCTTTGGTTCCATTATTTACATAAAGAATTACATCTCCAAGATTGACCGCCAATTTGTGGTGGATTGCGAGTTCCATATGTGCTTGACGAGACATTAATGAACCCGCTTTTGTTTTTTGAGTACAACGGAACTGATAATCTTTCAAACTTTGTTTAACCTTAGCTCTTTGGGCAATTTTAGCCAATGGAATTTTTTGGTCATAAATTTTTTGAAGATACTCGTAGTAATATTCAATAAATTCTTTACCTTGACCGTTCAACAACATCTTGATTCCTTTATCCAAAAACTCCTCAATATAACCTGGTAACTTCTTTGACTTGATTGTATTACCAACCAACTTAATCTTACCTTTATCAGTCATCAAAGCGTAGTTCTTACGAGCCAAGTTGATACATGATGGCCAAACACCATCGTTATCTAAAGCCATTTCACCTCTCATGAATATGTCATTGTATTCGGCAATATCTGCAGCCGCACCAACGTATTCTTTACCTTCCACTACCTTCCAATTCAAACCACGACCAATATATTTACGGTCACCAATATTAGATGGGGATGAAAAGTTCACACCGTCCGTATCCATTACCAATGGTTCATATCCACGTTTCATAAAGAAACCAATCATCTGACGTAGGTATTGTCTACCCGTACAAGTAATCTGTTCCCCCATGTACATATCTCCCCAATGGAATACCTGAGGTGCCGATAACGCTCCAAACATCGAGTTAATAAAAATCTTAATCGGTAACTGTTTACGGTCATATGATTTTGACTTCTTAGGGTCACTCTTTTCAAATTCTTCAGCCAATTGTTTGTACATAATACGAGAACTTCTAAAGAAACCTAACAATCCTTTCATTGCTCCCATAACATCACACTCAGGAAATACATTATGAACCAACTGAATAGATGGGTAAAGTGAACTAAAGTCCAATTTCAATACATTTGTTGAATAACCAACTTTAATCAAACGAGAAAGACCACCAACAAAATCTGTCTTACCTTGTTTTTCGGGGATAGCCAAGTTGTACTTGTAAGACCAAGCCAACATAATCATCTTCCACAAAGTTGCCGTACCCATCGTACTTACACGCTCATAAGTTGTTGGAACTAACGATGCCAAAAGGAACGAACCTTGGTTGAACTCGTCATCTACACGTAGGGTTTCATCTAAGTCATCGTCAAGATACTGTTCTACAATCTTATCACCTGTAGTTTTGGTATATGTACCAGGAAAACGAGTGTCTAAGTCATCAAATTGGGGGTTATTTGCTCTTTTGTATTTACCGTTCTTAATATTTAACCAATAATCTTCTTTTTTGGCGTACATAGGACCGATTTCTGTGTGGTCAATGTATACACGGTCTTCATCTTGAATCTCCAAGTACTGAGTTATGTATTTCAAACCCGCTGATTTAATGTTTGAGTTAATCGCTTGGGCTCTACGAACTGAGTGTAAGATATCAATGATATTATACCCCCACATTGATGTTTGTGGGTATCTTTCTACCTCATTGGCAAGCTTCAACATTTGTTCTTTCTGTGATATGGGTCTTTCAGCATTAAGTGACTTGGCTATCTTTCTAATATCCAATCCAAGTGCTTTAGCTCGTTCAAAAATCCACAACCAGTCAAAGTTAAATGAGTTATATCCCGCAATGATAGATGGTTTAAGTTCGTTAATTGCGTCAAAGAATCTAATCAAACCCAACTTTTCAGTTTCTTCTGTGGCACATTCGATTACCTCGTGGAAACCTTTATTTGTTTTCATTCCAATCATGAATATACGACCATCCTTTGGTTCAAGTGAGGTCGTTTCTAAGTCAAATACAAATCGGGTTATGTCATTGTATTCTTCATATCCTTTGAATAGTCGTTTTTCTTTCTGAATCAGATATTGTTCTACAGGTGGTAACATCAAAAACAACTCTTTTGATTTTTCACCCCACGGGTCAATTCCACCATCACGGAAAAACTGAACTAACTCACGATAACCAGCCAATGACTTAACCATATAGGTTAAACCTTTTTCTAATCTTTCGTTTCCGTGTGTTTCTAATTTGTCAATAACAATCTTGTGTTTTGACATTGCTTCTTTTTGAAGGGCTTTTGAACCTTGATAAAAGTTCAGACCTTTAAGGTCACCGACCCAAGCAAATGGAATAAAATGGTCTTTTTGAATTGATTTCCCTTTACCAGGAATTTCTTTAATTTTGTAGATTGAGTTTGTTACATAGTCAAATTCGATGGCGACTATAAATTGTTCTGGGTCATTACCCTCTAAGAACGATTTAATTTCTTCGTTAGTTATCATTTTGTATAATTTTAGCCGAGTGACGTATTATCTTCCGTGAAATACGGAGTTTGTCTTACTCATTACTAATAAATATACAGATTAGATTTGGTCCCGTCAACAACAGGGTGATTTAATAATGAAACTTTCCTGAACGTAAATGTTAAGTTCTTCTCTTAACGGTAATACCAAATCTCCTTGGTCATTATGAATTAAAAACTCACCCGAATACTGACCAACTTGGTTAGTATCTCTTTCGGTGAATCTAAAATACACATAATATTCAGGTAATGCGTTTACATCAAGGTTAACTAATTCCACAATGTAAGCTGGTTTTGCAACAATTTTTGGAATACCCGAAGCCGTGTTAACCATCGTAAATGTGATTGTGGCGGTCTCTAATGAATCCATAAATTGTTGGTATTCACTTCTACCATCCTTAACCACTTGCATCTTTAGAAGCGGTAATGTCGCATTTTTCTTGATGTAAAAATTCATTTGTTTTTACTAATAAATACCATCAAGATTCTTTTCTTAATTCTCTTGGGTAAAAATCAAATCTATCGTGTTCAGTTGGTGTCATTAATAGTAGTCCTGGATTAATTTTTCCTTTAATTGTTTCTTGAAAAATGAAGCTCATCCATGTCTGTTCAAATGGGTGTGCCCATGTCGTATCTAAGAACATTTTTTTATTACCATGACGGGTTACAACTTGTGGCCAATTACAATAATAAATCTCACCTGACGCAAACGGAATACCATTATGAACCTTTATATGTCTAAATTTGGTTCTTGGTGCATTTGGGTCCTGACCATGAACAGGTAAATTAGGTTTTTCAGGCCAATGTTCTATTCTAAAATGTTGTGGAACATTATACCATGACCATTGGGTACCGTTGTCACCATAAAACTCACTGTAATTAAACTTTAAGAAATCAAAATGATTGTTCTTAGTAATTTCTATTGTATTTCTGTATAAATTTGGAACGTATCTATTAAATCCGTTTCTACACACATCTCCTTTTTGGGGGTAAAAGAACATATCATCCTCGAAGAAAAAATGAAAATCAAATCCATTTTCTTCAGAATGTTCCGCAACCCATTGTCTACCACCACAAATACCTAAATTGTCTTTTTTAATATGTTCAAAACCATATTTTTCACAAAGTTCCGAGTATTTTTCGGTAGTTGATAAATCAGATGAGTTATCCAATAAAAACTTTTTTGGTTTATCTAAGAAATCTTTATCATATTGAGTCATCGAATCAATCAATGTTTCAAATTGTTTTGGACTATTGAATGTAATTACATACAAAGCGGCGTTATCAGGATTCAAATCGTCATTAATTGGTGTAAAACCTTGTTTGTTTTTTCTTTCTAAAGTTTTGTTTTTCAAATCTTCAAAAAACTTTCCAAATAAACCGTTTGATTCTATTTCAAAATAATCAATTAAATCGGCATGTTTATAACACATAATTGAGAATATTGACTCCTCAGTTCCCATAAGTCCACGAGATAACGTAGATGATAACAAATTATAATAAATCCCGTTAATGTCCCCTATCGTGTGTTTTGGACCACCAAAGAACCCACCACGAGCAACCAACTCAACCTTTTCATTAACAATGTTGTTAATTTCATTAAAGTTAAATCCATGAATTTCATTTTCGGCTTGGTATGGGAAACAAACAAATGAAAACTTGTTAATGTGGTTAGGTAATTTATCTAAAACTTTATCGTGTGTAAAATAACCAGGGTGAACCGTATTTGTTAAACCAGCATCAATCCAAAACATCATGTCTGAATTGAATGGGTCCATAATTTTAGCGTCATTTAATAAAAAAACCTTTGACATTACCAAAGGATTATACATTTCTAATCGTGCTTGTGTTGATTGAGATAACCAACCCGATTGATTATACCATTCAGGGTTATTCCTAATTGTTTGTATCTTATCGTAAAACTCATTTTTGAACCAATCTTGACTACGAGAAATGAACATTGTGTTACTTCTATCTCTACGTTCAAAAACAAATGATTCCAAATCAGAATCACCAAAGATAATCATTGGGTTATCAACCTTAAGTAGTTGGTCAAACTTATCCAAATAGTGTTGAAATGAACGTGACCAACCTTCACCAAGTTCATCACGTTTAATATTCCAAAGTCCGGTTACTAATGTTATTTTAGACATTTAACTCTTCTAATATTTTATAAAAACTTTTATTTTGCTCAAAAAATTCTTTTGAACCTTCCTTATGGTTATCTTCATGCCACCATATATCAAAATTTAATGGTTTGAACCAATCTTTGTGGTTTTGATACATTAAAGACATATAATGTTCTTCATAAAACAATTTATTTTGTTCCGGAATAACTAATCTAACGTAATCATCAAATTGTTTAACAATCTTATCCCATAGTTCGGTTTTTCCACCAAAAAAACCACCAATTATGTGAACACTATTGTCGTATGTTGTATAAAACTTAGGGTCAACGGTTCCTTCCCAAAAATTTCTTGAATTTTCTTTTGCAACCATTACAAATTTATCATCAGAATAGTTAATCAAGTTGGTTAAAAAGTTATCGTTGAATAATGTAGATTCATAATAACCTCTATAACCTGGTGCCGATAGATATTTATCAGGAATTAATCCTGTGTGTGATAATCCCGCATCAAACCAAAAATAATAATCATAACTTTTATCTTCGTTCTTAAACCAAGAAAATTTAGAATACTGAATATCATAACACCTATCAGATGTTTTTATTGCGTCAAAATTTTTGACACTACTAATTAATTCGGCATATTCATTTTGTGTTAAATCAAACAATACAAACTTTAATCTATCTTCAGATATGTTATGATTTTTATAAAAAAATTCTTTTAAATCGTCCAATTCTCTATCAGATGTATAACAGATAAAATCCGCTTGTGACATCTTTAATAAAGATAATAGACTAAAACGATAATGGTCTTTCCTACCGTGTCTTCCACCTAAATCGGAACCGTAAAGGTCCGAATAAATACTTGTGATTATTTTAACTCTCATTATTATTTCTTAATTCTAAACATTTATCGTAGTCCATATACCTACCCTCAAGTTTGTCGGGAAAATACACATTCCAATTATATGTCATTACATAAAAATTTGAATCTATTGTTTTGTTAATATCTGAATAATCTTTTTTTTGTACAACTAAAGGTAATTTAGCCGAAAAAGATTGTATATTAGGGTAAACCGCTCTATCTAAAAATTCATCAATTGGTACTTGCATATGACTATTTTCAATTATTTCATTAGTATTCCATTTTGAAATATATTCACATGCCTTTTTAGTTAAAATAAAACCAGATGTACCAAAAATACCCCTATGTTTATTTGGGTCTTTTGGTGGTAACGATGTTAAATCAACTAAGTTTTCAGAAAATTTATTAAGCGGTCTGTGAATTGATGGGGCAAAATGGAAAAAATTCCAATCATTATTACTCAATTCATCTTCAATCATTGGTATTAGATTTTTGATATATGGCATAAAAAATATATCGTCTTCAAACACCATAGCATATTCATACCCTCGTTCTAATATTATTTTAGCGATTTGTTGGTGAGAATAGGCACAACCTTCATAACTATTAGTGTCTACAGCGTTGAATCTTTCAAATGTCCAACCCATATGTTCAAATTCTTTTGTAACCGCCTCTAACCTATCAGGTCTCCTTTCTAAGTTAATTACAAATTTTGGTATTTCGTTAAAATTAATTTTCATATTTTAAATCTCCTTTATTATCATAACCTCTTCTATGTGCAAAAATAACTGAATTTATTTCTAACGCCTTTTTAAGGTTTCTATTTACGTCAGTCCAATATCCATAGATATCAATGTTTTGTGTGGGTATATAATATCTTGACGATAAAATTGATAATACACTTTGGTCGTGTCTGTGGTCTTGTTCAAACCCATCAACACACCCTTCAATTTGGGAATATTCCCAACCTTCTTTAATTATGTTTGAATGTTTACCATTACTCTTAAAACCAACCAAACCTGACCAAAGTTGTTTGTCGTTTAATTCTTTTTCAGTTGCGTTCATTATTTCAACACATTTGTTGTGAGTATAATTTCTATTCAAATGAATATCACCCACCAAAAATATGTCTTCACTTTCAATAGTATCAAAAATAGGTTTAAGACTTTTTAATGCACACGCACCAGCATCTAACCATAGAACGTTTTTTGAAAGACTCATCGCATCATACAATGTAAACATTTTTAAAAAATGACACTTTGTTTTAACTGTAGAAATTGTTTCGTAGATTGGAAAATCTTTTTTAAAGTCAATCACCATTACCTTTTTTAAGGTTTTTAATCTTTCAATTTCTCTATAATCTAATCCAAAATCATAAACAATGGTCATGTCAACTAAATCAAAACTATCTTTATGGATACTATTGATTAGAGTCAATAATGATTCAAAATATGGGCTATTTGCACCTGTTATTACAACATTATTATACATTTTGATTCAAAAAGTTTTGGATTATCTTTTCAGGAAACATATATGCTTTCGCCAATTCAAAGTTTTTCTTAATAGATTCCATTTTTGACATATAAAGTTCAATATTTAATTTGTCTAAAATTGCTGGTAAATCCTCATCACCTTCAAAATATATAATACCGTTTTCATCAAAATATTGTGAAGTTGTTTTTGAACCGACATATATAGGGATTGTACCTGATAAGAAACAGTCCAATATTTTTTCAGTGAAATAATCAGACTCAATACTATTCTCAATAACAATTGAGAACATATAATCTTTTAACGCTTCGGTTTTAAATTCAATTGGTTTTTCACATCCAGAACCATAAAAATCAACTCTATTATCATCCTTTAATCTATCGTAAACACGGAATCTCATTCTGTGATATGGGTTCCAATTCTTCCAAGAAAAAACACAACTAACCATTTTAGATTTATCATGTATATTAATATCTTCTTCTCTCATCCATGTTCCACCATGTGGAATATAAACCGCATTTTCTGCTTGTGGTAAAATATTTTTATGATGTGTAAAAATGTATTTAAAACTTTCTTTGTTTTTAACAATGTTTTGATAGTTTTCACCGTTAATAATTGGTGGTTCAATCAACCAAGCACAATTTGTTTTAGATTCATCTCTTGGTGATAAAAAACACATTCTATCAATATAAATTCCAACATCATAATTTTCGGGTTCCCTTTCCCAATTTGTTTTAGGGTCAATATACCTAGACAAACCTGGTTGTCCAATTAAGTTTTCATCAAATAATTTTATTCTCATTTTTTTAAATATTTTATTATTTTATTACCAATAAAGTCAACTTGACTATCGGTTAATTGTGGATAAGATGGTAAGATAATACACTGTTCATTTAATTTAACAGAATTAATGTCTTCATTTGGAATGTGTGAAATATATTCATGTTTTTTCATCTCATAAAACATAGGTCTCGTATCAACACCAACTTGAAATAAGTGTAATTCTAAATTTTTCTTTTGTTGCAAAGTAAACTCATTAAATCTTAAACCAAACATCCATTCAGAATGTTCAGTATCAGGGTCAATTTGTTGAAAAGATATTTCATCAACATTTTTAAAGAGTGATTTGTAACGATTAAAAATTCTGTGTTTTTTTTCTTTAATTTCATTTAAAGATTCTAACTGTCCATATAATATTGCCGCTTGAACATTTGTCATTCTATAGTTATAACCCAAAACATCATGAATAAACTTTTCATTTGATTGTCCTTGAGATTTAACTTTATTAATATATTCAAACACATCATCATCATTTGTTATAAAAGCCCCTCCTTCACCTGAAGTAATGGTTTTATTACCAAAAAAAGATATTGATGACGCAAATGATTCAGTACCTGTATAACTTTCACCGTATTTACCTAAAAAACCTTCACAATTATCTTCTAAAATAACCGTGTTTGGAAATTTAATTTTTAATTTTGGAACATTAACAACATTACCAATATTGTGTACAACTAATATAGCTGTATTATCATCAATCAATTCATCTAATTTGGATGTGTCAAAATTCCATGTGTCTAAATCAGAATCAATTGGTATTAATTCGTAATTCTTATCAAATAGAAATGAATTCCACGCAGCAACATAAACATTATTTGGTACTATAATTTTATTAATGTGGGGGTATTTGTATTTTAACGCCAACGCCAACAAATGTGTTGCCGTAGTTCCGTTATTAGTTAATATTAGTCGTTTGCAACCAAGTAATTCTTTTAGTTTGTTTTTTGCCAAATCCAAATATTCTCCTTGTGATGAAACCCATCCAGAATCAATCGCCTTGTGAGCATACTCTAAATTTTTTTCATTAAAATATGGTTGATAAATTGGTATCATAATTTTATAAAATAAGCATTATTATCTTTTATTAAATCAAATTTATAATTTAAGTTTTCTAAAAATAATTTTATTTGGTCTAAACCAACGTGAGGATATTCTATCGATAAAATTTGAGGTAAAAATTTAGAATTTTTCATACCTTCCAAAACTTCCATTTCATACCCCTCAACATCTAACACAAATAAATCAATTGTTTGATTGGGGAAATTTTCATTCATTAACCCATCAATTATATTGTCATATCTTGTTAATGTCACATTATATTCTTCAAATTGACAACCTTCATGATTTAATAGCTGTTCATGTTCTAATTTGTGATTAAACGAACCATTACCAAATTTAATCCCATGATATGGGTGAACCGCGTGTTTAAAAGACAATGTTGTTTCTTTATCACCTAAACCAAAATTAAAGTTAAATGATTTTTTTCTGTTTGAGTTTAATAACTCAAATATTGGTGGAGATGCTTCAATATTAATACAAGACCAATCTAAACTCTCTTCAAAAAACAGTGTTGACGATTCCATAATACCATCAAATGCACCACACTCAATTGAAATCCCATTTCTTTTTTCTTGAAAATATCTTTCAAATATAAATTTATCTTGTTCGGATTGTCCGTAAAATTTGTACATTATATTGAGTGTAAAAATATATTATAATCTAAAAAAACCTGATTATTTAACTCACATTTAAATTGACGACATACGTTTTCATTACTCAAAGACAATAACTTATCAGTAAAAAGACTTGTACAAAAAAAACCACCACACCCAATCATGATGATGTTTTTAGAATTGGATATTATTGATAAGTCGTGTAGTATATTTTTCAAATTAATGTTGTTGGGTGTAAAATCGGTTTGTGTTAGGTCGATGATTTTATCTGAATCAATATTTTTAATAAAGTCATCATAAAGTGAATACACAACGTTACTACCTAAATGTTTATATTCACCAGTGTATTGTATTTCTTTTTCACCCATTATTAATATTTTCGAATCTATTGAATTCAATTTTGAGTAGAATTGTTTGGATATACTATCAAAAAAAACTCTATTGTAATCCCTTACTTTTGTAAATAAAACAACATAGTTTGAGTCAAAGGTTTCAACTAATGTATCTGAAAATTTAGACTTTAAAATGTTTCTAACGACTGGTTCAGAAAACATCCTATCGACATAATCCAAATTTAATTCCCACTTTCTATCTATTTCAAGATTTGGTTCACATTCAATAACATTGTAATCACTTAATAAAAATTTAATATAATCAATACAGAATTTTTTGTAGGATTTACTTCCATCTCTATAAGCATTAAGTGTAATATCGTTAATGTTTACCATTAAGGTATCTTCTTTGGTCATACGAAGTAACATTTCACCACAAAAAAAAGTTAAGTCACCTAAACCAATAAACGTTAAGTCATATTTGTAAGTTATTGGCATTTTTAATTAATCATTATTTGGTAAAATAATTTTATTATTTTTAAAGATTTCAAACTCAGTCAAATCTCTATAACCATTTAATTCGTCTTGGTCTGCCTTGTGTTGTGGATAATTTTGCATAAGACATAATCCTTGTGCAGCATCTTGAGGGGTCATATACATATTCCACCCTATTGAACTAATATTATCTTCTTTGTAATATTTTTCACTTCTACCCTCATACCTCGCTTTTTTGAACCAATTTACCGCATCGATATTATCGGTTAAAATCATACCACCTTTACCAATCCCAAGATTTTTCTTTATGTGAAAAGATAAACACATAAAACTATTTTCAATATACATGTTAGATGTGAATCTTTTAGCCGCATCATATATAGGATATGGTTTAAGTTGATATATACCCGACCAATGATTTGTTGTTGGTGTGGTGTCAAATATAACATCACCACCCGCATTGATTATACTCATTGGTACTGATAAATAAGTTTTAGATGGAATTATAACTTCTTGTACTTGTAGGTACTTACATACTAAAAATAACGCATTTGTACAACTATCAACAGAAACAGCATATGGTGCTCCTGTATAAAGAGATACTTCCTCTTCAAACATTTGAACTATTTTGTAAGGATTATGTTTTTTTATTGGCATAAATTAAGATATTAGTAGGGTATAAACTTACCTTTTGTGGGAAGCAAATATTTCATAAATTTTATTTCGGTATCCGACAGTTTTTTTGTGTATTTTCTATTTGACACGTTAAAATAAGAAATATCATCGTCAAAAGATATTTGACTTTCATCTAATACAACTTTTATTTTTTCCGTATCTTCAAATTTTTTAAGATAAGACAACATTTTTTCGTATTTTTCATCAATAGAAACTTCTCTAAATTGACGTTGTATTTTTTCCGTCAAATCTTTTGCTGGACTACCCCCATAAATGTGATTATATTTCATATCTTTTGTTATGACTGAACCGACCAACGCCATTGATTTGTCTTCTGCAACAATTGGAGATACAATACAATGACCAACAAACCAACAGTCATTTCCGATTGTTAAATTTTTATTTGAGTTGTAGTTACACCCCTCTAAATCATCACCAAATAGTATGTGAGACCATAACTGAGAGTGTGCTCCTATTCCACAATTATTACCTATAGTCGTCCCACCAATACCGTCAATAATTGTGTATTGACCAATCCAAGCATTATGTCCTATCTTTATAGGTTTGTATCCATGGATGTTTGTGTGATGATGTATTTTACAATAATCACCTATTTCGATTTCATCCACCATTATTTGAACATCATCACCTATGTACGTATTGTCACCAATAATAACTTTTTTTGCCTTTCCATCCAAACCTACAATTTTTGCCTTTGGAGATATAAAAGTGTTTTTTCCTATAATTAACTCTTCTACTTCAATCATTTTAATTTTTTTAATTATCCCAAAATTCTAAAAATAACCAATCGTCATTTTGAACATGTGGATTTATTGATTGTTGAATTGTGTTTATTTTTTTTGCTTCCTCATTAATTAAATGAATTATGTGTCCAACATTATCAAATTTGATTATAGAGGGAAAATCATAAGGGGTATTCATTATCGTTTTTCTACCCATAAGACCCAATTCTCTTACCGTTACAAACCCATGTTTTTTGGATAAATTTAGATTTAAAAAACAATTATCATAATACTTATTTTTTAAAATTTCTATATCCACATATGTACTAATATGGCAACCTAATCCCCCAAAAAGTATTTCATAGTTAATATTTTTTTGAATTTCATTAACAACATCGTATTTAAATTCAGTTTTGTCCCTCATGTAACAATATATTTTGTTGCCAAGCCTGTTAGGTTTAAATAACGAGTAATCTTTAAATTCTATTTCTATTTTTTTTGTATTCAGATTTAAATCTTTATCAATGTGAGGACCATAAAAAACGTGAAGGTTTTTTGTATTTAAATGTTTAAGTACCAATTCATCTGATGGTGTAATACAATGTACTAACTTAAATCCGTTGTGGTTATTAATTATATTTAAGTTACCCGTACACACTCCAAAAAAAAGAGTAGGTTCATTTGTATCAATATAATCATTAAAATTATATCTTTTTTTTAACCCTTCTTTAAAAAATAATCCGTGTGTATCAACGCACAATTGTGTAATTTTTTTCATTGTCTACAACAATAAATATTTAATATGTTTTATGACTTCTTTGTAAAAATTTACCGTTATCTAAATCTTCACCATTTAATTTTGCTTCAATAATTTCTATGATTTTAGAATCTACCTCATTGATTAATTGATTTCTTTGTACGTTCAAATCACAAGCTTTTTTTAATGTTTCCCATAACAAATTAGCACCTTCTTCATTGTTAAAATATTTTTCTTTATATTCATCAAAACTCATTCTTCTGATGTCGTATAATAATTCTTGATTGTCCCACATTTTCATGTCAACAGTGACTAATTTATCAATTACGTTTCCTAATGTATCTGCCATAATTTTATTTTTTTAATTTCATTATATAATAGTTTATTTTTTTTTCTATAATTTCAAACCCTTTTTTCATATATAGGTAAACTGCCGAATTATTGTTAATATCTACAGATAAATAAATGTCATTTTCTGAATTAGAAATCAAATCATCCATTATTTGGTCACCAATTTTTTTTCCAATTTCATTATCTGAAACCATAATTCCTAACCACGTTTTTTCATCTTCATAATCTAAATGACCATACCCTACATAAACATTATCAATGTAATATAAACATGCGTATTTATGATTTTTTATAATGGTATATGGTCTTTTTGAGAAGTATCTAAATGTTTTAATACCATTAATATTTGATTTGATAAATTCATCCAATTCTAATAAAGATGAACAATCTGTATGATGTATTATTTTTTTAGATAACATAAGAATTATAATAGAACCTCAATATCATGTTTTTTTATGTATGGTCCAATATAGGGTCTATCACAATACATATGTGCCACAACATTTTTGTTGTATTTTTTACACATCATTAAACTCATAAATGAACTACTAATAAGATTAACACTTTTAGCATTCTCAATTACTTTTAATAATTCAAACATACCATATTTGGGGTCTGCGGTAATTATTGGTAAATTTGGTTCTAATTTATCACGATTTATTATTATGTTTGATTCAGGTTTTTCATGAACAAATAAGTAATCGGTAATACCCTTACTTGTTATTAATTCTTCAAAGACCTTATTTTCTAATTCAATATCACGTTCAAGATAAAAATACTCAGTTTTAATTTTTGGGTCCATACCAACTAACATGTAAAAAGCATTATCAAAATATGTTTCATAATGATATGGATTACCATCACAAAAATGTGACGATATGACTTTATCAAAATGTTGTGTTCGTATTAATTGATGCATCTCACCATCACCATCAACACTAACAACCACAATTCTTGGATTATCTCTAAACATATATTCAGTATTTTTGAAATTGTGATGTTTAGCTGCCGTGAATACCTGACTGTTTGGATTATCTTCAGCAATTTTACGTATCATTCCATTATGAACAATATTATCGCCCATACCCAAATGATGTTTTACAAATATTTTTGACATTATAAATTTCCTGTGATTCTATCACACCAATCTTTTGATATTGAGTGTGGCCAAACAACCCAATATTTAGGTTTATGTTCTGTTTGGAATTCTCTCCATACCTTACAGTAACCATCGGGGTCATTCATCATTCTATTGATTTCATCTTTGTCGGCATCTTTTCTGTGTAATGTTTCATCATTTTCACCGTGGAAGGCAACAACCCAAAAATCATAGTCTTTTTCAGGAACTTGTGAGAATCCAATATCAATACAATGTTTGAATACTTGAGCGAAGTTTTTCTTCCATTCTTCTTCAGATTCAAAGTTGTATGGATTTGGTGGGTATTGTTTATCTAAAGTATATTGTTGAACAGCTCTTTTTTCAAACAAAAGACCTGAATACTTTTCATAATCTCTTAATGTTCTAACAGTTCCAAAACCATAAGGTCCGTCATGCCCTTCTTGAGTTTCACCGTCCATACCAAACAATTTTCTATTGGTAAAATGTGAATGACTATTTTTACTTCCCCACTCTTTATCGTCATCCCATTGTTTTGTTCTACCTTTACGAGTATATTCGTGCCAAATCAAAACTTTATGTGGGTGGAACAAATCATAACCCCAAGTGTAAGCACGAGCGGCAATTGATATTTCCTCACCGTGGAAATAGTATTCAGGGTTGTGTTGTACTTCTTTTGAGAATTGTCCTAATGTAAAACAGTAGTGAGCTGAATAGAAACGAGATGTAACAGGTTCTGTTAAGCTCTGCCAACCTGGAATTGTCTCAGGTAAGAAGAATACCGCACCTTCGGGAATAAATCTGTCAAACGCCATTCTCCATGGTTCTTGCATTCTCCCTGCTGGGTCATTGTCGGGGTCAAATGATGAAACATATCCTGTAAGTAATGGTTTTTCATGACCTTTCTTTTGGAGTTGTTTAATCATCTTAATCATCTCATCATCCCAATTGGGTGCAAACCTCATATGAGAATCAATTTGAAGTGTATATTCTTCATCACCATAAAGTTGTTGTGTTAGGTTTCTTGCCCAACAAACACCTTTTGATTCCAAGTATGGAATATCAATAATTTTGAATCTTTTATCTTTATTGTACTCTGACAAGTCATCAAATTTATCATCAGGATGAAATTGTCTTGCAATACCAAATCGTAAGTTTTTTGGTTTCTTTGCATTTTCAATCATGTTTTTGATTGTGTGGACCAACTGTGGGTCTCGGTAAGAAGCAATTTGAACAAATATTTTCATGAAACTAGTTTTTACCAAAACTAATTAAAGAATTAAAAAAGTTAATAGGAAAATTTTTTAATTATAATTCGTATTATAGTTTTGTGTTGTTCCCAATTAACTTACTTTAACATATCCGTAATAAACTATTTGAGGTGTACCACTGTTATTGGTTATACCAAATGTAAAGGTATTTGTATTTGAAACCGCTGGAGATGAATTACTAATAGTTCCCGCAGTTCCGACTATCTGACTTGGTATTGATGTTAAAACCAAAGCATTTCCTGCAAGATAATACCAACCATATTGTACACCTATTACAGGTACGTTTAAGTTTGATAGTGTTACTGTTGCATTCCAATTAACAATACCGTTTGGAATATTTCCATTCACCCACATAACATATGATTCACCCGCAGTAACTGTAAAACTAACAGTATTTGTACCTGCAGATAAGGTCCAACTTCCTGTGACGGGTGATATCGCATTTTGCGAATACCCACTAAGTAATGTTTCTTTTTCAACTCTATAACTTTGAGTCAATCCGCTGTTGTCCATAACCAACCAAACACCCGTGGTGTTTCCTGTGTATATTGGTAATTGACTTATTCTTGTAGTTGCCATTTTAATTTATTTTAATTTATTTTTTTTATATAATATCTATTTCAATATTATTGTCATTTTCTGTTGTGGCGATTGTACCATCCTCAAACAATAAGAAGTATAGTTCGGTTGATGTTGGTGTAACTGTATTAGTAGGAGTAATTGACGGTGTATAAGTTATAGTTGGTGTAACCGTATTAGTTGGTGTTTGAGTTTGAGTTGCCGTTATACTTGGGGTTTGTGTTACCGTAGGTGTTACTGTATTAGTTGGTGTTTGAGTATTAGTTGGAGTTATTGTTGGTGTAGGGGTTGGTGTTCTTGTTACCTGAGCTGTTATACTTGGTGTTGGTGTTTGAGTACCAACTGGTGTATGTGTTGGTGTTTCAGTATTAGTAATTGTGGGTGTTGGAGTTGAGGTCTTAGTACTTGTTGGTGTAACTGATGGTGTATTAGTTGGTGTTGGGGTTACTGTTGGTAATGGAGTTCTTTCAATATATGTACTACCTTGACCATACACAACAATATCCCAATCAGTATTTCCACTTGATGGTATACTTGAAATATTTGGACTTAATGAAACGTATACCACGTTTTCATACGTAACAAAAGTGTTAGTCTGATACGCAGTACCATTATCCCAAAAACCCTCCCAAGCAAAATTTGACATCATTTAATATTTTGTTATAATTATGTATTCTGTGGTGTTATCACAACGTAGTTGCTACCATAGCTTGGAGCTCCCGATTGAAATGTTCCAGAATTAGACCATGTGGACCCAGAGCCATGGACTACTTGGTACATGCTGTTGTCTGTATATGCAGCCACTCCTTGTGCCCATATTGTATATGAAG
>Ga0209296_1000253_pt1 | contig 46073 bp, 69 predicted proteins | sample S_130206_EF_Meta_FD_187319 | JGI IMG/M metagenome (GOLD analysis project Ga0209296, IMG submission 187319) | Freshwater microbial communities from Lake Simoncouche, Canada to study carbon cycling - S_130206_EF_MetaG (SPAdes) (version 2) | ecosystem: Environmental > Aquatic > Freshwater > Lake ...
AAAATGCTGGTTCAGTTACTCCGCCAAGTGGCTATACAAATTATTTAGGAATTACATCATCTTCTGCATATACTGTTTTATCTGGTGATTTTTTTAGTGTTCAACATCGTATTGAAGGATATAACATAGCAGATTTAGGATGGGGAACTGCTACAGCTAAAACTGTAACTTTTTCTTTTTGGATTAGGTCATCACTTACAGGAACTTTTGGCGGTGCATTGTATAATTCTGACAGCTCTAGAAGTTATCCATTTAGCTATACAATTTCTGTGGCTAATACTTGGGAACAAAAGTCTGTAACAATAACTGGTGATACTTCTGGAACATGGCTAACAACTAATGGTATTGGTATACTTATTAATTTTAGTTTAGGTGCTGGTTCTACATATAGTGGAACTGCTAATGCTTGGTCTGGAACTGCTTATGTTCAACCTACAGGAGCAACATCAGTCGTAGGCACTAACGGAGCTACATGGTATGTTACTGGTGTCCAACTAGAACAAAACACAGTAGCAACACCGTTTGAACGCAGACTTTATAATCAGGAATTGGCTAGTTGTCAGAGGTATTACCAAACATTACCTTTTGATAGTGGATTTATTTCTGTTGGAGCTGTAATTAATACTAGTTCTGTTAGAGGTCCATTATTTCAGCTTAATGTAAATATGAGAGCTGCTCCAACCATTACTCTCCCAGCTGCTGGAAGTGGTGCTGGACAATTACATTATACTACTTCTAGTGGAGCTGTTCCAGGTACAATAGGCACTAATTCAGTATTAGGAGTGCAAGTAAATTCCTTTAGAGTTGAAGGTGATACTTATACATCAATGTTTACTGCTGGACAAACATCATTATTAAGACTTGGTTCTGGTGGTGCATCTATAACAGCAAGTGCGGAGCTATAATTATGTATAAATTAACAAAAGAAAATGTTGTAATTAGAATATCAGACAATGCTTTTATCCCATTTGACCCAGCTAACATAGACTACCAAACCTATCTTAAATGGGTAAGCGAAGGCAATACGCCAGAACCTGCGGATCAGTAATGAAAAAACTAGTAGCCTTACTATTATTAGCAAGCTACTCTTATGCAGGTGATACCAACTTAATGGTAATGCAATACAATGAGAACGTTCGTATTGTACTATCTAAAGAAAAGTGCCCTGTTGGTGAAGGTTTTGTAGCCGTAGCCCAACGTATTGATAAAGAATATATGACAGCTTGTTGGACAGCTAAAGGTAATCTTATCCATATACAATGGGAAGGTGGAGACTTTAGTGACTTTGATGTAACAAGATTCTATCCTGTGGAGATTAAATAATGGATCCAATAACAATGTTAACAGCCTTTGCTCCAATGGTTATGGACTTAGGCAAGTCTCTTATTAGTAAGTTTATTGCACCTGATGTATTTAAACCAGCTACTATAGAACAGTATACTCAAATGAAGACTCTTGACTTAGAGTTCTTTAAGACAATGAACGACGTAGGAGCGGGTAATACAAGTTACCCTTGGGTAGAAGCCATTGTTAGATTAATGAGGCCTCTAATAGGCCTTCTTGTGCTTTCTACATGGGTATATACAGTCATCAGTGGACACCCTAGTGAAGAAGTTAATAACTTTGCTTCAGCGGTAGGATTCTATCTCTTTGGTGAGCGTAGCCTATTCTACATTAAAAAGAAATGAAACTAAGCGAACACTTTACATTAGAAGAACTAACACACTCAGAGATAGCTGAACGTCAAGGTTTAAACAATACTCCTAATGAGGAAGTCAAAGCTAACCTAGTTAGATTATCACGGATGTTAGAAGAAGTTCGTAGAACTTTAGGTAGACCAATAATGGTTAACTCTGCTTATAGATCACCAGAAGTTAATACTGCAGTAGGAAGTAAACCTACAAGTCAACACTGTAATGGTTGTGCTGCTGATATTAAAGTACCAGGCTTAACACCTGATAACATTGTTAAAGAGATTCTTAAAACAAACCTTGAGTATGATCAACTTATTCGAGAGTTTGATTCATGGGTACACATATCCATACCTAACAAGTTTGCAGACAAACCTCGCAAACAAGTTTTAATTATAGACAAAGCTGGCACTAGACCATATTGATTTTATGAAACTTATAACAGTTGAAACGTGTAAAGCAGTTTACAGAATGTTAAGTGAACTACCACCTTTCAATAAGTATGAGTTACCCAGACCTTCCGAGATAGAGTTTCTAGTTGTAGATGATCCTGATATGTATGGATCGTATTCACCTGAACCACACTGCATTACCATGAGTACAAGTAAACAAAGCTATCTACAGACTCTAGAGAAAACAATGGCACATGAAATGGTGCATCTTATTTTATACCTTGAAGGTAAAAGATATGAACTTCATAACAAAAACTTCTATAAACTAACATATCAAATAGCCGAGATTTATGGCTGGGAACCTAAGGACTTATAATGCCCCACGAACATTTAACAGATGCAACTAAACATGTAATTGATGGTGCATCTATTGCTACAGCAGTAGGAACTATGATGCAATTACTACCTGCTATTGCAGCTTTATTTACAATTATATGGACAACTATCCGTATCTACGAAACAAAGACAGTACAAAAACTATTAGGAAAGAACAAGGACTAATATGGCTACTTCAGGTACAACAACATTTAGCGTAACTCGTAATGACATTATTCAGTCATCTCTACGTCTATTAGGTGTGCTTGAAGAAGGCACACAACCTACGGCTAGTGCTATTGAAAGTGCAAGTTTGGTTCTTAATATGATGCTTAAGGATTGGATGACTGATGGTATTAAACTATGGACAGTTACTGAGTTAACCATTCCTTTAAAGTCTAACCAAACAACTTATACTATTGGGCCTTCTAGTTCTTATGATTTAAATACTAATAGACCTTTAAGACTTATTCAATCTTTTTTAAGAAAGATATCTAATACTACTAATCAAGTTGCAGATATATCTTTACTTTCAGGTGGAACAGGTTATACAGTACAAGCTACAAACCCTGTATCAGCTACTGGTGGTTCTGGCTCCGGTGCTACATTTAATTTAACTTATACTGGTGGTGTTGTTACTAAAGCTCTTCTTGCTAATGATGGTGGTAATGACTATGCAGTAGGTGATGTTTTAACAATGTCTGGTGGTACGTTTACAACTCCAGCAACTATTACTGTTGACTCTCTTTTAAATACTTATATTGATTTACCTATGTCTATTCTTTCACAACAAGAATATAACATCTTAGGTTCTAAGTTTAACACAGGTACAGTAAACTCTGTGTACTACTGGCCTTATCCAACATATGGAGAACTTAAAGTATTCTTAACTCCTAATGCAAGTACATCAACTACATATGAATTACATATAACTGTTCAACGTCCTATTGAGGATATTACTACAGCTAATCAAACATTTGACTTTCCATCAGAGTGGTTTCAATCATTGCGTTGGGGTCTAGCTTCAGAGATTGCAGTTGACTATGGTCTACCCTTAGAAAAACTAAGTGGTGTTATCTCTAGAGCAGAGTCATACAAACAAAGATTAATGGCATGGGATACAGAGTACGCTTCTACATTCTTCCAACCAGATATTAGATCACAAGTATTAAGGTTTAGATAATGCAAACTTTACGTTTACCTATGAGTTATGGGGTAGAGTTTCGTAATGATACCACAGCTAAAGGTTCTAAGATGGTTAACTGTTATGCAGATGACTATAATGGAACTATCTATGCTAAGAAAAGACCAGGATATACATCTTCTGCAGTAAGTTTTACAGCAGGAACTGGACAAGGTCTTTATACATATGCTAGTAAAATTTATGGTGTTACTAATAACACTCTTTATAGTACTAATTTAAGTACTGTTTCTACTGTAGGAAGTTTAACAGGAACTACTACTCCTTGTTCGTTTACTAATACCATTAATAATGGTTATATGTTCTTTCAAAAAGGAGACTATGGTTATACTTATGATGGAACAACCTTAGCTAGAGTTAGATCAGATAGCGTAGCATTTGTTACAATTACAGCAGGTGGTACTACATATGTTACACCTACTGTTACGTTTGGACCTGCCTGGGCAGCTACAACACCATATATTGTAAATCAACAAGTTTCTTATGGTACTAATCTTTATACAGTAACTGTTGCAGGAACTACAGCAAGTACTCCTCCTACTTTTACTAGTGGTTCTCAAGCTGATGGTACAGCTACATTAACATATGCAGGAACTCCTGCTACAGCAACAGCTACACAAACTGGTGGTATTGTTACAGCAATTACTATTACAAATGCAGGAACAGGTTATATTAACCCTCCTACAATAACAATTTCAGCATCACCATCAGGTATTCAAGCTACTGCTACTTGTTTACTTAATGGGTTTCCATCAGGTAGTATTGTACCAGGGACTGCTTATTTTAATACTTATGTCTATGTAATGACAGACGATGGTAAGATTTGGAATAGTGAACCAAATGATCCTACTAAATGGGATGCTTTAAACTTTATTACAGCAGAAGCTGAACCTGATAAAGGTGTTGCTTTAGCTAAACACTTTAACTATTTAATAGCCTTTGGACAATGGTCTACAGAGTTTTTCTATGATGCAGGTAATGCAGTAGGATCTCCATTGTTACCTAATCAAACATTTCGTATTGAGTTTGGATGTGCTAATGGTAACTCTGTTGTAGAAATGCAACAAACAGTTGTATGGGTAGCTGTAGGGCGTAATACTGGTAGATCAGTTCTTATGCTTGATGGTACAAGACCAGTACAAATTTCAGATGTTTCTATTGAAAGAATACTAGATGAGTCTTCTTTAACTAATGTTAGAGCTTACTCATTAAAAATAGCAGGACATTATTTTTATGTGCTTAATTTATTAGATGATGATTTAACTCTTGTTTGTGATATTAAAAGTAAACAATGGTGTATTTGGACTTCTTATGTAAATAATCAAGAGACTATTTTAAATGGTACATTTTTTACATCATATAATAATGAAGGATATGCTCTTGACAACTCTAATGGAAAACTGTATAATATAAGTGAGCATACTTATACTGATGAAACAGGACCTATTCAATATAGAATTAGAACACCTTTAATAGATGCTGAAGCTACTACACGTAAATTTATAGGTAGACTTGAGGTAGTAGGTGATAAGATAGGAGCTACACTTCGCATAAGACATACAGATGATGACTATCAAAATTGGTCTCAATATCGTAATGTTGATCTAAGTGCAACTAGAAGTGTTTTATATCAAAACGGTAACTTTAGACGAAGAGCTTATGAATTTTTCTGCACAGACAACCAGCCACTTAGATTGCAAGCTTGTGAAATGGACCTTGACGCAGGAACAAACTAAAGCTATTGAAAAAGCTTGGGATAGTTATAAAGACTATTGGGAAGATACTAAAGAAGAATTCTTAAAACAATTTACAGGGTTTATCATTTACCCTATTAAAACTATAAATGGTGTTATAGGTTGTGTTGCAGTAAGAGATAATGAAATTCACATATTTGCTACAGATAAATTTAATCTTAGAAAATATGTTAAAGCTATTTTAGTTCCGTTGTTAAACGAACATAAAGAAGTTATTTCTACTGTTCATTCTAATAATCTAAATGCTTTAAAGTTTGTAACTAGATTGGGATTTAAACCATACAATCAAATTAATAATAAAATAAATATAAGGATTACACAAGATGGGCTTTGTTGCTGATATTGTTGGAGGTGTAGCCGATGCAGTTGGTTCTGTAGTCGGTGGCGTTGTTGACGCTGTAGGAAGTGTAGCCGATGCTTTGGGACCTATAGGAACTATAGCTGCTGCTTACTTTGGTATGCCTTACCTTGCTCCTTCTGGGTTTGCTGCACTTTCAGCTCCTAGTATATTAGGAGGAGGAATGACAGGGGCAGGTATGTTAACCTCTGGCACTTTAGCTAGTGGTATTGGAGGCTCATTACTATCTACTGCAGGAGGTTTAGGAGTATCTAGTGCCTTTAGTGGAGCTAATTCTTTTATTAATGGTCTTGGTGGTTTTACTTCATCTGTACCTAATGCAAGTTCTTCTTTTGGTAGTATTGCAAACTCACTTAGTAATTTAGGTAATACAATTACAACAGGTGAATCTGGTGGTATTCCTACTAGTAATGGTGGTATTGGTGGTCTTAGTAAATATACTAATCTTATTAAAAGTGGTATGAGTATTTATGATGCCTTTAATAATACAAGTACAGGACAAACACCTCAAGCAGCTCAAGCTAATGCAGATCCTTATGCTAAATATAGAGAGGATGCTGCTACTCAATTAAATCAATTAATGAACGATCCTAGTAGGGTTTATGGTATGCCAGGTTATAACTTTGCTCAAGAAGAACAAGCTAAAGCTATTCAAAGACAAGCATCCGCTTCAGGTCAATCTATTTCAGGTAATACATTAGCATCATTACAAAAACAAAGTGCTAACGTAGCACAAGACTGGTTTAATAATTATGTAAATCAATTATCTGCACAATCAGGAGCAAATCAAGCTCCAGCTGTAGGTCAAACTGCTTATGCAAATGCAGCTAACATGCAATCATTAGCAGCAAAGAATAAAAAGGACCAACAATTAGAAGCAGTTCTTGGTTTAGGTGGTGCTCTTGGTGGATTTTTTGGATAAAGGATAAATTATGGCAGGCATTCCAATGTATTATGGTACTTCCACTTTTGGTGGAATAGAAGCTAAGATGGCTAGGGACAGAATGGATGTTCTTAAAACAGGCGAAGCTGAAATTGATTTAGAAGATTATAAAAAATCTAAAGAAATAATGAAAAAGAATGCATTAAAAGAAGATGCTATTAAAAGACTAGCTGAGTCTAAAGTTAATGCTCCTACTTCTATTCCTACTATGAACAATCAACAAGATCCAATGTTGTCATATCAAACACAAGATAAAGGAACTCGTCAAGGTCCTACAGGACTTGATCAAGCTCCTACAGAATATGCTACTGCTGAAACAACAGATGTTAATCCTACATCTCCGTTTGGTACTTATGAACAACGTGGTGCTGAGAGTCCTGCTGACATGCCTTATGGTCTTGGCGGAGCTATTCCTAAAGATTATAAGTCTCCTGAGCAAGCTCTACAAACTCAAGTAGATCCTAGTTCTGGTCAGGAGCAACCTCCTACTGAAGCAGCACCTCAAGAACAAACTCCTGTACAAGGATATAATCAACCTCCTTCACCACAAGAGACTGCACCTCCTCCTGTTAGTAATATTGCTACAAAGGTTAAAAAAGCTACATTAGATTTTACTGAAGCTAATGATCAAGTAGACTCTGCTTATAAATTAGCAGAAGAATTTAAACGAGCTGGTCTATTAAAACCATATCAAAAACAACTTGAAGTTGCTGGTAAATTAGAAGAAGCTAGAACACAAGCACAGACTCGTCGTATTAGTGCTACTAAAGATATTATGGAAATAACTGGTAGACTTGCTGGTGGTTATGTTGAAGTAGCTAAGAGAACAAATGATCCTGTAGAATTAGAAAGAGCATGGCAATCTACATTAATGTTATTAGAAATGAATGGTATTCCTGCTGGTGATTTAAGATCTATGACAGATCCTAAAGCACGTTTAGCTATTGCAGAGAAATATTCAGATGCTTCTATGTCAGCTGCTAAGAAACTTGAACTTATGCTAAAAGGTGTTAAATTACAAGAACAAAATGATAGAGCTAATAAAGCTCAAGTTACAAGAGATAGGTTAGCTAATGAAACTATAACAAATAATGCTGCAAAACGAGAAATTGCTAAAAACAAAGAGTCAAAAGAAGAGCTTACTACTTTTATTAATGAAGGTCAAAAACGAGTTACTTCATTACAAACAGATCTTAAATTAAAACAAAGTAAATTACTTGAATTAAGAAAAGGTAATTTATATATTGATTCATCAGGTTTAAAAATGGACGATGATGAACGTGCTAAAGAAGTTCCACTTTTACAACAAGAGGTTGTTAATTTAGAAACTGAGATTGCACTTGAAGAAGCTAAACTTAAAGGTTATACTGCTAAGTTAAAACCTGGTGCTAAAGATACTACAGATAAGACTACTACTGATAATGCTAATGTACCTTCACAAGAAGTTATTCAAGACACTATTAAAGCTCTTAATGCTACTCCAACAAAAGCTTTGCTTGATCATGTTAAAGCTAAGTTTAAAGAAGCTTATCCTGATTTAGAGTTTGAAAAGTATATTAAAGTAAATCCTGCTAAATATAAATAAGGAAGTTTAATGGCTACAGCAAATCCTTTATTAGATGGATTTAATGACCCACCCTCTAGCGTAGACTATAATTCTAATGTTGATAACTATTTAGAGTTTTTAAATAAAGCTGAGGGTAGTCCTGATTACAACACCATTGTTGGTGGTGGTAAGTTCTATGACTATTCTAAACATCCTGATACTGTTGGTGCTACTACTAAAGAAGGTCCAAGTAAAGCTGCAGGCAAATGGCAGATTACTAAACAGACTTATGATGATGTTGCTCCTAAACTAGGTATTACTGACTTTAGTCCTGATAGTCAAAAGAAGATTGCACTTAAACTTATTCAAGATAAAGGTGCACTAGAAGATATTCAAAAGGGAGACTACAAAACTGCTAACGAAAAGTTGGGTTCAGTTTGGGCAAGTCTTCCATCAAGTCCCTATTTACAATCAAAACGATCACCCGAGTGGGTTGAGGAAAATTTAAAAGCTACCATGACTGCAGACAATGCAGTTACCAAAGCCGATGAAGCACAACCTCAACAGGTGTTAGATCGGCCTAGTTCTTCTTCTAATCCTTTGCTTGACGGTTTTAAAGAAGAAGTTCAAACAGAAACAAATCCCCTCCTAGCAGGTTTTAATCAACCTACCAAAACTAAAACTAAAACATCATCTTATCCTGGCTATGTACCTTTTGAAGGTGGATCTGCTGAGAACATTGATACTGTTAAAGCATTTACTAAGAGTGCTATAGGTACAGCTGCTAAACTTACTCCTGCATTACCAGCAATGACACTTGGAGCTGAGGGATTAGGAACACTAGGTACTATCTATGGAGGCCCTGTAGGAGGCATTGCAGGGGCTATTGTAGGAGGTGTTGGTGGATTAATTGCTGGTGAAAAAGCTACAGAAAAACTTTATGATGAGTTTATGCCTGAGAAGTTTAAAGAGTTTACTGGTTATGATACTAAGACTCGTGAAGCAGAAATAAAAGATAATCCTAAAGCTTCTCGTTATGGTGTGTATGCTGGTAGTACTGTATTGTTTAGACCTGGTTTCTTAAAACCTATTGTATTAGCTAGTGGTAAAACAATAAGTCCTTTAATGCAAAGAGCAGGATTAGGAGTAGCTGGTGGTGCATTTGAAGCTGGTTCTGAATTAGCATCAGGTGAAAAACTTAGTTCTGAGAAAATTAAAGAAGCTTCTCTTTTTAGTGCTATTGCTGCTAAACCTACAGCTATAACTACTCAAGCTGAAAAGATGGCAGCTAACATAATGAAGAAGTTTAAACTTCCTACATTAGCAGAATCTATGGCAGCAAAGACTCAGCCTAAACCTGAAGCTGAGTATACATTACCTGATAATCCAATGCCACAAGATGTAGCTGACCCAGCTGAAGCTGAAGCTAGATCAGGTCAAGTATTTACTCCTGTACAAGAAGCTACTATATCTAATAAAAATAAACCTATACAAGCTATTCTGCAGACTCTTGCTGATATAACTAAAAATGTTAGAGAGTCTAAGATTTGGAGAGCTACACTTGAACAAATGGTTCCTGATGTACGTAATAGAGAAAATATTACTATGGCTCTTGAAGGTCAAAAGACTTTTGATGTATTAGTAAATCAAGAAACTAAACGTCAAAAACTTTATGGTGACAATGAAACAATAGTGGCAGCTAAAGAAGCTAGAGCTGAAAGACGTAAAGCTTTAGGTTTACCTACAAGTATGGCTGATCGTATTGATCGTGGTATGGTTGGTGCTAGACAAGTATACCGTATGATGATATCTGAAGGACTTCCTGGTATTGAACGTTACAATGCTAGAATAGCTGCTAAAGAGAATCCTAATACTTTTAAAGGATTTGATCGTGCCTGGCATAACTATAATAAATCTAAAGGTTTTCCTAAAGAAGCTACTCCAGAAAGACAGCTTTCTTTCTTAAAAGAACATGAACAAAGATTAACTAATGTAGTTGATAGGGTTGAAGCTCGTCCGCATGATACTCCTGAGACATTTAAAGCTATGGAGTTAGTTAAAAACGAATTTAAACGTTTAGATATCCTTGCTAGAACAGAGGGTAACTATGAAAAGACTAGACAAAACTATGTAACTCATGCTCTTAACTTTAAAGGTAGTAACTTAAATAGAGATGAACAAATTAAAATTAGTGATTGGTTATTTAAAAACACTAGTCCTAGGTTCTTTAGAGATTTTGCTAAGGCTCGTACTGTTCGATATATTAGAGAGCTTGAAGCTAAGCTACGTGAAGCAGGTGATAGTCTAGGTATAGATACTCGTGGTGTTATTGTAGAAAAAGATATTGCAAAGATTATGCAAATCTATAAAGACTCTATGGGTAAAGCTATAATTGAAAAACGTCTTGTTAACTACTTAACTAAGATTAAGTTAGATGGTAACAAACTTTTAGGTACAATTAAAGAGTTACCTATTATAACTAAAGATGCTAAGACTGCTTATGAAGGGAACTATGTTCCGTTTACAGGACCTGGTTCAGAAGTATTAAAAGGTTATAAAGTACACCCTGACTTTGCAGATCCTTTAGGTCATCTGTTCTATCAAAAAGATCCTTTACTTCTTCTTCAAGGATTGAATTCTGTTTCAATGCTTGCTAAGACATTTGCAACCACTGCATCATTATTTCACGCTACATCATTGTTTATATCTAAATCAACAGCAGCTCCTAGCTTAATGATTAAAGAAATCTTTACTAAAGGTGCGGGTTCTAGACAAGCTTTAGAAGAGTTTGAACGTAATGGAGCTAGTCAAACAGTTAAACAAGCTTTAGATACAAATCTTGGTATTAAATCAGATGACGTTCAATTAGGTTCTGTTGAAAAGTTAGGTAAAGATATTGATAACTTTATTAATACTTATTTAATTAAACCTATTAGTAAAGAAACAGGTAATGTTAAATTATTAAGTAGAGCTACTGACCCTTTACAAGAACATTTCTTAGGGCACCTAGAAAAGTTTACTTGGGAGTATATGCATACTGCTGGTAAATTACAACTATGGCAACATTACTTTACAGAGATTAAGACTAGACATCCTGAACTTAGTGATCAAGCTATTGGAGAAGAAGTATCTAAGTTTGTTAATAATACAATGGGTGGTTTAAATTGGTTACAAATAGCTAATGATACACAGAGTGTAGTACTTAGAGAATTCTTATTTAAACTTCTTAAAAAAGAAAATAGGATGTGGGCTAACGTAGCTTTATTTGCACCTGACTGGACGGTATCTACATTAAGAGCATTTACTACAGGACTACCTAAAGAGTTATTAAAGCCTAAGAATTGGGAATTACGTAAAGGTTTTAAAGGACTAAATGATCCTACATCTCAAGCCGACTTAGCTAGACGTTATGCATTGTTTACATTAATAGGTTGGGCTACGATTTACAATGGTATTAACTATGCTACATCAGGTAATTATATGTGGGAAAATAAAGATCCTACTCGAATTGATTTAAAAGATGGTACAACTATGCAAGCAGCTAAACACTCTATGGAAGCAGCTCATTGGGTAATGCATCCGTGGAAAACACTAAGTAATAAATTTGGTTACTTCCCTAAAACTATAATAGAAATATCTAAAGACACTACTAAAGGTCCTATTGATGTAGTTGAAAAGATAGTAGAACCTTTCTTACCATTCCAAGTAAGCTCTGCTGTTAAAGCACCTAAAGGTGAAAAGATTAAACGAGCAGTTGCAAGCTTTGTGGGTACTCCTATTTATGGTCAGACTAATAAACAAAATACAAGTCCTGATGTTCTTATGGAACGTAAGAGACAGAAAAAAGAAACAACACGTGAGAATAAAATGAAGAAGATTGAGGATTCTAATTAATGGCTATTCAATTACCTCCAATACCTAACAACCCAATTACGGACGTATTTGTATGGCGTGATTGGTTTTTTGCTGTTTCTCAATTGCTTGTGCAACAATCTTCTATTGCTTGGACGTCTATTGACTTTACAGGATCTAATTTATTAAACATTCAGACTAGACAGCATAATGCTTTACAGAGTATTCAAGGTGGTATTGCTTCACAATATTATCATTTAACTGCCGCTGAGTATGCAATTGTACAAGCGTTCCCTGCTATACCTTTAACCGTAGCTAATGGTGGTACAGGGGCTACCACTGCAGCGGGAGCTAGGACTAACTTAGGTGTTACTGCTACAGGATCTGATACAACCTATGCCTATCGTGCTAATAATCTATCAGACTTAGCTAGTGCTGCTACTGCTAGAACTAACCTAGGGTTAGGTACTATGGCTACTCAGAATACAGGTATTACAGCTACTATTACTACAGCAGCTTTAACTGCTTTAGGAACACAAGGTAGTATGACATTTACTAATGGTATTTTAACAGCTCAAACACAAGCTACTTAGTATAGATTCATGGTTTTACTGATGATTGTTTTCATTCATTATGGTATAATTATTGGGTAGAGTGAAAACTTTACATTAACTTTTAAGGAGATTACTATGTGGACTAAACCCGCTGCTACTGAAATGCGTTTCGGTTTCGAAGTTACAATGTATGTAATGAATAAGTAATAATAAAAAAGCCCCGATTAAGGGGCTTTGTTATTTATACTGATGCTAATGTTGCTTTAGGATTTAGAAACTGTTCTACTAAGTCCCATTCATGAAAGACTTTAATAGTCTGTTCAGGTTGTGGTTGACCAAAGACAACTTTATTTGCTGTTACTAAATAACCATTGTCTACCTTGTTAATTTGCACTTGCGTATACTGCATGTTTTCTCCTTTAAATATCTATTACTGCCCTGAATAAAAATAAGTCTATTACTAAATACACTGCTTCACTATTAGGATCTATCATCTTACCATCTACTAGTTCTAAACCAAAGGTACAACCTTGTATTAAACTCCAGGTAATCATGTCTGTACTCCTATAATGTCACAGGCACCAGCTAAGCAACTTAACTCTTGTGTTCCTGTAGTGGTGTCTTCTTCCTCTTTTAAGTTACCCCAATCGATTGAAGGGAAACTACTTACAAAGGTATCATACTTTTCCTTTGTAATCTCTTGATAAGGAGCTTGTTCATAAACGTGATCGGTATGAGGCAGAAGCGATATACCTGAGACATCACTGAAGTTATTATAAATCCAAGCACCAATGTTCAAGAATTCATCATCTTTATAGTATACAGTAATAGAAGGATTATGTTCTGTCCAGTGTTTTTGGTATACACTATAAAGTTTTAATTGATCTATTGCATTTGTTTCGTTTCTTGTTACTCCTGATTTGCTTCCTTCTTGCGGGAAACTGAAGATTGTAATGTCACTTGGCTTGGTAACATCAGGCTCATTAGGGACTCCTTGGCTTTTAAAGAAGAGTGTGAGGGGGTCTTTATTGTCCATTCGTACAGTCCGAATATAGTATTCACTATATGCAGGATGAATGCCACTAGAACAACCCACCAACTGACTAACTGTTCCTGAGGGTTTAACAGTAGTGATAGCAGCAGACACAGGAATACCAAGTCGTTCAGCCCACTCCTTATTAGTTTTAATTGCATATTCTCTTAGCTCCGTTAACCAGTTAATTGTTTCTTCATTAGGTTGACTAAGTACTGGATGATCCATAATACCAGTCATACTTACACCAAGTAAACGTTCTTCTTCTTGATTCTTTTTCCACTCACTTCTTAAGTATCTAAAGTTTGTAAGGGTGGATTGAAATGTCCCGACAATTGTTGCGATCCTGACTTTTTCCTTAAGACTAATAAGGGTATCATTCTCTCTGATGACAATTTCACTGAGATTGCAAAGTCCTTTAGATCGCAGGATAATTTCTCCGCAAGGGTTTGTACCATAGTCAAAGCCTTCAACATCTCTTCTTCCGTTAGAGCTGGCTTTCTTTGTAGCTGCAACTCTATTAAATAAACCTCGTTCCCCGCTTTTCGAGTCATACAATGTTCCCCATTCTTTTAAGAAAATACCTACATCGGGTTTCTCGGTGTAAGCAACGGAATTGTTGGCAAGGCTACGCTGCACATCAGTACGCCACCACTCTCCGTTTTTTGCGTTACGCATTCTGTCGTCGGTGAGGTTTGACAAGCTGATAAGAGCTGACCTACGCACACCCCCCACAATAACAATATCAGCAACTTTACATACAAGGTCATGGCATTCTAAGCTGTTAAGCTTCCTTCCTGCTGCTTTCTTAAAAGTGTGTACCGTAAATGCGAACAAGTCCTCGAGAGGCTTAGGGCCGCTTGCTCTACCCCCGAAAGTTTTAAGCCTAGCTCCGGCAGGTCTAATTCCAGAAGTATCCCATTTTGGAAGTCTTCCTGAATAGAGTAAGCTAATGAGTTCACGGTATGCACTAGCCCACCCAATTCTTGAGTCTTTAACTCTAATTGTTGTATCAGTTTCATGAAATTCCTCTGTTATATTAGGTAAGTTATTAATGAATTGTCTTTCAACACTAAAGCCTACACCAGTACCACACATTAAAACATACATTACTTCGTCAAATGCTTTAGGTGAATCAATAGCTATAAAGCTACAATTGTAACCAGCTATCTCATCTCGTTCTAAAGCAGGCCCTGCCGCCATTAAACATCTCATACTAGGCATTACATCCAAATTGTGTATTGCTTTATTTACATCTTCAGTAGGAAAGATATCAGGGAATCTATTAGTAAAGAATCCAGTGTATCTGTCTACAGTTTCTTTCCATGTTTCTCTACGGTACTCTTCAGGTAGCCATCTTGCATAGCGGCTAGCATGAATGAATCGTTGGTAATCGGTTAATTGCATTATTCATTGTCCCTATTCATTGACAGTTCTTTATTAAAGTGTTCATACCTTTCTTCTATACGTTCAAAGAATGCATCAACTAGATCATATGAGTTAATATTTAAAACTTCTAACAAAGTAATTTCATCATACTCTTCAGCTAGTTTTACTTTTATTTCTTGTAACGTAAGTGTCATTTAGTGTTTTCAAATTCAATTAGTAAATCTATAAAATGTTTAGCTTTTTCAAGGTCTTGTATACCACCCTTGTTTTTCCATCTGCAAAGATATTTAATAGCTGTAGCTTCTAAGTAAGGAATTTCATTAACATAAGAAAAGAAAGCAGGTTGTATTTTAAACTGCTTATAATGATCTCCACCAATTTGTTTGTCTAAGGCACTACCCATATATTATACCATTTCTATAAAAAGAATGCAAGTTATTTGTTAAGTGATGATAGTAGTAATTAAACATTTACTAACTTCTGCGATCCTTTTGGTTTTAAATTAGTTCCATCTCTAAACCAATTACCACAATCACGACATTGATAACGTTGATAACGGCTAGTTGTAGTAATGTTATAGCCACGTTTCTGTATGTTTTTAGATTGACATGTAGGACAACAATTGGTAGTTCCATTAATAATGTTGTGGTTAAGATGGTTTTTAATCCAAGGTTTAAAGCGTTCATAGACCTTCTCTAGAAGGATAACATCGTTTTTGTTATACTCTTCCATAGTCTTCCATGCTTTAGGGATACCTGCCATGCATTGCACCCATAGTTCATGCCCCTCATGAGCAGTCTTCTTACCTAAACCTAGTGACTGAGCAACGTAGTCAAGCTTGTTAGATACAAATCTAAAGCGACCCCTAGCTACAGTAAGTAAATCTATTTCTTTAAAAGGGGCTGGTGGAAACATACCATTTAATAAGAATTCTTTGTTAAGAGAAGGTATGTCAAAACGTTTACCATTGTAATGGATAACAGCATCAGCTTCATCAAGTAGTTTATGGATACTAGCAAGCATTTTCTTTTCACCAGATTTCTTTACAGAATCAAACATCATCTTTTTATCACCCAACCATTTGGCTGCGTAACACATTACATAAGATGATTCTCTAAGTTGGTTAAGACCAATGTTCTGATCCCATATACCCCATACATGGGCTACATTTGGTGCCATTTCAATATCTAATAATAATATCTTACTCATTTTCTGTCCTCAGAAGTTTCTACATGGATAATTCTTAAATCTTTTTCACTAATGTTAGGAAGCTCAGTAAGAAAGTCATGCATTGCTTTAACTTTAGCTATTTCTTCATTAACAACATGCACTCGTATTTCTTTTTCATAACGAACCTTAACCCAGTAATTAGATGTTTTAGCCATAATTATTTATACTTAAGTCTTTCTTCAAGCATTATATCAGCAAGCCTATAAGCCTCTGCTGGTATGTCATCTCGTTTAACATGATCTGCTTCAAGTAAACCATTCATAGCTTCTAATGCAAAGTAATCTCTAAGGTTCATACCTGTATAGATTTGTTTATTATTATCTTGACACGGGAAAGCTGGTGAGTTTCCATTACTCATGATACCATACCTCCATCTCCTTTAAATAAGTCTAATTCTTGTTGAGCTACATCTGTAGCAATACTAAATACACCACGTCTAACTAACTCTTTAATAGCTAAATCCATTAAGAATGAAGCTTCATCAGGATCTACATGAAAGTCAAAGTCCAAAGACCCATCAGAGTTTTGTACACAATTGTTTATAATCATTTAACCAATCCTTTCTAAAATCTAACCATTTAAACTCATTGGCTTCCGCCCACATCCAATAAGTTGTTTTACTTCTTTTAGTAATTTTGTTATCAGGATTCATAAACAAAAAGATTACAGTTGTTTCAGGATGTGAATCTCTAAACCACACCATCTTTTGTCTTGTATCTAGATCTAACTTACCTTTAGCTTCAAGGTATATATTACGTTTACCTGTTTTAAAGTCAGGTATATAAGTTCTTTCTTTTTCAGGTTGTATGTATTTAAACTTGTCAGGCTCATACTTAACTGATGGAAAGTTACTCTTTAAAATCTTCCAAACTTGTTCCTCTAGTTTGCTCTTGAATGAGTGTATCAAATCTTTCCTTCCAGTCTTCGTTTTCTTTACGTCTAATCCATAGGACTCGACCATTCATTAGGAATTCTTCATCATTACTATAAGCTTCCCTAACAGCGTTAAACAACTCTTGTTCTGTTACACAACCTACTAAAATCTTTTCTGCTTTTTTAGGACCAATCTGTTCAATACCTTTAATATTATCAGAACGGTCTCCAGTGAGACATTGCATGTAGAAATGACGCATACCTGAATCATTGGTAACTTCTTGAAACTCGTCTTTAACAAAGTTATAGTGCCGACCAGGAATCATAAGTAGGTCTTTGTCAATAGAGCATATGATTGTATCCTCTGTTTGAGCAATACCTAAAGCGTCGTCAGCCTCTTGTCCATCAACCACCTCTGCATTGAATGTAGCGATAAGGTACTGTCTACATTTCTCAAGCCAGAATGGTTTCTCTTTAGGACGATGAGCTTTATACTCAGGATATATTGTATACCTAAAGTTATTCTTTCCTGTTAAGAAGAGACGATACTCGGTCGCTTCAGTATTTACTAGAATGTTATCTATAAGATCTTCTGCTCTAGCATATACAAAGTCTTCGGCATCGTCTTCCTCTAACGTACAGGCAACCCTATACGCTACTATGTCAGCATCAATAAGAGCTTTCATTATAAAGGGATGTCATCCTCTAATTCATTAATTGCATCAATACCTGTTGATTTACTAAATACATAAGCTTCAAATTGTTTAGCTGTTGCAATAACATCTTCTACAGATTTACCAGCACCAAGTAATTCTACTGCACTAGATAAAGAAGATTGACGTACAATTAATATTTGACGTGCTGCTCTTTCTTCTTTAGTCTCATAGTTAGAACCTGTAACTCTACCACCTGTTGCTGGTGCTGTTTGTTTAGTTTCTGACACAACGTTATCTCCTCCGATACCAGTCCATTGCCAATAACCATTAGCATCTTTTTCAGTTGTTACATTAAGTGATTCACCTTTGTTTAAATCTTTAATATGATTAAACACAGTTGGATTACTGAAAGACATTAGTTTTTTAGACTGTGTCTGACCTAGATCATTCTTGTATGTAACTTCGATTGATTGATATGATCGACCATTCTTAGCTGCATGTGTATTTGGTGCACCTACATCTACAATATTAATTAACATTCACTATCTCCATGTTACCCCAGTTAGGTCCAACTTGACACTCGACCCTCATGGGAAGGTTAAAATCTACCCCAAATAACTTCTTAAAGTTCAATGGGATATCGGTAAAACATTTATCAACTATTGATACTATACTAATATTATCCCATACTTTAGAATCAAAGTCAAGTATAATTGAATCATGTACAGTATTTATTAGTTTGATTCCTTGCATATCTTTAAGTCTATTACTCAAAGAAACTCTTGCTATAGCCATTAGGTCAGCTCCTAACCCTTGTACAGGGTAATTTAATATCTTTGTTCTTGGCCATTTAGCTTGTCCACTTCTAACCTCAGGTTCGTAATAATAGATTCGTCCTGTAGGCATAGTTAATTTTCTATCTCTTTTAGCGTCATTGACAATGTCAACATGCCACTCTCCGAGTCGTACATATTTTGCATAGAATTGATCAATAACTCCTTGCCAGAAAGTTTCTCCACCAATGTTTTTAAAATCGGGATCCCTTGCATAGCTCCAGGCTGACCCTCCATATATAAGTCTGAAGACGAAAGTCTTTGCGACCAGTCTACTTGGTAATCCAAATCTTTCTTGGTTATCACTATGTTGATCAACATTATTTAATACCTCCTCAATTGCTATTGGATCTTGACTTAAGTAAGCTGCACATACCCATTCTAGTGCCTTAGCATCAGCTTGTAACAGCATACTTACTCCCAAATAATTGTTTAATTTCACCATCAAAGTTTTGCAAGTTAGGTTTACTAGATGATAGTCTACCTGTTCTAGCTACACATTGGTTAAGTTGCCCATGTAATTTATTTATAGGCCAGTTCATATGAGTTCTAAGCTCAACCAGTCCTCTATAATAAGCTGTTAATCTTTTTTCTAGGGTAGATCTGGTTAAGATAAGTTCTATTAAATCTTTAGCTTTTTTAGTACCTCGTAACCCTTTAAGTGTGGCCTCATCAGTTGAGAAGTAACCCTCTTTTTCTAACTCAGATCTTTTTAATGGTGTTACCATTCTTTCAAATGGTATTAAGTGTTCAACCCATTTTTCTTTAGGTTGGCCCGCTCTTTCACCAGTTTTAAAAGTTCCAATGATTTCTCTTCTTTTAACCTTAATTGTCCCGCCATAGAGTAAAGAAGATACATGCTCACCGCTGGAAGGATTGAACTCAGCAAGAGAATGATATTGATAAAGCCCGTTGTCAATAGCACTGATCCGTAATACAAGATCTTTAGCTCCCTCATTACATCCCTCTTCATCGTATAGTATACCATTGTATTCCATCTCCTCTAAAACCAATAAGTCTTGGTTATGTAAACTAATTAATCTTTGCATTTGTTTTGTACATAACGCAAATTCTTCTTGTTGTTTCTCATATACTTTTTGCGTTAACTGCAAATCACCTAGTAGATACTCTTCAAGGATATCTGCAGGGATGTTTGGTGTATCTATTTTATTGCTCCAATATTCTGTAGCAACAACATCAAGTTTACTACCCAAATTATAGTAAGCAGCGACACTGTTAAGACTTGGATAGGGATATTGTTGTCCCGTAAGTATAAAATGTACCAGCTGACAATCCCAAACACGCTTACCCACAAAGTTAATTCCATATTTCCTAACCCAATGCAAATCAAACTTAAGATTAAAGCCAACCAATATTTCAGCATCATCAATTCTTTTTTGCACCTCGTCTAGTTTATTACGGTAAGGATCATTTCCGTATTCAATTGCATAGCAGTCATTACCATTAGCATCTGTTATCCCAATGTAACATAGTTTGTTTGATTGGTCAAATGAGTTTCCCTTATTGCTGATGGTTGTTTCAACGTCTAAAACTAGGCTCCGCACTCTCCTGCTCCTTTGTTAAGTGGATAGTATTTGTTAGCTGATTCCAGCATTGTATCACCTACATCCATAATATCTATTATGTCATACAAATCTGCACGAGTCAAGTCAGGTCTTGCTTTTAATACTATATCAAATTCATTATCCATTTATATGTCCTCATATCTAGCAATTTCAGGTTTAATTAATACTTGCGTAGAGCCATGTCGTAGATCAGGTGATGTATCTTTATCACCAATAAGTTTATTCTTAGTAATGTTAAAGTACCTAGATCTACTAGTGTTATCTTGTTCTTTACCTATTCCCAAGATCCAGTCAGCTTCGCCTTGTTTGGCTGTCTTAGAGCCATCCACCATGTCCATGGTAAGAAATAGTTTACCTTCGGCTTCACCACTTGCTTGGGATACAGCAATAACTGGTGCGTATGTTTTAGATATCTCTCTAGCCCATTGATAGATCTGTTTGAGTTCAAGGTCATTACGATCTCCTTTAAATCCACGGACTTTATCTATCTGGTCAAAGATAATAAGAGCGGGGTTGTATTGTTTAAGTACAGATTCAATTCTATTTTTACTACTTGAATCTTCAAAGTCTAGAATCTTAATACGGTTATTTGTTATTGCTTTATATCGTGCTTTATTAGTCTGTTTGTCTGCAAATAATGCTTGCGTAGTAAGGCCCAGTGTAGCTTGATAGACTCTGATGCCAACCTTAGTTCCCTGTTCTTCATTATTAAACCACAGTATATCACCTTCAGTCTGACTGACCATATGCGTAATCTCACTTGCAAGAAATGTAGTCTTACCTGTCTCGGGACGAGCAAAGATAAACCCAAAGTCACCCTTACGCAAAGATCCAAGACTTTTATTAAGCCAATTAATACGCCAACGCAAACCAGGTGTAGCAATTTGAGTGTCGTAAAGGTTATCCAAATCCATGTCAACCGGAGTAATTTCATCTGCTTCCACCTCTTGATGTTCAAAGTTATTAAATAATTCTAGTAGCTCTGCTGTAGATTTCTTACCAGCTTCTACATCTAGAGCCATAAGTGCTACTTGTCCAGCAAGGGAACGTCTTCTGTGTTCCTCTAACAGTCCAATGATTGCTTCCATGTTAGTGATGTCTTGTTCATAGACATCTTTTAACAGCAATTCTAAATCTTTTCTTTCATTATCTTTTAATAAATAATTACTATTATAAAATATATCTAATTCATTTAGATTAATATTATTATTATTAATATATTTATTATAATATAAATCTATCATATTAAATAATTTATATAATTCATTATAATTAATCTTAATATAATTAATATTAACATACTTGTAGTATTTTGTAAAGATAATTTTATCTTCACAAAACAATTTAATTATTTGTTTCTCAACCATTGGTTGATTTCTCCTGTAGAATATTCTTTAGGATCGTTGGGTGTAATTATTACATCCGAGTCAATACCTTTTTGTTTGATATTTCTAGCCTGTTTAACAGCTTCAATTGCTTTATCCCTATCCAACCATAGGCAAACCTTTTTAAAGCGTTTAAGGATGGTTTCTGTGAGTTCTAGAGATATAATTGAACCTAGTAGGGGAGTTACTGTAACATTTTTATTAGCTTTAGCTATTTTAATAGCAGAAATTACATCCTCTACACATATAAGTATATCACCTAACCCATAGAATAGCAAGGGTTTTTTACCTTTAGCTATATACTTTGGCCCATAGTTACTGAAGTTTCTAGCTTGGTAATATTGAGGTGTATTGACAAGTACTAACATTTGATTATTAGAATTCCATCCAAGTTTGTATGTATCAACATCTTGTTGCGTAATACCATACTGAAGCAACCATTGCATTGGTTCTATTGGTATATCATTAGTAGTAAAAATATCAAGCTCATTAGATGGCATCGCTCCGTCTACTCCACTCTGCAATCTACTTCGCACAGAATTAAGATCATTCTTTTGCTTTCTATAACCACATCCAAAGCAATAGAAACCATCAGAATATTCTGCTAGATTATCTTTACTCCCACATTTGGGGCAATTAGTATGTTGAATGAAGGCCATTAGTGTCCATTATAAGCATCAGTTAATCTTTTAGAATCTACTTTGACAACTTCCCCCGTAGACTTATCAAGTTCATATTCAGGTAATTCTTTTTTCTTTTTAAATATCTTATCCCAATTATCTTCACCCTCTTTAGATAGTCTTTTATTAATAAGTCTATCCCCTGTAATATCATTCTTTGTAGCCATTTAACAAATCCCCTTCTAAATCATCTAATTCATTTTCATCTTCAATAGATTCTTCATCTCGTAAGTCTTCACGAACAATAGATTCTATGTCTTGTTCTACATTATGAAAACAATGATTACATAAGTCAACATATTCCCCTGTTGTAGCTGATTTACGAGTAGATTCAAAATCATTTAAGTTTTTATTGCAAGCTATACAACGCATTATAATACCCCTTTTAAGTTATAGTCTTATAATAATTGTATATGGCTTTTGAATATTTGTCAAGCGTTGTTCCTTCTAATCCTGGTGCAGTATTAACTTCGAAGACAAATAATTTATTATCGATAAGTCGATGACCTATGTCAACAGCACCAAAGTCTAGCCCTAATAATTTTACGGCTTCTATTGATGATGATAGTAGTTCTTCGGACGGTAGTATTTCTGCCCTTGTATACACCCATCCATTTGCATGGTTACGAACACCTGATCCCCCTAGGGATCCATTACGCTTACGCTTCATTTGAACATCAAGTACCTTGTCTTTAAATACATGAACACGATACTCATACTTATGTTTAGTATGTAATGTATATAGTGGTGCATGTACAAGTCTATCACCATCATTACATATAACAATACCATTACCACTATGTCCCATAGTTGTTGTACGACAGTATACTTTAAGTCCCAAGTCAAGCCATTGTTGTGCTTCATTAGGATTAGTAGTCCAGTCTGGCACATGTTTAAAAGATTTAGTACGGTATTCTAGAAAAGTATTTAGTTTGTTACTAGCCAAGGCAATAGCCTGTGGCTTATTGAGATCCTGTTCCATCCAACGAAAGTGTGGTGGTGTAGAGCTACCCCAATTAACTATAACATCCTTGCGTCTAGCATTATAACTAGATGACACCCGTAACACACCAAGTGTACGGGCTAATCGTTTAGCTGATACGCTACCAGATTTATATGGAAAGATTTTAAGACTCATTTAGTTTTTCCTTTCAATAAAGAAGGTGCTGCATAGTTATGATATGGTGGTACACCTACTGGATCTACAGGACAATTTAAATAATCTTCATCATCTAAAGCAAAGTCATCTAAAAAGTTTAGTGAATGGAATGGAACATTGTAAATAAATTTAGGTTTATCTTTATCTGATCCATCACTATCTAACATAAGGTCACATGTAAAGTTTTGATTGACTGCTACAACTTCACATATTTCCCCTGTTTCATGCACAGTTAGAGTACCTGGGTCAGCTATGTCTTCTAGTAATTCTACCATGTCACCAATTACTACTGCTGTTTTAGTTTTAATCTTTGTTACTGGTTTTTTGTAAGTGTCTTTAATCCAGTCAGTGTTATTCCAACTGTAGTCTTTACCTTTGTATCCTAAGGATACTGGTGCTACATATGGTTTGTAACTGTTGTTAGAATACCATACACCATTATCCCATACACCTTTATCTTCATTCATAATCTTGTGGTTCCCATGTCTATCAAGGAACACAAGTTTACTGTATCCAATACGACCTTCGATAAGGTTTATGATTGGATCTTGGAAGAGAGCCAAGTTACCCCACTTATGTACAAGTGGCTGAAGAATTGCATTATTAAATCCAATGGTATCGCTATGATTAGAATCACCGAAGCCACTAATAATCCCATTGTGCACAAAACCAATTGCATTATTAACTGCAAAGGGATGACAATTTGTTGTATCAATTTTACCATGAGTTTTTATCCTAAAGTGAATGACTGCTTGTTTGTGTTCATGTTGTTTGAATGCATTATAAAAAGAATCATAACTAAAGAATCCTTTTTCTATGTGTAGCTTTTTATCTTGAGCATACATAAATCCAGCACCATCAGGGTTGGAATTATAGCACTCGGTAAGTGTTTCTTGAGATAAGATTTTATCTGCAGGTTTATAGATTGCAATACACATTATTTACACTCCTTTAAATGATAACTAAGTTCTGGGAACATACGCTTTCTACTAGATAACCAATGCATGAATGCTTGATAGTGTGTCTGTTTCTTTAAAGATTCATTTGATTGGGCTGGACTACAATAGTCTACTAATGCTTGAACAAACTGTAAGCGACTAGCAAATTCTTTATAGTTCATAGGTGTTGCAAACAACCTAACTTCGATTGTTTTCTCATTGTTAAGATTGAGTGCATTGTATCTGTCACCACCATGCCTATTCTTTCTTAAGAATGTAATCGTTCTGTCACTGCTCATCTTTGCATATGAATTATCTATACGACCTGCAATGTGATGAATGAATGCTTTATTATCTAAACGATTTAAGAATTCAATCAGCTTACCAATTGTCAACTGTGACAAGGGTTTGCGACTGATATGCACATGCATACCTACATTGTTTGCTATCTTAAGATCAGGTGGTATATTATCGTAGAATTTCTTGAAGATGTCAAGATGTATATCCAATGTAGCTGGACATGTAACAATTTCAAAACCATTACGAATAGAACCATCAGATTTCATAAGAGCATGACCATGCATTAGCTTACCAACACCTAGCTGTGCACGATTACGATTGTTTGTTTCGTATTCTAACTCACAACCTAGATACACAGTATTAGGTCTAACACGAGTAGCTTTGAATTTAATCATCTGCTCTACACGAGTAGAATAATTATGAATCTTGAATGATGCATCAAGACAGTGATGACATACTTTGTCAATCATAAGTTCGGTAACAGTTTCATTACCACAATTAGTACATGTCTCAATGTCTACTTCACCACGATTATATACATGACCATCATGAAAGAATTGCTCAGGTTTGAGCCATATGTCATAGCGGTCATTGAATAGATAACCATAGTCTGTTGGATCAGTTGATCTATGTATCTGTTGCCATTCTGTAGAGCCTACTCTAACACGCTTTTGAGAACCATCTACATGATATTCTTCTGTTAAGAAGTCTTTGTAATAAGCCCATTGAGGTATATCTTTAACTGCAAAAAGATCTTCAAGACTTACTGGTGTATCTAATGATTCTGCAAGATGTCCTATCTCTACTGCTTTGTCAAGCATAATTTGAGTAGTACGATTAGGTCGTAATGCATTAGAACGAAGTCGTCTTTTTAATGCACCCCAGAATCCTTTCTTTAAAGTTCCATTTTTATTATGGAATTCTATAGGATTAACAATATAATATAAAGCATCAATGATTGTAGAAGCATTAGCTTTATAGCTTTGATGACTTATTAATTCTGTGTCTCTACATGCATCACGATGTACATTGTAAACAGTTAAGCGTCTACTTTTATTAGATTCATCATTTGTATAAAATTGTAATACACGTTCTTCTTTGTACCAAATGGTAGATAAAGTATAAGTACCACGAACAGTTGCTTGTTGTCCATAATCGTAAGCTGTATCTTCCTTAGTCCAATAGGTCTGCCTTATGTCTGGATGTTCCCATCTAAACATATTGAATACCTTTTGGAAATCATTAAAACTATATGGTTTCATAATTGACTCCTTAAGTTGATTGCATGAAGACCTATGATTGTCAGCAGATGCGTGGCAGCTGTCTGCAATCTAGGGATGATTCTAACACATTACATATGTAGGATGGAAAACCCCATATATAGTAAGAGCTAAGCAGATAATGATAGTAGTAAGCACAAGGCCCATAACTATTTTGTCGAATAACTCATATTTATGTTTGTATTTTGGAACACATTTTAAATCATCTTCACAATTACACATTAATTTTCTCCTTGATTTGAAGTTTAATATCTGCATCTAATTTACTTAATACAAAAGCACAACCATATTTACGAATACTATCTTGGAAGCCTTCTATAGTAAAATAGAAGTGAGCTTCTTCTTGGTCGATACGAGCATCTAACTCGTCAGGCGAGTCATAATCAATTTCCATTTGAGTCATTTTATTCTCCTTGAAGTTTATGGTCTAACAGTTTGATTGCATTAACTAATTCTGTTTTGGATTTGAGTTTACTATTGGCATGAGGCCAGACTTTATATGCTTTCCAAAAAGATACAGCATATAATTCTTGTAATGTTTGCACATTATAAATATTTAAGTCATGCATTTGAATCTCCTAAATTGAAATTGGAATTGATGATCGCCCCCATACGATGATAGTAGTATGGGTTACCTGGTGCAAATTTAGTATAGATTATACTATGAAGAGCATTATAAATAAAAGCAAACAATACATTTGTTTGCACATTGCTAAGTGATTTTAATAAGTTCCTAAGTAAGATTAGCATAAGAGTAGGCTTTATAAAGATTGGTCTCGCTTGGCGAGACATTAATCCCGAGCCGAAGGCGAGGGTTTTTTGTAAAAAGGCTTATGCACCAAAATGATGCACGAAAAAAAGCCCTATTTCTAGGGCTATTTCTCAAATATAAACTATTAAGCTAGATTATATTTAGCTAAGACAGAAGCAACTTCTGAAGCTGTCGCTGTTTCTGTTGCTGTTTTGCTTGGTGCTGTGTAAGGTCGCCATTGGTCGCCTGTTGCTTGTTCGTATTTTTCTTTGACTGCATGAAATACTTGCTCAAGTGCGTCTAGGTTATGCTCAATTACTGCTAGTCGTTCTAAAAGGCTTTCGGCTTTAACATTCCAAAATTCTGTGCCGTTGTTGGTTTTGTTGTGTTGCATTAAATCGTCTGCCGTTTTTGTTGCCAACTTGTGCTGATTTTTTACGCCATAATCCAAGCCGTTAGCTAGTGCGTTAAATGCTAGTGCTTGGCTTGTGTATTGAAACTGACCATTTTCTTTAGACCATTGTGTCATGTTGTCTGCTGGTAGGCTTTCAAAAAGTAAGCCAAGACCTTCTGACATTTTCTCAATGTCCATGTATGTGAAAGTATGTGCAACTGCTGAAATTAACTCTGATTGATTACTCATTTTGTTTTCCTTTACAAGTGATTAAAAATTAAGCATTTGGTTTCCCTTGTGCTTGTGAAGTATTATACCAAACTATTTAAAACTTGTGCAACTTTTACAAACTATTACATTTTGATACAATTAGAAACATTTACCTATCACCATTTATTAAAGACAAACATTCAAATCACGGTTGTCAGTTTAGTGATAGTAGTTAATCTATCGTTGTTTAGCATTGTCAATAGATACAACTATTGGTGAATGACTGACGATTTGAATAGGTTTTATTAAAGCTTTTAATGCTTTTCTTTTATTGTATTTGTTTAATACATAAGAACCATAAACAATTAATACAATTGATTGCAAGATGAAATAAGTTAGATTAGACATATTGATTTCCTTCTTTAAGATTACATTGATTGAACTTATTTAATTCTAATATTGCTTTGAAGATATAATAATTATTCATTTTATTCCTTTCCAAAAATTAATTACATCGAAACAATTATTATATTGATTAGTAATTATCGAGCACTTGCGTTAAGGATTGAAGCCCGAAGGGACGAGACATTGTAGTTATGGCTCGGTTTACGAAAGCCTGTTTAAACGCACAAAGAATTACTAGATGATACACAACCATTAGATGAATAAGATAATGCGTTTACGGTACCTTTACGCAACGATTAGGGGTATGATTAGTATGGTGTAAGTTATTGATAGATATGATTGGTGATATACACACTCTAATAATCCTAGGAAGCAATGATTAATTAATGTATATTACAGGGGTATGGATGGTGTATATGTTATCAATGTATGTATTGATTAACAATGTATGATGATTAATACAGGGGGACTAGGTGGGCTAGGTAGGTGGTAGGTCTATCTACGGCCTGTCACCCAGGGGGGAGCAATTAATTGATATAGATATCTGATGGGGGGCACTAAACTAGATTTATTATAGATTTTAGCATTAAGCCTAGTAACGGACACTCCTAACGGAGGCTCTTATTGATCACGGTCCTCGTCTTAACTAAGTGCGGATTAATAGACTTCGGACTTACGTCCTCAGTCTTGATTACTGGATTCCTATAATTAATAATTAGTAATTAATAATTAATAACTATAACTATTATTATTATATTATATATAAATAAATATAATTAATAATAATTATTAATTAATAATTAATAGATTTTAACACAAATGTATATTCCTGTCAAGAAAAATATAAAATATTTACGAACAAGGCCTGTTAGTACTTGACAATTACTTTGAGTTATGGTATACTATTACTAAGTGAGTGAGAATTTATCTATGATACGAGAAGAGTTACCTGAAGATACTAATCCAGACAAGCTGTCTGGGTACAAGCTAGATGACAAAGAAATCATACTAAGCAAGAAACGTGGTCCAGGATTTAAATTCAATAACCCTAGTTACTTTAACCTAGAACAGAAGACTGACGCTTGTGCGTTGTACTGTGTCTACGGTGATGTAGATCAAGTCAGTGAGTTAACTGGCATAGATCCTAAGTTCTTACGTCTTTGGAAAGACGAACCTTGGTGGTCTGAAATTCAAAAGAAAGTTTTTATTGAACAAAATGAAAAGTTGGCTTCTAGAATTAGTGGTGTGCTTGATCGCAGCTTGGATCATCTGGTCGACAGACTCGATAATGGCGACTATCTTTGGGATGTAAGAAAGTCTAAGCTTGTTCGCAAGCCTGTAGACACTAAAGTATTATCAAACCTATTTAACAATCTTGTAACTCGACGTCAGCTTATTAGAGGCGAGCCTACGAGTATCACAACTCAAGTTGCTGTAGACGATAGATTAAAACTACTCGCTAAGCAGTTTGAGAAATTCGCTAACGCTACAGAAATCGAAGGGGAAACTTATGGCAACACCGTACAAGAAGTCAGCACCAATGAAAAAACCAATGAAGAAGATGCCAATGAAAAAGGGTAAATGCTAAGTCATGGCTTCAAAGGTTAATGCTGCTAACAACTATACTAAACCAAGCTTACGCAAGAAGATAGTATCTCAAGTTAAAGCAGCAGCAACACACGGTACTAAAGCAGGACAATGGAGTGCTCGTAAAGCACAACTAGTAGCTAAGAAGTACAAAGCTGCTGGTGGTAGTTACAAATGAGTCATTTAGCTAAACCACAACGTTCACTTAAAGCTTGGGGTGAACAGAAGTGGAAGACTAAGTCAGGTAAAAAGTCCAGTGTAACTGGTGAAAGATACCTACCTGAGAAAGCAATTAAAGCTTTAACTCCACAAGAATATGCAGCTACAACAAAAGCTAAGCGAGAAGGTAAAGCTAAAGGTAAACAGTTTGTAGCACAGCCTAAAAGTATTAAAGCCAAAACTAAAACGTATAGGAAAGTATCTTAATATGGCAACTAAATCTAAAAATTGGATTGCAGAAGCAATCAAGAAGCCTGGAGCACTCAAGAAGTCTATGGGTGTTAAGAAAGGCGAGAAGATTCCTGCAGGTAAACTGGCAGCTGCTGCTAAGAAACCTGGTAAAATAGGTCAACGTGCTCGTTTAGCACAGACACTCAAAGGATTTAAATAAAATGGCTACCAAAAAGAAGGGCGTAAGCCTTGCTGTTGGTCGTGGTGAGAAGCTTCCTGTTTCTAAAGGAGCAGGTCTTACTGCTAAAGGCCGTGCAAAATACAATGCAGCTACAGGTTCTAACCTAAAAGCCCCACAACCAGGTGGTGGTCCACGTAAAAGATCATTCTGTGCACGTATGTCTGGTATGCCAGGACCTATGAAAGATGAAAAAGGTCGTCCTACAAGAAAGGCTGCATCACTTAAACGTTGGAAATGTAGTTAATGGACTTTAATGCTCCAATGCAAGCTCTATGGAGCTATTTTAATGGCAATAAAGCTACTAAAGTACAACCAACACAACAAATGCAACAAGGAGCTCTAACACAGGGACCTAAATTAGTACCTTCATCTCAACAACAGTTACAATGGAGAACAGGTACTAATAAAAAACCTGTTGCAGATTTACCAGATCCTGATGAAGTAGCATTAGATGTATATCCAACAATACATTCATTGCAACCTACAAAATTAAACAAAGGTACTCCTTGGGCAGGTCAAAAGATTCCTACTGGGTACTTAGATGGTTTAGCTTATGCTGAACATAAAGCTAGAGAAGTTGGTGGTCTTGATGAAGATACACTTAAACAGTTTCTACCTTTAGCAACTAGAGAGAGTCGTTACCATGAAGGAACAGCTTATGGTAATAATGGTGTTTTTGTTAACTATAAAACTCCTCCTCCTAAAGATTTACAAGGTATTATTGATCAATCTAATACCTACGCTAGTTTAGAAAATAGAGCGTATGATAGTGGCAATATGAGAGTGTTTGATGAATTTAATAAAAAACGTGTAGCACTGGATGCACAATTACTTGCAGATCCTAGATGGAAGTCTAGAGCAGATTCTTATCATAAAGTTACTAAGTATGCTACCGACCTAGGTTTAGAACAATCTACTAACCAAGAAATTATAAGAGATCCAGTTACATTTAAACTTATAGGTAAAGCAGATCGTTACATGGCTGCTGATAATGCCTCTTATGCTACAAAAGCTTTACATGTTCCTTTAGCTTTATATAACAAAAGATATGGTGAAGGTAAAGAAGGCGTAGGTTTAGAGCTTACTAAAAAGTATATAGGTGGTGGTGAAAAAGCAAATATAAGAAGTAAACACGAAGCTCAAATAACTGAAGCTATATACCATCCTAAAAATAAACCTGTATTAGATTATTATACAGGAAGAGTAAAACACCACTCTAAAGAAAGTAAAAGATAATGCCTAGTTCACCAAATTATAAAAGAAACTATAAAAAAGAGTATGACTTGTTTGCTGACTCTACCAAAGCTAAGAAAGATAGAGCTGCAAGAAACAAAGCTTCTAGAGCTAAGGGGGCTGGTCCTACTGATGTAGATCATAAGAGACCTTTACGTGCTGGTGGATCTAAAGCCTTAAGTAATACACGAACAAGATCAGTATCAGCTAATCGTAGTGACAATGGTCACAATCCTGGTGAGAAACAGAAAAGACATAGATGAAGTTAACTCCAGACATGATCCACGGTTTTGCTGGAGCATGTTTAGCAAGACGTTATGACGGTTCTACCCCTACTCCGCAATGCCATCTGGAGTGGTGGGATCTCTGTTGCAGCGACGATCCTCTTGTAGCAATTGCAGCCCCGCGGGCACACGGTAAATCCACTGCAATCACTCATGCCTACTTGCTCGCTGCTCTTTTATTTAGAGATAGAAAGTTTGCTTTAATTATATCAGACACTGAGAGTCAAGCAACTAACTTCCTCAGTGATCTTAAAGATGAGCTAATTAATAATGAAGACTTAGTTACGTTGTTTGGTATCAAAGGTCTTATTAAAGATTCACAGACTGACATCATTGTAGAGTTTACAGATGGTGAACAATTTAGAGTTTTAGTACGTGGTGCAGAACAAAGGGTACGTGGACTTAAATGGGATCAACGTCGACCTGATTTAATTATATGTGATGACTTAGAAGGCGATGAACAAGTACAAAGCAAAGACCGTAGAGAGAAATTTAGAAGATGGTTTTATGCTGCACTTCTTCCTTGTAGGTCTCAGCATGGTATTGTACGTGTTGTGGGAACTGTGTTACATCTTGATTCCTTACTCAATCGTATTATGCCTCCCGATTATGATGGCGATTATACTAAAGTTGAACCACTAAAAACATATTCAACACGAAAACGTGTAGAGTGGAGATCTGTAAGATACAGAGCTCACTCAGAAGATTACCAGCATATACTGTGGACTGATAGATATAATGCAGAGTTCTTTCAAACAAAGAAAGAAGATTATACTAAACAAGGTATCCCTGAAGTATATGCACAAGAGTTTTTAAACTATCCAATTGATGAGTCGACAGCTTACTTTAAGCGTCCTGACTTTATTGAGATACCAAAGTTTACACTAGATGCAATTAAACATAAAGAAAAGAAACTTACTTACTACGCTGCAGTTGACTTCGCCATTTCTACTAGAGAACGTAGCGATTATACTGTCATTGCTATTGGTGGGATTGATTCAGATGGTATAATGAATATCGTGGACATTCGACGAGGAAGATGGGATTCCTTGGAGATTGTTGATGAGATGTTTTCAGTACAAAAGAAATATGAACCTCAATACTTTGTAACAGAACGAGGAGCTATTGAGAAAGCTCTAGGTCCTATACTAAGACGTGAGCAGTTAGCTAGACAACAATACATGAGTCTGTTCCCTATGACTCCTACAAAAGATAAACAAACTAGAGCACGATCATTCCAAGCTAGGTTTAGAGCTGGAGGGGTTAAGTTTGACAAGAGTGCTGCTTGGTATCCTGACTTAGAAGAAGAGATGGTTCGTTTCCCTAAAGCTAGACATGATGACCAAGTAGATGCTTTAAGTTGGTTAGGTCTTATTGTAGACCAAGTACAAGACGCTGATTCTCCTGAAGAGGAAGATGAGTATGAATATCAAATGGCTAAGCGTTCTTCAACAAACGATGGACGTTCACAAATAACAGGATATTAAATGGAACTAGACGTAAAATTAAATATTAATAAATTATTAGCTTCTCCTAACATTGTAGATTTGTTAGATGAAAGAGCTCTTAATACTATTGGTTATCATGTAATTAATGAGTTTAACCTAGATAAAGAATCACGTATTCAATGGGAAAAACGTGTAGAAAACGCTATGAAGTTAGCTCTTCAAGTATCAGAAGCTAAATCATTTCCTTGGACTAATGCCTCTAATATCAAGTTTCCATTAGTTACTATTGCAGCATTACAGTTCCATAGTAGAGCTTATCCTGCTTTAATACCTAGTGATCAGATTGTTAAAGTAGATTATGACTCATCTATGAGTCTTGATCCTAGAGCATCAAAAGAAATAGAAGACAGAAATAAACGTGTTGAAAAACACATGAGTTACCAGTTATTAAAACAAGATGAATGCTGGGAATCAGAAATGGACAAGGTGCTTATTACAGTACCTATTGTTGGTTGTGCATTTAAGAAAACATATTGGGACTTTAATGAAGATCATCCAATATCAGAAAATGTATTAGCTAAAGATTTTGTTGTATCTTACTGGACTAAGAATTTAAAAGACTGTAATCGTCAATCACATGTTCTTTACTTATCAGTTAATGATGTTTTATCTAGACAACGTCGTGGTATTTGGACTGATGATTTTAAAATTAGACCACAACAAACTATTCAAGAAGATGATCTAAGTCAAGCACAAGATCAAGCTCAAGGTGTTTACCAACCCCAATCAGATCCTGGTACACCATTTGAGTTTATTGAACAGCATCGTTGGGAAGATTTAGATGGTGATGGTTTTAAAGAACCGTACATTATTACAGTACATAAAGATACTCGTAAAGTAGTTCGTATTGTTGCTAACTATTTTGAGACATCGATTAAAAGAAATGATAAGAATGAAATCTTAAATATTAAACCTGAGAGTTATTTTACTAAGTATTCATTCATACCCTCACCTGATGGTGGTTTCTATGATATTGGTTTTGGTATTCTTTTAGGACCACTAAACGAATCTATCAATACAATCATTAACCAACTTGTTGATGCTGGCACAATGGCTAACACAGCAGGTGGATTCCTTTCAAGAGGTATTAAGATTCGTGGTGGTAACTACAACTTTGCTCCTATGGAATGGAAACATGTAGATTCTACTGGAGAAGACTTAGCTAAAGGTATTTATCCATTACCTGTTCGTGAACCAAGTCAAGTTCTTTACACACTATTAACAACACTTGTTAACTATGGTGAAAGAATTGTAGGTTCTACAGACATTATGGTAGGTGAAAATGTAGGTCAGAATACTCCTGCAGAAACATCACGTACTATGGCAGAACAAGGTATGAAAGTATTTGCTGGTATCTTTAAACGTACCTATAGAGCTTTAAATGAAGAGATTCGTAAAGTCTATCGTTTAAATCAACTATACTTACCAGAAGAAACTAAATTTGCAGGTGGTGGTGTTTTAGCTACAGACTATCAAGATAATAGCACAGACATTCGTCCTGCAGCAGATCCACATGTAGTATCTGATGTACAACGTATTATGCAAGCTGAAACTTTAAAACAAACAGCATTATCAGTACCAGGCTTTAATGTGTACAATGTAATGAAACGTTACCTTGAAGCACTTAAAATACCTAATATTGACGAAGTTCTACCAGATCCTCAAGGTCCTAACGCTATCCAAAGCGGTCCAGATGTTAAGGTTCAAGTTGAACAAATTAAAGCTCAAGAACGTAAACTTTCACTTGAAACTAAGTTTAAACTTGGTGTATTAAAACTACAACAAGAAGCAGAAGTAAATAAAGCTAAGATAGCTAAGATGGAAGCAGAAGCAGCTAAAGCACTTGAAGAGGCTGGCGGTATTCAAGCAGGTCACGATATTGCAATGTTACAAACTAAGTTAGGGGCAGCTAAAGCTCACCAAGATGGCATTCTTAAATCTATTGATATGATGATGAAAGCAACCGAGGGAGTAGTAAAGTATGACAATAACACAGCAGGAATTCTTGGAATGGGTGGACAGCCCAGTGACCAAGGCACTCAAGAAGTCCCTACACAATGATAGGGAATATCTAAAAGAAATGCTTGTCCGTGGTAACGTGGACAATGAGGTAGAAATAAAAGGAAGATGTAGTGCAGTATTAAGTATCCTTAATTTAACATATGAGGATTTAGTAGAGGGAGCAAGAGAAGATGCAAAATACTAGTGGGATTCATCCTAAGGGTCACAGAGTTTTAATACTCCCAGATCCAGTAGAAGAAGTAACACAGAGCGGTATTATTTTGTCAGTCGGTGAAAATAGAGATAGGGAAAGACTAGCACAACTAAAAGGTACTATTGTCGAGTTAGGCAATACTGCATGGTTAGATCAACCAAGCCCTTGGGCTGAAGTTGGAAATCATGTAATCTTTGGTAAGTACTCAGGCCTAATCTATACAGGAGATGACGGCAAAGAATACCGAATCATAAATGATTTAGATGTTGTAGCATTAGTTGATTAAAGGAAACCATATGTCAGAAGAAAAACAAGTAGAGCAACAAGAAGAGAATACTGAGCAACAAGAACAACAGTTAGATCCACAGACTGAAAAAGAAGCCCGCATTTTTGGTTGGGTTCCTAAAGAAGAGTTTAGAGGATCAGACACTGATTGGGTAGATGCAGAAGTATTTGTAAAACGAGGTAAAGAGATTAATCCTATTCTCCGTAAGAATAATGAGTTACTTATGAAGAGGCTGGATGAAAAAGCCAAAGAAATTGACAGCATAAAAGCATCCGTTGAGGAATTTAAAGTATTCCAACAAGAGTCTTTTGAACGTAAGGCAGCTGAATATGAAGTACAGATTGCCCAGTTAAAAAGTCAAAAACGAGAAGCAATTGCAGCAGGGGATGGAGATTTGGTAGTTGATATTGACGATCAAATTGATTCATTAAAAGATGCTCAGAAAGAAGCAAAGGCCGAAGCTAAGAAAAAAGCTGAAGAGCCTGCTAAAACTGAAGCACAGGTCAGCATACCAAATGACCCTGATTTACAAAGCTGGTTAGGTCGCAATCAATGGTTCGGAGACGACACTGAGATGACTGATGTAGCTAATGGATTAGGAGCATCGGTAAGAAGACAATTCCCCCACCTGTCTGGTCGTGCTTTTTTAGACAAGCTTGATGAAAAGATTGTGGAGTATTTTCCCCATAAAACCTTAGGTAAAAAAACTAAGGGTAGTGCAGTAGATTCTACTGGTAATGTTAGGGGAGGTACAACATCTGGTAAGAAGTCCTATGATAACCTACCTGATGACGCAAGACAAGCATGTGATCGATTCATTAAACAAGGATGGATCAAATCTAAACAAGAATATGTCGATTCATACGACTGGAATTAAGGAGAACAATTATGGCTAAAGCATTAACAATTGAAGAGAAAAAAGAACAGGCACTTACTAGAACTACTACAGAACGTCCTACACGTGAGCGTGTTAGAAACGTTTTTAATGGCACTCAAGCTAAGTTAACTGTGAATCATCAAATCCCTGGATATAAGCTACACATCTTTAATGATGAACCTGGCCGTATCCAAACCGCAATAGATGGGGGCTGGGAGTTTGTTCAACCAGACGAAGTGGGCGGTGTAAAAGATAGCGTTACATCTGGTAATACAGATTTAGGAGAAAAGGTAAGATACCTAGTTGGTACAAGCGAGAAAGGTGATGGTCTATACGGCTACTTGTTAAAGATTAAACAAGAGTGGTGGGAAGACGATCAAGCAGAGTTACATAAACGAAATGATCGAGTAGATGATGCAATCCGTGGTGGTGTAAATATTAAGGACGGTACAAGTTCTGAAGGTTTCTATACTCCTAAGGGTGGTATTAACTATAAAACATAAATTAAATTTCTAAAAGGAAATAAAAATGGCTAACGTAAATTCCCCTCGTGGACTTAGCCCAGTAGGAACAATTACTGGTGCTCCGTTTAACGAACAGGGTCGCCTATACGCTATCGCTTCTGACGCTTCTAACACTTACGCTATTGGCGACGTTGTTAAAGTTGCAGGTTCAAGTGATACAAATGGTGTACCTTATGCAACAAAAGCGGCTACTACTGATACACCAGTTGGTGTTATTGTAGGTATCCGCGTATCAGACCCAAGTGTATCTTTAGTAGGTACAACATTGGCTTTAAACACAATCTATCTACCACTTAGCTCAGGACTTCGCTACGTTTACGTAGTTGATGATCCGAATGTTATTTTCGAAGTAGAAGGTGATGCTACAGGTGTAGCTGCTGCTGACGTATTCAAGAATGCTGGTTTAACTATTACAGCTAACCAAACAACTCTTGCTCAATCAGCTCCGCTATCAAATACAGTATTGAATGCTTCTTCATTCCTTGCAATTGGGTCTTCAGGCTCATTAGCATTGCCATTACAAATCATTGGTCTAACACAAGCAGTTAATAATGCTGCTGGTGCTTATGCTAATGCATTGGTAAAATGGAACAAGCATCAATTCCTCAACCCAGTTGGCACGGCTTAATAAGGAGAATATAACATGGCTGGTATTATAACAACCGCTTCACATCCGAAGGCTCTATGGCCAGGGATCAAAGCATGGTGGGGTCAAGTCTACGATGAACATAAAGAAGAATATTCTCAATTGTTTGACAGTGACACATCCTCAATGAACTATGAAGAAGATGTTCAACTTACAGGTTTCGGTTTAGCTCCAGTTAAATCCGAAGGTTCTGGAGTTTCATACGATTCAGAAATTCAAGGTTTCACAACACGTTATACACACATTGCTTACGCTTTGGGTTATATCGTAACAAAAGAAGAGTTAGATGACAACTTGTATGAACAAGTATCACGTCGTAGATCTGCTGCATTAGCAATGTCTTTCCGTCAAACGAAAGAAAACGTTGGTGCTAACATCTACAACCGTGCATTTAATGGTACGTATTTAGGTGGTGACGGTGTTGCATTATGCTCTACATCACATCCTAACACCTCTGGCGGTACATTCGCTAATAAACCTTCAGTAGATGCAGATCTTTCTGAAGCGTCTTTAGAAGATGCATTAACAGCAATTATGGGTTTCCAAAATGACCGTGGTCTTTTGATCAATGTTATGCCAAGAAGCTTAGTTGTTGCTCGTCAAAACTGGTGGAATGCTAACCGCATTATGAAATCAGCGTACACACCATCAACAGCAAACAATGCAGTGAACGTTTTAGTAGCAACAAATGCTTTACCAGAAGGTATCGTAATGAACCACTACTTAACATCACCAAACGCATGGTTTGTTCGTACTAACATCCAAAACGGTCTCAAGTACTACTCACGTGTTGGTATTCAATTTGATCAAGACAATGATTTTGATACAATGAATGCTAAAGCTAAGGGTTACGAAAGATACTCATTTGGCTGGACAGACCCTAGAGCAATCTATGGTGTTAACGGTCCTTAATTAGGACTTAATTAAAGTGCAGAGGGGGCGAGATAAAGTTCCCTCTAATCTTTATTTTAGGAGTAAGTATGTCATATCCAATAGAAGAAAAAAAAGGGAAACGCCCCCCTGTAAAAAAAGGCAAATAATTTAGTGTTCTCTGATGACGCTTAGCAATAAGCGTTGTTATAACATACAACGTCAAAGGAGATTTATATGGGTAATCCAACAAGATTTACAAGCGGAGTAGGTACAGCTTACCAAGGTGAAACACTAGGTAACTATCCTTTTCCAGATCCATTTCACACATCAAGTGAAAAAACATTAGGTAGTTCATCTTATCAAAATGACTTTAATACACTTATTGGTACTGACTATACAGTAACAGGTTCTTCATCAACATTTACATTGTCAAGCACAATTGTTGGTGGTGCAGGTGTATTAACACCAGGTGGTGCTACAACAGCAACAGCTGCTTACAAAGCTGGTTCATTCTTACAATTCCAAGCTGGTAATCAGTTCTGGTATGAAGCAAGATTTAAAGCATCAGCTGTATCAGGTACTAAATCATTCTATGTAGGTTTACGTAATGGTTCAGGTGTAACTGATGGTTTATGGTTTGCTAAGGCAGCCTCATCAACATCTATTAACTTAGTATCAACTGTAGGCTCTTCAGCTACTACTTTAGTAACTGGCGTAGCAACAGCTGCAGCAGATACTTGGGTTACTTTAGGTTTCTACTACGATGGTACTGATTTACTAGTCTATTCAGACAATGCTTTAGTAGCTCGTGTTTCAGCTCCAACAATTGGTACTTCAGGTACAACACTATCAAGCGTGTTAATGGCACCTGTGTTCCAAATTACTCCAACAGCAACTGATACTTTAAGTGTTGATTTTGTTTTAGCTGCTCAAGAACTAGCACGCTAATAGGAGAATAACATGGCTAATTCAGTTCAGATTCAAACGTTAGTTGATAGTGAACGTAACTTAGTTGTTAAATTAGTTGGTATTTTAGATACAAGTAACGTAAGTTTAGCTACATTAATTGACCCAGCACTTGTTGCTGCAGTTAATGCTTCAGGTTTAAACTCACAACAACCTTCTAAAGTAGCAATTAAAAAAGTAACTTATGATATAGAAGATGGCTTAGCTGTTAACCTTTATTGGGATGCCACAACAGATGTACCTATCTGGAGGTTTGTAGGTAGGGGATTTGTAATGGGAGAACCAATTGGTTTCTTACAAAACAATGCTGGTGCAGGTGTGACTGGTAAAGTTTTATATGATACAGACGGTTATTCATCAGGCTCATTATCATTCAGTTTATTAATTGAATGTATTAAACAATGGACTTAATATGGAACAAATCATAGGATTATTGTTCTTTGCACGTAATGTTGCACACATTGAACATTTAAAAACTAAGAGTTATGCTAAACACAAAGCTCTTGGGCATTTCTATGATGATGTAATTGATCTAGCAGATAAACTTGCAGAAGCGTATCAAGGGGATAAAGGTCTTTTAGGAGACATCCCCTTATATGCTAAATTACCAGATTATGCAATTGATGTATTCTTAGAGAAACAACTTAAGACTATTGATGAACTGCGTAAAGATGCAACAGATAGATCAGCTATTCAAAACATTATTGACGAAGTTGTTGAGTTATATTTGAGTACACTTTACAAGTTAAGGAACTTATCATGATTACTTCTGATGCTAAAGTAAAACAAATGGAGATTTCTGCTATTATTACAAGAGCAGATGGAACTATTGAAAATCTTGGAACAATTCAATATTGGCACAAGAACCCTTTTAAACGTATTATATGGAGAATTAAAAAATGGCTACACTATTAGTCAATACTGGTAAGGCAATTGTAACAAATTACCTTGCTGGCGGTGCTGCAACACAACCTAAATATGTAGGTTGGGGTACAGGTGCAGGTACTACTGCTGCAACTGACACAACTTTATTTACTGAAGTTGGTACTAGAACTTCTGGTACAACTACACAACAAACAACATCAACAACAAATGATACTTATCAAGTTATTGGTACAGTAACAGCTGGTTCTAGTTTAACTATTACTAATGCTGGTTTATTTGATGCTTTATCATCAGGTAACTTGTTTGTTAAAGGTGACTTCACTGGAGTTGCTTTAACTTCTGGTGACAGTATTCAGTTCACTTTTAAAACGCAATTTAGTTAATTCTGATTGGGGCCTTGAGCTGTGGCTCTTAATCAATCTGCAGTTAATGTAGAGGTAGTCAATGGAAGTGCTGGTGGGGCTGTTTTCACTAAGGCACTTTCTGTTGTTACCTCTTCTACAGCTTCCTTCTTAAGAGGTATTGGGGCATTAAAAACTATTACAAGTACAAGTTCTGTACTTATAACACAGGCCTTTACCTATGTTAAATCTTTACTAGCTTCAAGTACATCTACGGTATCTATTGTAAGAGCTTTTGCTAAGATTATTACTTTAATAAATGTTTTATCAACAGCTACTATAAACTTAGCTATTACATTTAGTAAAATAATTTCTGCTTCTGTATTTAGTACAGTTACTTTAGTTAGACAATTAGGTAAACAAATAACTTCTTCTATAGTATCTTCAATAGTTACTATAGCACAACAATTAAGTTATTTAAAGACTTTATCTGTTACAAGTACCGTTATTCCTATTTTACAACGTTACTTTAGTAAGATTATTTTAGAAGTAGAAGTTGTTTCAGCTACTATTTTAACAGCTGTTAATAGACTTATTACTTTACTAGCTTATTCTTCTAGTTCTATAAGTATTACTAAAGCTATAACTAAACCGTTAACTTTAGTAGTTTCTACAGTTACTACTACTTTAACTAAAACTTTAGCTTTACTTAAAACTTTAACAGTATCTGTAAGTTCTTTAGTAACCATAGCTGTAGCTAGATTTTATTTTAGAACTTTATCTGTAGTAGCTACAGTAACAGCTATAGTCAATAAATTGTTAAATAACTTATTGACAATTTCAGTAAATTGTGGTATTATATTAAGTAAGCTTATTAATATAAGTATTACTGCAGTATCTACAATAATTCAAGTACTTTTAGTAAACTATGTTTCGTTTATTAATTACCCTGTAAGTAGATTTATGTATGCTGCTCAGAAATTTAGAACAGTTTCTGCAGCTAAACTTCGTAAGATATTTTATTAATAAGGACTTACTCATATGAGTGCATCATTCTCATACAAAATTACTACAGAGAACGAGCAATTTACCTTTGACTTTTCAACAGTCATGTCTACTGGAGAAACAATATCTTCAGCTACTAGTGCAGTTGAAGTTGTATCAGGCACTGATCCTAGTCCTAGTAGTATCTTAGTAGGTACTCCTGTAGCAAGTGGTCAACAGGTTGCTCAACGTATTTATAATGGTTTAGATGGTGTTATCTATCGTATTGAAATAACAATAATAACATCTTTAGCAAATACTTACTCTCTTGTAGCAGACCTTCCAGTCTTATCTCCTCTTAACGTATAGGAGATTCCTTTGAGTTATACCCCTAGATATGACAATGGAGATTGGATAGCAGATTGTGATGTCTGTGGTCGTAAGTATAAGGCTAGTGCTTTAAGTCAACGTTGGGATGGTCTAATGTGTTGTGACGATGACTGGGAAATCCGTCAACCACAAGACTTTGTTAGAGGTGTACCAGATACTCAGATAGCACCTTGGTTGAGACCAGAACCTCCAGACTACTTTATACCTATAGCATTAACTGCTCCAACAGCTAATTTTAATGTTTCTAGTAACTGTAGTTTAACAGTTCAATATATACAAGGTCCAGCTCAACAAAATGCTACAAGTATAGTTACAGCAATACTAAACTGGGTAAGAAGGTTCCCTATTACAGCAGGGGCTAGAGAAATAAATGGTTCATCAATTAATACAAACTCAATAAATTAATAGGATAGTCTATGTCATCTAATTATCAATTTACCAATAATGCCGCCTCTACATTAGCGTCTAGTATCCTTATAGGTGCTACCTCGTTAACTGTAGCTGCTTCTACTGGTGCATTATTTCCTACCTTAACAGGGTCTAATTTCTTTTATTGTACTTTACAAAATACAGCTGGTACTACAGTTGAAATTGTTAAAGTAACAGCAAGAAGTACAGATACATTTACTATTGTAAGAGCTCAAGAAGGTACATCAGCTTCAGCATTTGCATCTGGTGATAAAGTAGAACTAAGACTTACAGCTGGTGAAATAAATCAGTTATTTGCTGGTGCTACTGCAGGAGCTGGTACTGATCAAGTATTCCATGAAAATGCTTTAATAGTTACAGCAAACTATACATTAACAACTAGTCGCAATGCTATGAGTGTCGGTCCTATTACGGTTAACTCAGGTGTAGCTGTTACTATCCCTAGCGGTGCTAGATGGGTAGTCCTTTAGGAGAAATAAATGGCATCAACCATAAACGCAAGTACAAGTCCAGCAGCCATAGTCCAAACGGCTGACGGCACAGCTAATTTAAGTTTACAGAGTAATGGCACAACAATAGCAGCTATTACATCTACAGGAATTGCAGTTACTGGTGCTGTTTCAGCTACAACTGATTCAACATTTAACTCTACAGGAGCTTTAACTGTTTCATCTGGTACTACTGCACAAAGACCAACAGCAGCAGCGGGTATGATAAGATATAATACTACTCTTAGTTCTTTTGAATATTCTAATGGTAGTGTTTGGTATTCTTCAACTGCTCTTTATGGTACACAAAAAGGTATCATGATTGGTGGTGCTAATGCTAGTACTATTTTTGGTCTTAGTAATTTAGTTTCTAGTTCTGGTGTAATAGCTACAGATACTACAGCTGTTGCAACTGGCAGAGTATTAGGAGCAGCTGCTAGTTATGGTAGTGATAAAGCTATATTTGGTTTTGGTTCTTTAACTTCAGGTGCTGATACAGCAATAACAAACCTTATATCTAACACAGGTGTGGTAGCTTCTGATACAACAGGCGTAGGAACAATAAGATCTGGACTTGCTGCTTGTGGATATGGTAATGATAAAGCTATATTTGGGTTTGGATCGCCAACTACAGCTGTAACTAATTTGGTATCTAACACAGGAGTTGTTAGTAGTGATGTTACAGGCGTAGGAACAGCAAGAGCTTATCCTGGTGCTGCTACTTATGGTGGAGATAAAGGTATATTTATGTTTGGTACTACTGGAAGTTATGTATCTACATCTAATCTTGTTTCTAATACTGGAGTTGTAGCAACAGATACTACTAACCCTGCTGGAGTAACTATTAAAGGTTATGGAGGAGCAGCTCAATTTGGTGGCGGTCAAGTAATTTATGCGTTTGGTTATAATTCTGCTAGTGCTTTTACTAGTATAAGTAACTTAGTATCTACTACAGGGGTGATAGCTTCTGATACTACTGGAGTAGGAACAGCAAGAAGGAACCCAGGAAATTCTTCTTATGGAAGTGATAAAGCTATATTTGCATATGGATATAATGGAAGTTATTTATCTATGTCTAATTTAGTATCTAATACAGGGGTAGTAGCAACAGACACAACTGGTGTAGGTACAGCAAGATATGGTGTTACTGGTGCTGGATATTCATTAACTGCATAGGACATATAAATGGCATCAAATTTTAATTCGGAATTTAATTATAGGTATCAAGTAGTAGGTGCAACTCCTTGGGAAAAACTTAAAACCCTAAAAGGATTTCTAGAAGGTCGTAAACGTGCAGCTGCATTAGAACAATGTGCAGAATTAAAGTATCAAGCTAAACTTGAAGAACTAAAACATTTAAAAAGTATTGGTGGATTACTTCATGTTATTCTTACATTGCAAGCAGAGATAATTGAATTAGAGTCTACATTAGAAGATACCGCCCATGCTTTTAAACTTAATAAAGCTGAATTAGAAATACTTAATAAACTTATTGCAGAAGTTTATACAGAGGTAGAACCAACAAGATTAAAACATACTGATGGCACACCTTATACAGATGATGAAATGTTTGAAGCAAATGCTAACCATGAGTTTACTGTGCAAATAGGTAGAGAAATACAAGCAGAAATTATTGCTAATGGTAGACCATCACCAGCTAAATTACTTAATGCTATGAGTAACCCACAGACATTAAAAGCACTTAAACAGATTGGCATTGTGCCGAAAGAAACTCTATTATTAGGAGAAAAAGATGTTGCTCTACAAATTACAAGCAAATAATTCTGCATCATTATTTGGCACACCAAAAGAACCAAAGCCAAAAAATGATGTATTTACTATTGCACAAAAACAAGACTGTTCAGAATTTTTAGTATTATCTAGCACAGCTTATCCAGAACTAGAAGCATTTGTATCTTATGATGGTTTTGACTTTACATACTGTCAAGCATGGGGATTAACTATTAATGATGCAGTAGTTAAACGCGTATGGCAAGATATTAGAGCTAAAGCATATCCTAGTATTCCAGATCAACTTGATACTATATTTCATCAAGGTATAGATGTTTGGAAAGCAGACATTCAAGCAATTAAAGATAAGTATCCTAAAGGAGTAGCATAATGTCATCAGTCATCATAGCTGGGGATACCTCTGGCACAGTAACACTTGCAGCACCAGCAGTAGCTGGCACGACAACACTTACGTTGCCAGCGACAACAGGGACAGTATTAACGACTGCGTCTACTTTTGGGGGAACAGGACCAGCGTTTAGTGCTTATATAAATGTTGGACAAACTATTTCAAATAATACAGCAACTAAATTACAATTTGGTGCAGAAACATTTGATACTAATTCTAATTTTGACCCAACAACAAACTATCGTTTTACCCCTACAGTTGCTGGTTATTATCAAATAAACGGACAAGTTAGTTTAACTTCAGGCGGAACAGGATATCAGACTTTTTCAATATTGAAAAATGGTTCTAGTGTTTTTAATAATTACACAGCTTCTAGTACCGCAGGACCATCAAGCGTTATAAACAGTATTATTTATTGTAATGGTTCAACTGATTATATTGAATTGTATTTTACACAGACCACAGGGGTATCACAAACTACAAATAATGGTTCTTTATATTCTCAATTTTCAGCATCAATGGTAAGGAGTGCATAATGACACTATACGAAAAGATTAAACAACTATATCCACAATTAACTGATAATGACTTTTTAACAGTAATTATTCTACAAAACGACTCTGATGGTAAAGGTGACTACATAGCTAAATGGGAACATCCTACACTAGCTAAACCAACAGACGAACAATTAGGAGCAGTACTATGAGTGTAATTATTAATGGGACGGATGGGGTCACCTTTAACGACACCTCTCTACAAGGAGCTGCTGCGTCACCTTATGTGCTAAAGAACCGTATTATAAATGGTGATATGAGGATAGACCAGAGAAATGCTGGTGCTGCTGTGACTGCAGCTAATGCATTTCCTGTTGATAGATGGTTAATTTATGGTACTCAAGCATCTAAATTTACAGCACAACAAAATGCTGGTTCAGTTACTCCGCCAAGTGGCTATACAAATTATTTAGGAATTACATCATCTTCTGCATATACTGTTTTATCTGGTGATTTTTTTAGTG
>Ga0209296_1000255_pt1 | contig 45733 bp, 33 predicted proteins | sample S_130206_EF_Meta_FD_187319 | JGI IMG/M metagenome (GOLD analysis project Ga0209296, IMG submission 187319) | Freshwater microbial communities from Lake Simoncouche, Canada to study carbon cycling - S_130206_EF_MetaG (SPAdes) (version 2) | ecosystem: Environmental > Aquatic > Freshwater > Lake ...
TGGCAACAACTCTGCAAGAAGCAGATGAAATGATTACCGCCTGCGAAAGGCATCATGTGAAACTTGCAATCGCCCACCAAACCCGCTACAGCCCTAGAATGCTGCAAATCAAAAAAATGATCGCTGACGGCGTTCTAGGCGATATTTTAGAAATGCATGGCAGAGGCAAGGAAGATACCCGAGGTGGTGGCACCGATCTCATGGTGCTTGGTACCCATATTTTTGACCTCATGCGCTACTTCTCGGGCAATCCCATTTCTTGTTACTCAAAGATCCGTTTCGAAGATAAACCCGCCACCAAGGAAAACATCAAAGATGGTGGCGAAGGAATGGGCCCAGTTCTTGGCGATAACATCAACGCAAGCTATGCTTTCGAAAATGGCGCCTTTGCTACTTTCGGATCTCACAAAGCCAAGTTCGGTTCAGGTAGCAGATTCGGGTTACACATCTATGGTTCCAAGGGCGCGGTTCATGTAGCAACCGGCGGGCTTGGCTCTGCCTGGTTTCTGGATAACCCCTCTTGGTCGCCTATCAAGGGTAAGGTTCAATGGCAGGAAATCACCAGCGAGGGCGTGGGAAAAGTTGAACCCATCAAGGATGGCGGCTTGGGGATGGGCAATACTTGGATCGTTAAGGATCTTATCGAAGCAATTGAAAAGGATCGCCAGCCTCTTGGTAGTGCTTACGATGGCAGGGGTGCATTGGAAATGATCATGGCGGTGTATGAATCATTCAGGGTCGGTGGCGTAGTTTCATTGCCTTTGAAAAACCGCAAGCATCCACTCACGATGGTTTAAAGTAAAAGAAATCCCCACCCACTTCAATGAGGTGGATGGGGAGGTTGTCTTCAAAGCCCATGTACTGCGTTCCATGGGTCTTTTATTAGCTTTGGATTTTAGGCCGCTGGTTACAAATCCGTTGTAATTAGTAGCGGACAATGAACTCGCAAATCAAGCGGTTATCCATTAAGTCCTTTTGGTTAGAAAGGGGAAATTCCCAAGCAAAGCCAGTTTCCACATTAGTGCGGAGTCTTGCTTTCATACCCAAAGCCAAGGTAACCAAATTGTGTCCAGCCATCCCGGTGGTACCGAGGTTAAGCAAGCCATCCCCTTCGCCAAGGGAATTGGGTTGTCCCCAATCTCCGCCACTGTTGTAACCAAACCAGTTCACTTCAGCAAGAGGGTAGAGCCATCCAAATAACTGACGATCTATATGCAAACTGTTGTAAAAAAAGGAGCTACTATATTTGTCTTCAAAACCAAATTGGTAACCAAAGGTATTCAGAAAATGCCATGAGCCGCCGAACTCCTTGCCTACTGTGGTAAAGGTTGTCATGACCCCGCTGCCATGGTTTTGGAATACAGCAGCGTAACCCATGTTCGGTTCCACCAAAAAACCAGCGGACCATAGAAACTGGTTTTCCACATCACGAGCGAGCAAGTATCTCAAGCCATAGCTCATGTTTAACAAACCACTACTGTTTCCAAGGGCGCCTGAGTGAATGTTAGCAATACCATCTTTGTCAGCAATAAGGGTTAACCTCTCGGTAATGGCTAGATGGATCTGGGCGGCGTAGACCTGAAAATTGCCACCAGCTAATTCATTTTCCGAGGGAATAACATCGTTAATAAACAAGAAGCGTATATCGGTTATGGAGCGTGGGTCTTTGGATAGGACTGGGTTACTGATTGGCCCAATAAAACCAGGAAATGCTCGATCACTCTCGAGCAATCCCCTGCTCACTGGAGCATCGTCTATCGATATTGGGACTCGGGCTTCTACCGGAGCAGGCGCCGTTAATGGTGCCAGATTGAGCGGTGTCGGGGACTGTGCAAAAGCTGTACCAGCTAAACCGGTAATCACCATCAAACCTGAAAGGAACCTGAATCGTGTCATGATTTCAACCTTAAATAAATACAGCTCAGGTTCTTGATATATTCAATTTCCTGAATGGGTTATATGCTTTGTTTGCAAAGTTTGGGTAATCCCAAATGTACTAGTTAAATCGGAAATGCTTAGGTCCTTGTTAATGCCAATGTTGAAGTTTTATTATGAAGTTTTGTTTTTCATTTACCCAGTTCCCCTCGTTTCTCAGCAAGAGGAAAAATCAAAGGGGTCAGGTCTCTATTTCCGGTCGGGAATAGGTGCAGACTCTCAGATAATAGTGATTGAATTGATAATTGAACCTACCTGCTTCATTTGAAATTGCTTGTAAACTAGGTGGAAAAGAGACCTGACCCCTTTGATTAGTGCTCGAAATTGCTTTTACATTGGTTTTTATGCTAACATGATTTCACGAAGAGTTTCGGCCTCAAGCAACTTCTTAGGAGATACCATGACCAAGCCAAAACAATTGACGACTGTAATAATAACTTGCGCAGCGCTGTGCATTTCCACATTCGTCTTTTCCCAGAAGAACCCCGCTCCGGCTGACAACGAGAACTCTAAAAACGCCAAACCGGCTGCCGCCGCCGCCGACATCGCTAAATGCCCGGTGATGGGTGGCGCCGCAGGGAATGCGCAGTACCGTGAGAAAGACTGGTGGCCGAATCAGTTGAATCTTGATGTCCTGCACAAGTACTCCCCTAAGGGTAACCCGCTGGGTGAGGGATTCAACTACGCAGAGGAGTTCAAGAAGCTCGATTTGGATGCTGTGAAGAAGGACCTCATGAAGTTAATGACGACCTCGCAGGACTGGTGGCCTGCCGACTACGGTAGCTATGCGGGGCTTTGGATCCGATTGGCTTGGCACAGCGCAGGGACATATCGCACTTACGATGGCCGTGGCGGAGCGGGCTCGGGCATCATTCGCCTTGCGCCCGTGGGTAGCTGGCCCGATAACGCAAACCTAGACAAGGCCCGTCGGTTGCTCTGGCCTATAAAGCAGAAGTACGGCCAAAAGATTTCGTGGGCCGACCTGATGATCCTCGCCGGCAACTGTGCCCTAGAGTCCTCGGGGTTCAAGACCTTCGGCTTTGCAGGTGGGCGTATTGACACCTATGAACCCGATGCGGATATTTACTGGGGCCCTGAAAACAAGTGGTTGGACGACAAGCGTCATAGCGGCGACCGCAAACTAGATCAACCTCTAGGTGCGACCCAGATGGGACTTATCTATGTCAACCCAGAAGGCCCTAACGGCAAGCCAGATCCGCTCGCCGCTGCCATCGACATCAGGACTACATTCGGCCGCATGGCAATGAATGATGAAGAAACCGTTGCCCTCATCGCCGGCGGTCACACGCTCGGGAAAGCTCACGGGGCGACTAACCCAGATAAGAATGTTGGTCCCGAACCTGAGGGAGCTGGCATCGAGCAGCAAGGCCTCGGCTGGAAAAACACCTTCGGGAAGGGCAAAGGCGGTGACACCATCACCAGCGGCCTCGAAGGTGCGTGGACATCGACTCCTACGAAGTGGTCCAACGAATACTTCGCCAACCTCTACGGCTACGAGTGGAAACTGGTAAAGGGCCCTGGCGGCGCTTGGCAGTGGACCCCCACGGATGAAAATGCGAAGGGCATCGTACCAGACGCTTACGATCCGAAAAAGTCGCACGCCCCGATGATGTTCACAACCGACATCGCACTAAAGATGGATCCAGCCTACGCCAAGATTTCGAAGCGGTTCCAAGAGAACCCAAAGGAGTTCAACGCGGCCTTTGCCAAGGCTTGGTACAAGCTGACGCACCGCGATATGGGGCCAGTCTCGCGATTGCTCGGGCCAGAAGTTGCGCCGCCGCAATTGTGGCAAGACCCTGTTCCGATGGTCGATTACAAGTTGATCGACAAGCAAGATATCGCTGCCCTCAAGAGCAAGATCCTCGAATCGGGGCTGTCCACGTCCCAACTGGTCTCGACAGCTTGGGCTTCTGCATCGACATTCCGCGGCACCGATAAGCGTGGCGGGGCCAACGGTGCTAGGATTCGTCTCGCTCCTCAGAAAGATTGGAAAGTGAACCAACCTGATGAGCTAACAAAGGTGCTGCAAATCTTGGAGAAGACCCAAACGGACTTTAATAAGGCGCTAACCGATGGGAAGAAAGTATCTCTAGCAGATGTGATCGTTCTCGGAGGCTGCGCAGCTATCGAGCAAGGTGCTAAGAAGGCCGGGCAGGATGTTTCGGTTCCCTTCACACCGGGCCGCACCGATGCCTCGAAGGAACAAACCGACATCGAGTCCTTTGCCGTTCTCGAGCCGACTTCGGATGCATTCCGCAACTACTTCAGTCGTGAGATGACTCAACCGGCGGAAGCGTTGTTGGTCGATCGTGCGAATTTGCTTACGCTCAGCGCTCCAGAGATGACGGTGCTCATCGGCGGTATGCGGGTTCTTAATGCCAACACAGGGAATACTCAACTGGGTGTCTTCACCAAGCGACCCGAGACCCTGACCAATGACTTCTTCGTGAACCTAATCGACATGAACACCGAGTGGAAGAAGTCTGCCGTTTGCGAGCACTTCTTCGACGGCCGGGATCCCAAGACGGGCAAGATCAAGTGGACCGCCAGTTCCGCCGACCTCGTGTTCGGTTCGAACTCGCAACTCCGAGCCATTGCGGAAGTTTATGCCAGTGACGATGCGCAGGAGAAATTCGTGCGTGACTTCGTTGCTGCGTGGAACAAGGTGATGAATCTTGACCGCTTTGATCTTAATTCAGGTATGGTCAGTAAAGCCAAGTAATTGGTAATTGAGCCTAACTGCTTCATTTAAAAGTGTTTGTAAACCAGAGGGGGAAAGACATCTTTCCCCCTCTGGTTATTTACGGAATGAAGAAAAGGCAGAAGACTAGCCACGGATTAACACGGAATTACACGGAAAAGACAGAAGCAGAGACACGGAAGGAAAGCCAAGAAGAAGCATAGCCACGGACGAACACGGAATTTCACGGAAAAGACAGAAGCAGAGGCACGGAAATAAAACATATCTTTCAGAGCCGGAAATAATACTACATCCCTTAGGTGCAAAATCTAAAGGTTGCAAATGGAGAAGTTGCAGTGGGGCTTCCCCATCGCAACTACTCTGTCTTTAAACAAGCTCATATCAATTAATGAGAAGTAAAAAGCAAAAGGCGTGGGGCAAGCACCAGCGGATTTACATCCGCCGCTCAATAAGACGAAAGTTACAAAGGTAGTGGTGGAATATAGCAGCCCGGGCTAGCGAAGCGAAGGGCCCTTTTCCCGGAGGGAAGAGGGTTGGGAGTAGGGGGAAGAAAAAGGAAGCAAAAGCAAAAGGCGTGGGGCGAACACCAGCGGATTTACATCCGCCGCTCGATAAGAACCGATGGGCTTCTTGCCATTAAAATAAGAACACTACAAAGGCTTTTGATAGTGCAGCTTTTTACTTTGAGCCAATGCAGTAGAGGGTTGAATCCGAGCGTAGGAAAATCTTCCCGTCTGAAACTGCGGGCGTGCACTGGATTGTATCTTTAATTTCGTTGGTTGCGATAAGCTCTGTTTTTTCGCCTAGGCTTACTACAAAAGCAGAGCCTTCTTCATTGATTAGATAAAGATGATTGCCTGCAATGATGGGTGAACCCGAAAATGGGCCCTTCATGCGAACCTGAGCAACTTCCTTACCATCCTTAGCATCAAATACATTCAGGCCGATGCTTGATAAGCCATAGACTTTGCCTTTGTGAACTAATGGGGAGGCGTAGCCACCTACCAACTTGTTGGACTTCCATTGTGGAACAGGAACCTTGTTTCCAGAGGAGGGGGAGAGGACAAGGGTTTCTTTTCCGGGTGCAAGAAGAAGGCCTTCGCCCAAGGTGGGGGAGGGAATGGTGGAGGGGCCGGAGCTTGCGAGGGACCAGTTTTCTTTGCCCGTAAGTGCATCAATGCTAAGTACGGAGCCATCGGTTTGCAGAATGACTTCTGCGGTACCGTTGGCGTTGGGCATAATAAGCGGGGTGCTCCAGTTGATGTTTCTTGGTCGGTTGAACTTCCAGAGGTTTTTGCCCGTGTTGGCATCAATCCCTAGTACGAAGGAATCACCAGCGTTATCCATGGGGATGATGAGGACATCTTTCCAAAGAACGGGGGAGGAAGCCATGCCTACCATGTTGGTGATATCAGGGTAATCAAGTGCGAGGGAACGATACCAGAGGAGGTTTCCATCGCGGTCGAGTGCAGCAACATCGGCGCAAGCAAAGAGAGCAAAGATGCGCTGGCCATCGGTTGCTGGGGTGGGGGCAGCCATGTTGGTTTTAGGATGGCAGTTGGTGTTGCCTGTTGCGTTGAATTGTCGTTCCCAAAGTTTGGAACCTTTGTTGGGATCGAAAGCCATCACATGAAGGCGGGATTCTTTGTAGTTAGAACTGGAGGTAAGAAAAAGTCTGCCACCAGCGATAACAGGGCTGGATAACCCGCGCCCTTGGAGTGGGGTTTTCCAGAGGAGGCCTTCGGCTGCGGACCATTTTAAAGGGAGGTTTTGTTCTTCGGAAACGGCAGAGCCGCCTGGGCCACGGAACTGGGGCCAATCAGCAGCATGAAGAATACTGGTGAGGATCAAGGCGCCTAGAAAAAATCGGACGATAGTTAAATTGAGTGTGTACATTACTTCGCGCTCCCTTCTTGTTTGGCGATGGTGTAAGGAATCTTGACGCCTGCGAAATCGGTAAGTCTTAGTTGGAACTCCCATTTTTGGGCCCAACTCTCGGTCTGATTATTTTGGCAGATCTTAAGAAGAATATCGTTTACACCTTTTTTAAGATGGATGGGTGCGGAGTGTTGATCCATGGTCATGCCATGGTGATACTCATCGCGTGCAAAGATTTGTTTGCCATCATGAAAAATCTTGAGCGATGTGATGCAGCCTGCCCGAACATAAACGGTGCCCTCAGCGGGGCTGTTAATGCGGGTGAAGGCATAACCGATAGCTTCCTTCTTCTTACCCAGCACTTTGTTAAGATCGATGACGCCATAGGAATCTTCAGTCGTGAAATTGATCCATTTGATTGCGCCTTCTTTACCTTCGTAAGAAGCATCAAGCTTGACATCTTTTTCAGGTGGGTAGGGCAGGTCGAAGCCTTTGTTCTTGGTGTTGTCAAAGGGGCCGACCAGATACCAAGTGCGAACAAAGCCGAAATGTGCGGGAAGATCAACCGTTTCGCCTAGGCCTTTAAGCTCTTTGGCAAGTGTATCGACTTGATCTTTATCGGAAGCGCTCATGAAAGCTTTGCGGTAAGTGGCTTTGGCTTCGGAATCTTTTTTGCCTTTCTTCTGGGTGGAGCCTTCTTCGATGAGAAGGGCGATCGCTTCGCGCCTGAGTTCTGCTGCGGGGTCGGTAATGAAAGATGGGATTAAGCTTTGAGCTTTCTCTTTGTCTGCTGATTGCAGGATTTCAAAAGCGAGCTTGCGGCCCAGTGCGGGCTTTGAAGTATCTTTTACCAGTGCGGTGATTTTTTCGAGGGGTAATGCCTTAGTGTCGCGGTTGGCCTTTTCAACAATCGCATTGATTGCAGAACGAAGCCAGTTAGAAAGCACAGGCTGGCTGGCATCCATAACTGCAATAACTTCGGGCAGTGCATCGGGTGAAAGGTTGGCAATTTGCTTCCAAGCCTTTTGAGCTTCGATATTGCCTAGGCCACTTTTTCCGACCTTGCGAATAGGTTCAAGAATTTTAGAAACATTTTCGGAAGATTCTTGCACCCATGCCAAGGCGTTGGTGCCCAAGCAAACAACCAAAGCGAGAAGAAGCGCAGTGATTCTCATGACAGCCTCTAATAAATGATGACAACCTAAGCTTAGCCGATGCCAAGCACATCATTCATAGAGTAACTGCCGGCAGGCTTGTCCGCCAGAAATTTAGCTGCAAGAAGTGCACCACGGGCATAGCTATCGCGGGTATGGCCTTTGTGCACGAGTTCCATGGTTTCGCCCAAGGTGCTAAATATTACGGTGTGCTCGCCCACATTATCGCCCACACGAACGGCATGGATACCTATTTCTGAAGGCTTTCGTTCGCCTACCAGACCTTCGCGACCGTGCAATAATTCGGTCTGACCCTGCACATCCTGCACGATCTTGGCAAACTGCAGCGCAGTCCCACTTGGGGAATCTTTTTTGAATCGGTGATGCCTTTCGATAACCTCGACATCGAACCCTTTATCCGCAAGCAAGGTGGATGCAACTTTGACGAGTTCGAAAAGAACATTAACCACAAGGCTCATATTCGGTGCAAATAGAATTGCAATTTCATGGGCTGCAGATTCGAGGGCTTTCTTTTCGGCAGCGGTATGCCCGGTGGTTGCGATCACCAAGGGGATTTTTCTTTGCAGGCAGATGGGCAGTACATTCATCGTGCCTTCAGGGGTGGAAAAATCGATGATTGCGCTAACAACTTGATCGATGGGGATTTGGGAGCGAAGTGGTACGCCCAGATGGCCTATGCCTGCGATTTCGCCTGCATCTTTTCCCATCATAGGATGGCCATGGTATTCGAGAGCGCAGGCGATTTTCAACGCTGGGTCTTCTTTGCCCAGTGCAACAAGCCTTTGCCCCATTCTGCCGCCGGCACCGTTGATCCCGATTGCAATCTTCATGATAAGCTTCCTTATGCTTAAGCGTAAACTTCAATGGCCTTGATGATATCATCAAGACTGTTAGGCACCTGTACTGCGCGGTTTGCAAATCCTGCCCTGCGCACGCCTCTAACCCCAAGAACTTCGTCGAAGGTTTTCTGATCAGAACTATGATACGCGACCGTTGCGGTAGAATCTTTCATTTGATGTGCGGTAAGAATGCAGACCACTCTATCGGAGGGAGCAATAATGCCTTCTTCTCTTAATTTTTTGGCGCCCGCAACACTTGCAGCAGATGCAGGTTCGCAGCCCATGCCGCCTGCGCCTACTTTTGCCTTGGCATCCATGATTTCTTGATCGTTTGCTTCTCTTGCTAAGCCGTTGCAAAACTCAATTGCCCGCAAACCTTTAACCAAGTTGACAGGCCGGTTGATTTCAATCGCACTTGCAATGGTGGATGCCCTGCGGTTCTCCGTGTCCATGTCGGTATAGAATTGATTCATCACCGGCTTATTCGGTTCACCTTTATTCCAAGAGACGCCATTCATATTGGTGAGAAGATTGAAGGTATTGGCACCCGCGGCATTGATAACTGCAAGCCTGGGGATTTTACTGATAAGGCCCAAATGCTTGAGCTCGATGAAGGCTTTGCCAAAGGCAGAGCTATTGCCGAGATTTCCACCGGGAACCACGATCCAATCGGGGGATTCCCATCGTAGAGCTTCGAGCACACGATACATTACGGTTTTCTGACCTTCGAGCCTGAAGGGGTTGATACTGTTGACGAGGTAGATGCCCATTTTTTTTGCAATTTGCTGAACGCGCTGCATTGCATCATCGAAGTCGCCTGCGATTTGGATGGTTAGGGCGCCATGATCGAGGGCTTGTGCAAGTTTACCGTAAGATATTTTACCACTACCAATGAAAACGATCCCGCGCATAAGGCCGGTTGCAGAACAATAAAGAGAAAGAGAGGCGCTGGTGTTACCAGTGCTTGCGCAGGCCGCTCTTTTTGCGCCAGTCATGTGGGCATGTGTGAAAGCAGCGGTCATGCCGTTATCTTTAAAACTTCCGGATGGATTCATGCCTTCGTACTGAAGGAAAAGATTGCCGTTGTTGACACCTACATACTGGGCCACATGATCGGATTGCCTGAGCAGGGTCTGCCCTTCGCCAATGGTGAGAACAGAAGCTGGGGGTGCGAAAGGAAGAAGATCGTAGAAGCGCCAAACGCCACTGAAAGACAAAGGTTCATGCCTAAGCGACCACTTGGCTTCGAAATCTTTTAAGGATTTGGGTACGGGGAGTTTATCCCAATCGTAAGCGACATCCATAATGCCCCCACATTTGGGGCAAGAGAAGGTAGTGTCATCGAGGGAGTTGGTACCCCCGCAATGCGGCATGACACAGCGTTGGAAAACAAGATTATCATTAAAGGCAGTCATACGCACCGGGAAGCATATGGGTAATGAAAAAAATAAACAAACCGAGACTCAAATTAGAGTTTCGGTTTAGAGTCATCATACTCAAAAGGGGACTCGTTATCGACCCGAGCTAGCCTTAAAGATGTCTTTCCTTCAAGAAAGTCCATTAAAACCGGAAATACATGCTTCAGACGCCACCCTTTTGCCAAGGAATTATTACCAGAAAGTGAAGTATTGTCAATTTTAGAGCGGACGAGCTCGCGTAAATCAGAGGAAGTAGCGACCAATCCTGGCACAAGGCTTTTACGATTACAGAGGTCGCCAAGCAACCCAGCCATCACTTGGCCGATAAGTCCGACTTGGGGTGCATCGGGTTTGGTTTCATCTTGAAGGGGTAAAGCATCTGGGGGGAGTGCCCGGGCTTTTTGAATAGCAGCCATGATTTCTTCGGAGTCGCGATGCTGAACGCCCCTAAAGGCTAAGATATCTTGAGCTTTCTGAGGGTTTCGTTTGACAATATCAGCAATAAGATCATCGCGAAGAATGGTGCGGGGCGGGCGATTGCGCTTAGCAGCAAATTCTTCGCGCCAAGCAACGATTTCGCGCACCATTGCTAATCTTTTACGATCAAAGCCCCCGGTGCCTTTAACCTTGCGCCAGCGTTCGCCAATCGGTTCATCAAGATTGGATCTGGCTTGTAGATCAGCAAATTCTTCTTCGGCCCAATCAATTCTGTCGAGTTCGAGAAGCCTTGCAGAAATTTTCTCATGGCACTCCAAAAGATAGCGAACATCATCAAATGCGTAGGTGATCTGATCAGCAGTTAGCGGGCGAATGCGCCAGTCGGTAAGGGTTTCCTGCTTGGAAAGTCGGGTGCCTGCAAAGGTTTGCACTAATGTTCCATAGCCTGCAGGGTAGCCGACTCCTATTAAACCTGCTGCCACCTGAATATCAAACAATCGAGCGGGTGCTTTCCCGGATAAATGCTGGCAGATGCGGATTTCTTCCCTGCCTGCATGAACGATCACATTGCGTTTTCCATCGGTTACTAAATCCCAAAATGCCCCGAGCGATCCTACAGCGATGGCATCGATAACAAAAAGATCTTCTGGGGTTGCAACTTGAACCAGGCATAATTCAGGGCGGAAGGATTCTTCGCTAACAAACTCTGTATCAAAACCAAACACACTGCTTTTGGCAATTTTCTCGCAACTCTTAAGGAAATCAGATTCATTAGCTACAAAATGCTCGCGCATCATTAAAAACCCTGACAAAGTTGTTACATCAGTACTTTAATACAAAAATGATTATGCCTCATTTATAATCATTGTCATACCTTTTATTCTAGGATGGATTAAAATTAATCTATGAATGACCCGTGTTGTGATATCTAAACCAAAGCTTCCCCGAGCGAGGGCCATATGATTGAAGAGTACCTGAATCAAAAAGTTGTGATAGATTTACATAGCCCTTATGTATGCCTTGGAACCCTAAACCGCTTTGATGAGGGCTTTTTTGAAGTCGTTAACGCAGATCTTCATGACCTACGCGACACCAAAACCTCCAGAGAAAACTACATAGCAGCATCCCTTTCGACAGGCATTAAACGCAATCGCAAGAAGATTCTGGTCTCGCGCAGAGACATCATTTCGGTTTCCCTGCTTGCAGATGTCGCGGATGAATAAGTGTTTATTTCTTACTCAAGGCATTGGTAAAGAATCTGATCCAGTTGCCATGCGCTATCTTTGCAACATCTACATCGCTATAACCCCGCAGCTTTAATAAAGCAGGAAACCGCTGCAAATCAGCAATGGTATCGATATCGCCCGGAGATTGCTCGGTACCAAACCCGCCATCAAGATCGGTTCCCAAAGCCGCATGATCCGAATTTCCTGCAAGCTGGCAGACCCTGTCGATATGATCGATGACGGTGTTCATGGTGACGCCACTTTCTTTTACCGTGGTTTTTCCACGAATCCAATTGGGGTACAGCATCCAGTTGTCGAAAGCTGCACCAATGACAGCTTTTCGGGAAATAAGCTTTTTAATCTGGTCATCGGTAAGTTGCCTTTGGTCGGGCACTAACGCCCTGCAATTATGATGGCTTGCGAGAACGGGCCCGCCATAAAGTTCCATGGCTTCATCAAAGCATTGGTCTGAAAGATGGGTGATATCCAAAATCATGCCACAAGCCTGCATTTCTTTTAAAAGATCGGGGCCCATGGGAAAAAAACCACCAATCGTGCTGGTGCCATGTGCGTAGGGGCTGACGCCATAATGTGCGGGGCCGATGATTCTTAAACCCAAATCGAACCAATGATGAACCTGACTGGGGTGAAGAACAGGGTCTGCGCCCTCCATGCTAAGGATAAAGCCAAGGGGTTCGGTTTCGGGCACAGGTTCCTGCCAGCGTTGGACATGATTTACAAGATCTTCAGAATTCTTGATAAACCGTAATTGCCCAGCCTCGACCATGGCTTGGTAGTAGGCGAGTTGGCCCCTGCCAGCGGCGTAAGAGGCAGGCATGGATTCGTAGCGCTGCAGGGGTGGCATCATGCCTTGTCGCATGAGCCTTGCAAGGAGAGTTGCGATAAAAATGCCTACTTTTCCCTTACGAAGTTCAGGAAATGAGACGGTGCCTACCCCACGGCCTTTGCCGGTCATGAGTAGTTCATTTTCCCGCTTTCTAATAAGGGAAACATCGAGTCGGAGGTCGCGATTCCAGTCGAGGGCGTTCCAGGCCAGATCCAGATGGGCATCGAAAATTAGCATGTTTTTTTCTCTTTCCGGGTTTGGCAAGTAGTCATTAGGCATGTCGCAATGTACACTAATATGGTGTCCGGGCCAATATTCCTGATTGAAAATCCTTCATTGTTGGGGAATGTCATGCAAAAGATTCAGATCGACTCAGAGTCAGAAACCGTAATCGAACGTTCAGATTATCCACCAGAAAAGATACGCCAAATCATGGCGAATGAAATTGTAGCTGTTATAGGCTACGGTGTTCAAGGGCGTGGTCAATCGCTCAACATGAAGGATAACGGCGTTAATGTCATCATCGGGCAGCGCGAACATTCCAAATCTTGGGATCTTGCTGTTAAAGATGGCTGGGTTCCTGGCAAAACCCTCTTCCCAATGGAAGAAGCGGCTGCTAAGGGTACCATCATTCAATATTTGCTTTCTGATGCTGGCCAAAAAGAACAATGGTCCAAGCTCAAGCCCCACCTTACCAAAGGCAAGGCACTTTATTTCTCACACGGATTCAGCATTGTTTACAAAGACCAAACCCATGTGATACCTCCAGCAGATATCGATGTGATTTTGGTTGCACCCAAGGGTTCTGGTACCTCTGTAAGAAGGTTGTTCCTTGAAGGCAAGGGTATTAACTCTAGCTATGCAGTTTTCCAAGATGCAACAGGCAAGGCATATGACCGTGCTCGTTCGCTGGGTATTGCAATCGGCTCGGGTTACCTTTTCGAAACCACTTTCCAAAAAGAAGTGTACAGCGACTTAACAGGCGAACGAGGCGTGCTTATGGGCGCCATCTATGGCCTTTGGCTTGCTCAATACGAAGTGCTTCGTGCAAACGGGCATTCCGCCAGCGAATCTTTCAACGAAACCGTTGAAGAAGCAACCCAAAGCCTTTATCCCTTGATTGCAGAAAACGGCATGGATTGGATGTATGCCAACTGTTCCACCACTGCACAACGAGGCGCATTGGATTGGTTCAAGAAGTTTCATGATGCTTCCAAGCCTGTTTTCGAAGAACTATATCGCAGTGTTGCTGATGGTTCTGAAACTCGCAGAACTCTTGAATCAAACAGCCATCCTGATTATCGCAAGAACCTTGAAGTTGAACTCAAGGAAATTGCAGATAGCGAAATGTGGCGTGCAGGCGCTGCTGTTCGAGCCCTCAGGCCAGAACGAGCCAACGACAAGAAGAAGTAATTTCTTCTACGCATCGTAATATCAATCGCAAAACCCCGGGTACTCTTACCTGGGGTTTTTGCTTTTCTAGCCGTCTTCAAATGCCTGCCAACTTCGTTTCGACGTATATTTATTGTTCTGGGCCACATAACCAAAAATATATTTCAACTTAAAGTTCATCAAAATATCATTGGACTTATATCCCAGATTGCTGAAACTGGAGTCATCATTGTTTTTTGTCAAAGGGTGCATCATGAAAATAAAACTAGTTCTCTCTTTTGCAATCTTAAGTTCTATGGCGATTGGGTTTGTTATCACTGCTGATGAACCGGTGAAAAGTGTTAAGAAAGATCTGCCTGGCCCGCAGCTTTCAGGCGAAGTAAAACTCCCCAATGGTTGGTCATTAAAACCCGCAGGCAAGCAGATCCCTCTGGGTGATTTTCCCGTTAACATGGTGGTCCACCCCAGTGGCAAATACCTTGCAATCCTTCATGCAGGCTATGGCCCACACGAAATTCATATTGCAGAACTTGATAAATCGGGCGCAACCATCATTAGCAAGGTTGGTATCAAGCAGACTTTTTGTGGTATTTGTTTTTCCCCCGAAGGCGATAAGCTTTATGCAAGCGCTGCAGAGTTTGCCAGCGCTTATGTTTATGATTTTAAAAATGGGTACCTCTCTAACCGGAGCGAGATTAGCGTTGCTGATGAGAAAAGTAAATTTGTCACCACCGGGTTGGCGCTGGATTCAAGTGGTAAGAATATCCTTGCTGCTGGTTGCTGGAGCCATTCGCTTAGCATAACTCCGCTTGATAAGCCAGAAGCCCGCAAGATGGTTGAACTTAAAGTTGATTCCTACCCATTTGGTTTTCTTGCGTTGCCTAAAAAGGAACAGGCATTGGTTAGCCTTTGGGGCGCTTCTGCTGTAGCACTGATTGATACCAAGGATGCCAAAATTCTTGAAACATGGCCCACTGAAAGCCATCCAACCGAAATGGTTTTAGCCCCCGATAACAAGACTCTTTTTGTTGCTTGCTCGAACTCCACACGCGTTAGTATTCTTGATGCCTCGCAGAATGGCAAAAGCTTGGGCACGCTTAATTGCGCACTTTATCCCAACGCACCGAATGGCAACACCCCGGGAAGCCTGACTCTTACCAACGATGGAAAGATCCTTATCGTAGCTAATGCGGATGCTAATAACCTTAGTATGTTTCAGGTAGAAGATCCGCTTAAGCCCGTGCCTATGGGCTATATCCCTGCTGGTTGGTACCCTACGAGTGTTCGATTTAATCAGATCGATGGAAAAATTTATTTCTGTAACGGTAAAGGATTAACCTCGAGACCGAATTCGCAGGGGCCCAATCCTCTTGCTAAGGATCTTCCCATTAGGCAGTATATTGCAGGCCTTATGCAGGGTTCGTTGGGGGTTCTGGATATGCCCACGCCCGAGAAAATGATCGCATTCACCAAGGAAGCGTATTCTTGCAGCCCTCTTCAGGCGGATAATCTTCCCAAGGCCCAATGGCCCAGTAGTAATCCCATCCCCAGAAAAATCGGTGACCCCAGCCCCATTAAGTATTGCATTTATGTCATCAAGGAAAACCGCACCTATGACCAGGTGTTTGGCGATATCAAAGAAGGCAATGGCGACCCTTCTCTTTGCATCTTTGATGAAAAGGTAACACCCAACCAGCATAAGATCGCAAGGGAGTTTACCTTGCTCGATAATCTTTATGTGGATGGCGAAGTTTCTGCAGATGGCCATCAATGGAGCATGGCTGCGTACTCTACTGACTTTGTGGAAAAGGTTTGGCCTTTGACATATCGAGGCAGCCCACTTAAAAAGCTGACTGCTTATCCCTCGGAGGGGGCTTATGATGTTGTCGCCCGGCCTGCGGGTGGTTACATCTGGGATCGTTGTGCAGAAGCAAAGGTTTCTTTCCGCAGTTATGGCGAATGGATTGATAATGCTAAAAAACTAGGAGAACCCTCCAAGGCCAGGGTCAAGGCACTTGAAGGCAAGTTTGATCCTTTCTATCGGGGCTATGATCTTGATTACCCTGATGTAAAAAGAGCAGAGCGCTTTTTGGAAGAAGTTGCCCGCTTTGAAAAAGAGGGCGGTATGCCCCAGCTAAGTATTGTTCGACTTCCAAACGATCATACCTATGGCACCAGGCCTGATAAGCCCACCCCTACTGCGATGGTTGCAGAAAACGACCTAGCCATGGGAATGCTGGTAGAGGGCCTTTCGAAGAGTAAGTTCTGGAAAGAGACTGCGATTTTTGTGATTGAAGATGATGCGCAGAATGGATCGGATCATGTGGATGCACATCGCACTATATCGTTGGTGATCAGCCCTTATACGAAGCGCAAATTTGTAGATTCCACCATGTATTCTACCTCAAGTATTTTAAGAACCATGGAACTGATTCTAGGGTTAAAGCCCATGAGCCAGTTTGATGCTGCTGCAACCCCGATGTTTAATTCCTTTCAAGCTGAACCTGATCTGACTCCATTCAAGCATGTTGCAGCAAAAGTTAGCCTGACGGAAAAGAACACCGAGAAATCGTGGGGGGCGAAGCAGTCTCTTGCCTTTGATCTTGATAAAGAAGATGCAGCAGATGATTTACTTTTTAATGAAGTCATTTGGAAATCGGTCAAGGGAGCCAACAGCCCTATGCCACCACCTGTAAGGGCGGCTTTCTTCCTGCCTAAATATGCCACCAAGCCAGCATCTAAAGATTAAGCTTGATGGACTTTGTTTGTATCTCTAACGCCCATGGAGAATTGCAATGCCTTCCGCCCAGAAGGCCGAGACCAAAGATACTTCCCCAGCTTGGTATTTCACACTCTGGAAAGTTCCATCGGTACCCGCAGCCTTGGCGATAACCCTAGGCTTCTTGCTCGATATCGCCTATCAACCTCCGTTGCTATTCATGATGGCATTGGCGTTGGGCCTTCTTTTCGCTTGGCTAGTTTGCATCATTGGGAAGAAGCTAAACCTTGCCCTTATGTATTTGCTGCTTTTCATCGTTTGTTTAGGGGCATTCAGGCACTTTATTTCTGCCCGCTTGGTTACCTCCGACGATGTTAGGCTCTCTCTTGACGATTCGGTTTCTCTTTGCAAGTTCAAAGGTTATCTGCAGGAAGAACCAAGGCTATGGGTTGGCGAAACCAACAATCCATTGCGTACGGTTCCTGCTGCCAATCGAAGTTCCGCAATTCTTTATTTGCATGAGATGCAACAAAATGGCGTATGGAACCCGGTAAAGGGTAATTTAAGGATGGTGAGTAATGATACCTTGGCAGAGTTTCATTTAGGGGATACGGTCGAAATAACAGGGCGGGCCAAGTTGATATCGGCGCCCATGAATCCAGGCGAATGGGACTATCGGAGTTTTCTAAACCAACAGGGTATTTATGGCGAAATCAGGATCAATGATTCTTCAGCGATTCGAATGGTTGAGGAAGGCTCGTGGTTCAACTTTTCCTCTTTATTGTGTTTCATCCGGGCAAGGGCTGCCAACCTTCTTGTCAGCAATCTGCCGACGCCTGAGGGCCCTCTTGCAGAGGCCTTGCTTCTTGGCGATAGCCCTTTGTTACACAACAGCGAGTGGGATAAATTTAAAAATACCGGGGTGCTTCATGTGCTTGCAATTAGCGGGCAACACCTTGCAATATTAGGTGGAACTTTGGCATGGTTACTGCGTGCCTTCAGGTTCAAGCCTGCATCCATTGCCTTCATGGTAACTCTTTTTCTTTTGGTTTATGCGTTGCTAACCGGGGGCAGGCCCTCTGCGATGCGTGCTGTCATCATGGTGGGATGCTTCAGTTTGGGAATTATCCTGCGCAGGCCCGCGCCTGCAATTCATACCCTTGCCGCTTCTTGGATCATTCTTGCGTTTGTCCAACCATGGGATTTATTCAGCCCCGGTTGCACTCTTTCATTTCTTGCGACAGCTTGCCTAATCTGGGTGATCCCAAAGTTTTCACAACAGGAAGAAAGTTCGCTCGAGATATTAACACATGAATCCAAACCCTTATGGCGACGAATGTTTGCTGATTTTTTGAAGGCAACACGCGAACTCTTTTTTGTCTCGGCGATTGTCTGGGTTTTTGTAACTCCCTTGGCAACTGCATTCACCCATGTTGTTTCACCCGTTGCACTTTTAATTGGCCCGCCTCTTATCATCCTGACAACCATAGCGCTTTTAGCAGGATTCATTGGTATTGTTTTGGGAAGTTTTATCAGCCCGATTGCTGTGGTCGCAAGTTGGATTATTTTTCCATGCCTTTGGTTGTGTGGCAAACTTGTTGATCTGGCATTGCTGATCCCCATGGGCCATTTTTACCTTCCGGATTTTCCCTCTTGGTTGATTCCACTCGGGTATCTCAGTGTTTTTATCTGGCTGAATTGGGCTTATCTATTGCCTAAATATGTCTGGTACTGCGTTGCGATTCTTTGGACGTTGCTTTTTATCTTCCCTATTCGAATACCGCCTAGGGATCTTTGCGTGACATTTTTGGCCGTAGGGCATGGCACCTGCGTAGTGATGGAAACCCCAGATGGAAAGGTGTGGGTGTATGATGCCGGCTCGATTTCGGGGCCTGAAGTTTCACGGAGGAAAATCGCACCGTTCCTTTGGTCGAAGAAAATTACCACCATTGATAAGCTATTAATCTCCCACGCAGACCTTGATCACTTCAATGGTTTGCCTTTCTTGTTGCAGAGTTTCAATGTTCGTTCCGTAGCAACTACCCCAAGTTTTTCGCAGAAGCCCACGCCTGGTGTTGCTTTGGTCAACCAATTGCTTGGCAATCCCCGTGCGAATCTTGAATTGATTACCAAAGGTAAAAGCTGGAGCTCCGGTGGCGTAGATTTTGAAGTGCTTCACCCACCTGAAGTTGGCCCCTCGGGAAATGAAAACACCCGAAGCATGGTTATAGAAGTGGGCTATAAGGGCTTTAAAATGCTTTTGACAGGCGATTTACAAAGCCCTGGTTTGGAAATGGTAATGCAACTTCCCCCAAGGGCGATTGATGTACTGATGGCGCCACACCATGGAAGTACCAAATCTTTACCCGCAGAATTTTTAAATTGGTGCCAGCCTGCTAGTGTGGTGATAGGCACGCAGGGGGATATTTATCCCTCTATGCCATTGCATATAAACACTTCATCCAAATGGATGTCAACAAGGGAAGAGGGTGCGATAACTTTGCGTTTTCATAAGTCGGGAATCGCAATCGAGACTTTCATGAATGCGAAAAGAGAAGCGTTGCAGGGAGGAATGCTTCATTAACTTTGCTTAAGGGTTTACAAATTCATGTTCGGGGTTTCGTAGTGAAAGCACAGGGCAGGGCGATTTCCGCACTAGGGTCTCAGCAAGGCTTCCTAAAAACAAGTGCGCCAACCCTGTATGCCCGTGAGTTCCAAGGATGATGAGGTCGATGTTTTCATCGGTTGCGAGGGAAATGATTTCATCAAGTGGGTTGCCTTCTTGGCAGTGGGAAATCAATTCAATCCCGTGATGCTTGTAAGGTTCAAGAAAATCAGCAAGCGATTTGCTCGCAGCAAGAAGCATGGGTTCAATGTTCGAAAGTGCTGCGGATGGATTGATGAATCCCATTTCGGGGATGAATATTGAAACATCTTGAACCACATGAAGAATATGAAGTTTTGCACCGAATTTACGTGCGAATTCTATCCCATAGCGGACTGCACTTTGGGATTGCTTGCTGAAATCGGTTGGGACCAAAATAGATTTTAAAGTAATCATGGCCCTATCTCCGGGTATTTGGTGGAAACATGGGCCAACCATGGCCTATACAGTCATTATATACCAACGAATTTGCGAAAACGTGCCCGAAGCAATTTTGTCATTTCGCCCGGGACTCCATCACCTATTTTTCTTCCATCGCATTTTACCACCGAGATTACTTCTGCAGCAGTGCCCGTAAGAAAACATTCATCTGCAATAAAAACATCGTGCCTGGTAATTACAACTTCTTGCACCGTGATTTTTTCCGCCCTTGCAAGATCCATAACCGTATTGCGGGTGATGCCTTCGAGTATACCACATTGGGGCGCGGGAGTTTTTAGTACCCCGTTCTTAACTAGGAAAATATTGTCTGCAGTGCACTCTGCAACTTCGCCTAGATGATTGAGCATGATTGCTTCGGGTACGCCTGCCCTGTTAGCCTCAAGCTTTGCAAGAATGTTGTTGAGATAATTCAGTGATTTGATTCTAGGGTTTAATGCATTTGGGATATTTCGAATCGTTGCTGCTGTGATGATTTCCATCCCTTTTTCGTACATCTCTTCGGGGTAGATGGAAATATCATCCACGATGATGATGATCTGAGGGTTGGTGGTTTTTCGTGGGTCGAGCCCGAGGTTGCCCACCCCTCTCGAAACGATAAGCCTTATGTAACCATCTTTTTTTGCATTCGCTTGTACTGTATCTTTTACCGCTTTGCACATCTCATCGATGCTAAGCGGGATGGTTAAGTCAATGGACTTTGCGCTTTCGTAAAGCCTGACAACATGTTCATGCAATTTAAATACTACAGAGTTGTAGATTCGAATGCCTTCGAAAATCCCATCGCCATAAAGAAAGCCATGGTCGTATACAGAAATAACTGCATCAGCTTTTTCAACAAGCTTGCCATTCATGTAAATCTTAGACATTAAAAAAACTCCGAAGGATGCCAGAAGATTATTAAATGCCTGCTTGGCGCCTAGTTTCGTCCGGGTGATTTTCATCTTCCGGAAGATTATCAAATGATTCAGGCCTTACCACGCCAAAAGCTTCAGGCTGCAGTTGAAGAGGCACTTCCACATGGCCTGCAACAAGTTTAATAATTCTATGGGTTCCACGGGCAATCTCAAGATTATGAGTAACCATGATGATGGTTACATTGTCGATTTCGTTCAATTCCCGCAGTAGTTGTACGATTTCCCGCCCAGTATCTTCGTCCAAGTTTCCTGTAGGTTCATCTGCAAAAAGAAGCGCAGGGTTACCAATCAAAGCCCTTGCGATTGCTGTTCTCTGCATTTCACCACCCGAAAGTTCTTTCGGTAAATGGTGCATTCGATGGCCCAAGCCTACTTTTTCCATCAAAGTGATTGCCCGTTTTCTCGCTACGCTTCCATTGCCCAACCATGAAAATACCGAGCTTCGAATCATCAATGGGATCATTACATTTTCGAGAGCAGTCAATTCAGGAAGCAGATGATAAAACTGGAAGATGAAACCGAAATCATGGTTGCGAAGATGGTCTCTTTTATCTGCGGAGAGGTTGTCGATTCTTTTTTCTCGGTAATAGATTTCCCCTGCATCAGGTTTGTCGAGCGAACCCAAGAGATGCATAAGGGTACTTTTTCCCGAACCTGATGCGCCTACAACGCTTAGAAATTCCCCTTCTGCAACTTCCATATCCACGCCCTTTAGTACTGGCGTACTGATCGCACTCTTGCGATAGATCTTGTGCAGATTTCGCGCATACATGAATGTATTTCCAGCCATTAGCTTTTATCCTTAGTTGAAATTATTCATATCGTAGCGCACGCACCGGATGCAGCATCGATGCCCTTAATGCAGGGAGTATGCTGAAAAGAACAGCAATCCCGATCGATCCCAAATTGACTAGAAACACACTGAACAAATTGATGTCGGTGGGGATCTTGTCGAAATAGTAGACATCCCTTGGGAAGATATCTTGGCCCGTTACATTTGCAATAAACTTCTCGATATCGTTGATGTGCACTGTTATTTCCAAGCCTATGATGGTGCCTAATCCCGCACCCACTAATCCTAGTAGAAATCCATAACCAATGAATATGGTCAGGATTCCGCCATTCGATGCACCCAACGCTTTTAGGATTCCTATGTCTCTGGTTTTCTCTACCACGATCATCGAGAATATCGCTAAAATTCCAAAGCCTGCCACGGCTATGATTAAAAACAACAATATGTTCAAAATCCCTTTTTCAACCCGGATTGCTGCAAGAACTGCACCCTGCTTCTGTTCCCAGGTTTGCACTTCCAACGGCGCATTGGCAAATAACTCTCTCAGCCTTGCAACCACCTTAGGTGCTTTGTTGTAGTCCTTCAATTTTATTTGTATGCTCGTCACACGATCTTCCATGGTGCGCAGTTTTTGAAGGTGTTCGATGGGCATGAATACATAGTTCGAATCGTATTCGCTCATCTCCGATTTGAAATAATCAGAAACCACAAAACGATCGAATACAGGAGACATCTTTGCACCACTGACAGTAGTGATAACAACTTCATCACCCGGCTCCAAGGTTCGAACATCTTTGTTGGGAAGATCTGCAGGTGCATTGCGATCACGGTAATGGGCGATGGCATAGCCTAAGATCACGCCTTGGGGTTCGTGGGGTTTGCTTGGTGGTGGATCGGGTGGTGGCGGTTCGTTCAGGTTGGGCGCTTCTCGAGGCCCAGGAAAATCTATACCCCTCGATGCCCGCCTGATCATAAACCTTTCACGTGCATTTTCATCCAGATTAAAAGTGGGCTTCTCATGATTCTTCGGGTTCACCAGGTGCTCTGCAAACCCACCCACGGCTTTACGGCCTTCGGGTTCTATCCCGATGATTCTTACAGGCCGGGTAAAGGGAACCTCACGAAAGTTGAACTGCAGCATCGCAAATATTTCAAGCGTTGCTGTCATCGCATCGACTTCGGTGCTTAGGAATGGGTCGTTTCTTATGAGCGCCATTTTACTGGGTGCATCGGTAAAACCATCGTAATCGTAGGCCTCAAGCACCACGTCCGAAAGTAGGCCATGCAATCTTTCCTTCAGTTTCGTGCTGAATCCACCCATGACGCTGTTTACAACAATAAGAGTTGCAACCCCTAGCATCACGCTCACAATGCATACCATTGCAAGATATCGGGTTCGTAAATATTTCCAGCACAGCAAAAGCTTGTACAAGTACCACCTCAATCCTTGAGAACAATTCAATCCAAGGCTTAATACCTATTCTTCCTTTGAAGCCACCGCTTCTTCCCGATGCTCGGGTCTTAATAAAGGAAATAGAATCACATCTCGAATGGTTGGAGTGTTCGTAAGCAACATCACCAGCCTATCAATACCAATGCCCAACCCACCTGCGGGGGGCATGCCATACTTCAATGCTTGAACAAAATCGTCGTCCATCTTTGACATTGAATCTTCTTCCTTCAAGCCACCAAGTTGTTGGCGGAAGGTTTCTTCCTGCGTGACTGGGTCGTTCAATTCGGTGTAGGCATTGGCTAGTTCCATGCCACATGCATAAAGCTCGAATCGTTCTGCGATTTCTGGGTTGCCTGTTTTTCGTTTGGTCAGTGGGCAAAGCGAAGCAGGGTAATCGTAGACGAAAATCGGTCCCATCAAGTTGTGCTCGACTTTCATTTCGAACAGTTCCTGAATGATTACATCTTTATGCTTGCCCTTGGTGTGTAACCCCAACGCAGTCGCCTTTTGGGTGACAGCGTCCGCATCTTCCATTGCAACGCCAACATGCTCTTTGAATAATTCAGAGTAAGTAGCCCTGCGCCAAGGTGCTTTGTAATCAACTTCATGTGTGCCAAAAGGTCGAACAGTTCCTTCGCCAAGGTTCTTGATGCATGCAAGTATCAAGCCTTCGGTAAGGTCCATCATGGATTGATAATCGCCATAGGATTGGTAGAGTTCAAGCATGGTGAATTCGGGGTTGTGCTTGGGGCTGATGCCTTCATTGCGGAACACTCTGCCGATTTCATATACCTTTTCGATACCGCCCACTAGAAGCCGTTTAAGATGCAGCTCTAAAGCAATGCGAAGGTATAGTTGGAGATCCAAGGTGTTGTGATGGGTGATGAAAGGCCGTGCTGCAGCGCCGCCTGCAATGTTATGCAGCGTGGGCGTTTCAACTTCCCAAAAGCCTGAATCATCAAGATGGCGCCTGATCGTTCGCACCATAAGAATTCGCTCTCGCGTGCGCTTCAAAGTTTCGGGTGTGTAGATTAAATCCAAGTAACGATGGCGTAAACGGAATTCGATATCTTGCATCCCTTGATATTTATCTGGGTGGGGCAGAAGCGATTTACCTAAGAAAGTGATCTTGGTTGCGAAGACTGTCAGTTCGCCTGTTTTTGTTTTGCCATATGAACCATCGATGCCCAGAAGATCGCCTAGGTCGATATGCTTTGCAATATCCCAACCCAGTTCGCCTACTTGTTTCTTGCCTATCATTACTTGTACTTGGCCAGTCCAGTCACGCAGGTCGATAAAGTAAACATTACCCATGCCCCTGCGTAGGACGATTCTTCCTGCCAGTCTGGTTTGCACAGGGTTTTCTGGATCGACGGGTAACTCGCGTACTTGAGCTATGGGAATATGATTATCAAAGCGCTGGCCCCAAGGGTCGACTCCTAAGGCGGTCAGGGCTTTTACTTTTTCAGTTCGTACGCCTTCAAGGCTTTCAATTGGTTCTGTCACAACAATTCATCCATTTCACTCAGGAACAATGGCAGACAATAGCCTGCGGTTCATGATAATAATGACCTGCCGGTGGGTGGATCATCTCACGCCTTGTCGCAAAACCCGATCAGGCCTACACTTTCGACTCCTAAAGCATACCCAGAACCGCTTCAAACGTACTAGATCGATCTTGGAGAAAAGCCTTTTGTGGATTCTAACCCCAATAAAAATCTTCTCAAAACAGCTTCTTGCTTCTAAGCCTATCTTGACTTATCTTGCTGTATTGCTTGTTTTTACGAAAAAAGAGAGGTTCAAATGAAACTTGTAGAATCCACCTGGGAAGATGTCAGCGAACTCGATAAAAACACCCCTGTTGTCATCCCCATTGCTGCAATCGAGCAGCACGGCAGACATTTGCCTGTTTCTGTGGATTCCATGCTTTGTGGCGAAGTTATCCGCAGGGTTTCTGATACCCTTCATGGCAAAGTTTTGTTTGCGCCCCTAACTTGGTTTGGTAATTCTCATCATCACATGGATTTCGCAGGCACTCTTTCTGCGAACCCTAGGCTTTATCTCGATATGCTCAACAACCTCGCGGATAATTTCATCGATCATGGTTTTAAACGCATTGTGTTCATCAATGGGCATGGCGGAAATATCTATCCTGGCAAGCAAGCCACCTTTGAACTCAGGCAGAAATACAGGCATCGTTCTGATCTTCTTTTATTGTTCAGCACCTATTGGGATTTAAGCCCTACGCCACAGGTTGAGCTTAAGGATTTCGTGCAGAAAAAAATGGGGCACGCGTGCGAGTGGGAAACTTCAATGATGATGAAGCTTGCTCCCAATCTTGTTAAAGGTAATGTTTTAGACCTTAAGAAAGTGGAGTTTGGATTTGCGTTTGAACCAGCGTATCGGGGTTGGATTACCAAGGATCGCACCGAGCCTGGTCACATCGGCGATCCAAAACATGCCACCGCAGAAAAGGGTGAGATCCTCTTTTCTACTTTTGCAAAAGATGCAGTGGTCTTTTTGGAGAAAGTCATCGCTTGGGATGGCAAATCTTGGTTTTAATTGAAGGGCCTTTTGAAACCGCAATTTGACTTATAATTAGCTATTTTCGTAATTCTTTGGCTTTAGCAAAGTCAGCTTCTGCTTCCATGTTTTTGTCTAATGCTTTATAGGAATCGCCACGATTGACATATGCATCCGCATGCCTGGGATTCAATTCAATAGTTTTAGTAAAATCAGCAATGGCTTCGGTAAATTTCTGCTGTTTTGCATAAGCAATACCACGGTTGTAATAGGCATCTGCATACTTTGGAGCTAGCTCGATAGCTTTATTGTAATCAGTAATGGCTTCAGGGATTTTTTCCTGTTTACTCAATGAAAAACCACGGTGATTGTAGGCATTTATAAAGGTAGGTTCTATTTCAATTGCTTTGGTGAAATGAATGATTGCAGAACTCCACTCGCTATTTTTTGATGCAACATATCCTTTGTGGAATGCTACACCGCTTGCGCCGTTATCTACTTTATCTTCTCTGCCACATCCGCTTAGGACGGAAATCAGGAAAATCGCAGCGAAAGTGTGGGTTAATCTGCTCATAGTGCACCAAAAGGCCAAGTGGAACTAATCAATCTTTAGGGTAGTTGGATTAGAAGGTAAGTCTAGTTAAAACGCAAACTTTTGGACTAAGCCGGGTTAAAACTTCAAAAGAATGATGGGCGATTTTATTTGGGGTGAACGTAATCATGGAACTAGTACAAGTCTTGGAGAGTTGTTTTTTCCTGCAGCGAGTTCTTCGAAAGCAATGCGAATATCTGCAAGTGGTTTTGTTTCGACTAAGACTTTGGCTTTGCCTAGATGATGATAATCCACAACTTCTTTAAGGGTGGAAATCGGGCCTACATGCGAGCCCAAAATCCGGATTCCTCGGGTCACCAGTTCAAACCAAGGCAATGACAATTCTTTATTTTTTCCTAATGCCACTAAAGCAAGCGTGCCACCATTTCTTAACGCCTTAATCGAATCTGTTACTGCGCTTGGGTCTGCAGCAAATACCGCAGTAGCATCAACCAAAGGTTTGGGATTGAGAGAAAGCCATTCTTCTGGGGAATAAGTTTCTGCGCCTAAAAGTTTGGCTTGGGCAATACGAATCGCAGATGGATCGATTGCAATGATACGGGTGAAAAACTCTTTAGCATACTGAATTGCAAGATGGCCTACTCCTCCAATACCCATGATTAAGAGTGTTTGGTTTTCATTCGATCGCAACTTTTTGACGGTTTCAAAAGCGGTAAGTCCTGCACATGCCAAGGGGGCAACTTGGACAGGATCGATATCTTTTGGAAGAGGAATTATGTAGCGAAAATCTGCAGTGGTATATTCAGCGTGGGTGCCTGGGATGACATACCCTGTGTTAAATTGCCTGTCGCAATAATTTTCGTTTCCAGAAGAACAGAACGAACAAGTTCTGCAGGTTCTGCCTACCCATGGGATGAGAACTTTTTGATCGATGCTAAAGCCTGTAACTTTCGAGCCTAAAGCTTCGATAATACCCACGCCCTCATGGCCTGGAATAAGCGGAAGAATAGGCTTTTTGTCCCATGAGCCGTTGATGGCATGAAGATCGGTATGGCAGATTCCTGATGCGAGGATACGAACCAGAACCTGATTGGGCTTGGGTTCTGGGATGGGCAGATCTTCCAACTGAATGCCTAATGAAAAATCTCTTAATACCGCTGCCCGCATGGTTCGCATGAGCTATTTTTTCCTTTAAGCGGGTTGCTGCTGGCTGAGGCAGTGCAGGGTGCCAAGCCCTAGTACTAGATCCACGCAATGGATACCGACAATCTTACGAGTCGGGAACAATTGGGAAAGCAGGTTTAATGCGACGCGATCGTTTGCATCGTTGAATGTTGGGACTAGCACGATGCCATTAGCAATATAAAAGTTGGCGTAACTTGCGGGCAGGCGTTGGCCTGCAAACATAACAGGTGCCGGCATGGGAAGTTCGAACACTTGCAACTTGTTTCCTTGGGCATCGGTCATGGATTTAAGCCTAGCAAGATTATCCTTCAGGGGTTCATGGTTGATATCGGATTTGTTTTCTTCGATCATGGTGATGACTTTTCCGGGTGCGATAAATCTTGCAAGGTCATCCACATGGCCATGGGTGTCGTCACCTGCGATGCCATTGCCCAGCCAAAGAACTTTTTTAACACCTAGATAGTTAGCGAAGAAAGTTTCGTAATCTTGTTTGGAGAACCCTGGGTTTCGTTCTTGAGTTTTGGATAGCAGACATTCTTCGGTGGTGAGAAGAGTGCCTTGGCCATCGACATCGATACTGCCTGCTTCGAGGATGGGCTGGGTGTTGTTATGTTTGGGTTCCCAGAGAGGGCAATTTAGATTGGAAGAGACAAACTTGGGAATATCATCATCGAAATTAAAGTTGTCGTACTTGGCCCAGGCATTGAAGCGTAAATTGAGGATGGTTTTATTGGAATGTTTGTCTTTCAGGAACAGAGGGCCGTAGTCGCGAATCCAAGAGCGATTGGTGGGTGCGATAATAAAAGTAATATTATCGAGGTTGGCGCCTGCTTCGAAAAGTATATGAGAAGCTGCATCTGCAGAATGCTGGTTTGGAACAATAAGTTTGACCAGTTCGAAGGAGGCAAGATTTTTAATGATTTCGGAATAAACAAAAGGGATGGCTGGGAATTTTCCGGGCCAGTCGCTTGGTTCGTGAGGCCAAGAAAGCCAGGTTGCGGCATGATTTTCCCACTCCGCAGGCAATCTAAATCCTAATCCCATAAGCTCTTCGGTTGATTTTCCCATAATGCCTGACTCCTTTAATTTTGATAGTTCTCAAAAAGAATAAAGTTCTTGGGAACATTTAAGTTCGATATTAAGATATTTTCCTATAAACTAATAGATCGTTGGGATTAATTGTTGCAAGGGTTAATTATGTATTTGGATAAGAAGAACGAATTGGCAAAAGCCAGCTTCTCTTTAAATGATGAATTCCGACCTTTTTCTTTGATGGGCAACCGCCATCTTCAGACCTTGTTAGGATCCTTATCTGACAGTTCACCTCCAGAATTCCCCTCGAAGGAAGTGGTTCTGCCTGTAAGCGATGGCGATTCAATTCTAGTGTTAGATAGCAAGCCCGTTTCTTGGGTACCCGGTAAGCCGATTGCGATTTTAGTTCATGGTTTGACTGGAAGCCATAGATCCAGCCATGTGGTACGGGTGGGGGATCGTTTGTATAGGCGGGGTTGCAGGGTGATCCGGATGAATCAGCGTGGTGCAGGCCCTGGTTTGCATCTTGCCCGGTGGTCATATCACGCAGGTCGTTCAGAAGATATCCGCAAGGTGATGGAATACTTTCAAAGTGCGGTGGATCCTTCGCCTTTATTTCTTGTTGGTTTCTCCTTGGGTGGGAATCTGATATTAAAAACTGCAGGGGAAAGCGGCGATTTACACGGACTTGCAGGGGTTGCAGCGATGGCGCCCCCCATCAATCTCATGCAGTGTTCCGAATTGATCGGGAAGCAGGAAAACCGGATCTATGAAAAGCATTTTTTATCTTACCTGATGCTGGAAGCCAAAAAGCGCCAACGGTATTTCCCAGAGTTGCCACCGTTGAAATTTCCATCCAACATGTCGATTCGATTGTTTGATGAGCACTACACTGCGCCTAGGGCAGGGTACGACTGTGCAGAACATTATTATCAGGAATGCTCATCTGAAAGATTCATCAAAAACATTAATGTTCCAACCTTGATACTTACTTCGCGGGATGATCCATTTATATCAGTTGGTCCGTTTGAAAAACTGAATGCCCCGGGTTGTGTTTCGATTTCGATTCAAAATCGTGGGGGCCATCTTGGGTTCCTTGGATCCGATGGCAGGGGTGGTATTCGCTGGGGCGAAACAAAATTGATTCAATGGATAGATCAGCATTTATAAGCGTTGTTTTTAAAGTGGTTTGGGCCCTGCATTACAAACTTCCGACGCAACCTTTCCTGCAAACTTTTTAAAATTCGCTTCAAACAAGCTAGAAAGCTTGCTGGCACTTGCCCGGTAATCTTCATGATTTTGCCAAGCCAGTATGGGATTGAGCATTTCTTTTTCCACCCCGGGGCATAAGGTGGGAACTTCCAGCCCAAAATAAGAATCTTTCATAAAGGGAATGGAATCGAAGTTTCCGTGCAATACACCTGATAACAATGCCCTAGTTACCTGAATTGGGTAACGGTGCCCCACGCCTGGTTTACCGCCCCTCCAACCAGTGTTAATTAGCCAAACTTTGCAATGATGAGTTTGCATCTTCTTTTGTAATAGCCCTGCATAAACGGAAGAATGCCTAGGCATGAATGGCGCACCAAAGCAGGTGCTGAATGTGGCTGAGGGTTCGGTGACTCCCTGCTCGGTGCCTGCAACCTTGGCGGTGTATCCAGAAAGGAAATGATACATGGCTTGAAATTCGTTGAGCCTGCTAAGTGGCGGAAGAACGCCAAAGGCATCACAGGTAAGGAAAAAGATATTTTTTGGATGCCCGCCCATGGAATCCGGGCAGATATCGCGAACCAAATCGAGAGGGTATGCAGCGCGGGTGTTTTCAGTTAAAGAGCCATCAAAGAAATCAGGGACACGCGTTTTTTCATCGAGTGGAACATTTTCAAGTACCGACCCAAATTGAAGCGCATTAAAAATATGTGGCTCTGCTTTAGGCGAAAGCTTGATGGTCTTGGCATAGCACCCGCCCTCGAAATTAAAAATCCCTGTATCCGACCACCCATGCTCATCATCGCCAATAAGAAGGCGATCTGGGTCTGCAGAGAGCGTGGTTTTTCCCGTGCCCGATAAACCAAATAACAATGCGACATCGCCTTCCCTACCCATGGTGGAAGCACAATGCATGGGAAATACTTGCTGTTCGGGTAGGATGAAATTAAGGAAGCTGAAAACAGCTTTCTTGATCTCTCCTGCGTAGGAAGTGCCTGAAATAATCACCAGATTTTTAGTGAGATCGAGCACAATGTTGGTTTTTGCTGCATGCGTATCAACGAGGATGGTTAGAGTTTTTCCATTGAAGTTTTTGATTGGTTTACGAAACATGCAGCGGGCGAATAAATTGTGCCATGCTAAATCTGCGATCACCTTTACCCCGATGGCGTGTTTATTATCTGCGCATGCAGAGCCCGACATCATGAATGTTTCTTTTGAAGCAAGCGCATTTATGGTCGCAGAAAATAGCAAGTCAAAATCGGTGGGGCTCATGGGCTGATTGATCGTGCCCCATTCAATTGCTGCACTTACGGATGGTTCATCTACCAAATAACGATCTTTGGGTGATCTTCCTGTGTGGGTTCCTGTTTTTACTGAAAAAGAGCCTCGATCACTAAGTTGCCCTTCGTTACGTTGAAGTGCAAGTTCGATAAGCCCTGCATTGCTGTTTAAAGATTTGCAATTTGGTGACTTTATCAGAGTTTCGATCATTTCTTGGTGATTCATTAAAATAAACTCCTTTTATCAGGCGCAGTAAGGTAAAAATAATGATGTGAATAATAAAGTACTAATAGTAATATCACTGTAATTATATTAGGGAAACATGAATAATAAAACCTTTTCTTTATGGGTAGCAGCATAATGCGAGCGCATGTACTTGAATATTTTTTAAAGGGTATATTTCTAGGGCTGGCGATTTATGGATCCCTTCAAGCTGGAAGGCTCGAAACCCCCACCTATTCAACATTTCTTACACTAAACGGTATAGCATGGGCTGGCTTGTTTGTTGCATTTATAGCGGGAGTGATATCTCAACGAGCCCAGTTAAAAGTCGGGCTCAAAAATCCTGCGGCTTTCATTCTTTTTCTAATCCTCGAAAATTCCAGTAAGATATTTGATGGCATATTGCTAGGTACTGCCCTTGGCGTATTTGTTGCTGTACCTTCAGATTCTAAATTGTTGATTTCCTGCGTGGGGCTGGGTGGGGCTTTGGGCCTTAGCTTCTTCAGCATTCGAAAAGTAAAAGTACCAAACATTCGGCTGGGGATTATTTTTGCTATTGCAACAGGCTTATGTGCTACGATTGCTTATTTCCTTGGTGCTACATCTTGGAATGAAAACCCATTAATTCTCCCGCATCCACATTTGTTTTCATATCAATTGATAGCCTTTCTTCCTTTGTTTTACATTCTGACTTTTTGTGGCCTTGCGGAAGAATCAGAAGTTGAAATTGGTGCTTTCAGCTCGTTACTGGGCATTGCACTTGGTATCCTAACCATGGAACATGTTCCTTTACGAACCTTGGGGTTCCTTGCACCGATAGTTTTATTTTTTGTCTACACCATGCGAATACTACCAGCCTTAAGAATTCTGAAGCATGTTTTTCGAGGCATGAGCTTTGCCAAGCTTGGCCAGCAAAAAAATGCACTAATGGCTTTCAAAAGAGCTTTGCAACTAGATCCGCAAAATAATCTAGCACGCAATAACTATTGGAAACTTCATGCAGATCTTGATCCTATCAAACTCGAAACCGATCCCGAAACCATGGCTTTGGTTGATTGTGACCTCTGCCTTGACCGTGTCGAATCCCTTTTGATTTCAGGAAAACCCAGTGATGATAAAGTTGCTGAAGCTTTAAGGCTGCTTTCTTTGGTCGAAAAACTCAAGCCTTCGCTTAATGATGGCACTCGTTATTGGAGGGCTGTGCTTGCCCTACATGATAAAAACTTTGTAGGCGCTGCTGCAATCCTTATTAAAAATCTTAATAACTATCATGTTTCGGAAGAGCAATTGGCTGGGAAGTATCTATATGTTTCATGGTCTTTGGCACTTGCAGGGCACCCTGAAATGAAATCCCGGGTTGGCTTCCCTCTGCTTACAGATGCCGCTATCAAAATGAATGCCATTGCTGCTGTTGAAAGGCATATTGCCCATGAAAAGGATGATCAGGCGGCATGGGGCATCAAGCGATTTTTATACACGGACATGACAAGTGCGATCTTCTTTCAAAACCCGCCACGTAGCATGGCTGACTTCGACTTTATGTTTGTTAAAGATCTAGGGCTTGCACTTTTGGAACAACAAAAAGAACTTAAACGGGGTGCGGAGTATTTGGATATTGCTGTAGCTGGCCTGCCTCAGCATGCACCGTTTTTAATGGTGCAAGTAGGCAAGGCGTTTTCCCAGCAGGCCCAAGAAGCAGAAGCTGAAAGCTACTTTGAAAAAGCTGTTGCGATGGGTCGTAAAACTGGCCACAAAAACTTGCAGGATCAAGATCGGTTAGCTTATTTCTCGGCATTGAAGTTTCTTGCTGATTCTTACTTACATCGCAAAGATAATGATAAAGCGATTGAATATTATCATTTATTTGCGCAGTTTGAACGCAGTGGTGTTGAAACATTGCGCACCCTTGCAACCCTGCACGAAGAAAAAGGCGAGGCCCTTGCTGCACTTCGTGCAGTCGAACAAGCCCTCATTTATCAACCCGACGAAAAGGATCTTATCGCCCGCAAGGATCGATACCTTTATTCCATCACCGTGGAAGAACTTACTGCAAATAAAGAGATTCTTGCCAAGGGCTTTGATGTTGATTACTGCATGAAACGGGCCAAAGGCATTCTTGAAAGCAAGCTCGATGGCCCTGATTGGATTGATGTTGCAAGGCACCTTTCAAACTTGGCGATGGTATTTGCTCCCGAGAGTATTCAGGCCAGAACTTTATATGCCAAGGCACTTCTAAGGCATGGCGATCGTTCTGAAGCGAAAGAAATTCTTGAACATGTGCGCGAGCCAAAGCCAGGAAGTTTTTCGAGCAGTGATGATGAGGATTCCTGGTATGGCGCATGCCAGGTGCTTGGGGATATTTATATGGAGCTTGATGAATTCGAAAAAGCAGTCGCATGTTTTCAGGATTTTAAAAAGAGCCCAAAGAGTGGCGCAAGAACTTGGCTTAAATTGGGCATTGCACTAGAGAAATTGAACGACACGAAAAAGGCCATCGCGTGTTATGAGCAGGCTACAGCCTATGAAGGCAATCCCTTTGCCAGAGAAGCACAAGAAGCCCTATACCGGTTAAAGTAAGGGCTTCTCTTGGCGTTTTGAAAATAAGATTACTTGGATTTCTTAACGACAGCAGCAGGTTTTTTGCTGGCAGGTTTGGCGTTTTCGGAAGCAAACTGGCATTCCTTTGCAAGAGGGCAAGCAGCGCAGTTAGGCTGTTTTTCGTGGCAATACTCCATTCCCACGGCGCTAATAAGATCGGTAAATTCAACGCCTTTGGCCTTGGGGATCAGATGTTCCAAGGTGTTGCGAATTTCTACCACTTGTTCTTGAGTCTTTTCAATCAACCCAAGCCTTTTAGATACTCGGAGCGTTGGTGGATCGATTGGGATCGCATGGCCACCTAAAGCCCGTTGGGTTACCCAAGCGCCAAGATAATCATTAGAAACCTGATAGCGGGAAAGATGCTTGGTAGCTTGCTTCAAACCTTTTTTGTGCAGGAACTCTAATTCGAAGGAGTAGGTTGTTTCGAATAGTTCTTGAAGAAAACCAATCACCCTGTTGGCCCGATCGACCGGCCTGGTCATGCCTCGGAAACATTCTTCAAGCTCGCGTACCGAGCTTACTCGAAGTTCGTTCCAATCGAAGAATTGGGCTGTAAGTTTTTGATAAACTTCATCGGCCTGGTCTTTGCTCGAACCTTCCCTGCAAATGGAATAAATCACTTGTTCCATTACAGGAAGTTCTTGTTGCTCTTGCGAGACAACTTTTTTGACCTTCGAAAAAAGAACTGTAACAATTTTCTGCTTATTTACTGTAGCCGCCATATCTTTCACAACTCCATGAATGAGTCAGGCGTAAGAGTCAGGAAACCAATTTTCCTGTCTCTCTGTCCGGGATCTATTCTTCCTTGATAACCGCTGATGGATCGCCATCAGAATCCTCTTGCTCAACATCATCATCATCAGTTTCTTCGTCGTCTTCTTCTTTTATTTGATCGGAATCAGCAAGTTTCGAGGGATTAGACAATGCTTCCTGAATAAGTTTGCTGATTTCGAGGCTCTTCTTGATACCTTGATCAAGTACGAAAGTAAGAACCGGTAGAAACCTAGTTTTCATTCTATCAGCCAATTGCGATTGCACAAACCCAGCAGCGCCATTAAGTGCATAAAGAGTTTCTTTTTGGTGTTCTTCATCGCCCATGACTGAGACATAAATTTTTGCATGTTGAAGGTCGCCTGAGACTTCAGCACGTAAAACGGTGACCATGCTGATTCTAGGGTCGCTCATTTTAAATAAAATGGTTTCGCTTGCGACTTCGCGTATGACTTCAGCGATTCTAGCAACTCGATGCGTTTTCATTAATTCTCTTTGCTAGTTAGTATATTTCCGTCGTCTGATCCACGAATTCTGCAATAGGATGCAACCGTAAAGCCTGTGCGATCTTTTCCAAACCATTGCGCACATGCTGCGATTCGTTTCCAATCATCCCGATGCCAAGTACGATCATCTGTCGGTTTTCTTGCTCGTCAATCTCTGCAACCGAAACATTGAAACCGTTTTTCAGCTTATCCTTGATACTGTTGAGAACCTGCCTTTTATCCTTAAGGCTGTGAGATTCCCTAACAATCATCCTGACTTTCATGGCGCCCACATACATGTCATCCATACTGATTCCTTTAGAATCAGGAAAGGGTTCTGAGAACCTGTTCAACCTTGTATGCTTCAATCACATCATCAACCTTGATGTCATCATAGTTGAGGATTTTGATACCACATTCGAAGCCTTCACGCACTTCGCGAACATCTTCTTTGAAGCGTTTGAGTGATTCTAGCCCGACATTTTTTTCAGGAGGCGGATAGATTACTACGCCATTCCTGATCAACCTTACTTTAGCAGATCGTTCGATGGTGCCTTGGGTTACATAGCAACCCGCAATAGTACCAACTCTGCTGATTTTAAAGGAATCGCGCACCACAGCCCTACCAAGATGGATGATATCTTCGCGTGGTTTAAGTTTACCTTCCAAGGCGTTTCGAACATCTTCTGCAAGCTTGTAGATGATATTATACTGCCTGACTTGAATGCCCTTTTCTTCTGCAAGTGCCCTGGCGCGATCATCTGGGACCGAGTTAAAACCAACAATAATCGTGTCTTCAGGTGATGCTAGTGCAAGCTGAACATCGCTTTCGGTAATACCACCCACACCTGTATGAAGTACGCGTACCGCAACTTCTTCGTGGGTGAGCTTTTCAAGTTCTTTACGAATGGCTTCGATCGAACCGCGGAAATCAGCTTTCAAGATTACCTTGAGTTCGGTGACTTTGGCGGCAGACAAATTCTCGAGCGTCATGGGTGAGCGCTTGTAAATGCTCGATTCCAAGGCTCGCATTTTTCGCTTCTCTGCTATCTCTCGAGCTTCTGCCAAATCTGAAATCACCACGAAGGTATCATCAGCGTTAGGCAGTTCATCAAGCCCTGTGATTTTGCACGGTATGCTGGGGCCCGCTTGCGAAATCGGTTTGCCCATATCATCATACATCATGCGCACTCGACCATATCCAGATCCGCAAAGGATGACATCGCCCTTTTTCAAGGTGCCATCTTGTACGATAACGGTGGCAAACACACCTTCGCCTTCGCTAACATTGGCTTCCAAACAAACGCCCTTGGCAGTCTTGTTAGGGTTGGCCTTGAACTCTTCAACTTCTGCAACAAGCGAAATATTGTCTAGAAGTTCATTGATGCCTTTGCCTGTTGCTGCACTGGTTTGTACGAATTGAACATCGCCACCCATGGTATCGGGGATCAAGCCTTGGCCGTATAACTGCTGTTCGGTTTTGCGCAGGTTGGCATTCGGAAGATCAATCTTGTTGATTGCAACAATGATTTTAACATTGGCAGCCTTGGCATGGCTGATGGCTTCTTCGGTTTGGGGCATGACGCCATCGTCTGCAGCAACCACGATGACAGCAATATCGGTGACATTTGCACCACGGGCACGCATTTTCGTAAAGGCTTCATGGCCTGGGGTATCAAGAAAGGTAATGGGCTTGCCATTATGTTCAACTCGCCAAGCACGGATACACTGGGTGATCCCGCCTGCCTCGGAAGCAGCAATTTCGCTTTTGCGAATTTTGTCGAGGAGCGAGGTTTTACCATGGTCCACATGGCCCATGATGGTAACGATGGGTGCGCGAAGTATTAAATCTTCGGGATCGTTATCTTTGCTGGAATCAGAAATGATCTTTTCTTCGAGATCTTCCTTGCGCTTGATTTCTAGTTCGCAACCAACTTCCAAGGCAATGGTCGCGGCATAATCAGGCTCAACGATGGAGTTGATGTTCAACCCTGTTGCAAGGCCCGCGCCCATTAGTTTCATGAGCAATTCGCCCGATTTTATACCTAAAGCTTCGGATAATGCCCGCACGGTGATAGGCACTTCAACTGGCACTTTGCCTTTGCGAGGCTGAGGGCCTTTGAGCGTTTTCTGCCTACGGCGTTCGCGCACAATTCTTTGTTGTTCTAATTCATCTTGGTCAAGCAACCCTGAAAGGCTGGTAACTCTTGGTATGGTGACTTCATTCTTTTTGCGAACTTCCCGCTCGCGATGGCGATCAGATCTGCCTGCAACCCCACCTGGGCGCTTGCTGCCACCTTTGGATTTTCCTTTGCCGTCGTCATCTTCTTCATCGAAGGGAACAACAATCGGTACTTGAGGTTGAGCAATCGCAGCTTGCTGATTAAGGGCAACCTGACGCTTTATATCTTCAAAGCGTATGGGCCCGCCACCTTTGCCTACTAAGTCTTTGGGGATTTCGCCTATTTTGCGAGGGCCCGTTGGAACTGGAGGCAGTTTCTTTTCTTCAACTGGCCTTGGCTTAATAATGGGAGGCGTAGCGAAATGCACCCCTGTTGGCCTCATCGGAGTTCGAGCTTTTAATCTTCGTAAGCCTGGATCACCAGCACCTGGCCTAGGGGCGGCATCCAGATTGCGCATGCGCATGCCTCGAACCGCAGGAACTGAAGCAATTGGCCCATCTTTGACATTTGCAACGTCAGGTATATCGGTTGCAATTAAAGTAGATTCTGGGTTAGCAATGTCCACTTCGGATGAGATCACATCTGGTGTAGGCAATTCGGGTGCGATTACATCGGGTGCGGGTACTTCGATTTTAGCAACGGGTGCTACAGGTACGGCTGCTATTGGGCTTGGTTCGGTAGGAACCTTTGGGGCTTTTGCAGTTGCAGGTTCTTTTTTAGCTGCAGTAGGCTTTGCAATCGTCGGTGGTTTGGTAGGGGCAATTACCGTGGGGGCAGCAGGAGTTGTTGGAACCGAGGGCGTGGGTGATCCAGCAGTCGCAATTCCAGCGGTATTTAATCCGCCTTTGCTGATGATGGTTTCAACCTGATCACGCTGGACAGGTTCTAAACTGCTCAGTTGATTTTTTATATCGAATCCCAGTCTGTGACAAAGAGCAATCAAATCTTTGCAATCAACATCCAACTCTTTGGCAAGAACATAGATTCGAATTTTATCTTTTAGCAAGCTTGGCTCCAGTACCTCTTCAAAAACCCCCGCAAATGCATTCAAACGAATGTCATAATATTATTCTAACGCATTAAAACTGGTTGAAAAGATGAGTTGGATGATGTTCGTAGAACAAACTCCCAGACCCTTTTTTTCAATCTTTTTGCTCGTCTCTCTATTCCTTAATGCTGGTATCCTCATCCGCAACAACCGGTTCACCTTCAGCAACTGGTGCTGCAGGTTCTACTGTTTCAGCGGGACTATCGGAAAACAAACTATCAAATTCTGATACCTTTGGTTTGGCAACAGCTACCGGCGTAGAAACGGCATCCTCATCGTCTTCTTGCGATCCAGCCAATTCCTGCTGGGCTAATTTTTCTTGTTCGACTTGCTCTGCAGCTTCTTCAGCAAAAGCAACCAAGTCTTCAGCCTGCCCTTCGGTTAAGCCGGTCATTTCTGCCAACTGGGCGGGTTCCATATAAGTGATATCTTCGTAGGAAAGGAAACCTTCTTCGATAAAACCTTCCACCATTTCGGAAGTAACATTAGGCAGTAAGCTAAACCAACCTTCAGCCTTTTCGATGACAATATTCAGTTCATCATGGGTCATGATGTCGATATCCCAGCCCACTAATTTGGAAGCAAGCCTTACATTCTGGCCTCGTCTTCCGATTGCAAGCGAAAGCTGATCATCTTTAACAAGAACAATCGCACGGCCTAATTTAGGATAAAGGAAGACTTCTTCGACAACAGCAGGTTGCAGCGCATAGGGGATAAGAACTTGCAAGGAATCGTTCCAACGAACGATGTCAATTCTTTCGCCACCTAGTTCGTCCACAATGTTTTTGATTCTGCTGCCGCGAACCCCAACGCAAGCACCCACGCAGTCAACTTTTGTATCGATGCTGGAAACAGCAACTTTGCTGCGATAACCAGCTTCACGGGAGACAGCTTTGATTTCGATGGTGCGATCGCTGATTTCTGGGATTTCGTTTTCGAACAACCTGCGTACAAAATCAGGATGAGTTCTGGAAAGCACAATTCGAACTCGGTGCCCGACTCTGCGAACTTCAAGAATTACCGCTTTGACTCGTTCGCCAACATGGTGTGTTTCGCCAGGGATTTGCTCGCTGCGGGGCAAAAGTGCTTCGACCTTGCCCAAGGAAATGGTGGCAGCACCTTTTTCAAGGCGTGTTACCTGACCTTGCAACTGATCACCCTTTTGCGCATTGTATTCGTTAAAAACCTGTTCGCTTTCAGCTTCTCTAAAGTTTTGAATCATAAGCTGCTTTGCAGATTGCGCAGCAATTCTACCCACTGTTTCGGGTGATAATATTTCGTCTTTGTAGCGAGCGGTGATGGTGCCATTTTGCCTATCGATGCTTACATGAATATCTTCTTCTTTGATTTCATCTGGATCAACTTCAGCCATTGGTGGCAAGCCATTGGCATCGAGAAGGACTTCAATCTTTTCTTTTTTCTTGGCTTTTTTTGGTTTGGCAGCAGCTAGGGTGGTGATTTGCCATTTGGTGATGGCAAGACGCAAAGCTTTTTCAATGCTTGAGAATATCAGCTCACGAGGAATGTTTTTTTCCCTGTTAAGCAAATCAACGCCTCGAATAAGATCCTGGCCATTCATCCTAACTCTCCGCAAAAATCGTTTAAACCGCATATAAAAAAAAAGAGTGGGAATAACCCCACCCGGAAGTAAATGCAGGCCGGTTACCTACATTTTCAGTGAATTAACTTTTTAAGGAGTTATCACTTTTAAAGCCCTGAGAGTTACTCCGGCTTACCGTTTGGTGTGTCAAATGAATACAAAGACGAATCTAGCACTCAAATACACAAAGCTATTTTCATGGTAATTGGGTCGATAGGCAAGCGTAATCCATGAAAAAAAGCGACATAATTGTTGAAGATTGATAATAAGTCCGGTTTTGAAACTGAGAGATGGAGTATGGAAATGCAAAAAACTCTGATGTATTTTGTGGATTTGATTAAACTTCAGCACACGCTTTTTGCTCTGCCTTTTGCGCTTATTTCTGCACTTCTGGCTTGGAAAATGACGGATAGCTTCCATTGGGTTCAACTTTTAGGGATTGTTGCCTGTATGATTACTGCCCGAAGTGCTGCAATGGCCTTTAATCGTTTAATAGACAGTACTTACGATGCAGAAAACCCCAGAACCGCTTTAAGGCACATCCCTGCAGGATTGCTGAAAAAAACTCAGGTCTTTGCTTTTGTACTGCTTACTTCCCTTGCTTTTTTGGCTTCTTGTACTCTGTTTCTGCTAGTAAATAATATCTGGCCTTTGGTCTTTGGCCTGCCTGTTTTGTTGTTCTTGCTCTCTTACTCTTATGCCAAGCGCTTTACCGCCTTTTGCCATTTCTGGTTAGGCCTCGCACTGGCACTCTCGCCTTTAGGCGCCTGGGTCGCAATCCGAGGCATGGCATGGCCTGAATCCCCCATTCCACTCATGTTAACAGGTGCAGTGTTTTTCTGGGTTTCGGGGTTTGACATGCTTTACGCATGCCAAGATGAAGATTTCGACAAAGCTAAAGGGCTATTTAGTATTCCTGCGAAACTTGGAATCCGCAATACGCTAAGGGTAGCGTTTGTTTGTCATCTTGTGATGTTGGGTTTCCTGCTAGGTTTTTACTGGTTGGCATCGCCTCCACTGGGTGCGATTTATCTAGCAGGCGTTGGGTTTGTTTCCTGCTTAGTGCTATATCAGCATGCCTTGGTGAGCGAAAAAGATCTCTCCAAAGTGAACCAAGCTTTTTTTAATGTCAACGCAGTGATCAGCGTTGGGCTAATGCTAATCGTGCTGCTGCAACTCTACCTAGTTTGATGCAGCAGCGTTTAAGCCTTTATGTTTAAGCTGTTGCAACTTTGCCTGACCGCAATGCCTTGTTGGCAAGATGAGCAGCAGCAGCAGCGTGAACGCCTGCCTCTACAGGAGTGCTTGGATCTTTTCGCGATCGCATAGCACTGACCCAATCTTCAAGGTGGAGTTTTTCGCCATCTGGCTTGTCGTAGAAATCAGCACCTCGCCTGCCTACGCCAAGGATCAGTTCTTCAGCTTTTATTTTCCGGTTCCAATCTGGGATGATTTGGAAGCACCCTCGATCAACATAAATCGTACCCTCGGTTCCCATGAACTCGATTCTTGCGCCATGCCTAGCATTCGAGAACCCTCCTTCAAAAAACATTTGAATACCGTCTTTGTATTCCATGATTGTTTGAACCATATCCGGAGTTTCCCAGATGCCCTTGGCGTTGACCATGGTGCCGAGGCTGGCAGCAGATATAGGTGATTCGAGGTTCAAAACCCAATGGGCAACATCAACCCAATGAACCATGAGATCGGTAAAGATGCCCCCGCCGAAGTCCCAGAACCAGCGCCAGTTTCTCATTTTGTAATCATCAAAAGGCTGGTCCGCAACATTGCCTAAAAAGGCTTTCCAGTTAACATTCGAGGCATTGGTGGTTGGGTCTCCTTTTTTGACCCGGTCTGAATTTCTGTTCCAACTCATGTGCACTCGATAGACTTTGCCAATCTTCCCTGCTGCGACAGCTTCCTTGGCTTTCTTGATATGCTCCATGCTGCGCTGCTGGGTTCCGATTTGAACCACCTGTTTGGATTTCCTTACCGCTTGGATAACCTTTTCGCCCTCTTCCAAACTATGAGTCAAAGGTTTTTCCACATAGACATCCTTGCCCGCAGCTACAGCATCAATGGTCATAGGAACATGCCAGTGATCAGGCGAGCCTATCAAAACAGCATCGATATTTTTATCTTCTAGAAGTTTGCGGTAATCAGAAAACATTGCGACTTTATCCCCAGTCATCGCTTTGGCTTGCGCCAGGGCATCTTGGCGAATATCGGAAATTGCTACGATGCTGGTGTTTGGAATGGTGAGAAGAGATTTCATCAGGGTTCTGCATCTGCCACCTGTTCCTATGCAACCGATGCGAATCGTTTCGGAAGGTGCTGCGTGAAGAATAGTTCCTGCAGCAAGTGTGACGCCCAGGGTTTCAAGTGCGGTTCTGCGTGAGATGTTGTTCAACATAATCAAAGTACCTTGAGGTGATTAGTTATTAAGCAGTTGAGAATTAACTTACACTACCTTAAGCAGGTTGATAAGAGAAAACTTGAAAGGAGAAGGATAAGGGGAGAGCTTAAGAGAAATAAAAAAGCTCTGCATCTTAATGAATGCAGAGCTTAGGTTTAAAGAGTCGGGGAGACAGGATTCGAACCTGCGACTTCTTGGTCCCAAACCAAGCGCTCTAGCCAAGCTGAGCTACACCCCGTGTATAAATGTTTTACCAATCTTAGGGCAGAATGGAAACCTCGATCTGGAAGGAATATGAAATCAGTTCAAATCTTTACCTGAACAAGCCAGAACTCCCAGTCACGCAAAGGGTTGTAAAGTGTAAAAAACCCCTGGTTTTTTATGGGTTGTCAACCTTTTGAAGTCAAAATCGTAAGAGGCCTTAGTGAAATAAAAAAGGGAGCTATGCGTGTAGCTCCCTTTTTTGAACCAGAAGAATCCTGAGACAGGGCCTTAGGTTAGCGTTTGAAAAACTCGCAAAGTTTTTCGAATTCGTCATTGTTATCGAAAGGTAAAACAATTTGCCCGCGCTCTTTTGCTTTCACTTTGATCTCGAGGCGCATACCGATCTTCTGGCACAATTCCTCTTCCACTAAGCGAACATGATTAGTTTTATGATCCGCTTTTTCTTCGCCCAGATCTGCGGTGTAATTCACCGAGGCATCTGAAGGTTCTGTAGGAAGCTGCCTGGTAAGCGATTCGGTGGCATGAACCGAAAGGCCCTTGGCAATGATTTCCTTGCAGATTTGAATCTGTCTGGCTTTATCGGTGACGCCTTTCAAAACCTTGGCATGGCCTGTGGTAATCTGGCAAACCCGAATTGCTTCTTGAACTTCGGTTGCAAGCTCTAGTAAAGCAACGAGGTTGGTGATGGTGGTGCGAGCCATTCCTAATCTTTTTGCAAGTTGATCGTGAGTGACTTGATAGCGATCGAGGTATTCTTTAAAGCCTTGTGCTTTTTCAATTGGGTTTAAATCCGACCTATGGATGTTTTCCACGAGTGCGGCTTCAACGACTTCTTGATCATTAAATTCGACGACATGCACAGGAACGGAAACAAGGCCTGCAGCACGGGAAGCCCGAAGCCTTCGCTCGCCTGCAATAAGCTGATATTTCCCATCGACCTGCCTAACGACCAAAGGTTGCAATACGCCATGATTGCGAATGCTTTCTTCGAGGGATGCAAGTTGATCTGGGTCGAAGGTTTTTCGGGGTTGATTAGGATTGGTTTCAATTGAATCAACAGGTACTACATTTGACGAAGTACCGGTGGTGTAGCCTTCATTGCCTGAATTAATAAGAGCGTCTAGCCCACGGCCTAATCTTGCTTTCTTATCCATCATGATTTAACTCCTGAAACTGAAAACGAACTTGATCAGGGGGCGGGATATAACCACATGTTTCAATCAAGGCAATACGAATGTTCCATGTGGAACAAGAATATTTTTAGAAAGATGAGTGTTGGTAATGTTCCATGTGGAACAAGAATATTTTTAGAAAGATGCGGTGTTGGTAATGTTCCATGTGGAACAATAAAAAAGCCCCGGAGATTAATCCGGGGCTTCTACCAATGTTCCATGTGGAACTAAGAACTAGTTGGCCTTTTTAGGGATGTCTGCGAGTTCTTCCTTCACTTCAGCGTAATGGCTGGGCTCCATGGTAAACGCTGCAGTACCGCTGGTTGCGCCACGCAAATCGGTGGTGTAACCAAACAGAGCTGCCAAAGGCACTTGAGCCGTGATTGTTACACGACCGTTGGCACTTACGGAGTCGAGGATAAGTCCGCGTCGACGGCTAATATCGCCTGTGAGTGCGCCCATGTATTTATCAGGGGCAACGACTGCAACCTTCATGATTGGCTCGAGAAGGGTGATACCAGCGACGATTTGGGCATCGCGGAAGTTTTCCCAACCAGCGAGGCGGAATGCATCCTGCGATGAATCCACATCGTGATACTTGCCATCCACCAAGGATGCTTGGATATCAACGCACTGGAAACCGTACTTCGCGCCTTTGAGGGTACCTTGACGAATACCAGCTTCAACGGAAGGAATGTATTCTTTGGGAACAACACCACCAAAGATTTTGTCACGGAAGTAGATGTTGTTAAGATCTGGCTTTTCGTCAGCCTCTTCCATTTCTTTGTTCCACTCTTCGATATCGGTTGCTGTCAGCGGTTTGTATTCAACCGTGATAACCGCAAACTTACCGCGACCACCCGACTGCTTGATGTAGCGGGTTTCGTGGGTAAGCGCCTTGGATAAAGTTTGTCTGTAAGCAACCATGGGCTTGCCTACCGAAACCTTAACACCAGGGAAACGATGAAGCTTGTCAACAGAAACTTCGAGGTGAAGTTCACCCATACCGGAGATGATCAACTGATTGGTTTCAGGATCGGTATGAGCTTTCAAAGTTGGATCATCACGAACCAATCGACCAAGGGCATCAGCAAGCTTGGTTTCATCCGTGGTCTTATCAGGTATAAGCGACTGGCTGATAACTGGTTTAGGGAACAAGATGGATTCAAGAGCAATTGGCTTTTCAGGTACGCAAAGCGTATTGCCTGTGTACGTCTGCTTGAGGCCGATCATTGCAACAATATCGCCAGGGCCAGCAACTTCTTTTTCAACGCGCTTGTTACCCATCATACGGTAGATACGGCCAATGCGTTCTTGCTTGGCATTGGTGGTGTTAACAAGGGTATCGCCAGGGCTGCATTGACCGGAGTAAATGCGAACATAAACAAGATCGCCTGTTGAATCCGCAACGGTCTTGAAAGCCAAGCCGGAGAAGTGATCCTTAGGATCAGGGCTACGCAGTTCTTTTTCCTTGGTTTTTAAAACGATACCTTCGACAGGGGGCCTGTCTAAAGGGGAAGGAAGGAAATCAATAACTGCATCAAGGAGTTGTTGAACACCGTGGAAAGTTTTGGAAGAGCCACACATGATAGGTGTGAACAAGCCTTCAATGGTGCCTGTTCTAAGAGCGGATTTAAGAAGTTCTTCAGGAACTTCTTTTTCTTCCATCAACAAGCCAGCGAGTTCATCGTTAGCGAGTGAAGCCATGTCCAATAACCTTGCCCTGTAATCTTGTGCTTCTTCGATGTGGGATTCTGGAATATCAACCAGATCATATTTGGTGTTGGTTTTATCCAATGCATCGCGATGAATAAATTTCATCCGGATGAGGTCGATGATGCCTTTGAACTCGGTGTAAACACCAATTGGCAGGGTGCAGATAGCGGGCTTTGCACGAAGCTTTTCTACGATTTGTGAAACGCAATCGTAGAAGTCTGCGCCGGTTCGATCCATCTTGTTGATGTAAGCAATACGAGGAACTTTATACTTGTTGGCTTGAAACCATACGGTTTCGGACTGGACTTCAACGCCACCGACAGCACAGAAAACACCAACAGCGCCGTCGAGTACGCGCAGGGATCGTTCTACTTCAGCAGTAAAATCCACGTGCCCTGGGGTATCGATGATATTGATGGTGTTATCACCCCAGTCGACTGAAACCGCGGCAGAGTTGATGGTGATACCTTTGGCGCGTTCGAGAGGATCAAAGTCGGTAGTTGTGTCACCGGAGTCGACATCACCAACTTTATGTTTGGTACCACTGAAATAAAGAATACGCTCGGTGGTTGTTGTTTTACCTGCATCCACATGAGCAATGATACCGATGTTTCTGGTTTTTTCTAACATGTTAGACCTTTACGAATTTG
>Ga0209296_1000256_pt1 | contig 45720 bp, 56 predicted proteins | sample S_130206_EF_Meta_FD_187319 | JGI IMG/M metagenome (GOLD analysis project Ga0209296, IMG submission 187319) | Freshwater microbial communities from Lake Simoncouche, Canada to study carbon cycling - S_130206_EF_MetaG (SPAdes) (version 2) | ecosystem: Environmental > Aquatic > Freshwater > Lake ...
TATTGGAGTTTATGCAAACTTTAATATTAACATAACTCCAAACTTTGGAGGCGGCACAATTGGTACCATTGCAGGATCAGGAACTTCTGGTGCACCATGGACTGCTACTATTACAGGTATGACTTCTACTTCTGGTATGTTGGTAGGTAACACATTAAGTGCTACTGCCGGTACCGGTACGTTATACGGAGGTACTCCAACTACTATTGTTATTACAAGTATTGTATCAAGCACAAGCATTACCTATGCTGTAGTTGGAGGTACAACTCCTACTGCTGGTACAGTTACATCTATTATATCTGCCAGTGCGTTTACTAGTGCAACAATTGGCGGACAAAACGTTCTGTTACTAACACTAAGTACCAGTGGTTCAGGTGGTGTAAGTAGTACAGGTCTTGCGTCTCCGTTATATGATGGCCAACTTGTACAACTACGTGTTTTACAAAACTTTAAGTTTTACGAAATTGATAACGTTAACCCAACTCGTCCAAGTACTGCGGTACAATTTACTGACAACTTAGGTAGCATCTATCGTGTTTTAACATATAACTTAACAGAAGCTACAAATGAAATATTGCCGGCTAATCAGGCTATTCTAAGTACTGACCAGTCTTTTGCATATTATCTATTCCAAGCAGATACTGCTAACGTTACTAAGACCGATCCAATTGATGGCGGTGCAAAGACCATGGGTGCTACACCAGGGGATACACGAATTGCGGTTACCGTATTTGGACCACAGGCAAGTATTGACCAAGTTAATAAAGGAACTTATGCATTTGCGTTTGGCGGTAAAGTACATCAAATTGTAAATTACACACCGCCAGTAACAACAACTATTATTACAGGTTATAACCCAACAGGTAGTTCTGGAACTACACTTGTAGTTGGAGGAACATTTACAGGCACAATAACTAGCGGTTCTGCATCAATAACTAGCGTGGCTAGTTTTACTGGGCTAGTAGTTGGTGAAAGTATTAGAGGATTTGGTATTCCAGCTGGTACTACTATTATTAGTATTAATACTGGAACAAGTAGCATTAGTTTAAGTTCAGCAGGTGTTGCTAGTAGTTCTGCTACATTCTTATACGGTGGTGCCGGCAACCTTGTTACTGGTATGACTGTCAGTGGTAATGGATTTATTAATGCACAACAGATATTAACTATTAATCCTAATACTATTGCATCTTTTGCTATTGCTGATTCCGTGGGTACTATTACTGTTACTAGCGGAACTTACATAGTAGGTGAGGCAATTACAATTAGCGGAACATTTGGTGGTGCTGGTACACTAGTAGTTGGTGGTACAACATATGGTGCATCCAACACTGCTAATATGACTGCGGGAGTTATTTTCTACATTGGTAAAGTAAACAGTGGAACAAGTATTCAATTGTCTAGCACATACGCTAACGCAATTGCTGGTACTCCAACATTTATTACAAGTACTACTGGAACCCCAACTGGATTAACTTATTCAAGAATCAGCAATAACGTTGTGTTAAGTATAGCTCCAACCAGTACACCAAGTGGTAGTTTAACATTTACCAAAGCAACAATTCCTTATATTACATTAGGTGATATCAAATATAGCATTACAAGTACAAGTGCAACACCTATTACAGTTACTAGACCAATAAGCAGAGGTCAAGTGGCGGTTACATATCAACCAACAGGTAGCGTTACAGGTAACACTGTAAGTGGAAGTCCTAATATTCTTGGCGTATCTAGCTTAACTAATATTGTTGCTGGTTCAAGTATTCAGGGTGCAGGTATACCTAGTCAGTATGTTGTAACTGCTGTTAGTACAACAAGTCCAAGCACTATTAATCTAGTTGATGGAAGCGATGTAGTAGTTGGTAATACAATTACGTTTGATCCAAGTCAACCAAGTTTTGGTGGAATTCCAGTTAAAGGTGGATTAAACAGTTCAACAACTTATACAACTGTCACTGGTACCAGTGTTACTAGTGCGGCAACATATACGGCTGTAGTAACCAAATCTAGTAGCGGTAAAGGTACTGGTGCAAAATTTACTGTTGTAAAAACTGGCTCTGGCACTTCATACAACGGTGCAGTTACAATTACACTAGTTTCGCAAGGTGCGAACTATGCATTAACCGATACTATTACAATTAGTGGAGCAGTGTTAGGTGGTGGTGATAGTACTAACGACATGACATTTACGTTGGCTACTGCTGTTAACCAAGCGGCTTATTATGTTGTCAGTAAATCAACTAACGCAATAACTATTGCAACAACATTAGGCGGCTCTGCATTAACAAACATTACTACTGTAGCGGCAACAAGCACCATTGCTAGTTTTGCATTTGCTGATACTGTTGGTACTGCTACTGTTACAAGTGGAACATACACAATAGGTCAAGCTATTACTTTAACAGGAACTCCAACTGCTGGCGGCATTACTACTCCAGCGTATGTTACTGGAACAACTTATTATGTTGGTAAAGTAACTAGTGGAACTAGTATTCAACTTACTAGCTCATGGGTTAAAGCAACTCTTGCTATTCCAGTATTTGATTTATCAACTACTATTGGCACATTAACTCCAGGTGTAACTGCTACATTAACACAACCGTCTATTAATGGACGTACAGATAATTTGGTTATAAGCACAAGTAGTACAACAACATTTACAGCTACTCCTGATAATTCCAGTACTACTTTGACATCGGTTAGTAGTTTTGCTAACTTAGTAGTAGGTGCTACCATTACTGGAACTAATATTGTTGCTGGTACAATCATTACAGCATTGAATGTTGCTGGAAGTACTATTACAATGAGTTCTGCCGCTAGCGGTGCGCCCGGCCCAGTTCTTATTACATGTTCAACAAACACTATTGTAACTAGTGCAAATTCAACAGCTACCGCAACAGATCAATTTATCACTTATAACAATTTAAGTACAACAATTAAAATTTTTACAAACGAAAGAAGTCAGTTTATTGTTGCAGGAATGACTATATTTGGTAGCGGATTTACTAGCGGACAAACTGTTACTTCAGCAACAGTAAGTACAGCCGGCGATAATGCTACTGTTCTTGTTATTAGTGCGCAACCTGATAGTACACCATTTGGAACATTAGGATTTACAACTTTAACTAGTAACAGCGGCCCTTGGTACACAACATTACAAATACCAACTCAAAGTGTTGCTCCTGTAGTTGATACATTCTATTCTGTAACAGGCAACGGTAATAGTGGTTATAATCAATTTGTACAATGCGTAGGTAGTTCAACTACTAGCATTACTTTAGCATACAGTACTGATCCAGAAACTGTAACTATAACTACATATAACCCAACTGGTTCTAGCGGCACAACAATGAAAGTTGCAAGTACTACTGGTATCAACATTGGAGATTTAATACGTGGTGGTGGCACTGGTGGTTTCTTCTTAGGCCAAACTGTTACTGCAATTGTTGACGGTGTTACATTAACTATTAGTGCTCCTCCAAGTGGAACACCTAATGGTAACTTGACATTTAATGATCCGTTCTTAGTGGCCGCACCAACTACTATTACTCCAATTATTACTGGTATTAGTCGTGCAATGAGTACTGTAACATCAACTCCGTTACGTGCTGGTTACTTGCAAGGAACAGCCGCACAGATTACTACACGTATTAGTACTTGCCGTTGTTCAGCACATGACTTGTTGGACATTGGTACTGGTGGTTACAATACTACTAACTACCCATATCAAATTTATGGTAACCCTTATCAAAAGGCAGATCAAACTAAAGAAGTGTTAGAAGAAACAGTTGGTCGTGTGTTCTATGTGACCACTGACCAAAACGGTATCTTCCGTGTAGGTCGATTCTTTACAGTTGACCAAGGTACTGGTACAGTTACATTCTCCGCATCCATTGCGTTGAGTAACTTGGACGGTTTAGGATTCAAGCGTGGTGTTACAGTTAGTGAATTCTCAACAGACAGTTCAATGACAAACAATGCATCAGATACTGTGCCAACACAATCTGCGGTACGTGGATACATTGACAACAGACTAGGTGTACAACACTCAGGTGCTACAACTCCAGCTACATCGTTGATTGGTTCAGGATATATGAACCTAAGCGGACAGTTACCAATGAAAGGTAACCTGTCAATGGGCGGATTTACTATTGGTAGTGTAGGAACTCCAATCTTAAATACCGATGCAACAACTAAAATTTATGTTGACAACGTTGTTAACTCTCGAGATAGTTTGTACAAGTTAAAAGATACTGCGGCAAATATGCAGTTAAATTTTGCCAATGCACAACTCCCCGTATGGAGTTTTGCAACTACAAATAACAATTCAACAGCTGGTGCATGGACTAATGCAGGATTTGATATTTCCAGTGATGTTACTATTTCCTATGACGGTGCTATACTATTAAGTACTATTCAAGGTGCAGTGACAGCCGCCACTTACGCTAGCGGTGGTACAGCAACTAGTGGTTCATTTACTGGGGTAATCAGTGGCAATGTATTAACTGTTTCTGGAAGTCCAGGCGTTACAATAGTTAAAGGAATGGTGTTAACTGGTGGATCGGTAGTTGCTGGTACTTATATTGTTGACACTGGTTTAACTACTACATCAGTTAATGGTACAGGTAACGTTGGTACATATCTAGTTAATATTAATCAAACAGCCACTTGTACTGGTGGTACTGTTAATCTATTAACATTAAACAGTTCAACAGGTATTGTTACTGGAATGGTTATTAGCGGAACTGGTTATACATCTAGTCAATATGTAACTGGTATTACCAATACAACTGTTGTTACTACAAGCTCTGCTTACGACACAACACCGAGTGGTACACTAACATTCACACGTAATGGCGCAGTTAATAACGGCAAGGTAAGTTCAACGGCCGCTATTGCTCAAAGCAAATTAGCAATGACGTTGGCAACTGCTACAATTTCAGCTGTTCCAACACTAGTCAATGTTAACGCAGGAAGTTTTGTTGTAGGCAAACGTTATAGAATCTTAAGTCCAGGTAATACTAACTGGGCAACTCCAGGAACAGCTAACTGGGTAGGTGCTAATGCGGCTACTGCTGGAACAATATTCCAAGCAGTATCGGCTGGCGCAGGCACTGGCACTGCTACAGATATGGATGCGTTGCAAGCCGCAACTGGTGTAAGTCAATACGATAGTAGTCAATTTACTATAACTGACGGTTGGGTAACATTAAAAACATCAACTAGCACAAGTGACGGTATTCCTAATACCAAGTTGCAATGGGTTGCGGCAAATAGTTTGTTGGCAAATACTTCTGGGGTAAACGGTGCATTAGCGGTTACAACTTCTACAGCGTTGGTGTACAACGGTGACGGTGTTCGTAATGCCGATATTGCAAGTAACGGAAATACCACAACTATTCCAACATCCAGTGTAAACGCACAAGCTACTACAACAGGCGCTGTTATTAGAACAGCGGCTAAAACATATGGTTGTATTGGTATTACTGCAACTGGAGCAATATATAGTTTAGTTCAAACTGATGTTGGTGGTAACATTGATGTTAAGGGTATTAAAATAAATTCACTACCAAGCAGTGGAAATATTATACAAGTTCCAAGTACAACTTTAGAATTTTACACACCGGGTAATATTAAGTTTTTAACTTCAGCAGGAAACTCAACTGCTACTAATACATTCTTTGGTACCAGTGATTTCAGTAGTAGCGGAGCAGTGCTTAAGAGTGTATCACTAAGTGCAGGCGCGGCAGGCACTGATGGTTACATAACCGGAGCATGGCATTTAAATGCTAGTAGTTCGTTTGACACTTCATTAGGAGTGTTAAAATCAACTGTGATAACAACTGGTGCTGACAATTCTAACGGAACAATACAAGGTATTTGGACACTGGTGGGTGCAAGTAAGTTACAAGCTACATACGCCGACTTAGCAGAATATTACGAAGGTGATCAAGAATACGAACCAGGAACTGTTCTAGTATTTGGTGGCGAGAAAGAAGTTACTACTACTGATGCAATGAACGATACACGTTCAGCAGGTGTTGTAACAACTAATCCAGCATACGTAATGAACGATGGACAAACTGGCATACGTGTTTGTTTAGCACTTGCAGGTCGTGTTCCATGTAAGGTAGTAGGTCGTGTTAAAAAAGGCGACATGCTAACAACATCAAGTACACCGGGATATGCTGTTAAAGCTACTGATCCAAAATTAGGTAGCATTATTGGTAAAGCCCTAGAAGATAAAGACAACGGCGAAGCTGGAATTATCCAAGTTGCTGTAGGGAGAGTATAATGGCTAAACAAGTAATTAACACTGGCACTGCGGCAAATGCCAAAAACGGTGATCCGTTGCGCACGGCTTTTACAAAAGTAAATGCAAACTTCGATGAACTGTACACAGCTATGAATGCCGATGTGCAAATCCCAACACAGACTGGCAATGGTGGAAAGTTTTTAACTACTAGTGGTACTGTACTAAGTTGGTCAGACCCTTCCTTACAATCAAAAGCTGTTAGAAATGTTGGCTCAGTGGCCGCGGCTGGAACTGTTACTTTAGATTACAGTACAGATTCCGTTGTACGTGCTACAGCAACAGGGTCTACTATAACGATTGCCCACTCTAATATAACGTCAGGTAAGGTAGTAGAATTAATACTATCAAATACTAGTGGTGCGGCTTGTACAGTGACAGTAGGAGTTGCAGGAACAAATACTATTAATAACAGTACAACCTATGCCATTGGTAATAATACTACACATATTTTTACAGGTAGAAGCTTTGGAACAACAACCACTGACGTTTACGTTACAGTAGTCTAATACGGTAAATATACTAAAGAGAGCGCAAACATGCCAATTCAAACGATTAATATAGGAAATTACGCAAACGACGGGTCGGGTGATGACTTGCGTACAGCATTTAGAAAAGTTAACGAAAACTTTAGTTTGCTTGGAACTGATATTCCAATCTCCCAAGCATCGAACTTAGGTATTAATACTATTGTTGTTAATCGTTTTTTAACTAAAACAGGCACAGGCCCGTTTTTAGTTACACTAATTATTAGCCAACAAAGTGTTATACCAACAGCGAATCAGTACTTCTATCTAACTGGCAACACTAATACATTATATAACGGACACTGGTTCTGCACTGCTAGTTCTTCAACGCAAATTACATTGCGTTATCCTACCGATCCTGGTGTTTATGGAACTGCTGACGGTACAACTATTAGTGCTACTGTTGGTATTTTTAAAGATAAAAACGACACCACAGCAGAATTCAAAAGTATAACCAGTAGTGACAACAGTATTAACATTGTTCCTGGCACAAACATCATTGACTTAAAAAGCGGTGCCGGAGTTATAAATGATCCAGCTCCTGTATTAGGTGGCGATTTAAACATCAACGGTCACAGATTAATTGATGCAGTTGGCACAGGTGATGTGCAAACAACAGTGTATGGTATTAATGTCAAAGTGTTAGATGCAATGTTTGCCATGTTAATGCAAACAAACAGTTTTAATGTTGATATGGGTATTATTGTAGGAAATTATAATACTATAGATTTAGACATGGGATATACTTCAGCCGGGTTAGGGCCAATAGTTAATAATAATTTAGACTTTGGCACTTTTTAATTGTCTGGTAGACAGGAAATAAAAGATGCTTAATATTTGGACACAATCTTCCGGATACACATTCCCTGGGGTCTCTGGACTCACTGGTAACCTTGCCCTTGACGTTGCAAAAACTACATTTGACGGTAGATCAACAACGTTTGACGCTGGGACTTTCCAAGAACGAGTGATTGTTAACATACCATTACCTACCACAGGTAGTTTAACAGGAATTACTTTTAAAATAATTTCAGGTAGTTTGCCGCCAGGTTTACGAATTGAAGGTGCATTTATTGTTGGCAATCCTTATAATGTTGCTAGAACTACAACTTATACATTCTGTATACGTGCCCAACAAAACAACACAGTTGCTGACAGAACATTTAATATAATTGTTAACGGCGGACAACTACCTGCTTTTGTTACTCCCAGCGGATTACTGCCTGTTGGGTTGCACGGACAAAAATATACGCTAGGTAAATCTCCTGTTGATTATCAACTAAGTGCAGTTGATCCCGATGGTTTAGAAATTACATATTTTATAAATTCCGAGGATGGCAAACTACCGCCAGGTGTAACGCTGTCTCCTTCTGGAAAACTCTCAGGCATTGTTAATCCTGTAGAAACACTGGACGTGAGAAAAACAGGTGACGGTACTTTTGATAACACATTTTATGATACATCATTTTATGACTTTGGCCTAAGAAGCACTAGCGGGTATGACAGTTTTATTTTTGATACTGTAAATTTTGATTACAGTATACCAACTAAAACACCAAAAAGTTTAAATCAAACTTATGAATTTCTTGTTAGTGCATCGACAGGAAGTGTAACTGTTAAACGTAAATTTTCTATTTTTGTTATTGGGGAAGAAAGTTTTAAGGCAGACTACACACAGATTACCGATGACAGCGAATTATTTACAGCAGACGTAACTTTCTTAAAAGAACCTATATGGTTAACCAACGGAAATCTTGGTGTATGCAGGGCGGATAACTATGTAACATTTGCGTTAGAATGTATAAACATTGTTGACGATTTTCCTATTGTGTTTACTATCGATAATACAAATAACTTGCCGCCAGGCATGACTTTTAATCCAGTTAACTCAACTGTATATCTTGCTGGTCGTATTCCTTTCCAACCGTCTATTGCAAAAACATATACATTTACTGTTACTGCAAGTAGAGTAGGCGAAGATGTACAACCCTCAGTTTCAATAAAAACATTTACATTGCGTGTTCTTGGAAATATCGATAACGATATTTTCTGGGACAGTGCTTATAACATTGGAAACATTCCTGCAAATTTTATTTCTGATTTGCAAGTAGTAGCTCGTTGTAGTTCAGATTCTAATTTAATTTATACTAAAACTTCAGGTACTTTGCCGCCTGGGTTATTATTAGCAAGTGATGGGGAAATAACTGGTAAAGTTAATCAATTTGGTACTGCAAACATTATTAGAATTACAACAATAGATAACGGTGATTTTACATTGGATCAAAAAGGAACATCCTTGTGGCCAAAGCCCACAGTTCCTGCATGGTGGCAACTTCCTGGAAACGTTGGTTATACGTGGCAAGCGGTAGCTGGATTAACTGGCGATATCCCAATTAAAGTAAACACCACTATAGATAGCTCGCACCAGTATGATATAATTGGCATACGCGGATTAATACTGTTTGATTCTCAGAATACTAATTTTAGTATCGACGGCGGAACTACAACTTTTGATAGAAATTATAAATTTACAGTATCAGTCAAAGATCAGTTTGGACTAACTGCTAGTACTAAAGATTTCTTAATAACAGTTACAACTCCAAATCAAAAGTTATACAGTAACATTAGAACACAACCATTACTAGAGCAAAGTAGAAGAGCAATTTGGACAAAGTTTATTACAAATACGGATATATTTACAACATCGAGTATATTCCGTCCAAGCGATCCAAACTTTGGAGTTAGTAAAGATTTATCCATGCTAGTATATGCTGGCATAGAAACAAGCAGTGCGGCCGAGTTTTTAGGAGCAATGGGTTTAAATAATAAACGCAAACGTTTTAAATTTGGAAATCTGCAAAAAGCAAGTGCCATTAAAAACGGTGAAGTAATGTACGAAGTAATTTACTTGGAAATTATTGACCCGTCAGAATCAAATGGTGTTGCTCCGGGTAAATTTATAACAAATAATGTCCGAGATCAATTTAAATTAACCGGAGACATAAGCGGAGAAATTTGGGCAAGCCCTGCAACCGCAGAAGGTATTACTAAAATGCAACTTGCAGAAGCTTGGTTAGATCGTCCTATAAATGATGTAACAATTGACAGCACTGGATACAACATTTCTGACAGCTCAACAAATAAACACTATATAAACAGTATTTCAAATTGGCGCAAAAACTTATCAGAAGTTGGTGATACTGAACAAAACTATTTGCCCTTATGGATGCGTAGTGTTCAACCCGGACAAAAACAACAATTAGGTTTTAAACTAGCAGTTCCGCTATGTTATTGCAAACCCGGAACTGCTGATGATATTATGATTAATATCAAATATAGCAATTTTGACTTTAAATTGCTGGATTATACCTCAGATCGCTACATCATAGATGCGATTACCGGATATTCTAGCGATAAATATCTAGTGTTTAAAAATCACAGTAGCATAGTGTAACGAACGATAAATACACAGTAAAATATATAGGATGATAGTATGCCAAACCCAACCGCAAGTTTAATCAACTTTGGCTCAGTAGATGCCACATACCCTGTTGCAGGGCAGGACAATAATAGCCAAGGTTTTAGAGATAACTTTGGTGTTATTAAAACAGGACTAGGTCAAGCTAGTACTGAACTTACCGCACTTCAAAATAATGCGGCTTTTAAGAACTCAGCTAATGATTTCGGCCAAAACGTTCTTTCAAACGCTGTTTATAAAACTTTTTACGGTGTTGCAAAAAGTTTAGGAACTGCCGTTACTAATACAGATATTAGTTTAACTGACGGACCTTTGCAATATATTACGCTAGGTGCGAATAATACATTAACATTTAAAAATTGGCCTACAACAGGCAAATATGCGGCTGTGCGTTTGATGATTCAAGGCGACCAGACTGCTGTTCGCGTTCCTACTTTTTCAACAGAAAATGCAGGTACCATTCGTTACGACACGGCATTTCCAACATTACCTGGAACTACTACTAAAGGAATTACAGTTGGTGGTGAAAGTTTAGCAACTGCTACTGTTAGTAATCCGGGCTCAGGTTATACGCAGGCCGCTACCGTTGTATTTTCACAAGGCGGACTACAAAATGGTGGTACACAAGCAACTGGTACTGTTACCTACACTTGTATAACTGCGCTAATTACTGGCGCTGGATATTCAGGTAACGGATACAAATTAAACGATCAAATTGTTGTCAATGCAAGTTCTGGTATTATTTTAACAGTTAGTTCATTAAATCAAACATTTAAGGCTAACACAACTAATACTGGTACAACCTTAAACGGTATAACTGATTTTAGAAACATTGCGGCTGGTGTAAGTATTACTGGTGCAGGTATCCAGGTTGGAACTACTATTAATTCATTTAGTGTATCGTTAGGCACTATTGAAATTTCATTGCCTGCTCAAGCAACTGCATCAGACGTTACTATTACTTACAGTGATGGCACGTTAACTGGCCCAATTGGTGGTTTAACAGTTGCAAGTGGCGGAACTTTACCGTTGCCATTAGGAACAGGATCTTATTCAACAAGTCCATTATTTGGTATAGGTAACGGTGCCCGTGTTGTTATGACGTTTGGTGTTGGTGCTATCAATATTACTAGTTTTGGTGACGGTTACACAACATCTCCTACAGTATCATTCAATCCAACTGGCGGCGGATCAAACACAGTTATTGCTACTGCTATTACAGCACTAACAGCTGACAATCCAAAAGTAGTTGAAGCATGGACTATAGACGGCGGTTCTAACGTATATCTTCGTTACATTGGCGAATATAATTAATGCATCCACTTGTTAGTGATTTATCTGGATTAAAAGATCAAGAGATACACAGTAAGATTAATGATCTTACTAAAAAGTATTTCATGACTCGTAATCCAGATCTTCAAAGACAAATGGCGGCTGTATTAGACGATTTACGTATTGAGTTAAGCGAACGTAATCGTAAGTTAATTGAGCAACAAATGAAAGATAAAAACCTTGACAATTTAATCAAGCTCAGTTAAAATATAGGCTATGCGCCTAGACAAATATTCAAATCCAGTTTTTAATGAAATAGACATTTTTGATGCCTTATATCAAGGTTATCAATTTGATGTGCATGATACCATGCTTATCGAACGTACTGATGCTATCAAACAACTAGAAACTGAAATTGGTTTCAAATTCCTTGAACCTTACGAAACTCATTTTGAAATAAGAGATTACGATGCGGCTTGCCAAAGTAATTGGAATATGCCCGAGGAGTATAAAACCTTGGATATCGAAGAGTGGATTTGGACGCAAACACCGCCATGGGATCCACAACATACTAGAGTAACAGAAGAACTGGCGGCTTTTAAAGAACGTAATATGCTCAATTTGTTACGTTGGTTAAAATACTTCGTAGATACCATGAGAACAAATAATGTAGTATGGGGAGTAGGCCGAGGGTCTAGCGTTGCTAGTTACATATTGTATTTGATAGGTGTCCATAAAATTGACAGCATTAAATATAATTTAGACTGGCAGGAATTCTTAAGATAAGTAATAACATAATCCAGGAGATTAAAATGGGAATGAAAGAACAACCAAAAAAAATTTATCGCACTATGCAAGGTAAAGAAGTTGACATGGGTAAATTAGTTAACCAAAATGAAATGACTATTGCTGTGGGCAATATGCGTGTTAATGCCCGCGGTGATAAAATTGGAGCAGGCGGCAAAATTGTTAAAACTCGCGAAGAACTATTAGCAGAGCGCCAGCAATCTAACGATCCATCGGGCGGTGTATGAGTTTAGCAATTAAATCAGGTTTATCTACTAGAATAAAAGGCAAACTTATTCCAATCCGTGATAATGTATTAATCACAGATATGAACTTTGATGCTAGAATATCCAAAGGCGGCATTGTATTACCAAGCGATGACGGCAAAAGTGAAGGTGTCAGACACCGCTGGGGTCGTGTTTGGGCAATTGGGCCAGAACAAAAAGACGTAGCAGTAGGTGAATGGATTCTTCTTGAACACGGAAGATGGACACGTGGTGTTATCATCGAAGAAGAAGATGGTACTGAAATCACTATTAGACGTGCGGATATCAAAGCCATTTTAGCGGTAAGTGACGCAATGCCTTCCGAAGATACATTTGGTGTGCATGGACAAGTTACACATCAAACATTTGATCCAAGCACATTTAGTCGTCCTAGCTTCGAACAATAAAATATTTCTTTTGAGCAACAGGGCTATTGACTAGCCCTGTTTTCACCTGTATACTTGATATAAATGGAGAAGTCTTATGTTTATATTTAATATACTACTAACAGCAATCGCTGTATATTTCGCCATACAAGAATACAATAATGCTAGAATTGGCTGGGCTATGTTCTGGGCGGCATTAGTAGGCTGGGACATTCACACATTAATTTATACTCTATAAGGAAATAATATGAGCACACATCAGGAAGCTGTAAACGATATTAAAAAGGCAAAAAATGTAATTGACCACATTCCAGAAACATCTACACAACACTATCCAGATGCAAAAAAGCATCTTTATATTAGTCTTGTAAAAAGCATTATCCGCATTGGAGCAGGTGGTTGTTTAATTCAAGGCAATTTGTTGTTTGCCGGCGGCTTGTTAATTTTTGCTGAAATACTTGGCATTGTCGAGGAACTGGTATGATAACAGACGACCAACTTGGCGAATTATATTCCAAAAACTTAGCATTTGTAGATTCACTATGCGGCGAGTATGGTGCTATGGAAGTGGCCGCTATTATGATGACCCAAGCATTGACCATTTATAAATCAGCAATGTCTGAGCAAGACTATAATAATATGGTTGATAGTATCTCAGCAAGTAGAGACAAAGTTAAAACATTTGAAAGGCCGGTAATACAATGATTGAATTATGGGTAGAAAAATATCGGCCAAGTACTATAGACGGATACGTCTGGCGTGATGGCGGGCAAAAACGCCAAGTAGAAAGTTGGATTAAAGACAAGTCAATTCCACACTTGTTGTTAAGCGGACCGCCAGGTATTGGCAAAACAACAATGGCTAAGATGTTGGTTAACGAAATTGGCATTGAAGATGCTGATGTACTAGAAGTTAACGCAAGTCGTGAAACTGGCATTGATTTTATTCGTAACAAAATTGTTCCGTTTATCAGTAGTATTGCATGGGGTCCATTTAAGGTTGTGTTACTAGACGAAGCAGATCGTCTAAGTCCACAAGCACAGGACTCGCTTAAAGGTATTGTTGAAGAGTACAGTAGCTTTGCTCGTTTTATTCTTACTTGTAATAATCCTAACATGGTTGTGCCAGCATTGCACAGTCGTTGCCAACAATTTCACTTTACTAAATTAGATCAAACAGAATTTACAGCTCGTTCAGCAACAATATTAGTAGAAGAAAATGTAGAGTTTGATCTTGAAACTTTGGATTTGTATGTGAGTGCTACCTATCCAGATTTGCGTAAATGCATTAATATGCTACAGCAAAATACAAGCGAAGGTGCATTACACGCTCCTCACAAGGAAGATGCAAACAGTTTAGATTACAAGTTTGAAATGGTCGAATTGTTTAAAGCAGGCAAAATTGATGTAGCACGTAAACTATTATGCGGCAAAGTAAGACCTGAAGAAATGAGTGATATTTTCCGTTGGTTGTATGATAACGTGGAATTATTTGGCGACGAACAAAAACAATTTAAAGCAGTTCATATTATCAAACAAGGTATGATTGATCACACACTTGTAATGGATCCGGAAATTAACCTTGCATCGGTGCTGGTTAGACTTACTAACATATGAAAGAAAAGTTTGTAAATGCCTATATGGATGTGGCCGAACGCTTTGCTGAATTAAGCTCGGCACGTAGACTTCATGTAGGTGCTATTGTGGTTAAGGATGATAGAATAATATCTATCGGCTACAATGGTATGCCAGCAGGTTGGGACAACAATTGCGAGAATACCGAATACGTTGGCAGTGACGAACAAATCCCTTCTCCAGATGAGATGAAACGATTGGGATTCACTGGTACTGACCAGGGGTGGTATCGTTTAAAAACAAAACCGGAGGTCTTACATGCAGAAACAAATGCAATCGCCAAATTGGCTAAGAGTACTGAATCTGGGCTCGATGCTGATATGTTTATCACTCACGCTCCTTGTTTGGATTGTGCCAAACTTATATACCAGTCTGGCATTCGGAGTGTCTTTTATCGTGACGCTTATCGTAGCGAAGATGGAATACAATTCCTCAAATCATCAGGAATAACTGTAGAACAACTTGGAGAAGACAATGTGGCCATTTAAAAAGAAAGAAAAATATCAAGTATATTTTACATGCGACGAATGGGCTATTAGAAAGTATTCGCCAATCCAGCCTGCAAAAAACTTTTTGCCGACCGGGTTTAAAGATATGGATACTATTTTACATAAGAAACCACATCCGTTAGATACTCATAAAACTATAAAATCCTGTCCAGGAATAATAGATTTTTCAAGTGCTGGATTTGTAATCCCTGCATGGTGCGACATAGAAATTATGCCGTCGCCTGACGGGAAACAAGTAAGTGTTCGATATAGTCATCCAAAATTTCAACATGCTGGGCATCCACCCGAAGCATTACAAAATTTCATGTCAACTAAATTTAGTGTCAGGGCAACTGTAAAATTAGACAATCCCTGGGCCATGTGGTCGGCTCCGGGATATAGTTTATTATATTTGCCATTATATTATTATGACGACAATCGAAATTGGGAATCAATTGCTGGATGGATGGATAACGATCAGGGTAATCTTATTAATCCTATTAATATAATGTTAAAGGAACCTAAATACACTTTAATTAAGCAAGGTGAGCCTATTGTGCAAGTCATCCCTATTAAACGCGAGGAAATTACAGCATACACTGGTAATCGAGAAAAAACAGGTGCGGCACGATTTGCAGGAATTTCATATTTGCAAATGATGTCATTTGCAGGATGGATGAAATATGTAAAGGCTAAAAAATCTTATACCGTCGATGCTCATCACACTGAATTACCTACAGAAATAGAAAATTAAAAAGGGCCGCAATGGCCCTTTTTTTACGAGTCACCGTATAATGCTAATACCTCCTTAACTGCATTATGACGTTCAATATCTTTGTGGTCAAACTGCACAATATTAATATGTTTTAAATTGGCTTTTGACTCTAGTAGGTTGCAAAAATTAATCAAGCCATTATCGTTTAATCTATCAGCTTGTGCAAGGTCTCCTGTAACAACCATTTTAGAGTTTTCGCCCAGACGGGTTAATAACATCTTCATTTGGTTTACTGTTGCGTTTTGCATTTCATCTGCAATAATATAAGAATTTTTGAAAGTTCGACCGCGCATATAGGCTAACGGACTAATTTCAATCACTCCTTCATCTAACATTTTTGCAATGTCTTGCGTTTTGTAATACTCTCCTAAGACATCAAATATAGGTCTCGTCCAGGGTGCCATCTTTTCATTTAGCGTACCTGGTAAAAATCCTAAATCTTCGTCTACGGAGACGGCGGGTCTTGTAACGACTATTTTATCAACTAACCCTTCCTGGAACTGTTTAATGCCATGCATAACAGCTAACATAGTTTTTCCCGTACCGGCTGGGCCGATAGCAAGTACAATACTAGTTGCGTCATTGTCTAACATTTGCAAGTACGTTTTTTGATTTTGCGAACGAGCAGACATTGCTACACGTTGCTTCTTTTGTGGAAGGTATGGTTGAAAATCAATTACTTTAACGTCTGATGTAAAGCGTTTTTTCACTCTTTTTGTCATCTAAGTTAGCTCCTACTCTTTATAGAAAAAGCAGGACTTGTAGCGACCGCCTCGATAACTACAGAGGTCCTACACTATTATTTAACGAATACAACAAAAAGTAAACTGTTATGTTATGATTTCGAACCAGCTAAATAAGTATAGTGAATTCTAGGAAATAACATGTACGATATATTAGACGTTATACGCAACATAGACGATTTGTACGAAAACAATACTAGTTTAAGCGTCTTAAAGGACTTTGAACGTGTGTTAGACGAGATGGATCTCTATGTTTACGAAAACTGGGAAGATGGTGAATTAGCCTACGGGCCGCAAGTAGATCGTCATTGGATTACTGCCGCGTTTATGTGGCCTAAAGATAAAATGCCCAATCCCGTAGGTGCTCAAAGATTATTAGATCTAGGATGCCGTGTTAAGTATGAACGGTCGCATTTACTTGAGCCACGCAAAATTCGTACACCTGACGACATTCGTCCAGGGACAAAGAAGGGCAAATTGGATCGTAAGCCTATTTGGATTGTTGAAATTCAAATGCCAAAGAAAGTAGCTTTTGACATGTATAAAGGTTATATGGACAAGATGAAGGGCGAAATTACTACAGATGAAGGTGCTCCTACTGCTGGTACACCTGCTCCGGGTGGGGCTCCTGCTCCGGCAGCGCCTCCTGCTCCGGCAGCACCGGCTGGGGCTCCACCAGCAGGGGCGGCTCCTACTGCACCAGTATAAGGATCAAGAATGATTAATGAAAGTTTACGTTCTGGAGATTTAAGACACTTTGTTAAAAAAGTGTTCGAAATTGATGGATTCAAAAGCAAAATTGGTGACGACCAAGATGTAGTTACACTAAGTTTTACAGTGGATTATGAAGATCCTGCTAAAGATTTAGAAAACTTTATTGAGATGGGTTACGACTTTGTATTAGATGCAGATTGTAGCCCTGGCGAAACCGACGATGGTAATTACAAAGTATTTGTTGAATTAGAACGTGGCAAACACGTTGCTAAACAAATTATAGAATTAGTTGACGGCATTTCAAAGTTAGCTGGTTTAGAATCTATGCGATTTAGGTATTTTAAGAATTTTAGAAGCCAAGAGGCTACTGAAGAAAACCTTGCGGCTTCTATTCCTGCAGACAAAGAATCTTATAAAATTGCAACAGAAAGAAACAAGTTAGATAATTTTCAAGAGTTTTTTATCAATAGCTATGCCGACGAGATTAAACTATTAGATGAATCAATTAGTTTTAAACGAATATATGGTGATAAAATAAAATTTGATATCATTACTAGTGGAACTCGTCAAGAAGTATATAACGCAGTAAAAGGCCCTATCATGTTAGAAAGCAAGGACATGGGCGAAGTTATGTTTTTGACTAAGTACATTGGTAACTACAATATTACTAAAATAGGTAATACATTCATATTTGAAAACTGCGGTTGGGCCGTGGCAATGGAGAGAAAATAATGAGCGGATTTGATTTCAATTTTACAATGGCAAAGTTTAAAGAATGTGTTGGCAATCCACCAAATGCTGAACATTGGTTTGAAGCACTATGCGAAGTATTGCCAGACTACGATATTAACTCAGTGCCACGTGTTGCGGCTTTCTTAGCACAAACAGCACACGAAAGTGGTGGTTACAGAGCAATTAAAGAAAACTTAAATTACAAAGCAGAAAGCCTAATGCGTGTATGGCCTCGGTATTTTCCTAATATGGAAATTGCTCGCGCATACGCACAGCAACCTGAAAAGATTGCTAATCGCGCATATGGCGGACGTATGGGCAATGGCCCAGAAGAGTCAGGCGATGGCTGGAAGTTCTGTGGACGTGGGCTTATTCAATTGACTGGCAAAGATAACTATTCACGCTATGCTGAAAGTTTAGAAATTAGTGTAGATGAAGCAAGCGAGAATCTAACAACATTTGAAGGTTGTGTACAAAGTGCCGCATGGTTCTGGGAAGCTAACAACTTAAATCAATGGGCAGACTCGGGCGATATGCTTACATTGACTAAACGTATTAACGGTGGTACATTAGGACTAGAAGATCGCGTTAAGCATTATAATCACGCTATCCAAGTTCTGCAAGGATAATTGTTATGGATCAGATTGCTTGGATGTTTAGTCTTTTGCCGGACGTAATTCTTAAAGCATTAATACACATTACTCTAGTAGCAGGTATTGTACTAAGTATTCTTGGAACATTTTCAAGCAAATTTCCGTTTGTTGGCGAATACGGAAGACTAGCTAAGTTAGTTGGTATTCCGTTGTTCCTAGTAGGTATATTCTTAGAAGGCGGACTTATCACAGAAATGAAGTGGCGGGCAAAAGCAGATGAGCTTCATGCTAAAGTAGCAGTTGCCGAGGCCAAGTCTAAAGAAACTAACATCGAAATACAAAAAGTGTATGTTGATCGTGTTAAAACAGTCACAGAAGTACAAGTTGTAATACAAGAACGTATTAAAGAAGTTGAAAAGAAAATAGATGTAGAATGTAAAGTTGCTCCAGAAGCAATTAGCATTCTTAACGATGCCGCTAAATTACGCAAAGGCCCTGTTAAAACTAGCCCTGTAACTGAGGAGGCTAAGAAATGAAACATTTAGTAGCGTTATTAGCAGTTTTATCTTTAATAGGATGTAGTGCTGTTCCAGTAGTTAGACATTTTCCAGACGTACCGTCTGAATTACAAGTTGCTTGTCCGGACTTAAAGGAAATCCAAGAAACTAATAAACTCAGCGAAGTTATTACTGTGGTTACAGTTAACTATAGTCAATATCACGAGTGTCGTATTAAAGTTGAAACTTGGATCGAGTGGTACAAAAGCCAAAAAGAGATATTTGACAGCGTGAAATAAATACTACTATATTGCTAGAAGGAGCGAACAATGGCATTAATAGATTCAGTATTAAATTTAGTAACTAAACAACCAAAAGATTTGGATGCGCCTAAGCCTCCAGTGGGATCACGTTCAGAGCGTGAAGCCAAACTAAAAGACAAAGCAGGTATGGTTATTAGCGTATTTGCCCTGTTACTAGCAGTCAACGCATGGTACGGCGGCAAATTAGGTAGCACAGTATTAAACAATACACTAGGTGCTAACAATACATGGGCACAGTATCAAGCCAAAGCAGGTCGTGGCGTTAGCTACGAGATTGCCGCAAAGACAACCGCCGATCCAAAAGTTAAAGCAGAGTTCTTGGCTGAAAAAGAACGTATGGATGCTGACAAGAAAGAAATTGCTGTTGCGGCAAAAACAATGGAACACGAGCGCGAGCTAGCTAAAAAATCTAGCCCATGGATCGGTTATGCTAGTACAGCATATCAGTTAGCTATCGTTGTTCTATCAGCAAGTATTCTAGCAGTTAGCATGGCCATGTTCTGGGGTAGTTTTGCTGTAGCAGGATTTGGTATACTATTAAGTTTAAACGGATTATTCCTTTGGATTTAAACAAATAAGACATTCAGGAGCGAACCATGTCAGAAGAAGTTAAAGCGTTAAGCGCAAGCGAACAAAAGAAAGAAGATTGGATGAACAGTAAGTGGCGTCCAATGATGGGTTGGATGTACATGGTTGTATGTACCTGCGACTTTGTTTTATTCCCAGTACTATGGGCATCATTACATGCAGTATTACATACAGCAAATATGGTACAATGGAATCCATTAACCCTACAAGGTGCAGGATTATTCCATATCGCAATGGGTGCAGTTCTTGGTATTGCGGCATTTGGTCGCACACAAGAAAAATTAAGCGGAGCAAATAATGGCGGAGCACAATTACCATCAAGCAACTTTACAGCACCTAGCGCACCTTCAGCAGGATTTGGTGCCGCACCTGGGGGCTTCGGTGCTACAGCACCAGCCTTTGGGGCACAACCCTTGGCAAGCGGAAGCGGCTTTGGAAGCACACCTTCAACGTCAGCACCAAGTACAAGTTTTGCACCAGCCCCGAGTTGGGGGACAACACCGGTAGCAACAACAGCAAGTGGTAAAAAAATTGTGCCGGACGAGTCACAGCCGGTTTTATAAGGAAAACAAAATGAAATTATTATTATCATTAATCGCAAGTTTAGCACTAGTTGGTACAGCATACGCCGGTGGTGAAACTAAAGAAGTTTGTAAAGATAAATTGGACAAAGCCGGAAAGGTTGTAAACGATAAAGCCGGTAAGCCAGTTCAAGTTTGCAAAAAAATCAAAGTTCACAAGAAAGTAGAAGGCGAAAAGGTTCCTGAACCAGCTAAGAAGAAATAAATTTTTTGAGCTTGACAGGTCCAATTAAATAGTGTAGTATACATTATTAATAGGACCTGTTTTTACGACCATGCAAGATTACTATCAAACACTAGGAGTTGGGCCAAATGCCAACTCAGAAGAAATTAAAAAAGCCTATCGACGATTGGCTAATCAGCACCATCCCGATAAAGGCGGAGATCAAGCTAAGTTTAAAGATATCAGTGTTGCATACGATACTTTAAGCAATGATCAAAAAAAACAAGAATACGATATGATGCGCCAGGGCGGTGGGCCGCAAGTAAGATTTACATCTGGAGATCCGTTTGGAGATATTTTTGGAGGTGGCAATCCGTTTGGAGGTGGGCATCCGTTTCATGATATTTTTGGAAGACGTATGCAACGAAATCGAGACTTGAACATCCAGTGTTCAATTAGCTTACTTGATAGCTATATTGGTAAACAATTAGAAGCAAATTATAGATTACCAAGCGGGGGGAATCAAACAGTAGTAATTAATGTGCCGCCCGGAATACAACACGGTGAAACTATAAGATACGGTGGATTAGGTGATGACAGTATTCCTAATGCACCTCGAGGACATTTAAATGTAACCATTATAGTTGAACCACATCCTAATTTCCGTAGAGAAGGAGATGATCTTGTTACATCAGTATCTATCTCACCGATCGAAGCTATGATAGGATGTAAGCGAACTGTACATTCAATAACAGGTAAAGAACTGCCTATAGACATTAGACCAGGTGTTATGCATGATACAGAATTTGCTAGTACCGGACAGGGATTTTCTAATCCACATAGCGGACAAAAAGGAAGGTTTGTTACTCAAATTAAAATTGCAACTCCGGTTATAACAGACCCAACATTAATAGAAAAATTGAAACAACTTAATGATGAAATTAATTTACGAGCATGATCCGGTACTTAAAGAAAAAGCTGAGTCTTGGGATTTCAAAAATCATGTTAATGCCGCAGTAATAGAAAGTGAGATGCTAGAAACAATGAGATCATCTAACGGCATTGGGCTTGCGGCTAATCAAGTCGGTTTACTACGCAGAGTATTTGTTATGAAATTGCAAGACGGCCGTGAGATAGGATGTTTTAATCCGTGGATTATGTTCGGGAATAATGATAAAATAACAGGCGAAGAGGGCTGTTTGAGTTTTCCAAATCTTTGGCTTAAAGTTAAAAGAGATAATAAAATTACTGCCAGCTATCTTGACAATACAGGTAAACAGTGTATAATAGAACTTGAAGGCATTGATGCAAGATGCTTCCAACATGAACTAGATCATTTGGATGGCGTGACATTTACAGAATATGTAAGTGATTTAAAATTACAACTAGCACGGAAAAAACAAAGGAAATTAAATGGTTGAACCAAGTGATAACTTACAAGCAGTATTTGAAAAAGCAATTGAAACTGCAAAAAAACTTCATCACGAATATCTTACAATAGAACATTTATTGTTTGCTATGCTATTAGAAGATACATTTACAAATACTGTGCAAGGCTACGGATCTGATGTTATTGGTCTTAGAAAAAGCCTTGTAGATTATTTAGAAAATAAATGTGCCGAAATTACAATCACAGATGTTGTTGTAAAACCTAAAAAGACACAATCAGTAGAACGTGTACTTAATCGGGCATTTACACAAGTATTATTCAATGGGCGACAACGCATCGAACCTACAGATGTGTTTATTGCTATGATGGGTGAAAAGCGTTCGTGGGCACATTTTTATATTGCCCAAGCAAACATCGACAAAGATAAATTTGCTGACTACATTAACAATTCTGTTGAGCAAGAAGAAGATGTTGAGCAAGACCAAGGCAGTAACAAAGCGTTGGCACAATTTACTACTAATTTAAATGATTCAGTTAAGAAAAATAAAATCGATCCAGTTATCGGTCGCATTGACGAATTAGAAAACATTGCACTTGCAATGGGACGTAGAAGTAAAAACAACGTAATTCTAGTTGGAGATCCAGGTGTAGGTAAGACTGCTATAGCAGAAGGACTTGCTTATAATATTGTTAAGGGTGCTGTACCAGACTTTCTAAAAGACTATACAGTTTTTAACTTGGACATTAGTGCCATGCTTGCTGGTAGTAAGTATCGTGGAGACTTTGAAGAACGATTTAAAGCTGTCCTCAAGGGACTGGCTAAAAAAGGTAAGACTGTGCTGTTCATCGATGAGGCACACATGATCTCTGGCGCAGGATCTGCTAGCAACTCTGCTAACGATCTCGCTAACATGATGAAACCGGCTCTAAGCAAAGGCAACATTAAAGTTGTGGCCAGTACTACCTGGGAAGAATATCGCAAGCACTTTGAAAAGGATCGCGCATTGATGCGTCGATTCCAACGCATTACTGTTGACGAACCAACACAAGAAGTAACACTACAGATCCTTAAAGGTATTAAAAAATACTACGAAGAATTCCATAAAGTTAAAATTAAAGACGATGCACTGCAAGCGGCTATTAAATTGTCGGTGAAGTATCAAGCAGATAAGAAATTACCAGATAAGGCAATTGATTTAATTGATTTAGCTTGCTCACGGTTTAATCTAAAATTATCAGATGACCGCATTGTTACTGAAGCAGAAATCACACACGAACTTAGTCGGGTAGTACAAATGCCTGAGGAAGTTGTTGCTGAAACAGAAAGTGATAATCTTGCTACATTGCAGTCCAAACTACAAGAGGAAGTGTACGGACAAGACTTTGCTCTTACAGAAGTTGTTGATAAGATTATGATAGCGCAAGCTGGCCTTAAATCAGAAAACAAACCTGTTGGTAGTTTTGTATTCATGGGGCCTACAGGTACAGGTAAAACTGAAACAGCTAAGGCACTAGCTAAACATTTGGGTACTAAGTTACTGCGTTTTGATATGAGTGAATATCAAGAAAAGCATAGCATTAGCAAGTTAATTGGTAGCCCGCCAGGTTATGTTGGCTTCGAAGAAGATGCTGGCCAATTGATTACACAAATTCAAGAAGCACCTAATGCTGTATTATTACTAGACGAAATTGAAAAGTCGCATCCTGATGTCATAACAGTGTTGCTACAGATAATGGATAACGGTTTTATTACTGGTAGTAATGGTAAACGTGCAGACTGTCGTAATTTAATTCTTATCTTAACTACTAATGCCGGAGCACAATCAGCAGAAAAGAATAATATTGGGTTTGGTAATCAAGAAAAAGACTATAGTGATATTGATTTAAAGAAATTTTTAACACCCGAGTTCCGTAATCGTTTAGACGGTATCATTACATTCAAGAAACTTGCTAAAGAAACAATGGTTAAAATTGTTAACAAGTTTCTTGATCAATTACGAGATCAAATCAAAGACAAAGCTATCCGTATTAAAATTGACAAAGAAGCTACTAACTGGCTTGTTGATAACGGGTTTGATAGTAAAATGGGTGCTCGTCCATTACAACGAATCATCGATAAAGAAATTAAACAAGACCTTGCTAAGATGATGTTATTTGGTGATTTAAAAGGTGGTGGTTGGCTTACTATTACAGTTTCTAACAGCAAGATACACCTCGTAGCTAAATCAAAGTTACAAAAAGTTCCGTTGTTAACTTCGGAACTACTACTAGACAATGTTAATCAAAACAACTAAAAGTCTTTTTAGAGGAGCATATCAGTACAAGGCAGTGCTGGTATGCTCGGGTGCCCACTGGTTTAGAAGTGGGGACATGGATTCTACAATTGAAAACTTAAAGAAAGTTGATTTATCTATAAATGACTCTCGAAGTTCGTGGGGGCCTCTTATTAAAAACAAAGAAGAGTTGGACTATGCTATTAAACTAGCAAAACAGATAAAAAAAATAATAAGTGATATAAGAGTAGAAAGTCCATATATTTCAATTTATAGTAATAGCAAATCTGACATTGATTCGCTAATTAAATTAGATATTAATAGGGTAAAATATATCAGTGTTCCCCCAACTAATAAGGTATTAGTTGAAAATACTATACTAATGCCTAAAATTAACTTTGATTACAGAGTAACATTAGGTAAAACTACCTATAAACATGATGCATTTATCAGTTGGGCCGATGGAAATAGTAAATTAAAGCTCACTAAAAGTTGCAAACGAGACCTTAATAAAGATCGCAGTTGGGGCGGTACGTACTTCTATATTACCGGCAATAACATGTTACTCATGGCAAAAATGCACTTAGGCGGCTCTATTAACAAGGTAGAACGCATAATCAAAGCGTAATCTTAAAATACCGTTTGCGATAAATACACTATCCGCACAGCTTAGTGCGATTATACAGAACGGGATTAAAAAATGCGTATCAGAGAACTGCTAGAAGGCACAAAGTTTAAACACGATGACTTCGTTGAACATGACGGAGACGATACTAAGTTAGCCTACGATTTAGTTGAAGATCTTACATTTTTTATGCACAACAATGATAATGTATATCGTCGTCATTTATATCCAAAAATTGCCAAATGTATTGAAGTTGCTAAATCTAAGGGTAATATTAATCCAATGATGTTTAAAGATGCGGCCACAGAAGGATACAAAGAATATATTAAAGAATATCCAGTTAGCTTGCTACCAGAAGAGTTAGACGATAAAACTTGTAAAAAAGTATGCGAAAAAATATATGATGAATTTAAAAATCATCATAAAGAAGGCAAGTACAAGGATTAATTGTGCTACTAAGAGAATTATTTTATGCTGAATCAAAAGATTCTTCCAACGACGATAGTATGGAGAAATACGGACGGGCGTTTAATCACCCTGAACACTTGGTATTTTTTAAAGGTAGTGCAGGTACTTTAGAAGCGTTAAGCCATTTTAAAGAAATGGCAGAAGAAAAAGAAGGTGGAACTACTGTACGTAGAAAATGGGATGGCAATCCTCAAGTCTATTGGGGCCGTGAACAGAAAAACGGCCCGCTAATTTTAGCAGGACACAATCAATGGAGCAGGGGTGTTAAGGGTAATAGTCCCCAAGAAGTCTATGACTTTATTGCTAACCAAAGCGGCAAGGCATCTACTCCAGAGCAAATAAAAGAACGTCAAGCATTTGCTACAAATTTTGCAAATCTATACCCACTGTTTGATGCCGCAACTCCAAAAGACTTTGTTGGATTTGTATACGCTGATAATTTATTTGGTGTTGATCCAGGAAACCCTAAACAGTTAGAAAAACCAACAAAAGATTATCCGGCAGGTATCTGGACATTTGCCCCTAATCCCAAAAGTAAAACAGCATATCACGTAGATGCCGCCAGTGAGTTAGGTAAACGCATTGGGCAAGCACAAGTTATGGTTGTTGGCCACGCAACGTTTCCGACCTTTGGTGCAGGAGATAGAGAACAGCAACCAATGGATGACTTTAGTACATTTAACCAAACATCTGGATTAATTGTCCAGGGCCCTATATACACAGATACTGCTCCAGACTTTGATTCGTCGGCAATTGACGGAATGATCGAATATGTTGAGCAACATGGTGCTGTTATTGACGGGTTCATAGAAAGTTTACCAGATCCTGATAAAAACGGAATACTATATCCATTCTTTAATCAAATGAGTAATTTACATGCAGGTGGAAAGCAGGACTTTGGAAGTATTTCTGGGGCAACATTTACCAACTGGATGACACAAAAAGGTGTTAGTCAAAAGAAACAACAACATATTATTGAAATGATACAAGCGCACCCTGGCGGATTAGATGGTATATTACATTTAATTAAAGGTATACGCAACATGAAAGATGATGTAGATGCCGCAATCAAACAACAACCTAAAAAAGAAATATGGGACAGCAACGGTGAAGGACACGTTCGCTATGCTCAAAAACAACATAAATACGGGAACATTAAAATTGTTCCAACAAGTTGGGCACCAGGGGCATTAACAGTATGAGATTAAGAGAACTATTTGAAAATATTTACGAAGCTGATGATGCTCCCGCAGAATTTGACGGTAATTTAAAAGTAATCGGCGTATGTTTTGGTCGCTTTAATCCACCGCATAAAGGCCATAAAGCAGTATGGCAGTCGGCTGCTAGCAATCCTATCTGGTATGTTGGTACAAATAAAAGTACAAGCGGGCCTAAAGATCCACTACCATACGATGTCAAATTACAATGCATGGCCGCCGTGTGGCCAAAAGTTGCAGGACATGTGATTGCCGAACAAAGTTTATTAACACTTGCATCAAAAATCTATCAAGAACATGGCGGCAACGTACATTTAAAAGTATATACAGACGAGCAGTGGTTATACAAAACACTAGAACAGTATAATGGTGCTAGTGATAAGCCGCATGGTATGTACAAATTTAATCAAATTGATTGGGTTAAGACAGAACGATTAGCAAGTGCTACAAATTTACGGGCCGCAGTAAGAGCAGGTGACCAAGATGCGTTTTACAAAGACGCTGGTGTTTCTCCTAATGCATTAATTACAGTTGGAAAGAAAGACTATCCTATGTTTGAAGTAGTTGCACATTTCCTTAATAAGTATCCAGAGAAAGCGGCAGTTGCAGAAGCTCGCACTGGTGGTATGAAAAATATTGATAAAACTCAAAAAGTAGCAATGAAAAATGCTACAACAATTCCAGCTATGAATCAAAGTACAGGTAGTGCTTACATGGGTTGGCGTATGGGCATTGCATTAGCAGGTGCGCCAGACTACCCTACTAAAATGGAAGCCGACAACTGGATTGGTGGAGATCCGTTGCTTTCGCCATACACCGACGAAGAAATGGAAATGGTTAAGGCTGCTAGCCTAGCAGTTGGAGGTGGTAAGATTCAAAACTGGTCAGGTAAACGTAGTCAAGAACTTCCCGATACTAATAAGGCCAGTACAGTAGCAAAGCCTAAAAAGAACAAATACGGTGTATAAGAATGGAAAATAACAAATATCATTTAGCATTAAAAACAGCGTTTGCAAGCGAATACGCATTTGCTATCAAAGCTCAAAACTTTCATTGGAATGTGGAAGGCGCTAGTTTTCCACAACTACATGAATTGTTTGATAAAATTTATACCGAAGTGTACGGAAGCATTGATACATTTGCTGAACAATTACGTGCATTAGAATTGTACACACCTGCTAGTTTACAAAAATTTAGTATGCTATCTGTTGTTGAAGATGAAAACGATATCCTTCAAGAGCGTACTATGGTTGAAGAGCTATATCAAGATAGTGAAAAAATGGCTAACATTTTCCGTATTACGTTTGATATGGCGGAAGATGCAGGTGATCATGGACTAAGTAACTTCTTAGCTGATCGTCAAGATGCACACAAAAAACACAGTTGGATGTTAAGGTCTACATTAAAATGAAACAATACAGGATTACTAGCAATGACTTAAATCAAACTTCTGATGAAGATTGTTATCTTGCACCTGATGATCCTATACACGAATTAAAAGCATTAGCTGGGCTAGGCGGATTGGGCGGAGAGGCTAGACTGCACGAGTACAAAGCAAGTCAATTAAGTTACGGTGAAACATTTGGCCAAGCTGGAATGGAAAAAAGCCAAATAATGAAAGAAAAAAACATACGCCCAGGCGATGCAGAATGGTTTAAATTATGGTTCAGTAGACCTTACTGGACTGGCGAAAAACAAACGGGAAAATAAGATGAAAGTTACAGAAATTTTATCGGAAATGCGAGGTCGTAGAGATTCATACCAACGTGATTATGATTCAAGTATAAGCGGCTTTGGACGTAAAGATAGTTTAGCATATCAGCAAGACGGTGGTGCTAACGATGAAGGTTGGGATCGTGAAGAACCTAGCAGAGATACTCCGCACGATGTACACATCGACGGCCGCAAGTGGAAAACATTTGGTTCGCATAGCCATGCCAGCAATGTTGCCCGCAAGTTAGCATCCAATGGTAAGAACGCTACAGTACATAGATCGCTAGAAGAAACAGCTACAGCCGGTGCTACAAGCGCCGCTAATATTGGAACAGTAGATGCTCCGCATATTAGCCCGGGTAAAGCACGTGGTAAAAAGAGTTACATTGGAAGTCCAGGACATAGCGGTACAAAAGCACCGCCACAACCTAAAGTTGTACAACGTAAAACAAAATCAGGAACCGCAGTCAACGGTTTAGACATCAAGGGCGCAAGTTTGTTTGGCGGTCCGCCGCAAAAACGCTAAATATATAAAGATAACGGAGTTACATACCATGCCAGAATTAGACGCAATGAATCCAGAAATGCCACAAGGTGGCAACAATTTACCACCTGTAGACCACGAACAAGAAGGTGCGATGGCTAAAGCTGACTTGCATAAGTTAGCAAATTATAGTTTTAAACTATTCAAGAAACTAGGTGATGATGATCAATTAGAAGCTTGGGTACAGGCTAAGATTACTAAAGCCGCTGACTATATTGCCAGTGTGTATCACTATTTAGAATATGAAATGGAATTTAGTGAATACGGTCACCATTTAGATAATAGTGATACACTAAGCGAAGGACAAAAGCGAGTTCTAAAGAATAAGCTAATGGAAGCTAAAGAAAAGATCAAAGCCTTAAAAGTTAAGCAGGCTGAAAAAGCCAAAGATAAAGTTGAAGAAGGTATCCTAAGTGGTGGCGAAGAAACTTGTACTGAGTGTGGCGGATCTGGCAAGATTTATAGAGAAGCAACCCCAGTTCCTGATCACGTTAAAACTAAAGTTGAAAAATACAAGCGTTTAACTAAAGCTACCCACGCGGCCCACAAGCGTTTAGACAGAAATGGTAATGGTATTCCTGATCATTTAGAAGGCGACAAAGAAATTGACGAAGAATTTACAGACAAGTCAAAGACTGGCGACACATTTAAAACTCGTACAGGTGTAGCAACCAAAACTGACACTGGTATGAAACATACAAATACAAGTTATGCAGACGACGGAGAAGCTGAACAAAAATCTGGTAAAGGTGTTAGAAGCCATGCTAAATCACAGTCAGCCGCTGAGAAGAAAGAAAAAGCTCCGGCACAAAAGCAAAGTCCAAAGAGTGCCAAGACATGGGGCATGAAAGACAGCGAGAAGTTTGACAATCGTGATAAAGAAGTTGACGAAACTGTAGGTTCAGGTGGAATTTATGGCCAAGGCGTTTATGAAGGTAAGGGCAAGAAGCCGGACTTCTTAGACATGGACAAAGACGGCGACAAGAAAGAGCCAATGAAGAAAGCTGTTGCTGATAAAAAAGCAGGTCCAAAGAAAGGTGTAAATCCTTTTGCTAAGAAAGTTGACGAAGCTCTTAAAGGTAAACAAAAGAATTTAGATGTCGATGATGATGGCGATATCGAAGCTGATGACCTAGCAGACCTACGTGCTGGCAAAAAAGAAAAGAAAGTTAGCGAAGCCGCAAAGCAGACTATGAGTCGTGCGGCCAAAGGTCATGAAAAGTATGGCAAGGAAGGCATGGCGGCATTGGCCAAAGCTGGTAAAGAAGGTAAAGACTTAGACAAGGTACGCGACAAGTATGACAAATACAATGAGTCAGTTGAAGTAGTTGCACCGCAATTAAACGAATCAGTTGAACTAACACGTATTAAGTTTTTAAGCGGTCTCTAATATGGACATGAAGCGTATACTACAGGCGATGGATGGAGTTGCTACTAAACCTGTAGTAGGCGTTAATGACATGGCCAAATTTATTCGTGTTGTAAGCGAATCTAATAATACGCCAGCTATTCTTGAAGAAGGCACAAATCACCATAAAGTTGCATTGCCGGTACAAATGGCCATGCAACATTACCAACAACCTACTCCCAATATTGAATTAAAGCCATCTTTGTTAAAACAATATTTTGCAGAAGCTGAAGAAGAGATATCTACACAACTTGCAGAAGAAGAGGCAGACCGTAAATTACGCATTAACATGTATGCACACAAAATTGCAAACCGTGTTTTAATGAAAGAATCAAAAAATCGTTGCTCACAGTGTGGTATGACTAATTGCACTTGTCCAGCTGGCAAATGTAAATGCAAGCCTATTGCAGGATGGGTGCCTGGTAAAGGTTTTAAAAAGGCTATATCTGAATCTCCTATAGAGATGACCAACGATCCTAATGACCCACATATATACGGACACGAAAAAGCTAACCCTATGAGCCTTAAAGGCCGAATCATGTCGGCTAGAGCACAGTTAAAAGAACTAGCACAACTAGCAGAACGTGATGATTTGCTAGCATGGGAAGAAATTTGTAAGAAATCCAAAGGCGGCATGTTCATGGGTCTAGAGCAAAACTTAGAACAGATTCGTCACGGTATTAACGAGCTTGCTGCCAAACGTAGGCAAGGCGGCATTGCCAGTCGTGGCATTGATAAGAATATCGGTGAAGCAGTTAATGCCGCGCAACAGGCCGCCATTGCCATTGCCAAGAAGAAAGAACAAAAAGCAGACGAAAGTCTTAAAACAGATAACCCATGCTGGACAGGTTATAAGCCAGTAGGTACAAAAAAGAAAGGTGGCAAGACAGTTCCTAACTGTGTGCCTAAAGAATAATAGGAAAAAAAATGGACTTAAAATCACTTATTGCAAAAATGGATCAAATTGAAGCTAGTGCATATATTAGCGAAGCAACTGCTCCTACCGAATTTACACCAACACACTTTCATAAAGGCAACTTAGGTAATAAGATGCCATTAATGCAAACACCAGACGGAACATTTTGGTGGGAAGGCGGTAATCAAGGTGGTGAGGGTCCAATGACTGGTTCTCGTATTACTTTATGGAACGGTGATACACTAAATCGCTCAGGATGGAATCCTGCTAGTGTTGACGGCGTTATTAAAGACGGCAAGTATATTGATTTTCCAGAAGGTGTTAATTGGAAAGATTATAAACAAAAAGCAGACGACGAATCTGCTGTACTAGCAAAATTAAAGAAATTACTTGAACTAGTTGACAAATATATGGCACTAAAAGCAAAACGCGGTCAAGGTGCAAGACCAGCAACTCCAACTACACAAGACATGGGAGATGGCAGTAAATTAACTGTAGATCCTAAGACCGGAGTGGCAGCTGCCACAAACAATGATGGTACTCCATATGTGCCCGGAAGCAATCCAAATCTACCAAAGAACAGGGTAGGAGAAAATATTACATTTAAAGGATCCATTGCTAATAGTCTTGTTGAATCGTTTGGTTATGAAAATAAAACTGACGAAGGTGTAATGGGTGTATTAGGAAAGGCTGCTCCAGGCGTTGGCGCAGTATTAGGCGCACAAGGTGCTTATGATAGTTACAAGAAAGGCGACTATCTTGGGGCCGCACTAAACGGATTATCTGGTGCATTTTCATTAGTTCCAGGTCTAGGTTGGATTCCAGCACTAGGATTTGGTGCATGGCAAGCTGGTCGTGAATTAAGTGGTGCTACTGACAAGTATGATACTCCACAACCCGGAGCTCCACAGCAAGGTGGCGCTAACCCAACTCCGGGCAATGTTGATCCTAAACTACAAGCACTACAAAAGAAATTAATTGCAGCCGGGGCCGATTTAGGACCAACAGGCGCTGACGGTGTTATGGGCAAGTTTACTCAAGCCGCTATGCAGAAGTTTCCAAATATTAAAGAAGGTGTAATGATGACACAACCAAAATCAGTAGCAGAGTCTATTAGAGAATTACAACAAAGACTAGAATTAATTGAAAATGACGGAGCACCAGTTCCTCCAGAGGCTATGGTGCCACCAGTTCCTCCAGAGGCTATGGTGCAAGAAGAACCAACACCAACTCCAGCATCAGCCGAAGATGAAAAATTAGCGGCGATGGCTAAAGAAGTTGATGGCACTATTATCCTGCAAAACGGTAATAAATTTTTAGCATTACCAGATGGACAAATTGTTGATCCAGTAACTATGGAATTGCAAACAAAGCAAGGTGGTGAGTTAGTTGATAGCGGTAAGAACTTAGCTGAAACACTTGATGAAGATATGAATGAAGGGTTATTTGATATTGTTAAAGGCATTGGTTCTGCAATTAAAATGGGTGCAAATCCAGCCGCAAGAGCAACTACTGGTGCATTAACTGCTGGTGGAAGGGCCGCAACTGTTGGACAAGGTACTCAAAGGTTTAACAAAGCGTTGGCGGCAAGACCAGGATTAGAGCGTGGGGCATATAACACAGCTCGTGCAGTTGCAACAAATCCAGGTAAGGCGGCACTTGCAGCCGCGGGTGCAGGATTAGGGGCTGGATATATAGGTGGAAAACTTGGACAAAATCCAACTGCTCCAGTTAATCCTAACACTCCCCCTAACCGTCCACCCAATCAACAAGGTGGTACTAATCCATCACCAGATGCACAAACCGGCGATGATGAAGAAATGAAAGCCTTACGTGCTCAAATTGAAGCATTAATGAAAGATTTAAGCACATCTAAAAATCCAGAAGTACAAAAAGGATTGGCAGATATCCAAGCAAAATTAAAATAATATTTTAATTACAATGAGAATGGCAGATTTATTCTGCCATTTTTTACCTTTGAGCTTGTAGTTTAAAGATAAGTAGTATATAATAGGCATATACATTAGGAGATTTACATGTCAGGTCGTTCATACGGTGCAGAAGAAAAGGCAAAACTAGAAAGATTGATTACAGAAGGTAGTACAGTACTACGCGAAGTTGAAGACCTACAAGAAGGCTTAAAAGAAACTGTTAAAGCAGTTGCAGAAGAATTACAAATTAAACCTAGCGTTATTAACAAAGCCATTAAGATTGCACATAAAGGTGATTGGGCGGCTTATAACGAAGATTGGGAAGAGATTGAAGCAATTTTAGATATTACAAAACGTATCTAAAGATAGTATAATATAGATGGTCGGCGGGCCATAATCCGCAAAGTAGGTGTTTGTCAGCCCTAAATGACATATGGAGATTAAATGAGCTATGTAGACGCATGGTTTGACCGCGAGAATGATATCATTAAAGTGGTTGAACGCAATAAGAAAGGCGAACGAGAGTTTCGCGACATTCCTGTAAAACACACGTTTTACGTTAAAGATGGAAAAGGTAAATTTCAATCCATCTACGGTGATCCTGTTTCGAGGATCATTTGTAAAAATACAAAAGAACTACGCAAAGAACAAGCTATCAATTCAGGTAAGCAATTATTTGAAAGCGACATCAATCCAATTTTTGTTTGCCTAAGCGAACACTATCTAAATCAAGATGCACCAAAGTTAAATGTAGCCTTTTTTGATATTGAGGTTGACTTTGACCCAGAACGCGGCTATGCTAGCCCGGATGATGCGTTTATGCCTATTACTGCTATCGCAGTTAAGCTACAATGGATGGATACAATGATCTGTTTGGCAATTCCTCCTAAGACGCTTACTATGGAAGAAGCTAAAGTACAAGTTGAAGAATTCCCTAATACATATTTGTTTGATAACGAAGCAGATATGTTAGACATGTTTTTAGACTTAATTCAAGACGCAGATATTTTAACTGGTTGGAATAGCGAGGGCTTTGATATTCCATATACAGTAAACAGAGTGACTAAAGTATTAAGCAAAGAAGATACACGCCGTTTCTGTTTGTTTAATCAATTTCCTAAACGTCGTGAATACGAAAAGTTCGGGCGTCAAAGTGTAACCTATGACTTTATTGGTCGGGTACACTTAGACAGTCTTGAACTGTATCGTAAGTACACATATGAAGAACGTCACACATATCGATTGGACGCTATTGCCGAATATGAATTAGGTCAGCGTAAAACACAATATGAAGGCACATTGGATCAGTTATACAACAATGACTTCCGCACATTCGTAGAATATAACATTAATGACTGTCAACTGTTAGACGATCTTGATAAGAAACTCAAGTTTATGGATCTTGCTAATACACTAGCACACGAATGTACTGTATTGCTACAAACTACAATGGGTGCTGTAGCTGTTACTGAACAGGCTATTATTAACGAGTGTCATCGCAGAGGCTTCCAAGTTCCTAATCGTACTAAAATGGAAGAGCGTGAAGACAACGAAGGTGCCGCTGGTGCGTATGTTGCCTATCCCAAAGAAGGTATTCAAGACTGGGTTGGATCGTTAGACATTAACTCATTGTACCCAAGTGCCATTAGAGCACTTAACATGGGTCCAGAAACTATTATCGGGCAGTTACGACAAACTAAAACACAAGAATACATTGACAATCAAACTGCCAAAGGTAAATCATTTGCCGCGGCATGGGAAGGAATGTTTGGTAGTGTAGAATATACAGCAGTAATGGGGCAGGAAATTGGCACTGATATTACTATCGACTGGGAAAACGGTGATAGCGATGTATTAAGTGCCGCGGAAACATACAGATTAATTTATGAAAGCAATCAGCCCTGGATGCTTTCGGCAAATGGCACTATTTTCACCTATGAGAAAGAAGGTATTATTCCAGGGCTACTAAAACGTTGGTATGCAGAACGTAAAGAGATGCAGGCCAAACTAAAGGAGGCTATTAATGCTGGTAACAAAATTGAAGAAGAGTATTGGGACAAGAGACAGTTGGTTAAGAAGATTAACCTTAACTCGCTCTATGGCGCCATTCTTAATCCTGGCTGTCGCTTTTTTGATAAGCGTATCGGCCAATCTACTACCCTTACTGGACGTGCAATTGCCAAACACATGGCTGGAAAAGTCAATGAAATCATTGCAGGAGAATATAACCATGTGGGTAAAGCAATCATCTACGGAGACACAGACTCCTGTTACTTCTCCGCGTACAAAACCCTAAAGAAAGACATTGAAGCTGGTCTTATACCGTGGACTAAAGAAAGCGTTGTTCAATTGTACGATCAAATCGGCGAAGCAGTAAACGAAACATTTCCACAGTTTATGTTAGATGCTTTCCACTGTCCAAAGTCACGGGGCGAAGTGATTAAGGCCGGTCGTGAGATTGTTGCTAGCAAAGGCTTGTTTATTACTAAGAAACGGTATGCGGTTCTTTACTATGATAAAGAAGGCAAGCGTAGTGACGTAGACGGCAAGCCGGGAAAGATTAAGGCCATGGGCTTAGATTTGAAACGCAGTGACACTCCTGAATTTATTCAAAACTTTCTAAGCGACATTCTTGAAAAGGTATTAACTGGTGCTACTGAGCAAGAAGTGCTAGATCACATCAGTGAATTTAGATTAAAGTTTAAGAGTCGGCCGGGTTGGGAGAAAGGTAGTCCTAAACGTGCTAACAAGATTACCGAGTATCAGGCTAAAGAAGTTAAAGCAGGTAAAGCTAATATGCCTGGACACGTTCGTGCTAGTATTAACTGGAATACATTAAAACGTATGTTTGACGACAAGTATTCGATGCATGTCACTGACGGTGCTAAGGTTATTGTTTGTAAACTTAAACAAAACCCAATGGGCTTTACCAGTGTTGCATATCCTGTAGACGAATTGCGGTTGCCACAATGGTTTAAAGACTTGCCATTTGATGATGCCGAAATGGAGCAAACAATTATCGATAATAAACTTGATAATTTAATTGGTGTTCTTAACTGGGATATTACCAGTACAGAAGAAAAGAATACATTCAATTCACTATTTGAGTTCTAATATGAAAATTATAATTGCCGGATACGGATTTGTTGGCAAGGCTGTTGCTAATGCATTACAATTGCAACATGAAATCATTGTACAAGATCCTAAATATACTGATTATAAAATGATCGACCATTATGATGCCGACGGTATCATAATCTGTGTTGGCACTCCCGAATTACCAAGTGGAGGCTGTGACTGTAAAGACATTGCTAGCGTATTAGATGATGTACCTGTTTTTATGCCAGTGTTGATTAAAAGTTCTGTCACCCCAGAAGTAATTAATGCGTTAGCTGAAATTTATCCGGATCACTGTATAACATACAGCCCAGAGTTTTTAAGAGCAAACACAGCAAATGCAGATTTTATCAATCAAAAGTATATAATTTTAGGTGGTGAAGATCCTGATTGTTTTTGGCAAGATCTGTTTACCACAGTATTAAAAAACTGTAAAATATATTTTAATTGTACTGCTTTAGAATCAGCAATGGTCAAATACAGTATAAATGCATTTCTAGCAACCAAAGTTTCATTTTTTAACAACATATACGACTTGTGCGAGAAAAATGGAGCCGATTATGATGTTGTTAGACAACTTATTACACAAGATACTAGGATTGGTAACAGCCATACACTGGTACCAGGTGCAGATGGAGAGCGTGGATTTGGCGGCCACTGCTTTCCAAAAGATACTGCGGCCCTTATTCATTATGCCGAAAGCATTGGAATTGGGTTTGACATAGTCAATAGCGCCGTAAAATACAACAAAAAGGCAAGAAAATAACTTGACCTTTAGTAAAAAACCTATATAATATACAAACATGGAGAACTATATGAAAGACATTTTACAAGACCTCGTAGCACATACACATAGCTTAGGATTTATTCCTCTAGTTAAAGTAAGTGCAGACACAACTAAAACAGAAATCGAAGCAATGGCTGAAGACCGTTCAGTAATTGTTAATGCAAAAACTAAAACTGTTGTCGACTCGTTTGACGGAGTATTTGGTATGCCTAATCTAAATAAATTGGATATTCACCTTAAGTGTCCAGAATATAAAGAGAATGCAAAAATTAATGTTGTTACCACAGTTCGTAACAACGAAACAATCCCCACAGGCTTGCATTTTGAAAATGCCGCTAAGGATTTTGAAAACGACTATCGTTTTATGAATACCGAAATTATTAATGAAAAATTAAAATCGGTAAAGATGAGACCAGTTAACTGGGACATTGAATTTGAACCTAGCGTTACTAGCATTCAAAGATTGAAAATGCAGGCAAACGCACACAGTGAAGAAAGTGTATTCCAAGTTCAAACAACTAACGGCAATCTAGTGTTTAGCTTTGGTGATGCAAGCACACATGCTGGTAGTTTTATTTTCCAAGCAAATATTGCTGGTAAACTAAAGCAGACATGGTCATGGCCAGTGAATCAAGTTATGAGTATCTTAGCATTAGCAGGCGATAAGACTATGCGTATTGCAGATGTCGGTGCTATGCAGATTACTGTAGATAGCGGAATGGCTGAATACAATTATATTTTACCAGCACAAAGCAAGTAATGAATCGTAACTTAACGGCAACACAAAACGACTATGCGTACTTCTTGCCGGCAACGTCGGGATTTTATAGTACGTTTATAGGAAAACAACGCTACGGCAATTATGTAGACCCTGCACGGTTGCCTGCTAGTTTTATCAACGGCGTAGAAGGATTGAATTACTTAGAACCTGACAAGGGTATGTTTTATTTTGATCATTGTTTATATTCAGCAGGCCATGCTAATTTAGATCTAAACAAAAAAGACGAAAGCGAAGACATGTTTCGTAACAGAGATCGCACAACCAGTTGGGTATTAGGCGACTCTGGAGGTTTTCAGATTGGTAAAGGTGTATGGGCAGGTGAATGGAAAGATCCTGACGGTCCAGAAGTACTGGCTAAACTACAAGAGTGTATTGCTAAAGGTGTTGAACTTATCCCAGTACTTGATGCCAGCGGCACACAAAAAGTTGATAAAAATGGAAATCCAAAGTTTATTAAGTTTGATCATGTTAAAGATTATACTGTTAAATTAGAAGCCGCACAAAAGAAGCGTGAACAAGTGCTAGCATGGATGGATGCACTTATGGATTATGGTATGGTGCTTGATATTCCAGCATGGGTAGAACGCAGTGAAGTTGGTAAGGCAGCTACCGGTATTGAAAGTTATGATCAAGCGGTTAATGCAACAAAATATAATAATGAATATTTTATCAAACATCGAACAGGTGCATGTAAGTTCTTAAATGTATTACAAGGCGAAACACACTCACAAGCTGATGATTGGTATAGTAAAATGAAAGATTTTTGCGACCCCAAAATATACGGCGATAAAGCATTTAATGGTTGGGCTATGGGTGGCCAGAATATGTGCGACGTAGAATTAGTTTTAAAAAGATTAGTAGCATTGCGATTTGACGGGCTCCTTGAAAAGGGTCAACATGATTGGATGCACTTCCTGGGCACCTCTAAGTTAGAGTGGGCAACTTTATTAACTGATATCCAACGATCTGTAAGGAAATACCATAATGAAAACTTTACCATCTCTTTTGATTGCGCATCGCCGTTCCTTGCCACAGCAAACGGACAAATTTATATTAACACCGAAACAGAACATGGCGAAAAATGGGTCTACCGTATGCAGGCTTCTGCAGACAACAAAAAATATTCAACAGACACCCGATTGTTTAAAGACGCAGTAATACAAGACAAGATTTTTGATAAATTCGAATCTAGTCCTATTATTGATCAAGTACAAATAAAAGATATTTGTATCTATGCACCCGGAGACCTAAATAAAAACAGTAAAGAAGGTAAAACTTCTTGGGATAGTTTTAGCTATGCTATCATGATGGGTCATAATGTGTGGATGCATATTAATGCTGTACAAGAAGCCAATCGCCAATACGACAACAATGTTGCTCCCGATATGTTAATACAGAATTTAACAGGAAAATTATTTAAACATGCAGTAGACGAAATCTTTGCAATTAATGACAGAGATCAAGCACTAGCTAAGATTGAAGAATATAAAAGCTTCTGGATTACTATTATCGGAACACGTGGCGCAACAGGAAAGAAATTAATTAACGCACATACAATGGCAGACGAGTTGGATATTCCCCGAGTTGACTATAGCGACTTGAAACCTGTAAAAAACGAAGAGCCTAAAGAAAATAACTTTATGGACTTATTTGAGTAATATAACACGTGAAAACTTTCATGAAAAGAGTTATAATATGACACTACCCGACGAACGCTATCGAGCAGTATTACAAACAGAAAGATTTTTAAAATTAATACTTTCTACTCCTCGAGTTCCAAAAGCAATTAAAGACGGTGCTAGACATTGTCTTAGACATTACCCTAGCGAATATGATATGAGTAAGGCCGCACAAACGAGTCCAGATATATTTGCTGAACGTATGGAAGATGTAACTCGAATGTTTAAAAAATATGAACAAACACAGGCAGAAAAAAATGAAACGTGATTATACTAGTGGTGTAAGCGAAGATGTAACGTTCTTTGTAGGTACAGAAATTGAACGCACTCCTGCATTTGGTATGCGTACACTCTTTGTTGTAGGTACTCATGATGAACAAATCATTATCGGCCTAGCAAAGAATAATAACTGTACGCACATCTATTTTGGTGCTAATCAAAGTTTTCCCAGCCTAACTGTTAACAATAGTGCCGGTTGGAAACCTTGGGAAGACATGATTAAAGGCTGTATTGATGCTGATTTTTGGTGTACATTAGACTTTGATGTGGCTCAACACGAGGGGCTTCTTGAAAGCGGTTTAACCGAATATCGTAGATTTATTCCACAAATTAGTGTAAAATTACCTTATCTAAGTCAATTAGGCTATAATGCTACTATTAAGATAGATGATAAAGATTTTGAAGCAACTAATCCAGGTGTATGGTGTGTCCCAATTGGTGCCATTACACAACGCAAGTACTTTACCAATTGGGATGAATATACTAACGATGAAATTATCAAATGATTACCAGCACCGAAACACTTATCCTTAACATTATCAGGCACCAATTACTTGGCAAACAACTGCCAAGTAACATTCATGGAGACGCAGGACGAGCTTGTGAATCTCTATTGGAGAATATTGGCATTCATATTAATCGAGGAGCAGGATGCGACATTCCTGAAATTGGTTGGGAAGTTAAATGCCGTAAAGGAACTGCCACCAGTGCCCAAACCGTGGCAACAATGCATCCAAATAATGTCATTATAACTCCTTGGGTATTTTCTCCAGTTTACGAAAAAATCCGTAAACAATTAAGGTTTACAACTGACGATTTAGATGTTATAGTTGATATTGATTTATGTGACTTTGATCAACCACAAATACAAGAATTATTACAGACTGCATATGAACATGCAAGATCTTTAATTACAGCAAACCCTAGTATTACCTATACGCCATATGAAGGTTATTGGGGTTATTTTGAAAAAACAAAGAAAGATCGCCCAGAGCTTGATTTTAGACTAGCAGATGGCGATATGGAAAAACTACTAGCAATGACTAACTCGACTTTTCAGGATATATTTTCATATGGTAATTAAACAAGACATCAGACCACTTAAAATGATATGGGTTACCTTTCGCAAAGAAGGCATACATAAATACCCTGCGGCGCTGACAGATCCAGCATTGGCTACAGGAGATGAATATGACGTATCGTTTTTGGGTTACCCTCATCGCCACATCTTTCATTTCAGGGTGTGGATCAATGTGCTCCACAATGATAGGGACATCGAGTTCATCCAGTTCAAACGCTGGCTCGAGTCACTGTATAATGGTCAAGGTGCCGTTCTAAGCCTTGACTACAAGAGTTGTGAAATGATGTCAGACGATCTGTTTGATGTTATTTCCAATAAGTATCCGGGTCGTGAGATCTGGATTGAGATCTCCGAAGACGGAGAAAATGGTTCATTTATCAAATATTAAAATAAGAGGCTATTATGGCTAAGAATTACAAAGACTACGCATATTTTGAAAACCGTCCTGACGTTGTAAGGATCTTTGATGATCTTGAGAAACTGTTAGATTTTTGCCGTATCGAAATGCTACCTTTTAACGAGGCAGACTTGTATAACCGTCAATCAAGAGTTTGGCAACAATACGAGCGTAGCACACGCCCACGCAAACCATGGAACGGAGAGCGCAAACCTTACTTAGGTAAGAATCCCCGCCCACAAACTACTAGGCAATACAATTAATGACTATATTTCTAGTTGATCTAGAAGCAGTTGAAACCAGGTACACGGGTCAATGGAAGACTCATGTACCTGATCTCTTACGAAAGGCAGGACACAATGTTCAAGTTATATCTGGGCCTGAAGATATTCCTTCAGCCACTACTCCTGGTGCTTTTCTTAATTTTGGTGGCACCAATATATACAAGTCTGCTCAAGTTGAACAGATGGGCCGTTTATTTTGCTCCGGATCAGTGGCTCCTGGCGATCACTTCATCTTTACTGATGCTTGGCACCCTGGCATCATAAACTTAAAGTATATGAGTGAATTACTGGGCATACCAGTAACTACACACGGACTGTGGCATGCCGGCAGTTATGATCCTCAAGACTTTCTTGGACGTATTGTAGGAAATAAGCCCTGGGTACGTAATGCAGAGAAAAGTTTCTTCCACGCATTTGACCACAACTACTTTGCCACCGACTTTCATATCAAAATGTTCTATACAAATTTACTAAATGATTATCCTACAGAGAATCCTTGGTATAGCGAACATTTAGAAGAAATTCTAAACGGTGAAGAACCAAAGATTGTACGCACAGGCTGGCCAATGGAATATTTTCAAGATACTCTTGCACCTTATAAAGGTATAAAGAAACGAGATATGATTTTGTTCCCGCATCGTATTGCTCCAGAAAAACAAGTTGAGATTTTTAGAAACTTAGCAGAACACTTACCGCAATATGAGTTTGTTGTGTGTCAAGACAAACAACTTACTAAGCATGAATATCACACCCTACTAGGCCAAGCTAAAATGGTGTTCTCTGCTAACCTGCAAGAAACACTTGGTATTAGTTGGTACGAGGGTGCAGTAGTAGATGCTATACCTATGGTGCCAGACAGATTAAGCTACAGTGAAATGGCATTTGATACATTCAAATATGATAGTGCCTGGACTGAAAGCTATGATGCATACGACTCTGCAAGACCAGCTGTATGTAATAAGATCATTCAATATATGAATCATTACGAACAGTTCTTGCCACAAGTTCGTAAACAAACGGAGGCGTTACATGAGTTTTACTTCTCAGCAACCAACTTGCTTAACAACATTAAATGATATTTACACCATTGATGTAAGTAATATGTCAATCTGTTCAACAGATACTATTACATTAACTGGGTTCAATGATAACTGTTGGAATACTGGAAATATTACATTAACTGGGCCCAGTACATGTTATACGTATTCAACTGGTACCTCAGCATGTACAACTGGATTTTCAAACATAGACATGTCTAGCATATGGAATCGACAGGAGTTTGTTGATTGCATGCCAGAGATATCAAGAATCGAAGCGATGTGTAAAGAATATCCAGGATTAGCAATTGCATTTGAAAAATTTAAAACTGTCTATGCATTAGTAAAGGATGACTATGATACTCCAAAAGATCAAAGAGCAAAGCCTTAATTGGTTAGAACGCTTAGATCGTAAACGTATTATTATGGATCGGCAATGTAACGAGCCATTGTTAACTCGTTACTATTTGTTTTTAAAGGATCGCAAACGTTTTCCGTTTAATGTATTTCTACACAAGTTTCACAAAGGTGATCCCGGTGATGTGCATGATCATCCGTGGCCATATTTTACTTTGATTTTAGCTGGCGGCTATTATGAGTGGGTACTTAGTGGCAATTGTGAAGTGCGTAAATGGCGCGGCCCCGGACATTTTAGATTTTGTAGTGCTAATAGCTATCACCGAATTGAATTAAAAGAAGGTGTAACACCCTGGACCTTGTTTATGCCTGGACCACAAACAAGAGAATGGGGATTCCTTGTTAATAAAAAATGGATACATAATGACCTCTATCTCGAAGATCACAAGCAACACAGTTAGTCCCGGGGTTGGGTATTTAACATCAACCCAACTTCATTCTACTTACGGTGCTATTCCTCCCGGTGCAACCGTTGGTGGTACAGTTACTCTTAATACTACTGGACAGATTTACACAACTAATGGCACTAACGGAACAAATTGGTCTACGTCTACTCCGACTACCGAAGTATTACGTATTAATCAAAAAAATCCTCCAGAACTAGAAGTTAAAGGTCGAATGGTTATTAACGGACGAGACTTAGAAGAACGGTTAGATACGATTGAAAAAGTATTGCAAATTCCCGAGCGTGATGTTAAACTAGAGAAGAAGCATCCAAAGCTAAAGAAACTGTATGATGAATACATTCATGCTTTGGGTAAGTATAGAACATTTGAAGCAATTAAAGGAGATGATAATGGAACTACATGAATCAGTTAGAGATAGCTACAAAGAAATGGTTATCAAAGAACACGAAGGCTTTAGACTTACTCTAAAGAAACACGAAGTACTAAGCCCTAAAGGCTTGTTTAGTATTGACATGATTCAAGAAAGTTTAGAAGACGGTAAAGTTACCGACAGCCAAACATACAATTTCTTTATGACTAAAGAAGAGTGTCAAACATTAGCATACGGATTGACACAGTGAAAAAAGTATATTATACTTGGCAACAAGTAGAAGGTGCTTGTTTAGATATTGCTAGACAGATGCATAATCACAACTGGCGGCCAGATTATATTGTTGGTATTACGCGAGGCGGACTTGTTCCTGCTAATTTGCTTAGTCAATATACTGGCATTAAAATGAACAGCTTGGACATTAGTCTACGTGATGGTGGAGATTGCGTCAGTAATTGCGGCATGGCAGAAGATGCATTTGAAGGCAAAAAGATTCTTGTAGTAGACGATATTAACGATCAAGGATCAACTGTTAATTGGATTAAAAAAGATTGGGAGTCAAGTGCATTACCTGGTCACCCTAATTGGGAATCTATTTGGGGAGATTCAGTTCGCTTTGCAGTACTAACACACAACCAATCAAGTACATTTAAAGATCCAGACTACTATGTGTGGACTGTAAACAAAGCAGAAGAAGACTGTTGGTTGGTTTATCCCTGGGAGGAGTTTTGGTTATGATTAGTAGTTTATTTAAATTAATACTTGGCATATTGCTGATTATTGTTGCAATTGTATTTGGTCCAATTGTCGGTATTTGGAGTTTGAATACATTGTTTCCGGTACTGCATATTCCGTATACGTTAGAAACATGGTGTGCGTATTTTCTGTTGTTAGGAAGCATTACCGGACTTAGATTTGGATTTAAAAAATGAGTGATTTAACTATTGCAGAACTTAAAGAAAAAATAGATAAAGTTACTAAGGACATTGCAGGTTTAAGAGACACCGGTGAAAGCAGTAGGAAGTTAGAAGTCCTAAGTGAATATAAATTATATCTTGAAGATGAATTAAAATTCTTACAAAATGAGAACAGATCTAGAACAAGCACTTGACGAGCAGAGAGCTCCGTGGACTGAAATAGAGTATAGAACGACCGATTTCTGGGTCTTTAGAGATGCATATCCAGTTACCGAAGGGCATTTATTGTTTGTACCTACATTTGAAAAATCTAATAACTTGTATGAGTGTTTTAAAGCCGCATATAAATTTGGATTTGACGGTGTAGTCTCTGAGAGATGGGATGCATTTAACATTGGACAAAACGTTGGTGAAGACGCAGGACAAACTGTAATGTATCCACATGTACATATGATTCCAAGACGTAAAGGTGATATGCCAGATCCACGTGGGGGTGTTCGTCATGTAATTCCAGAAAAGGGAAACTATGCAAGGAAGTAAAAAACATCATGCAGTTGATAGCCGCATTCCTAAATGGGATGAGGGATTTTTACATTTAGTTGAAGTACCTTGGTCCAAAAAACTAAACACAATTAATAAATGGGACGAAGCCTGTGCAGACGTTATGGATGTGTTTGGTTTACCAGGAAATAAATTTGTAAGCCATCCAAAGCCAGATTCGATGGAATTTTATTTTAAATCAAAAAAGGATGCTGAATTATGCAAGATTCTACTTTCCGAGAGAATATAAAACTAGCAGTATTAGTTATTGTATTTTTAATAGCAA